>Ga0187783_10001811_pt1 | contig 15786 bp, 14 predicted proteins | sample 1015_SJ02_MP02_2_FD_132471 | JGI IMG/M metagenome (GOLD analysis project Ga0187783, IMG submission 132471) | Tropical peat soil microbial communities from peatlands in Department of Meta, Colombia - 1015_SJ02_MP02_20_MG | ecosystem: Environmental > Terrestrial > Soil > Wetlands > Peat | place... | reverse complement strand
TGCTCGACGCCGGTCTCAATCCCGTGTGCGAGAATGCCGTCGCCAAGGCCTACGCGACCGAGGTGAACTGGAAGGTGGCGGATATGGCCATGCAGGTCATGGCTGGTGCCGGGTATATCATGGACCAAGACATGCAGATGATGTTTCGCGATGCACGGGTCGGCATGATCGGCGGGGGCACCAGCGAGATCCAGCGCAATGTCATCGCCCGCTGCATGGGCTTGTGAGTCGAGGAGAGACGATTATGCCAACACGCCAGCCGCGCGGCCTGTACTTCGAGGATTTCGAAGTCGGCAAGACGTACCGGACGCCGCGCCGGACGGTGACGCAGACCGACATCGTCAACTTCGCCTGCCTGTCCGGCGACTTCAACGCGCCACATGTCGACTGGGAGTTCTGCAAGCAACAGTCCTACGGCGAGCCGATCGCCCACGGGCCGCTCGTGCTGGCGATCGCCGGCGGGCTTGTGTGCCAGTCCGGAATAAACGATGGGACGATCGTCGCCATGCTGGGCATCGACGCCTGGCAAATTCACCGGCCGGTCAAACACGGCGACACCCTAGAAGTCTTCACCACGGTGATCGAGAAGCGCCGTACTAGCAAGGGAGACAAGGGCGTGGTCTCGTTCCGTCGCGAGATCCACAACCAGCACGGCGAGGCCGTCCACTCGATGACCGCCGCCAATATGTACGCGTGCCGCGAGGTCGCCGCATGACACGGCGGGTCGCGGTCATCGGCGGCGCGGCCAGTCCCGTTGGCAGGCTGCAGACGCCGGCGGACGCCCCGCTGCAGGCCTTGGAGCATGAGATTCTCGCACCCCTGGTGCTGCGGGCGATGGCAGCGGCGGGCCTGGCCAAGGAGGAAATCGACGCTCTGTTCCTTGCGATGTGCCGCCCCTATACGCTGCAGAAGTACTTCGCTACGTTCCTCGCCAACTACTTGCGCCTGCCGCTCACGGGCGGCATTATGGAAGTGCTCGGCAACGGCATGACGGGCGGGCTTTCCTTCGATACGGCGGTACATGCCGTCGCATCGCGGCAGGCCGAGGTGGCGCTGGCGCTTGGCATCAACATGGAGAGCCAGGCGGCGTCGGCGGACCACGCCATGTCGACGATGCGGGCGACGGGCGACGTCGACTTTCACAGCATCTTTGGCTTTACCCCGATTTCCTGGTACGCGATGGATGCCGTGCGCTACATGCACGAGCACGGCGCCACGCGCGCAGAGCTGGCAAGCGTCGCCGTCAAGGATCGACGGCATGCGACGCTCAATCCCATTGCCCAGTACCGCAAGCCGCTGACGCTCGAGGAAGTGCTCGCCGCGCGCCCCATCGTCGAGCCGCTCGGGCTCTACGAAGTACCGCCGCGCGGTGACGGGGCGGTCTGCCTGGTCGTGTGCACGGAGCAGATGGCAAAAGCGACGGCGAGACCCTATGCGCTGGTACGCGGGCGCGGGTTCTTTCACGATGGCGCGCACCAAATCGACGAAGTGCCCAACGACATGACGGCGTTCAAAGCGGCGGAGGCGGCGGCGACAACCGCCTACCGCGCAGCCGGCATCAGCGCGTCCGATCTCGATCTGGCGGAACTCTATGCGCCGTGCACCATCGTGCAGGTTCTCGCTGCGGAGGCGATGGGATTGACGCCGCGTGGAAGGGGTGCGGCCCATGCCGCCGCCGGGGAAACCGCACTTGGCGGCCGCATTCCAATTTGCACCTCCGGCGGCTGCCTGTCGCGCGGCCACCCGGCCTACATAACCGGACTGCTGACGATTTACGAGTTATGGGAGCAGTTGACCCGGCGCGCCGGCGCGCGGCAGGTGCGCAACGCACGCCTCGGAGCCGGCAGTTGTGAGCTCGGCAATTACAACGCGGCGCTGATCCACATCCTGGAGGCATCGGCATGAGCTTATCTTGCATCGACGTACCCGGGCCGCGGCCCTGGCCGCCGCGGGTCAGTGCCTTCACCAGGCCGTTCTGGGACGCCTTGGCCGAAGGCCGGCTGACGACCACGCGGGGAAGGACCTCCGGCCGGCTGACGTTTCCGCCCAAGCCATTCTGTCCCTACGACTGGGGAAACGAGGTCGAGTGGGTCGATCTGTCCGGACGCGGGAGGCTCTATTCGCAGACCGTCATCCATGCGGCGCCGGCGGCGTTTGCGCGCGAGGCGCCGATCCACAACGGCATCGTCGATCTCGACGAGGGATTGCGCGTCGCGGCCCGCATACTCGGGGATGCATCCCTCGATGCGGCGATGGAATGCGTCGTGTTGCGCTATGCGGACGGACCGCTGTTCGCATTCCGCGCCGCCTAGGGTCCTCGCCCGCGTCAACGGGGCGAGAGGCCGCTCTCCGGGACACGGCAGCAAAATCGCTCGACCGGCGCCGCCGCCGCGAACGGCCGCGCGCGGTATCGTCGCAGGGCGAGCGGCAGCTCGGCGAGAACGGCCTTGGCAGAGCCATGGTCGTCGCTGCTTCGGGGACTATTGGCGCACAGCGCGCGCCGGCGACCGCCGCTCAAGAGCGGCCCGCACGAGGGGCAGCCTGTCATTGCCGAAGTACATGTCGTCGCGATCGAGGAAGATGGTTGGCGAACCAAAGCCGCCACGCGCCATCAGCTCGTCGGTATTCTCCCGGAGCTTATCCTTGATGGCCTGCTGTGCGATCCCGGCAAAAAAGACCTGGGGGTCGCTGTCAATTCTCCGGCAGATGTCGGCGAGCACCGTGTCGTCGGCGATGTCCCGGTCGTCGCCCCAATAGGCCTCGAACACGGCGCGCGCGAAGGCAACGAGCTTGCCCTCGGGCTGGTGGAGGATGCAGCCGCGCATCGCTTTTACGCTGTTCACCGGAAAGATCGTCGGCCGTATGATCTTGAGACCAGCGACCCGTGCCCAGTCTGCAAGGTCTTTCTGGGCGTAACGCGCCTTGGCCGGCACCGGCTTTTCGCGCGACTGATAGACGCTCGGATTGATCGTATTAAAGATGCCGCCCACGAGAATCGGCCGCCACTCGATGACGGCGTCGAACTGCGGCGCGAGTCTGAGAAGGTTGTGGAACGCGAGATAGGTCCACGGACTGGAGCAGTCGAAGAAGAACTCGATCTTATCGTCCATCCACTTGCTCCTCTCAGCTACCGCCTCGGCGGCGCGCGACCGTTTTGATGATCTTGGCAGATCGACTGCTCGCGAGGCAATCGGAGAGAGGAAGCCACTTTCCCGGGGCGCATGGTGAGAGTGTCGCCTCGCCTGCCTGCCAGGGGATGGTCAGCGACGCGTTCACAATGACGCGTTCACAACGCAATGCCTCCGGGGCGATCGGGCGCGGCATCCCTGGGCGAGCCCGGCGCTGGGTAGAGGTCGCGACCGGCCGCTAGGCTGGTGGCCGAGGCATTTGCGAAGCGAGCCCCTCAGCTCGGCGGTCGGAGTGCCGCGCGCTGTTCATTGGGCCGCAACACACGTGGCAAGGCGCAGCAGAGCCCGAGCGAGACCCGCCTCGCTCGCTGCTAGAAGGCCGCGGCCGGCCGCCGCTGTTACCCGGCTAGCCCAGCGCCCTCTTGACCCTTTCGGGGGTGAACGGGGCGTGCCGCAGCCTGACGCCGGTGAGCCGCATCACGGCGTTGGAAATCGCCGGTGTGATCAATGGCGTCGACATCTGGCCAACACCGGTCGGGTGATTGTCGCTTGGCATCACCTCGACGTGAATAGGCGGCACGTCATCATTGCGCGGGACGAGATAGTCGTTGAAGTTTGATTGCTCGACCGCGCCGTCTCGGATGGTGATACGCTCGCTGAGCGCCAGACCGAGCCCGTAGACCGTGCTGCTCTCGGTCTGCGCCACCACATTGTCGGGCTGCACCGCCAGGCCGCAATCAATGGTGCACCAGACCTCATGCACCCTGATCTGCCCGCTGTGGCGCTCGACCGAAACCTCCACGACCGCGGCGAGCTGGGTTCCCGAGTAGTCGATATAGGCGGCTCCAAGGCCACGGTCGTCGCGCCTTCGGTTCCACTCGGCCATCTCCGCGACGCGCGATAGCACCTTGCGCGCGCGCGGCGCGTGCGCCATCAGCTCGAGCCGGAAAACCACCGGGTCGATGCCGCGCCTGAGCGCTATCTCGTCGATGAACGTTTCCGTTGCGAACTTGTTGGCGGTGAAGCCGATGCCACGCAAAGGCGCGGTTCGGGTGCCGGTGTCCTGGTACACCTGCTCGACCAGCTGATGCGGAATGTCATAGCCCTTGGCATCGGCGCCGAGCATCAGGATGAAGTCCTTCTTGCCGGACCGCTCGTAGCGCACTGGGTCGGCAAACGGGGTAACACGATCCCCGACCAGGCGATGCCGCCAGGCGAGGAGTCTGCCGGATGCGTCGAATCCGGCTTTCAGGTGGTGCGCCGAGAGCGGGCGGAAGCGTCCGTTGTGGATGTCGTCCTCGCGCGTCCACATCACCTTCACCGGTCGTGTCACGGCCTTGGAAAGCAGGACGGCGTCGATCAGGAAATCCATGTCGCGCGGTCCGCGCCGGCCAAAGCCGCCGCCCATCAGCATATCGTGCAGCGTCACTCGCTCGCGCGCGACGCCAAGCGCCTTGGCGGCGGCCTCCTGCGCCATCGTCTGGCTTTGGGTTCCGCACCAGATCTCCGCCGAGTCGCCTGCCGCCGACACCGCGGCAACCGCATTGAGCGGCTCCATCTGCGCATGGTAAGCGTAGTCGCAGAGGTACTCTGCCTCCATCGTCGTCGCGGCCTTGGGCATTTCCGCCCGCACGTCGCCGAGCGTGAACCATTCGGTCGCTTTGGCGTCGGGATCGCGGGCAATGGCGGCAAAGGCGCCCAGACCCCGGTCGCTGTCGAATCCCCAGCCCTTGCCGGTCTTGCTCCAGCTCACACTGTTGGCGACCGCCTGTTGCGCAGCGAATGCCGCCCAAGGCGTCTCGGCCACGACGCCCACTCCGTACGGCAGCTGCACGGAGGTGATGACACCGGCGACCGCCTTAACCCTGGCCACGTCGAAGGCCGCCGCCACGGCACCCTCGACAGGCGCGCGGACAACCGCGCCATAGAGCATGCCCGGCACCTGCACGTCGATCGCGTAGATGGCGCTGCCGTTGACCTTGCTCGGCAGTTCGACCCGCAGCGTGTCCCTCGAGATCAGACGGAAGGCGGCCGGGTCTTTCAAATCCTCGGGCTTGATCTCCGGTGCCCTGTTCGGCACCTCGGCAAAGCCGGCAATCTCGCCGTACGTGAGCCTACGGCCGGTTTTTGTGTGCACGACGACGCTCGGCTCGGTGGTCAGCTCGTCGACGGGGACGCCTAGTCTGCTGGCCGCATTGTCGAGCAGGACGCGGCGCACCTGCGCGCCAAGCGTGCGCAGCGGCCGGTAGTAGCTCGTCACGGCATTGGAGCCCGCGGTGTACATCATGCCGCCGAAGCCCGGGTTGCCGTAGATCCGATCGAGTGGCGGTGCCGGCAGGACGCGCACCTTGCTCCAGTCGGCGTCGAGCTCCTCGGCGATGATCAGCGGCAGCGTCGTCATCGACCCCTGCCCCATCTCGGTCGCCGCCGACATGATGGTGACGGTTCCGTCCGTTGCGATGCTGACCCAAGGGCTGAGGCTTTGTCCGCCGGCGGGTTCGGCGCCGAGCACCGCCGCATCGGCGCGGCGAAAAAGGAACGCAAACGACAGGCCGGCCGCGCCGATCATCACCCGACGGCGGGAGATCTTGCGGTTGCCGTTGCGCATGTCATGCCTCCCGTGCTGCGCGCTCGACCGCGCGCACGATGCGCCGGTAGGTTCCGCAGCGACAGATGTTGGTGCTCATGTGCGCGATGATCTCGGCGCGGGTGGGCTTCCGCTTGCGCGCGAGCAGGTCGACGGCACTCATGATCTGGCCCGATTGGCAGTAACCGCACTGGGGTACCCGCTCCGCCAGCCAGGCCTTTTGCACGGGATGGCTGGCGTCGGGCGACAGCCCCTCGATCGTCGTCACCGACCTACCGGAAACCTCCGACACCTGAGTCTGGCAGGAAAACGCGCGCTCACCGTCGATATGGACCATGCACGCGCCACACAACCCGCTGCCACAGCCGAACTTGGTGCCGGTCAGCTTCAAGCCCTCCCGAATCACCCACAAGAGCGGCGTTGCCGGCGGCGCATCGGTGAAGGCCGCCTTGCCGTTGACGGTGAAATTGGTGGCCATCGCTATCTCCCTAATGCGCGCGCGACACTGCCTCGGGGCGGCGGATCGCTCGAGGATGGATCTTGCCCGGGCGCGATGCATCGGGAAAGAAGCAATTGTTGCGGGCGCCACGAGCTTCGCCGAGCTCCCGGGACGATCCCGCACCGTAAGCCACCCCAAATCGCGTGAAAAACCCGTCAACCGGTGCGCGCATCGGCCTCCCGACGCATTCGGGCTTGACCGGCAGGACGGGTCGCGGGAATTTTTGCCGCGGCACGCCCTGCGGGGCGATGTCGATTGCAACGCTAGGGGACGAACGGAATGCGAATCGCGGTGATCGGTGCCGGCGGGGTTGGTGGGGCGTTTGGAGCGGCGCTGGCGAGGGCCGGGGGTGATGTGACCTTTCTCGCGCGCGGCGCGCACCTCGAGGCGATGCGCACGCGCGGTCTCAGCGTGCTCGGCCCGCGCGGGGACGTACATCTCAATCCCGTCCAGGCCACCGACCAACCCTCCGCCATCGGCACGGTCGATTTCGTGTTGTTCTGTGTCAAGCTGTGGGACGTGGAGAGCGCCGGCGCGGCGATCCGCCCGCTCGTAGGGGCGGACACGGCGGTCATTCCGCTGCAGAATGGGATCGATGCGAGCGAGCGGCTGATCCCCATTCTCGGCAGAGCTGCCGTGATGGGTGGCGTCGCCCAGATCAGCGCCACCATCGCCGAGCCCGGCGTCATCCGCCAGACCGGTACCTTCATGCGGCTCCTGTTCGGCGAGCTGGATGGTCGCCCCAGCCGGCGGGGTGCCGACTTCCATAGGCTGTGCCAGAGCGCAAAATTCGAAGCGGTGAACAGCCATAACATCGCCGTCGCGCTGTGGGAGAAGTTCGTCCTGCTGGCGACCAACAGTTCGGTCGTGTCGCTGACGCGCCTGCCATTTGGTAAGCTGCGCAATGATCCCGAGGTGTTCGCCTTGTTCGAGAAGGCCATCGCCGAGGTTGCCGCCGTGGGCCGTGCACGCGGCGTCGACCTGCCGGCCGATCTCGAGGCAAGGGCGCTCGAGTCCACGCGCAATCTGCCCGGCGAGATGTTGCCCTCGATGGCCGTCGACCTTTTGCGCGGCAACAGGTTGGAACTGCCGTGGCTCGCGGGCAAGGTGGTGGCACTCGGTCGCGAACTCGGTGTGCCGACGCCGACCTATGAGGTCATGTACGCGGCGCTGAAACCCTACGCGAACGGTGCGCCGGGCTGACCGCCGCTGCCCCGCGGGCGGCCCCGGGTGAACGCGCCATCGCGGAATGGCAAGCCGCGCGAGGCCCCAGGGCGGGCCGAGCGGCGGCCCAGGGGCGGGCCGAGCGGCGGCCAGGAAATAGCGTGACGCCTGGGCCGCGTCGTCGCTCCGTGAGAAGCGTTCTTGCCGCCGCGGCGGAAGCTCGCGCCGGGCGCAAAACGCCGGCACGCTTCTCGTCGACGTCGGGGGCGTCGGGGTGCGATTGGCCTACAGCCCGAAGTGATCGGAGCGCTGTCCAAGGTCGATAGGCTCAGGGCCCCATTCCTTCGCGACCGGTCGGCTGTCTCCGGAAGGGCTCCGGCGTGCGGAGCCCTGCCCAGGCGAAGCGCGTCGCGGCGGCGCCGCAGCCGTGCGCGCCGCACCTTTCCGCCGTCGCCAATCGGTGTCATCGTCCGGGGTCGTGGGAGGTGGGGACGACATTCGCCATGGCGACACATCGCCGGTTCACCTACGTGCGCGCGCCCCTGGTTAAGCCCGCTGTGGGCTGCTGTCGCCTCGTCAAGGCGCCGATGCCAAGCCCGGTCGACGGCGAGGTTCTGGTGCTCACCCACTATCTGTCGATTGATCCCTATACGATTTGCGGACAGATTTCCCAGTACAATGTCCCTCGACGGCGAGGGCCCCGCAACGTAGGCGTCATCCTCGACAAGGGCATCACAGTAGAGGGATTCCGCACCGGTAATCACCTGGCGCGGCGTGACCAAGCGCTGGATGAGCTGATGACTTGGTTCCGCGCCGGTCGCCTCAAGTTCCGTGAGAGGGTCGCCGAGGGCTTCGACGCGGCCCCGGCGGCGCCCGTCAACATGCTGTCCGGCGGCAGCATCGGCAAGCAGGTGGTGCGCCTTGCCGCGGCCGCCGCGCGATGGGATCCCTTCGAGCACCCAATGGGAGAGCCGGTAGCATGCAAGTTGTGATGTGCGAAGCCTACGGCGGGCCGGAGAGCCTGGTCGTCAAGTCGGTGGACGCGCCGTTGCCCGGGCCCGCCGAGGTCGCAATACGCCTCCACGCGCGAGGCGTCAGCTATACCGATGTGCTGAGGATAGCCGGGCAGTATCACGTCAAGATCGAGCCGCCGTTCATCCCCGGTGGCGAGGCCGCCGGCGAGATCTTGCGGCTTGGCGCCGAGGTCGAGGGACTGAAGGTTGGTGACCGCGTGCTGTGCGGCGGCGGCTTCGCCGAGGAGACGGTGCAAACGGCCAGCAGCGTCATCAAGTTGCCCGATGGTGTCTGCCTGAAGGCTGCGGCGGCATTTCGCTCCAACTATACGACCGCCTATTACGCGCTGCAGCGCGGGCGGCTGCGAGCCGGCGAGACGCTGTTGGTGCATGGTGCGGCCGGCGGCGTCGGGCTCGCGACCGTTGACATGGGCAAGCTGATGGGCGCGCGAGTCATCGCGACGGCGCGCACGCCCGAACGGCTGGCGGTGTGCCAGCGGCTGGGCGCGGACCATGTGATCGATTACAGCAACGGGTTCCGCGAGGAGGTGAGGTCGCTGACCGACGGACGTGGCGCGGATGTGATCTTCGATCCCGTGGGTGGCGACGTGTTTGACGAGTCTATGCGGTGCATTGCGCCGTTCGGTCGCATTCTCATCGTCGGCTTCACCGGCGGTCGGCCGGCGGTGGCAAAGACCAACCATCTGTTGGTCAAGGATGCGGAGGTGATAGGCTTCACCATCGGCGCGCTCGGTCGGCTAGATCCGCAATGGGCGCAGCGCAACCTCGAGGCGCTCGTCGGCTGGTTGGGCGCCGGGCGAATCAGACCCTACCATTCGCATGCCCTGCCGTTGGCCCAGGCCGCCGAGGCGCTGAGGTTGATCATCGACCGCAAGGTGATCGGCAAGGTCTTGCTCGTATAGCCGCGTCGCCTCCGAAGTTTGGTCGCCCGAATTGCGCGATGCGGGCGATGGACCGATGGCCCTGCCAGGTCGAACCGATAGGGGCGGATGCTGCGCGTACCGGGCGCGTAGACCGATGCCGGACGCGTTCTGGCCCCTGGGGCGGAACTCGCCAATGCGACCGCGGCGCATTACCCTTGAGCCGGCTCGTCAATGAAGGGCGGATCCATGCGGGTGCTGATCTGCGGCGGCGGCGTCATCGGCGCCTCCATCGCCTACTTCCTGAGCTGCCGCGGCGTCGGCGCGCTCGTCGCGGAAAGTACGGGGGTCGCCTGCGCCGCGTCCGGCAAGTCGGGCGGTTTTCTGGCACTCGACTGGTGCGATGGCAGTCCGCTTCAGGCGCTGGCGCGGCGCAGTTTCGCGCTGCATGCCAGCCTCCCCGCCAAAATCGGCGGCGATTGGGGCTATCGTCCTCTGACCGCCTATGGCGGTCGCGCCGGCGCTGCGGGTCGCGCCCGGCGTGCCGGCAACGCCGACGTCAACTGGCTGTCGGACGAGGTGCGGATCGAACGTCGCCTCGGTTCGACGGAAACCACCGCCCAGGTCCATCCCGCCGATTTTTGCGCCGCCCTGATGCGCGCGGCTCAGGCGCAGGGAGCTGAATTGCGCCTCGGACGTGTCGGTAGCGTCATCAGCCGAGGCGGTGCCGCGCGCGGCATCGAGGTCGATGGCGAGCTCATCGAGGGGGATGCGGTCGTCATCGCCATGGGTCCCTGGTCGATGTTGGCGTCGCGATGGCTGTCGCTGCCGGCCGTGTTCGGGCTGAAGGGACACAGCCTTGTCTTCGAGACCCCATCGGCGCCGGCCGCGGCGTTGTTTCTCGAGTACCGGGAGGCCGACGGCAGCCTGCAGACACCCGAGGTGTTTCCCCGCCCGGACGGCACCACGTACGTTTGCGCAATTTCCAGCGAAACCCCTGTGCCGCTTGATCCCCGCAATGTCACGCCCGACCCCGGCGGCATCGAGCGCTTGCAGGCGATGTGCGGGAGGCTATCGCCGATGCTGCGCGACGGGAGGATCCTCGCGCGGCAGGCGTGCTACCGCCCCGTCACCATGGACGGCCTGCCGCTGATCGGTCGGCTTCCCGGCCTCAAGGGCGGGTACGTCGCGACCGGCCACAGCGTCTGGGGCATTCTCAATGCCCCGGCGACCGGCGAAGTCTTGGCGGAACTGATCCTTGATGGTGCCGCGCGCGCCGTCGACCTAGCGCCGTTTGACCCCGCGCGCTTGGCTCCCGCGTGAATGGCCCCCGCGTGAATGGCTCCGGTGCGATCGGCCTTACCGGCTCGCGTGGCTAGGGCAAGATTGCACTCAGCGCAAGGCGTGCCGATCGATGTTCGCGGCGCGGCGGCGGCTCACCGGTGCGCCCGCTCCAACCTCGGCAGATGATGCACCGACGGGGGCGCGCCGAGCCCGGTGTCGGTCGGCCTTCCCCTCAGCTCGGCCATTGCCTGCGGACCGGGTCGCTGCCGTCCCAGCCGGCCGCGGCGGAGCGGACCGCGTCGAAAATGCGCATCCGCGTCGGCGTCGCATGCGCCATTTCGATCACCGTGCCCGGGTGGCCCTCATTGCGAAAGTACACGAAGCGGCCCCGCGGGCTGTCGGCCTCCTGGCCGACGGTGTAGCCGGCGGCCAAGGCGCGACAATAGAGCTCGTCATAGTTTTCTGGCCAACTCGACCAATGCTGCATCCCCTCGTGCCCAGCGGCGAGGAAATCGCGATACATGGTCGGGGTATTGCAGCGTTGCTGGATCAATTCGAGCTGCACCTCTCCCGAGTTGGCGAGGGCGATGGAGATGTGCACGTCTTCATAGCGTCGGCCGGCGTAGGTGAAACCAGTGACCGCCAGGCGGTCGTTGTAGAACCAGGGTCCGACACCACAGACCTCTACCCAATGGCGCATCGCTGCCTCGATGTCGCGCACGACGATGCCGACCTGGCGCATGTCTCCAAACAGACGGCTCATTTGCGATCCTCCGCTGACTTGCGACCTCGAGCGCGACGCTCGCTGCGCTCCCGTTCTTGTTGGCACCCTTGTCGCGCCTGCTTATAGACGGCACCTCGTCACGTGCGCATAGCGAACCGCCGCGCTCGGCAGCTCGACATCCGCGGCCCCATCTCCCGCTTGACGTCGACGTCGAGCCTCTGCAGTTCCGGATCGTTGCGCTCGAAGTCAAAGAACGGCGCCGCCGGCTTCAGCAGGCGGTTGGCGATCGTCCCGCGAAATCGGTAGTGCAGCCAGCGGCGTTCCAGGTAGCCGCCGAACAGGAGCTTCGTGCGGTAGGTGGTTGCGCCCATCTCCACGCAGGGGATGCGGTGTTCGATGGCGAATTCGATCAGCTTGAGCCAGTTCACAAAGTAGAGATTGAGTTCGCGCGCTTCGGGATATTTCATGCCGATCTGCTTGGCGAGTACCCTGTCGCGACCGACCAGAAAAAGTTGGAAGCTCAGCAGCTCGTTGCCGCGCCAGCACAGCATGAGTTTGGCCTGCTGGCCGAGGCCGTGCACGACCCGCGAGAAGTATGCGGGATTGAGCCTCTCGAAATCACCATAGTCGACATGGCTCTGCTTCAGGGTGTTCTCGAACAGCTCGTGGAGGCGACCTTCCAAGCCGTGCACCGACGCGCGGTATTCGATCCTGACCTTGCTCGCCCCTCGCAACTTGCGCCGCAAATAGGACCCGGTCTTCTCCGGCAGGCCGTCGAGATACTCCTCGAGCGTGCGCGCGGTTAGGTCGAGCATGACGAGAGGAACGCTCGTCACCTGACCAAATCCGTGGCGATGCAACGGTGCCTCGAGCATCTCCGCCGTCGCATCGAGGCTCTTGATGGCGATCAGGATGCTCTTGTGCGCGCGGCTTTCCCCACACAGTGCGCCGAGCAGGCAATCGAAGACCGCCGCACAGTCCGCGGCCGAGAGCTCGGGTGCAAAGCCGACAGCGCAGCTGTCCGACATGGGCGAGCCCAGGCCGATGACGGGGAGGCTGACGAGCCGCGGAAAGCGTGCATGCAGCCAGTCGCCGAGCGTTCTCGCGCGGCCCTGAAACGGCGTATCGATGCGGTAGGCGACCTGAAACAGCGGCGCTGCCGCGACCAGATCGTTGCCCAGACGGGCCGACACGGCGCCGAGCCGAAAGCCCGGCGGCGGAACATCTTCGATCGCCCGGTAGAAATCCCAGCTCTCCGGCTCGCCCGGCAGCATGCGCTGCCACTCGTCGCGCGGAATGGCGCCAATCGAAGCGTGCACCTGAACCGCTAGCCGCCCGACATCGATCGACGACCCCGTAACGTGCCTCTGGGTGCGCGCCGTGAGCGCCATACCCCGCTCCACGTCGATATCCGTTGCCAACTGCCAGAACGCCAACTGGAGATCCCTCGACCGTGCTAGCGTTAGCACGGCGATTTTCACAATGGGAACACCTTTGCAGCGTTAAATTCCCCTTAAGGCGCGAAGCGCTCTCAGGTGCGCCGCCTCGGCTCCGGGCGCAGCACCGCGCCGGCGCCCGCCGGGTGCGCACCGCTACCGCATGGAATCTCGGGCCAGCGCCCGCCAGTATTTGCGCGGGGCCGCCAAGCCGCGCCGACGGATCCTCCGCAGCTGCTCGCGAAACGTGGTTGCCGGACGCCGCGTCCGGCAAGATAGTGGAGTCGCCGGCCGCGCGACTGCCCGGCTGCTGCAACACTCAAGGGATCGGCAATGCCTCCGCACGCTATTAGGGTTTATACGGATTACAAGAGTCCCTACGCCTACTTGGCGAAGGATCCCGCTTACGAGCTCGAGCGTCACACCGGAGTGCGGCTCGACTGGCTGCCCTATACGCTCGACATTCCTGCCTTTCTCGGCAGTGCCAGGGTCGATGCGCAGGGCAACGTGGTCGAGGAGGCGCGCAACGACCACCAATGGCGGCGGGTCAAGTACAGCTATATGGATTGCCGGCGCGAGGCCAACCGACGCGGTCTCATCATCCGCGGTCCGCGGAAGATATTCGCATCGGCTGTCGCCAACATCGGCATGTTGTTTGCCAAACGCTTTGACATCTTTCGCCGCTACCATGACCGGGTGTTCGAGCGCTTCTGGAAGCGAGAGCTCGACATCGAGAGTCCCGAAGCCATTGCCGCCGTGCTGGCGGAGTGCGGGGCGCCGACCGGGGAATTTTCAGGCTTTCTCGAGGGCGAGGGCCGCCGCCAGTTGCAGGAGATAAAACGCGAGGCCGAGGCCTTCGGCGTGTTCGGCGTTCCGAGCTTCCTTGTCGATGGCGACCTCTACTGGGGCCGCGAACACCTTCCTCGCATTCGCGAGCTGTTGCAGGCATCGGGCGGCATCGGCGCCAGCGTGCGCCCCTGACGCCAAACCGTTGCCGCGTCGCCAGCTGCTCGGTGATGGAACGCCGGCACGTGTGGGCGCAAGCGAAGGGCTCATTCGCTCGGCGGTGATCCCGGCAAAGGGGCGCGAGGGTGCCGATGCGACGCATGCGGCGATCGGGACGCCGGGCGCGCTGCCCTACTGGGTGACACGCTGCAAGCTCGCTGAGATGACCGGAGCGCGGCGAGCCGTGCCAGGTTCGAGGCCCTGCCGCTCACGGCCTGTTGCTAGGGAGGCGGATGAGAAGGACCGCCAGGGCCCCGGCGAGGGTGAGAGCGGCGACCAAGGCCCAGGCCTCATTGACGGCCTCGACGATCGCCTGGCGCTCGACTGCCGCCCGCACGAAGGCAAGCGTCGTCGGGGCAACGGGCGTGCCCGGTGCGTGCAGCAGGAATTGCTCCAGGGGTAGGCCGACCAAACGCGCCGTGTCGGCGTCCCCCCGATAAAGCGCCTCGCCGAGGCGGTTGCCGATGATTGGACCGCGTCCGTACAGGACCGTGTCGATCAGCGCCAGGCCGATCGCTCCGCCAAGATTGCGCATCAAGTTGAACAGGCCGCTGGCATTGGCGACCGCCGGCGGCGGCAGGTGGTCGAGGGCTATGCGTATCGGCGGCAGCAGGCACAGCATGATGGCGGTCCCGCGCAGCAGCTGCGGAAACAGCATCTCCTCGAAATCCGTCGCACGCGATTGAAAGGCACTGCACGCCAGACCCGCGGCAAACAATAGAAAGCCAACGGCGGTGAGAAGGCGAGCATTGCACCGCCGTTCCAGAAATACCGCGACGGGCGCTACCGCGAGCTGCGCGGCGCCCGTCACCGCCATGACCTCACCGATCTCGAGTGCATCGTGGGCACGCACGAAGGCGAGGAATACCGGCATCAGGTATACGGCTCCGTAGAGGCCGACACCCAGAATGAAGCTCAATCCCGAGCCGAGCGCGAAGCTGCGATCCTGCAGGGCACGCAGATCGACAATGGGTCGGCGCGACCGCAGCGTGCGGCGCACGAACAGCATGCCCGAGCCGATGCTGGCGGCAAACAGGGTCAACACCGGCCACCCCACCCAGGTCAGTCGCGGCGCCTCCTTGAGCGCGACCTCCAGGCAGGCGAGCGCAACGGCCATAAGGGCGAGCGCCGGATAGTCGAGGCTGCGCAGCATGCCGAGATCGGTCGCTTGGCGCGGCAATAGCCATGCCGAGACGGCGATGGCGACGACGCCGGGGCCAAGGTTGATCAGGAACAGCCAGGGCCAGTCGTAGACCTCGGTGATGAAGCCTCCGACAAGCGGTCCAACCGTGGGGGCGAGCACGGCGAGAACGCCGGCAATGGTCGTCGCCAGAACCTGTCCGCGACCCGGGAAGAAGACGAAACCGGCGGCAAAGACCTGCGGAATGAGCAGCCCGCCCGCGAAGCCCTGGACGACCCGGCAGCCGAACAGTGTGATGAAGGTCGTGCTCATTGCGCAGCCGATCGAGGCGAGGGTAAAGACGCCGAGCGAATACACCGCCAGCCACCGCGTGCTCAGCGCGCTGGTCAGCACTCCCGTGAGGGGTATGGCGATGACCTCGGCGATCAGATAGCTGGTTTGAACCCAGCTCATTTGGTCGGGTCGCATTTTGAGCGCGGCCTGGATGGTCGGAAGCGACGTCGCGACGATCTGCACGTCGAGAATGGCCATGAACATGCCGAGACATATCGCCGCAAAGCCGGCCCAGGTACGCAGCGGCGGGCTCGGGGCGCTGCGATCTTTGCCAGAGGCGAGCATTGCGATGATGGGACGGCTGGACCCCGTAGCCACGGTCACCTCGGCTCCCTAGAGCGGCGTTTATCCCTGCGCGATGTGCCAACCGATTGCAATTGGTTACCGCGGCGAGGCCGTATTCAGCTTAGCATCACATCCCTCTTGCTGAAGGAAGCCGCCATCGCCAGTCTTCGCCTTCGCATGCACGGGGCACGCTCGGGGGGGACATGCGCGAAGATCTGTTTGGGCCACCGCAGCTCGCCGCACTGCTCATTCTCGTCCAGCGCGGGCTTGAGGAGCTGCATTCCCACCGCAATACCCGACGATTGC
>Ga0187783_10001810_pt1 | contig 15799 bp, 14 predicted proteins | sample 1015_SJ02_MP02_2_FD_132471 | JGI IMG/M metagenome (GOLD analysis project Ga0187783, IMG submission 132471) | Tropical peat soil microbial communities from peatlands in Department of Meta, Colombia - 1015_SJ02_MP02_20_MG | ecosystem: Environmental > Terrestrial > Soil > Wetlands > Peat | place... | reverse complement strand
TTGAGGTGCGACGGCGGTCATGGGCAAGTTTTAAGTTATCAGTTTTCGGTTTTAAGTAAACCGGTGTGAAGCGCCGTGGAGCGACCGAGAGGACGCTGGCGAGGGCAAGTTAGTCGAGACGCCGTGATTAAAAGCAGGACTTGACAATTAGGGAACGAACTTCCCTGGTAACTCCGTTTGCCGCTCCACGGCGCTTCACACCGGTTTACTTAAAACCGAAAACTGATAACTTAAAACTTGCCCATGACCGCCGTCGCACCTCAACCCGACCAGCCCGGCCTGAGCCACCTTGTCGTCGTCCAACTGCCGGGACCATCTTCTGCGTGGAATGACACTCTCGCTCGCGAAGTTTGCAGCCAGCTCGAACTGGGTGACATCATTTTGTTTCCCACGTCTCCCGTCGATATCCCGCCGGCGGATCGAGACCTCCTCCTCGGTCGAAAGCAAACCAGTTCCGCCTATCACAAGAACATTGCCTATCGGCCGTCCGAGTATCGCCTCACCGGCCTAGACGCCTCCGAGCAGGCCGAAGCGGCTGAGTTGCGCCGCATCCTGCGGGATTACTCCCAAGCCTCGGTTGAATTTCTTTCGCGCTTCCTTTTGCCATACGCGGGTAAATGGAAACTCGATTACGCCAGTTTTCGCCCCGTCGAGGAACAAGGCCGTCCCGCGCGGCTCCATGCGCGCAATGACCTGTTGCACTTCGATTCGTTTCCAACCCGTCCCACCAATGGAGCCCGCATTTTACGTTTCTTCACCAACATCAATCCCGCGCAGAATCGCGTCTGGCTCACGTCGCAAACCTTTGAATCGTTCGGTCCTCAGTTCGCGCGCAAGACCGGCCGGCTCGATTCGTTTCGCAGTCCGTTTTTGCGCGGCTTAAGCACAGTCGCTCGAACCTTGCGGCTGCCCGGCTCGCATCGTCCGCCTTATGACGAACTGATGCACCGTTGCCACAATGCCATGAAAGAAGACGCCGCGTTCCAGCAGACCACACCCAAGTCCCGCTGGGAATTTCCTCCCAATTCTTCCTGGATGGTTTGTACCGATTGCGTCAGCCACGCCGTTCTTTCCGGGCAGTACGCGCTCGAGCAAACCTTCCTGGTTCCCCAGTCCGCGCTGGTGGAAGCGCAGCGGTCCCCGTTGGCCATACTTGAGAATCTTGCGGGCACGCGCCTGACTCTCTAACTTCGCAGCGTAGCCCCCGAACAAACAGCTTTAGGGGTTGTTCGGCGGCGGCTGTTGTGGTTGTGGCGGAGCCTGTGGCGGCGGTTGCTGCGGCGGATTTTCTTGCGGCGGTGGATTCTCCTGCGGCGGCGGTTGCTGGCTCGCCGGTGGCTGCGCGGGCGGCGCTTGTTCCGGAGGTCCCGGTGGGTTCTCGGGCTGCCCCGGGCGCGGCTCTGGCGCCGGCGGCAGTGGGCCAGCGCCTGCTGCTTGTCCTGTCGGTTGCCCGCGCCCCGCATAAATCGTGCGCGAGACGTGATCGGGCAAACGCATCTTCCTCGGCGTGATGAGGATCAGCAGCTCTGAATCTTCCGTTGTAGTGTTCCGCGAGCCGAAAATCGGCCAGACACCGGGAATTCGCGCAAGCCCGGGAATGCCGGTCAGCGTTTTCGTTTCCTCATCGTCAAGCAGCCCGCTTACGATGGATGTTTCGTCTTCCTTGAGGCGCACGGTTTGCGTGATCGTACGGTTCGTGATCACAGGGATTCCGTTCACGCTGCTTCCTGCCAGCGCCTTGATATCGAAATCCAGCTGCAGTGTGACTTCCTTATTCTCGTGCATGCTCGGAGTAGCCTTGATCTTCAGGCCAATGTCTTCGTATTCGGACCCTGGGTAAGGCTGCTGCGAAATCCCCGGGTTGGACACCAAGCTCGTCGGACTGATCAGCAGCGTGACCAAGCCGGCGCTTCCGGACAAATCGTTGGTCACCGCAATGTCGGGAAACGTGCCGCTCGCAAAGTCACCCGCCACGATTGCGAAAGGCGCCGTCCCCGCCGCCGGCTCGAGCGCGTTGGTAAACAGGCCGCTGCCCAGGTCCGCGTACACCGTCACGGTGTTTGAGCCTGTGTTGGTCACAGCGATGCCGCCCAGCCCCTCTTCGAGGAAATCCTCAATGACGATGCCCGTCGGGGTCGTGTCGGTGGCGATTGGCGATTGCGACGACTTGACGAACGTACCGTTTCCATTCCCCAGATACACGGTCATGGTATTGTCTTTTTGATTCACCACCGCCAGCCCGGGCCCCGTGCTGCCCGAGAGCGTGCCCGACGCAATCGCCACGGGCGTGTTACCAGTCGTCACTGTGGAGTCCGTGAATTGCGTAAACGTGCCGTTGCCGTTGCCCTTCAGAATCGTCACGTTCTTCGACGTTTGGTTCACGATCGCCAGGTCGGGTATTCCGTCCTGATTGAAATCGGCCGAGGTAATCGCGATGGGCCCGACGGCCCCCGCGGGGAGAGCGAACGGCGAACCCGGCACCTGCGTGAATGTGCCATTTCCATTTCCAACGAACACGGAATAGGTGTTGTCGGCGAAATTCGTCACAACGAAGCCTAGGTTGCCGTTGTTGTTCGAGTTGAATTCCCCGATCACGATTCCGCTCGGCTGTTTTCCTACCGTAATCGGTTTTGGCTGGATCGTAAACGTGCCGTCCGCGGCTGCTGTCTGCAAAAGTACAGTCACCGTGTTTTCCACCGGATCCGTGACCAGCAGGTCCGGCAGGGCATCGACATTCGAGTTCAAGCTGCCGGTCGCGATCTGTGGCGGAACGGCCGGCGGGCTGCTGCGGGCTGTCCCCAGTGAAATCGGCGAGTTCGCGGCCTGTGCAAACTGAACCGGCGCGCCGAGCCCCTGATTGAGCAAAATTGTGACCGTGTTATCGATCTCATTCAGCACAGCCAGGTCGTTGTCTCCGATCTGCCGAAAATCCGCCGTAACCATCGAAACAGGTCCGTTACCTACCGTGAATTGCTCGTTGGATACCGGAGTTTGTGCCGTCCCTCCAACGCTCGGCGTGAATCCCGTGCTTCCCAAGCTGCCGGAAAGGAGCGAAAGCGTGATCGGATACCGTTCGCCGAGAAAGAACGTCGCGGGCTTTCCATCCTGGGCCCTCATCAAAACTTGCTGGCCGCTCCGCACAAGCGACAAAGACTCAGAAAAGCTCGCGGCCGCGCTCGGCACCGACAGGAGGAACGTCGTTTTTCCTCCGCCGAAGGCCACAATCGGCGGGATGGATTCGCCGAGGCCTGTGATGCCCGCTCCGCTTGCGGCCGATCCGAAAATGGAAGTCAGCAGCGTCAGCAAAGCGGTCAGGCTAGTCGCCGTACGCAAGGCATTTACTAAGCCCGCGGGATAATAGGCCGTCACACTCGCGGGTGGCGTAATCCCGTATTGGAGGGCCTTGTTGCGGTCGACTTCGAGGACGTCGATCTCGAGAAGCAGTTCACCCCGCGCGGCCTCCAGGTCCCGAACGATTTCTCCCGCCAGTTGCACGCGCGGCACTGTGTCGCGAACCGTCAACGAATGCGAGTTATTGTTCTGCTGAACTTTCTGGATCCCGGTCAGTTCCCGCACGGCTCGAACGACCTCGGTCATGTCGGCAGCGGTCACCGAGGAGGACAACACAAAAGTTTGTTCGACCTCCGGCTCAAACTGCCGACGTTTTTCCGCCGTATCCGCGGCTACAAAAATCAGCTTTGAATCTAGCGCCCTCCAGAACGTTGCTGTCTCCGCCGTCAGCACCTTCATCGCAGTATCGAAATCGACGTTATCCACACGCAATCTCACGTTTCGCGAAGGTAATTCCGGATCGAAGGAGGCTTTGATTCCATACGACGCCGCGACTTGCTGGTATGCGCTTCGCGTATCCGTCTGGAGTTGAAAACTCCGGATCACTTTGTCCGGCACAACTTTCGGCAATCCCTCCGGACGCTCCTCGACCGGGAAGTCCTTGGACTGCGTGCGCATCGCTTCCATCTCTTGCATCCGGTCGAGCACGACCTTGTTGGAGGGATCGAGTGTCAGCGCCGCGGCCAGTGCCTCGGTCGCTGCCTGCAGATTGCCGTCGAGTGCCAGTCGCTCGGCGTTCTCGGAGTAGGAGCGAATCATCTTGGAACGCAGCTCAGCGGCTTTGCTTACGATCGTGATGTCGAACGGGGCGTAGCGCGCCGCTTCCTCATATGCCGCCAGCGCGGCGTCATATGCGCCCGAGGCTTCCTGTTTTTGCCCGTATTCGACGAGCTTCTTGGCCTGTTTTGGGTCAGGCTTGATCATGGCGCGCGGGTCTGGCTGCGCGTTATTTTGGACATTGCTTTGGGCCGGCAGAGGGGGGCAAGCGAGCAGCCAGGAAAGCAGCAAGGCAATCAATGATTTGGGCGGACAAAGTGGCATACGACCAATTAGACGCAACTCCCCATTCTACAGTGGGTCGGGGCAGTGATGCGCAAGATCAATGACATGTGAAACTTGACGGTATCAGAAGAAGAGCGCTAAACTGGGCTTTATTGCAAATCATTTTCAACTGGAGCCCTCTTGCTTTCTGCTTTCCTCATCGCCCTTCGCGAGGGCGTTGAAGCTGCTCTTGTCGTCGGCATTGTCCTCGTCTATCTCGCGCGCACCGGCCGTACTCATCTGTCCCGTTATGTTTGGGTTGGCGTAAGCGCGGCCGTTGTCCTCAGCGTGGGCGTGGCCGTTGCCCTCGACCGCTTCAGCATCAGTGAAGACGGCTTCGAGGGATTGATGTATCTGGTTGCCGCTTTCTTCGTGGTCAGCATGGTTTTCTGGATGAACCGCGTTGCGAAGCATCTCAAGAAAGAAATCGAAGAGAAAGTCGAAAAATATGCCGGCCGCGGCGGTTCTTCAGCGGGATGGGGCATTGGACTTTTTGTTTTCCTGATGGTGCTGCGCGAGGGTGCGGAACTGGCGCTGATTCTTCGCGCTGTAGAAATGTCGACGGAGGGCTTGCAGATCTGGATCGGGACGTTCGCGGGGATCGTCGTCGCGGTTGCCGTCGGGCTGTTTTTCTTCAAAGGCACGCTGAAAGTACCGCTGCATCGCTTTTTCGCCGTCACCAGCACGATTTTAATCCTTGTGGCGATTCAACTCGCCATCACCGGTCTGCACGAATTGAGCGAGGCGCGCTGGATTCCGTCGAGCAAAACCGAAATGTCCGTTCTGGGCCCGATTGTAAGCAACGATCTTTTCTTCTTTATTTTTATTTTCGGCGCTGTCGTTCTGATGATTTTCCGCGAGTGGCAGGCTCTCGCGCAAAAAAGGTCCACCACAGCGGCAGCCAACGACGCGGAGCGTCGCCTGGTCGAGGCGCAAAATCGCCGCCAGCGCCGGTGGATGATTGCCACCGCGTCAGTCTGTCTTGCGGTGATCCTGGCCTTCACCGCCGATTTCATCTACGCGAAAGTGAACTCTGCGCCGCCCCGGGCGCGCGCGGTCGAAGTGTTGAACAATCAGGTGCGCATCCCGGTTGCCGAGGTGCAGGACGACAGTCTTCATCTTTTCACGCTGGATGCCGGCGGCGAAGCCATTCGTTTCATGGTCATCAAGAAGCCCAACGGCTATGGCACGGCACTGGACGCCTGCCAGATCTGTGGCGACGCGGGCTATCGCCAGGAAGGGCAGAACGTGATCTGCCGCCGCTGTGGTTCCGCCATCTATATCCCTTCGATCGGCCAGAAGGGTGGCTGCAATCCTATCGGGTTTCCGTCTCAGGTCGTCGGGGGGGACGTGGTGATTGACGTCTCCTCCGTTGCCAAAGCTGCGGAAGAAATTCCGCGATAGGAGTCCTTTTTGGAGTGTGGGAGCCTGCCTGCCGCACCTAGGCGCAGTTCCCGCTTTCGTGCATAAATCAACTCGATCGGCGGCACTCGTCTGCCGTCACTCCAACCCTCCCATGTTTCTCCGACTCGTTGCCGACTCCTTCACGCGACGCCCCCGGCGCAAAATACTCAGCATGGCCGCGCTCGCCTTGGGCATGGCCGTAGCCACGGCGGCGCTCAGCGTTTCGCTCGACATCGGCGACCGGCTCGCTCAGGAATTCCGCAGCCTGGGCGCGAATCTTCTCGCCACGCCACAAGTCGATTCACTGCCGCTCGAAATTGGCGGCGTGGATTATCGCCCCGCCAACGCCGGCGCGTATCTTCCCCAGGCCGACCTCGGCAAGCTGAAGACCATTTTCTGGCGCCATAACATCATGGCCTTCTCCCCGGTTTTGGATGTGCCGGTGCTTATGAACGTGAATCGGAGCGATGCAGGCGGATCCTCGCAGAGAGTCCAGCTTCTGGGCACGTGGGTCAATCACGAATTGAAACTTCCTGACGGCGACACCTACGCCACCGGCATCGAGCGCACAAATCCTTGGTGGCAATTGAAGGAAGGCCGTTGGTTCAACGAGAACGCGTCTGCGAATGAGCCGGAGGTTCTCGTCGGAGAGAAGCTAGCCCAGCGTTTGGGAATTTCGCCAGCCTCGAAACTCTATCTTTTTGAGAAGCCGATTTCCGAGGCGATCCGGCCAGTAACTGTGGTCGGCATCCTCACTTCGGGGGGCTCCGAGGACGAAGTAATTGTTGCCCCGCTATCGTTGGCCCAGGCTTTCGCCAATCAACCTGGAATGTACCGGCGCCTCTATGTCAGCGCGCTCACCAAGCCCGAAGACGCCTTCAGCCGCCGCGATCCAAAAACCATGACGCCTGCCGAGTACGATCGCTGGTACTGCTCGCCCTACACCAGTTCCATCGCGCTGCAAATCAGCGAGGTGTTGAAAGGCACTGACGTGCGCGTGATTCGCCGTGTCGCCGAAGGCGAAGGCAACGTGCTTTCTCGCGTTCGCACGCTGCTCTGGCTGGTTACCTTCGCGGCTCTACTGGCTTCGGCCCTCGCCGTCGGCGCTTCGGCCGCCGCCTCCGTGATCGAGCGCCGCTCGGAAATCGGCTTGATGAAAGCGCTGGGCGCGAATTCCGGCCTCGTCGGCGTTCTACTCGCATCGGAACAGTTGCTTCTTGCCATCGTTGGCGGCGGCATTGGCTACGCCGTCGGCATCGTCCTCGCGCGCGCAGTGGGCGAACGCATTTTTGGTTTCACGCCCGAACCCAAACTATTTGTTCTTCTCGTGATTCTAGCGCTCGCGGCGCTCATTACCCTGCTTGGCAGCGCGTGGCCGTTGCGCCGCGCTTCGCGCTACGATCCCGCGCCCATCCTGCGAGGCGAGTGATGACGAACTCCTCGATGTTCTGGCGCATCGTTCGCAGGCTGCTTACCGCGAATTACGGACGCCTGTTCGTGATTCTTCTCGCGCTCGGCGCCGGTGCTGCGGTCACCAGCGCGCTTTTGAATCTTCAAATCGACGCGAAGAAGCGGCTCACGTCGGAATTTCGCGCGCTGGGCGCAAACGTAATCGTCGCCCCGCGAAGCGCCAACTCAGTTACGGATGGCGCATCCGGTCCGACCTTGGACGAATCGCTGTTGTCCCAGCTGCCCGCACAGTACGAAGCGCATCCCGTTCCCGCGGTTGCGTTCCTCTACGTCGTCAGTGATGCGGCGAAATCCGGTGACGACCACTTCGCACCGGTGGTCATCGCCGGCACCGAAGGGCAAGGCCTTGCGGCAATCCGTCCCGGCCGCCGCACACAGTATCTTGAGGCGTTCGAGCACGAATCCGACGCCTGCGAAATTGGCGTGAAGGCCGCACAACAATTCCACGTGCGGGCTGGGGACGCGCTGCAGCTACGGAATCAGGGAAGGGAAGCGACCTGTAAGATCTTCGCCGTCGTTTCCACCGGAGGCGCGGAAGACTCGCAGATTTTTGCCAATCTGAAAAACGCGCAGAACCTCGCCAATCTTCCCGGCCGCATCAGCTTGATCCAACTCAGCGTCACCGGCACCCCCACGGCGGTGAACTCTTTTATTTCGTCTCTCCGACAAAACCTTCCCGAGGTAGACGTTCACGGCATCAAGCAGTTCACCGAAGCGGAGGGCCGACTCTATAACCGCATCAGCGGCTTGCTCTCCGCGACAGTGCTGCTGGTGCTGGTTCTGACCTCGCTCTGCGTTATGGCGGGCATGAGCAACGTTGCCATCGAGCGCAAAAACGATGTGGGCCTGATGAAAGCGATCGGTGCCTCCGTCCAGCGCGTCGTCCATCTGTTCCGCACGGAGGCCATAGTCTTGGGTATTCTGGGCGGCCTTGTCGGCTCCGCGCTTGGCTTGCTAATTTCCATCTGGCTCGGGAAGACCGTCTTCGGCGTAGCTGCCGAGCCCCGCCTGATTGTGTATCCTATTTCCGTCGCTCTCACGGTTATTACTTCCATCGCCAGCGCGTTTCCGTTGCGTCGTTTGGCCAGCGTGCGGCCGGCTTCTGTCTTCCGAGGTGAGGAGTGAGCGCTCAGGTCAAAATCGATTCGCTTGTGAAGGAATTCGGCACGCTCCGCGCGCTCAACGGCCTTTCCTTCAGCATTCAAGCGGGAGAGTGGGTCGCGTTGATGGGCCCTTCGGGTTCGGGCAAGACGACGCTCATCAACATTCTCGGCGGGCTCGACACGCTCACGTCCGGGCATGTAACCGTCGACGGCGTGGACCTCGCCGAACTTGGCGAAAACGACCTGGTCCGCTATCGCGCCGAAAAAGTCGGCTTTGTGTTTCAGCAGTTTCATCTCGTTCCCTATCTGAACGCGCTCGAAAACGTCATGCTGGCCCAGTATTTCCATAGCGTCACTGACGAAGCCCAGGCCAGGGAAGCGCTCAAGCGCGTGGGGTTGGGGGATCGCCTTGCTCACCTGCCCTCTCAACTTTCCGGCGGTGAGCAGCAGCGCGTCGCCATCGCTCGCGCGCTGATCAATCAACCCAAACTGATCCTCGCCGACGAGCCCACCGGGAATCTCGATGAGGCGAACGAAGAAATCGTTATCGCGCTTTTTCGCGAGCTGCACAGCGCGGGCCACACCATTCTGATGGTCACGCACGATCCGGACATTGCGCAGCAGGCCGATCGCCGCATCGAGCTGGCCCACGGGCATCTCGCCATCGATCAGCGCATTTCGATGGACGACGGCATCCACTTCGACCACCTGCTTGAGCAAATCTGGGTGTGCGGTGAGGAAGGGAATCGCGCCGACGTCGAGCACATCCGCACGCCGGGTGGCGTCGATCCGGTGCGTACGCTGGCGCGCATGGCCGATCTTCGGCTAATCACTTTAAAGGACGACCGCGAGGTCCTGCTTACCGATCGTGGCATGAATCGCGCTCGCGACGTCGTTCGCCGTCATCGCCTGGCCGAGCGCCTTTTCAAAGATACATTCCGCATCGACGATCAAGAGGCGCGCAACCAGGCCTGCAAGTTCGAGCACATCATCAGTCCCGAACTGGATCAGCGGATCTGTAGCTTCCTCGGTCACCCCACGACGTGCCCCCACGGCAATCCGATTCCGCCGGGCGAATGCTGCTCCCCCGAAAAGTGCAAAAAGAAAGAGTAGCCAACTCGCCCCAGCAACAGCAGGCTTCCGGCTCGAATTTCTAAATTGGATCGCGAACCGCTAAACTAGCGGTAGCAAAGCGTATGCCCACTCCCATCGACCAGCGCAAAAAGCCCACCGGTGTCAAAATCCACGTGAAGACCGGCGCGGGTGTCGACATCACTTGGGCCGACGGCCACTCCAGCCACTTCGACTTTCCCTTCTTGCGCGACAATTGCCCGTGTGCGACCTGCAACGACGAGCGCGCCAAGAAAGAAGCTTCGCCCGCCCTGGGGCCTTCTCCGTTGCTACCCATGTACAAGCCCAAGCTGCGCGCGGAATCCGCCGCACAGGTCGGGAATTACGCCATCCAAATCTTTTTCAACGACGGACATTCGACCGGCATCTTCAGTTACGACTACCTCCGCACTCTTTGCCCCTGCCTCGAGTGCGCCCGCGCATTCCGCGAAATACCCCCAAAATAGTAACGGAAAATCGTTTTTGTTCTGTCGTTTACTAGACTTGCCTCGCGAAAAATGCGAGCATTAATTACTGCAGGTCGAAAAATACCCGTCAATGAGCAGCAGCACCCCCATTAGCCCGGCTGCCCGGGGCAGTCGGGGCAACGGCGTTCCACGCGTTCTCGTTGCCACCACCGCTCTTCTCAGCTTCATCTCCTTCTGGCGCGCGGCCGCCATCGTTCTCAATGACCTTGCTTCGTCGGCTTACTACGCCGGTGGTGAAGCCGAAGGCTACATCGGCAAGGCCGCGCCGTGGTTCATCCTCGGCATCATGCTGTTTTCGTATGCCGTTCGCGCCATCTACGTCGAAAGCTGCAGCATGTTCGTGCGCGGCGGCGTCTATCGCGTCGTCAAGGAGGCCATGGGCGGCACGCTGGCCAAATTCAGCGTCTCGGCGCTCATGTTCGACTACATCCTGACCGGCCCGATCAGCGGCGTGTCCGCCGGCCAGTACATCGTTGGCTTGATCAACGAAACCGCGGATTACATTCACCTCGCCATCCACGTCTCCCCGAACTTTGGCGCGGCCCTGTTCGCCATCCTCTGCACGATTTATTTCTGGTGGTACAACGTCAAAGGCGTCCACGAATCCAGCCAGAAAGCCATGCGCATCATGCAGGTGACCACAGTCATGGTGGTCATCCTGATCGGCTGGTGTATCTATACCGTCGTGCTTCGCCACCCCGCTCTTCCTCCCTTTCCCCACCCCAAGAATCTGAAGCTGGAGCCCAACGCCATGGGCTGGCTCTATGGCATCCACTTCGCCCATTTTGCCGGCCTGATCGCCATTTTTGTCGGCCTCGGCCATTCGGTGCTGGCCATGAGCGGAGAAGAATCACTGGCCCAGGTTTATCGCGAAATCGAACATCCCAAGTTGCCTAACCTGAAAAAGACCGGCTTGGTCATTTTCATCTACAGCCTGGTGTTCACCTCGCTCGTCTCGTTTTTCGCGGTGATGATTATTCCTGACGTCGAGCGGCAGAATTTCCTCGAAAACCTCATCGGCGGCCTGGCCATGAACCTCCAGGGCCCGTTCCTTCTGCGCCTGATTTTCCACGCCTTCGTGGTTGTGGTCGGCACGCTGATCCTCGCTGGGGCCGTCAACACCGCGATCGTCGGATCGAACGGCGTGCTCAACCGCGTTTCCGAGGATGGCGTCCTCTCCAGCTGGTTCCGCGAGCCGCATCGCCGCTACGGCACTTCCTACCGCATCATTAACATCATCGCTGGCCTGCAGATTCTCACCATCATCATTAGCCGCGGCGACGTCACGTTCCTGGCCAACCTCTACGCCTTCGGCGTCATCTGGAGTTTCGCCATGAAGGGCTTGGCCGTCCTTGTGCTTCGCTATACCCATCCCGGCGATCGCGAATATCGCGTGCCCCTGAATTTCCGCATTTTCGGCGTGGAAATTCCGCTCGGCCTGAGCTTGATCACCCTCGTGCTCCTCGGCATCGCCGTCGTCAACCTGTTCACCAAGCCAGACGCTACCATCGCGGGCGGAATTTTCTCTGTCTTCCTCTTTATCGTCTTCACGCTGTCCGAACGCGTCACACACCGTGGGCGGGGTGTCGTTCACCACGTGGAAATGGATCAGTTCCACCTGGCTCAGTCCGGCGAGCTGACCCGGAATCGGTTGGCGTGCGTCCCGGCAACATTCTCGTGCCGGTCAGCAATATCCACGCGCTCTATCATTTGGGGAATACGCTCGATCGCGTGAAGCCGGGCCGTCGCGATGTCGTGGTTTTGCACGTCCGTTTATTGCGCCGTTCCGCGTCTGGAGAATACGATCTTGAGGCCGAGCAGCTCTTTGGCAGTATTGAGCAGCAATTGTTTTCACAAGCGCTGTCGATTGCGGAAAGGCGGGGAAAGAGCATCCGTCTGGCGGTTGTAGCCGCCAGCGATTTGTGGGACGGAATCCTTCGAGCAGCCGGCTCGCTTCAGTCAAGCACCATCGTCTTAGGCCACTCTCCGAAGGAGACCACGGAGGAGCAAGCCCTGCACTTCGGCGACGCGTGGGAAAAATTGCCCGATCCCAAGCCTCAGTTCAACCTGGAAATTCATCAGCAGAATGGCGATAAGCTTTACAAGGTTCTCGGTCCCCACGCACCCAATCTCACGGCCAACGAGGTCAACCTGATCCACCGCCTTTGGTTGCGGCTCAACGAGACGGTCACTCCGCTCGAACTTCATCATCACGACGTCGTTCACTTTGCGTTGGAAGAACTTCAAAAGGATTTGGAGGAGGGCCAGGAAGACAAACTACTGGCCCGCCTGCGTGCGCACGTCGAGGCGAATCTCAAGAAAAAACAGACAAAGCCCTAAGGCTTTCGTTGCTTCTTTGACTTCGATGTAGGTCAACGCCATGCGGAGCCGCCCCCGCACTTGTTGGTCAGACCGCGCTCGTGCAATGACCGCACTTTTTGGCGGCGACCGGAATCGCCATGGCGCACTGCGGGCACGTTTTCGTGGTTACGGGCGGCGGCGGTTTCGGCAGCCATTTATTCACAGCGCGCACAAGCAGAAAGACCGCAAACGCCACAATCAAGAAGTTGATGATCGTGTTGAGAAAGAGTCCGTAGTTTAGCGTTGGGATGCCTTGCTGCTTAGCCTGGAGGAGCGAATCCACATGTTTTTCGCTAAGATTGAGAAACAAGCTTGAGAAATCGACCCTGCCGATCAATCGCCCCAGCGGGGGCATGAGCACGTCATCGACAAGCGACGACACCACCTTCCCGAATGCAGCTCCAATAATCACGCCGACCGCCAGATCGAGCACGCTGCCCCGCATTGCGAACTCTTTGAATTCTTTCCACACGAGTCTTTCTCCTTGCGGATGGTATGTATGGTGAACGGCCGTGGGCGGACCTCTGGCCGCGAGAGGTCTGGAAAATTTGCCTGGATTATATCCGACCTGGCCTTAATGCTGCCGCAAAATCAGCACCGACCCTAGAGCACCCCTGACGATGAGCACAAGACCGCACAATGCGAGCAGCCAGCCTACCCAAAGAAAGGGCACTCGGCTGATCGTCAACATCAGCAGACCCAGCACGACCATGGAGCCGCCGCGATTCCACTTCTGCCAGCGGTCCGCCGACCGCCCCGGCTTTCCGAGCGCCAGAAGCCCCCACGCGGCAACGCCCACGCTGATGGCCAGCCAAGCGATGCCCCGGCGGTCGAAATTGATGCGCCCGGTCATCCCCAGCCACACCACCAGCACGCCGAGCAGCAGGAAAATCATTTCGACGACCACTTGCGTGAGCCGCGCAGGCGAGAGCATGAATTGTCCCTTTGGATCGGAATCTTTAATCCCTGATTCCGCGTGGGCCGGCGAACCGACGAATCTCGCTTTTACGGAACTCGCTCGACGCGAACTTTCATCGTCACAGGGGTCCTCGGCCTGTCCGAGCCGTCGCGCGGCGTGTTCGAAATCTTGTCCGCCACGTCCTGGCCCTCCACTACTTCGCCGAATATGGTGTGCCTGTTGTCCAAGTGAGGTGTAGGCGCCACGGTTATGAAGAACTGGCTTCCGTTCGTGTTCGGCCCGGCGTTGGCCATCGAAAGCTTGCCCGCCTTCGAGTGGCGCAGCGAAGAATGAAATTCGTCCGCAAAGGAATAACCGGGTCCGCCGCGTCCGTCTCCAAGCGGGCAGCCGCCCTGAATCATGAAGCGGGGAATGACGCGGTGAAACGTCAACCCGTCATAGTAGTTTCTCTTTTCTTTTTTCCCGGTCATGGGATTGGCGAATTCTTTCGTGCCCTCGGCAAGACCGACAAAATTCTCCACCGTTTTGGGCGCCTCTTTGTCGAACAATTTACAAACTATATTCCCGAGCGAAGTCTCAAAAATTGCGTAGGTTCCTGCCGGTCGTGCCATGTTGTCTCCTGTCCTTAAGCAGTTTTCATCCTACACGACCGTGCCTCGTTCGGCCAATCGCGCCCAAACATCTCAACTCTTTACCATCCCTTCTGCTTCCGCAATTCCGTGATGTGCGCCGTGTGATGCTTCCCGTGCCACTCGTAGAGAAATAACATCCAGTCGATCGTCCTGGCGCCTTGCTCGGGATGGCGGAACCTGCGCGCAAAGTCTTCCGTTTTCATCGAGCGCAGCAGACGCGCCCAGCGTTCGTGCAGAGGTTCTAGCAGCCGCAAAGAGACCTCGATGGGCGCATGCGCTGCGTCTTCCAACCTCGCCCACGCGCTTTCCTCATACGGCTTGATGGTCGGCTCCGTTTCGGTCAACGCCAGCCGAAAGCGCACGTACGAATTCATGTGACTGTCGGCTACGTGGTGAACCACTTGCCGCACTGTCCATCCGCCTTCGCGGTAAGGAGTGTCCAAGTGCGCGTCGTTCAACCCTTTCACCGCGGCGCGCAACTTCTCCGGTGTCGCCGCGATTTCTTGTATCGCTCGCGCCCGCAGCTCAGGGGTGACTTTCGCCGGCTCTTCATACTTGCCTACCGGATATCTCGCATCCATACGTAACTCCTAAAGAGTCATTCGGCCCACCAGCAGCTTAAACAAAGAATCGGTGCTGTTGCTACCCCAACCACCCGCTCAGGCCTTGTCCATTTGGCCCGACGTGACTCCTCCCGGTCGCGTAATGTTCGCAGCTAACGTCTCATTTCTCCCTTTGTTACAATAGTTTGAATGACCTGTACCGCAACTTTCGCGGTAGGAATCTAATGCCGGGAGCTGATTGCATGTATAACGTCGTCATCATCGGGAGTGGGTGTGCTGGCTTGACCGCCGCAATTTACGCGGCGCGCGCCAACCTGAATCCCCTCGTCTTGGATGGCCACGAACCCGGAGGCCAGCTTTCCCTGACCACGCACGTCGAGAACTTCCCGGGCTTTCCCGAAGGTATTTTAGGCCCCGAACTGATCGAGAAGATGCGCGAACAGGCGAAGAAATTCGGCACGGAATTCAAGGCCGGCACCGTCACCGAAGTCGATCTCACGCGCCGTCCTTTCCGGATTTCTGCCGGCAAGGACGTCTACGAAGCCGAAACGCTGATCGTCGCCTCGGGTGCTTCCGCTCGCCTTCTCGGGCTCAAAGGGGAGAAAGAATTAATCGGCCGCGGACTATCGACGTGTGCCACGTGCGACGGCTATTTCTTCAGGGGCAAGGCCATTGCCGTCGTGGGCGGCGGTGACACCGCCATGGAGGAAGCGAACTTCCTTTCGCGGTATGCCTCTCACGTCTACCTCATTCACCGCCGCGATGAATTTCGCGCCTCAAAAATCATGATCGAGCGCGCCAAGGACAACAAGAAAGTCGAATTCCTGATCCCCTATGTTGTCGATGAGATTCTCACCAGCGACAATCTCGTCAACGGCGTCCGTATTCGTAACACGACTACTGGAGAAATGCGCGAACTCGAGTTGCACGGCGTCTTTGTCGCCATTGGCCACGATCCGAACTCCACCATTTTCCGCGGAAAAATCAATATGGATCAGAACGGCTACCTCGTCTCGAAAAACGGCACAACGACCAATGTTCCGGGCGTCTTCATCGCGGGAGACGTCCAGGACCACCGCTATCGGCAGGCCGTCACAGCCGCGGCTTCCGGCTGTATGGCGGCTCTTGACGCCGAGAAGTTCCTCGAAGAGCACAAGAACTTAGTGGCTAGTGGCCTATCCGGGTAAACTCGGGCCATAATGAAATGGCATGCTGCGTGCCACACTTCTGAAGCTCTCCGATAGCAAGGGTTTCGCTCACTGGGTCACTTCGAACGATGCCACACGACGGATGTCCCACCGATTTGTCGCCGGTGAGACCCTGGACGAAGCGATCGCAGCCTGCCGCGTTTCCAACG
>Ga0187783_10001809_pt1 | contig 15800 bp, 11 predicted proteins | sample 1015_SJ02_MP02_2_FD_132471 | JGI IMG/M metagenome (GOLD analysis project Ga0187783, IMG submission 132471) | Tropical peat soil microbial communities from peatlands in Department of Meta, Colombia - 1015_SJ02_MP02_20_MG | ecosystem: Environmental > Terrestrial > Soil > Wetlands > Peat | place... | reverse complement strand
GTGCCTCCTGCCCGAGCGTGACCATGTAGGTCAGCATGCGCACCGGGCCGCTCATCTGGGCCAGGTACGCGGAGAACGCGAGGAACGTGCCGAGCGTGATCGAGCCGTGGATGGCCAGCCAGCCGCCGAGCGCCAGGACGCCGACCATGCCGAGCGCGGGCACCGCGGTCAGCGCGGGGTTGTACCTCGCGGTCATCCGGATCATGCGCAGCCGGGAGGCGAACAGGCGCGCGCTGGCCTGCTCGAGCCGTTCCTGCTCCTGTTCCTCCTGGCCGAAGCCCTTGACCACCCGGACGCCGCCGATGGCCTCGTCGACGATGCCGGCCACGTCGCCGGTCTGCTGCTGCGCGTCCCAGGTGGCGGGGAACAGCCGCCGCCGCGACGCCAGCGCGATCATCCACAGCGCCGGGGCGACCAGGGCGGTCACGATCGTCAGCACCGGCGAGAGGACGAGCATGATGCCGAGCGACACCACGAACAGCAGGGTGTTCCCGATCGTCACCGGCATCATCTGCAGGATGCCCTGCACCATGTTCAGGTCGGAGATGGACCGGCCGACCAGTTGCCCGGTGTGGATCTCGTCCTGGCGCTTGCCGTCGAGGCGGGACAGCGAGTCGAAAAGCTCGGTCCGCAGCCGGTGCTGGACGTCAAGCGCCAGCCGGCCGCCGTGGTAGCGGCGCAGGTAGGTGGCGCCGAAGTTCACCGCGGCCGCGACCAGCAGGGCGATCGCGAGCGGCCAGATGGACTGCCGGTGGATCACGATGACGTCGTCGATGATCCGGCGCTGCACCAGCGGGATCGACGCCGTCGCCAGCGTGGCCACCAGCGCGCCGGCCAGCGCGAAGACAGAATTCCTTCGGTCGTGCCAGCAGTAGACCGCCAGCCGGCGCACCCACCCGTGTCCCGGAGCCGTGTTCCTCGACAGTGCCGTCCTCCTTGACAGTGCTACCGCCCCACCTCACCAATCGTCCCCGTAAGCAATCCGGCGCCCCCGCCGGTAGATCCCCGCGAACAAGGCAACAACCCCGGCCGTTTTTTCATTTCCTTAGCTAACCATCTGAACCCGCTATGATCGCCGCATGCCTGCGCTTCCCCGGCGCGCGGATGATCATGGCGACCACTTCATCGTCTGCGGTGACGGGCCCCTGGCTTATCGCATCACCCAGGAGTTGACCTCCAGGTACGGAGAGCAGGTCACGGTGCTGCTGCCGTCCCGGCAGCGGCGCTACGGGCCGCAGATCGGCGCGCTGCCGCAGGTCCGCGTGCTCGAATACCCCGAGCTCAGCGTCCAGGCCTTCACCGACGCCGGTGTCCAGTCGGCCCGTGCGCTCGCCGTGGTCTGGCAGGACGACGTCGGGAACTTCCACGCCGGCCTGCGGGCCCAGGAGCTCAATCCCGCCCTGCGCCTGGTGCTGGCCATCTACAACCGCCGCCTCGGCGACCACATCCGGATGCTGTTCCCCGACTGCACGGTGCTGTCAGGCACCGCGATGGCGGCGCCGTCGTTCGTCGCCGCCGCATTCGGCGAGCCGGCCCCCAGCCACGTCCGGCTCCAGCGCCGCACGCTCTACGTCGCCCGGCCGGGCGACGTGGCCGGCGGGCAGGTGCTGTGCGGCCTGGCCGCCCAAGCCGATGACTCGGCGTCGCCCCGGCTACTCCCGCCGGGTACCGCGGGCGCGGACCTGGTGTTGGCGGTCGCGGACGGGACGCCGCGCAACCCGCTCGCCCGGCAAAGGCATCCGGTCCGCGCCGCCGGCGGCCTGCTCCGCCGGCTGATCCGGAGCAAGTTCGGGATGGTGTTCACCGTCCTGCTCGTCGTCATCGTGGTCGGCTTCGCGCTGCTCATGATCCGCTACTCGTTCACCAACGCGGTCTACCTCACGCTGATGGACCTGACCGGTTCGGCGCTGGTCGAGACCTACGACGGCGGGCCCGAGAAGGTCTCGCAGGTGCTGCTCACCTTCGACGGCCTGGCCTTCATCCCGGTCGTCACCGCCATCATCGTCGGCGCCCGGCTGACCGGCACCATCCGCGCGCCGCGGCCGCCGGGCGGCCACGTGATCGTCGTCGGCCTCGGCAACGTCGGCACCAGCATCACAGGTCAGCTGCACGATCTGGGCTTCGACGTGGTCTGCATCGACAGCGACCCGAACGCCCCCGGGGTCCAGCTGGCCCGGCAGCTGAACCTTCCCGTGGTGATCGGCGACGCGTTCCGCGAGGAGACGCTGCGCCAGGCCAGCCTGGACACCTGCATCGCACTGGTCTCCGTGGCCAGCCAGGACGCGGTCAACCTGGAGACGGCCCTGAACGCGCGGGCGCTCCGCGACGACGTGCGCGTCGTACTGCGCGTCACCGACGACGACCTGGCCGAGCGGCTGGCCAAGACGATTCCCAACTCGGTCTCGCGCAGCGTTCCGTACCTGGCCGCGCCCGCCTTCGCCGCCGCCATGCTGGAGCATCAGGTGCTGCGGACGATCGCGGTCGGCCGTCACGTCCTCCTTATCGCCGACGTCCGGGTCGCGGATCAGGCCGGCCTGGCCGGCAGCTTCATCAGGGATACCGAGCACGACGGGCGTGCGCGGGTTCTCGCCCTCCAGGTCAGCGGGTCGGGCACGCTTGACTGGTCGCCCCACCGCGGCTACCTGCTCGCGCCGGGCGACCGGCTGATCGTGCTGGCCACAAGGAAGGGCCTGGAGCCGTTCCTGTCCGCTCGCTAGCTGGAAACTCGCTAGCCGGGAACTCGCTAGCAAGGGAACTCGCTAGCAGGGAAAGACCGTCTCGGCCTGGTAGACGGGCGTGCCGTCCACCACGGTGGCCAGGACCCGGATGTCGGTGATCTGCTCCGGATCGGCCTGCAGCGGGCTGCGGTCGAGGACGGTGAAGTCCGCGAGCTTGCCCGGCTCGAGGGAGCCGATCTCGTCCTCGCGGTGCATGGCGTACGCGGCCGAAGCCGTATAAAGCTCGAGCGCGTCGCGGGCGGCGAGCCGCTCGGCCGGGCCGAGCACGAGCCCGTCGCCGGTGCGGCGCAGGATCGCGTCCCTGATGCCGACCAGCGGATCGGCGGTGATGACCGGGGCGTCCGACGACCCGGCCACGGTGATGCCCGCCCGCCGCCACGACCCGAACGCGTACAGGTCGTCGCGCCGGTCGCCGAACGCCGCGGCGAACCCGTCGCCCAGCGTGGAAAGGAACCCGGGCTGGCTGGCCACGACGATCCCGAGGGCAGCGGCCCGGGCGGCCAGCGCAGGATACATCGCGCCGCCATGCTCGATCCGGTGCCGCCGCGGATTGCCCAGGGGCAGGGCGGCGTACGCGTCGAGGACGGTCTCGATCGCCCGGTCGCCCTGGGCGTGGATGGCGACCTGGAAGCCGCGCGCATCGAAGTCGCGGACCATCTCGGTCAGCTCATCCCGTTCGAAGTACAAGATGCCAGAGCCGTAAGGCGGGACCGGGTAGCTGCCGTGGATGGCAGCGGTGCGGCTGCTCATCCCGCCGTCGGCCCAGATCTTCACCGCCTCGGCGGCAAGGCGGCCCGAGCGGCGGCCCCGCAGGCCGGCCCGAAGCAGCCAGTCCACCTGGTCGTGCACGACCAGCCCGTAGATCCGCTGGCTGAGCAGGCCGCCCTCGTCCGCCTCGGCGAACGCGCCGAAGCTGTCGCGGCGCATGTCCGCCTCGCACGCCGCCGTGAGGCCGAGCGCGGCCAGCCGTTGTCCCGCGTTGCGCACCAGCCCGGCGGCCTCGGCCGCGCCCATCCGGGCCAGGTCATGCCGCAGGTTCCGGGCGAACAGCACGAACATCGGGCCCTCGAACACCACCCCGTCGAGCCGTCCGGTGCGGTCGCGGCCGAACGCGCCGCCGGGAGGATCCGGCTGCCCGTCGGCGAACCCGGCCTCGCGCAGCGCGGCGGTGTTCAGGACGCAGGCGTGCAGCGAGGTGTGGTAGAGCACGGCCGGCCGGCCCGGCACGGCCTGGTCCAGGTCGGCGCGGGTCGGGTGGCGCCCCTCCCGCAGCTTGTACTCGACGTAGCCGCCGCCGGTCACCCACGAGCCCTCCGGCGTGCGCTCGGCGGCCTGGCGCAGCCGCGCCTGGATGGCCGGGATGTCGGGCGCGGACGGCTGGCTGCAGTCGGCCGCCGCCGCCAGGTAGCCGACGTCGCACACGTGGCAGTGCGCGTCGATCAGCCCAGGCACGACCGTGGCTCCGTTCAGCCGCGCCACCAGCGCGCCCGGCCCGGCGGCCGCGCGGACCTCCTCGGCCTCGCCCACCGCCGCGATCCGCCCATCCCGGACAAGCATTCCCCGGGCAAGCACGCCCCGGGCCGGGCCATCCCCGGCGGGCACGCCCCGGGCCATCGTGATGACCGCGGCGTCCTCGATGACCAGTTCCACCGGGCCCACGCTATACGCTGCCGTCCAGATACGCTGCCGTCCTTATACGCTGCCCTCCCGATACGCTGCCGTCCATGGCGGCACGATCACGCCGCGCCCGGATCGAGGACGTGCACGAGCTGGCCCTGGGCATGCCCCACGTCACGATCTGGTACGGGCCGCGCGGCAACCCCATCTACCAGGTCGGCGGGAAGTCCTTCGTGTTCTTCCGCACCCCGCGGCCGGACGCCGTCGACCCCGCTACCGGCGAGCGGTACCCGGACGTGATCGTGTTCTGGGTGGCGTCCGAGTCAGACAAGCAAGCCCTGGTGCAGGATCTTGCCTCGCCGTTCTTCACCACGCCCCACTTCGACGGCCACCCGTCGGTCCTGGTCCGCGCCAGCCGCATCGGCGAGCTCACCGTGCGGGAGCTTACCGAGGTCGTCCAGGACGCCTGGCTGTCCCGGGCCTCGCCCGCCCGCGCCAGGGCGTGGCTCAGCGCCGGCCACTGAACCGAACCGGACCGGGAGCGTCAGCGGTACTGGTCGCCGGGGGTCCGCGAGGATGGCGGATAGGGTGGCGGATAGGGCGGCTGGCTTGGGCTGTCGTAGCCGCCGGTGACCCGGCGGCGCCGCACGGCCCGCCCGGCCACGCCGTTGAGCAGGGTGGCGATGGCGAATCCAAGCACCAGGTTGACCACCCCGGTGGCGACCTTCTGCTCCACCGGGGCCGTGGTGCTGAACGGGAACACCACCGCGATCAGCGTCGCCAGCCCGATGATCCAGCCGAAGAACACCTGCGGGCGCGGCGTGGTCAGCAGCAGCAGGTGCATGATCGCCGTGGCGACCAGCGCGGCGCCGGCCGCCGCGAGCACGTACTCGGGGGTGGACGCGTCGCCCCACGCGCCGTCCCGGCGCGGCGCCAGGATCGGGATGGTGAACAGCCACCGGCAGATCAGGATGCCGACCAGCGCGATCAGGGCCGCGACGATGGCCGTGGCCACGCCGCCGGACCACAGCGACCCCGGATCGACCCAGCGATCCGGACCCGAGGCGCCCGTGGGCTGCTGCGGTGGCTCTTGTGATCGTCCCATCGGGATTGTCATCGGCGCGCCTTACCTTGACCCTGGGATCTCTGCTGAGACCCGACCAGCTCAGGACAAGACCTAACCGTTCACGGCGCTCCGAAACCCGCCACCGGGCACTATCACACGTACCGGGTGATTGCGGCGCCAGGGCTCACCCGACCGTGACCGTGACGGACGGGTAGCCGCTGGCTCCGTTCGGCGGCGGCTGCGCCTGGACGGCGGTCTGGGTGTAGCCGGTCTTGTCCGTGGCGCGGGCCTCGATCACGTGGTTTCCGTTGGTGGCGTCCCATTCCCATACCCACTGCCGCCAGGTGTCGAGGTCGGGGACGGCGGCCAGCCTGGCCTGGTTCCACGGGCCCTGATCGATCCGGACCTCCACCGCCTCGATGCCCTTGTGCTGGGCCCAGGCCACCCCGGCCACCGCCGTCCGGCCGGGGGAGATCTGGCTGAGCCCGTTCGGCACGTCGATGCGGGACTCGGTCTTGATCGGCGCCTGCTGGGCCCAGCCCTGCTGGGCCCAATACGCCACGTTCGCCGCGAACGTGGTGACGTTGATGTCCGTCAGCCACTTGCACGCGGACACGTACCCGTACAGGCCGGGCGTCACCATGCGCACGGGGAAGCCGTGCGCGACCGGCAGCGGCTGCCCGTTCATGGCCACCGCCAGCAGCGCGTCCTTGTCGTCCATGATGGCCTGCACCGGGGTGCCCGAGGTGAACCCGTCCACCGACGTGCAGAGCAGCTGGTCGGCGCCGGCCTGGATCCCGGCCTGGCGCAGCAGGCTGCCCAGGCTGGCGCCCAGCCACAGCGCGTTGCTGATGTACGGGCCGCCGACCGGGTTGGACACGCAGCACAGCGTGATGTAGTCCTCGATCAGCGGGCGCCGCATCAGCTCGTCGAAGGTGATCGTGATCTCGCGGTTGACCATGCCGTGGATCCGCAGCTGCCAGGTCGACGGGTCGACCTGGGGCAGCACGATGGCCGTGTCCACCCGGTAGAAGTTCGCGTTGGACGTGATGAACGGGGTGATCCCAGGGATGTTCAGGTTGACGCCCGCCGGAAGGGGCGGCGCGGCCACCGTCGGCCTTGGGAGGCGTATCGCGGCGCGGGCGGCCGACACGCTGGTCCGCTCGGCCAGCGCGCGCCCGACCAGCCCGGTCACGGCCGCGACGCCCGCCGTGGCCGCGCTGGCGGCCAGGAAGCTCCGCCGCCGCGGCTCGAGCGCGCCCGAGGGACCCGAACGGCCCGAAGCACCCGCCAGCCAGTCGCGCCCCTGCTCCGCCGACGGCCTGATCACCCCGCCCGTCTTGCCAAGTCGCCCCATCCCGCCCGGCAGGTCCGGCGGGGCCAAGGGGTCCCGCTCCCGCGGCGCGGAAAGCTCACCCGGCGCCCCGGGCCCGCCCGGCACCGGAGGTTTGCCCGGCGCCGCGGGCCCGCCCGCCGCGGCGCCGAGCGCCCCATCCTCCCGCGAGTCCGGCCGGGTCCGCGTACTGGCCGGCACCTGCGGGAGCCTGTTGATCAGTACCCGAAGCGCCACTGCCGCCGCCGCCGTCGCGAACAGCGTCGGCAACAAGCTGGCCGCGCTGGCGTGAGGCCGGGTCGCGGCCGCGATCAGCCCGACGAACGCGAAGATGGCCAGGCCCGCCATGCCGTAGGCGAGCCGGCGCGTGGCCAGCGCGCCGATCACGGCCGCGAAGATCGCGAGCAGCACGAGGATGCCGGTCACGAGGGCCAGCTTGTCGTCGGAGCCGAACTCGCTGATCGCGAAGCTCTTGAGCCATTCCGGAGTGTGGTCGATCTGCAGCTGCCCGACCGCCACCACCGGCGATCCGTTCGCGCCGGTCAGGCCCGCCACCAGCTGCACCACCCCCAGCGCGGCGGCGGCGGCCAAAATCCCCGCCATCGCCCCCAGGCCCGTCCGCCGCCGCGCTGTTCCCCCACTCCTCATGCTCTCCACATCCCTCATTCGTTGCCGCCGGCCCGGAGGTTTGCCGCGAGGGAAGCAAACCATGGGGACCGGTGCTACGAATAGATGGTGTGACCGTCAGCGGCAGCATGGAACCCAAGGGACAGCAGCGGCCCGCGCCGGCCACCCAGGCCACCCCGGCCACCCCGGCCGGCGTTCAGCTTGCCGCCCAGCTCGGCCTCGTGGCCCGCGGTGACGCCGTGGCGTTCGACGCCGTCTTCGAGCAGATCGGCCCGTCGGTCCTCGGCGTCGTCAAGCGCGTGATCCGCGACCCGGCCCAGTCCGAGGAGGTCACCCAGGAGGTCCTGCTCGAGGTGTGGCGGACCGCGGCCAAGTTCGACGTGGGCCGGGGGAGCGCGATGGCCTGGGTGATGACGATGGCCCACCGCCGGGCGGTGGACCGCGTCAGGTCCGTGCAGAAGGAATCCGAACGCGAGCGGCGTATGGCCACCGCCGACATCCCCTACGACGAGGTGGCCGAGGCGGTCGAGTCGAGCCTGGAGCGCGAGCGGGTCCGGCGCTGCCTGAACCTGCTGACCAACGTGCAGCGCGAGTCGGTCACCCTGGCCTACTACAGGGGCTACACCTACGGCCAGGTGGCCAGCCTGCTCGGCGTGCCGACCGGAACGGTGAAGACCCGGATGCGCGACGCGCTGATCCGGATGCGCGACTGCCTGGGGGTGGCGGAATGAGGCTGAACAACACGGGAGGCGACGCGCACACCCTGGCCGGGGCGTACGCGATGGACGCGATCACGGTCGCGGACCGGAACCGGTTCGAGCGGCACCTGACCGTGTGCGAGGAGTGCGCGCAGGAGATCGCGAGCCTGCGCGAGGCCACCGCCATGCTCGGCGCCGCCGCCGCCGAGCCCCTGCCCGCGGGCCTGAAAGAACGCGTCATGGCGGCCGCGGCGATGACCAGGCAACAGCCGCCCGCCGAAGAGCCGGCCGCGCGCACGAGGCGGGCCACGGCCCCGGCCAGGACCAAGGCCGACGCAGGATCCTGGCTCCGCTCGCTGGGCTGGCCCGGCCGCATGTCGCTGGCACTCGGCGCCGCGGCCGCCGCGGCCGTGCTGGCGGTCGCGGTCGTGTTCGGCGTCTCGAACGGCGGCATGCAGCAGCAACTCGACCAGGCCCAGGCCAGCAGCCAGCAGGTCGCCGTGGTGCTGACCGCCGAGGACGCCCACATGATGACCGGCTCGGTGGCCGGCGGCGGGTTCGCCACCATCGTCATGTCCGGATCCCGGCACGAGCTGGTGTTCACGGTCAAGGGCCTGCACGCGCTGCCCGCCTCCCTCGGCTACGAGCTGTGGCTGATGGGCCCGTCAGGGACCCGGCTCATCGGCATGCTGCCCGCCGGCAGCAACGGCATGATCGGCCCGGTCGTCGCCTCCGGGCTGCGCCCAGGGGACCACCTCGTCCTCACCGCCGGACCCGCAGGCGGCAGCGTGCGGCCTACCACCCCGATGATGCTCGACGTCGCCCTGTAGGTGACGCTGTAGGAGACGCTGTAGGAGACCGGCTGAGCGAGCCGCCCGCGGTGCTCGGGCTCGACCTGGGCACCAGTCAGGTCAAGGCGCTGCTGTGCGCCCCCGACGGGACCGTTCTCGGCCAGGGCACGGCCGGCTACCAGAACAGCACTCCCCGGCCCGGCTGGGCCGAGGCCGACCCCGAGGACTGGTGGCAGGCCACGTGCACCGCGGTCCGGGCGGCGGCAGGTCCCGCGCCGGCCGAGGTTGCGGCCCTCGCGATCGCCGGGCAGATGCACGGCGTCCTTCTTTGCACCGAACGGGCCGTGGTTCTCCGCCCCGCCATCACCTGGCTCGATCGCCGGGCGGAAGCCGAGGCCGACGATTACCTGCGGCTGCCCGGGCCGATGCTCGCCCGGCTCGGCAACGCACCCTCGCCCGGCATGGCGGGCCCGATCCTGGCCTGGCTGTCCCGCCACGAACCCGATGCCTACCGGCAGGCCCGCTGGATGCTCCAGCCCAAGGACTGGCTCCGGCACCGAATGACAGGGATGGGCCTGACCGGCAGCGCCGCCACCGATCCCACCGATGCCTCAGGCACCCTGCTGTTCGACCTGGCCCGGGGCACCTGGGCCACGGACGTGGCCGAGGCTCTCGGGCTGCGCACCGACCTCCTGCCCCCCATCCGCCCGCCCGCCGAGATCGCAGGCCACCTGCTGCCCGCCGCCGCGGAGCAACTCGGCCTCCCCCCCGGCCTCCCAGTCGCGACCGGCGCCGCCGACACCGCCGCCTCCCTCCTGGCCGCCCGTCTCCCCCCGGGCCCGTCCGGCCTGCTCACGCTCGGCACCGGCGGCCAGCTGATCGTCCCGGGCCCGGCCCCCGCTCCTCCGAATCCGGATATTCCATTTCCGGATAATCCGAATCCGCTGGGCCCCGACGGCACCACGAACCTGTTCCGGGCCGTCGACGGCACCACCAACCTGTTCCGGGCCGTCGACGGCGGGACCTACCGGCTGGCCGCGGCCCAGAACGTCGGCGTGGCGCTGGACTGGGTCGTGCGGACGCTGGGCGCGGGCTGGGACGAGCTGTACGGCACCGCGGCCCGGCCCTGGCGGGCGGACACCCCCGTCTTCCTGCCCTACCTGGCCGGCGAGCGCTGGGACCACCGCGGCTCCGGCGGTGCCTGGACCGGCCTGACCCTGGCCCACCAGCGGGCCGACCTGCTTCGCGCGGCCCTCGAGGGGGTCGCGTTCCTGCTCCGCGGCAAGCTCGACGACCTGCGTGCCCGCTGCGCGCCAGGCCCGGCCGCGATCATGCTTGCCGGGGGCGGCAGCCGGCACCCGGCCTGGCGCCAGCTGCTGGCCGACGCCCTGGGCGTGCCGCTTTACCCGGGCGCCGACGGCTGGCTCACCGCACGCGGTGCCGCGCTGATCGCGGCCGCCGCGACCGGACTGGTACCGGAGGCGAGCACCACGGCCCGTTCCGTCCAAAATACCGAAGCGATCGTGGGGCGCGCCTACCTGGCCGAACCGGGCTACCAGCGGTTTAGGTCGGCGACATCCCAGCAAAACACCTTATACCGCGGTATCGTGCTTTGTCGTGAGCGCGGGGCGGTACTGGGCGGTAAGGCTCAGGCGCGCGGTCTACGCCCGGATGGAAGAGATGAGCTTCCGGGCGGGCGTTGCCGCGGTGGCCGGGGTGCTGGCCGTCATCGGGCTGGCCGTCGGCCTTATGGTCACGATGGGCGGCGGCCACCGGGCCGCGGCCTCGCCGAACGCGGCCGCGAGTGCCATCGCGACTTCCCTGGGCTCGACGGCGTCGCCTGCCGCTGCCGCGCCGTCGCTATCGGCCGCCCCCTCGCCGGCGCCGGATTCGCCGGGCTACGGGTCCGGGCCGTACGACCCCGGCACGCCCTCGCCCGGGACATCCACGCGATCGCCGTCTGCGCAGTCCTCCCCGACACCATCGTCTCCCGCTTCGCTGACGCCGCATCCCATCGGCCTGTCGCCGTCGCACTCCCTGCACACGATCGGGATCAAATGGCCTTAGCGGGCCGTGGCCCGGCCCGAGCGGCCGAGCGCGATGTGACGGCCCGCCCGGTCCGGGCGCGGGAGCGCGGCGTGACCGGCCGCGAGCGCCGCGACGGCGGCGGCCGCGTCCGGCGGCATGGGCCGCACCCTGCCCCCGCTGACGTGAAGGAACATCAGCTCGCACGTCGCGGCCAGGCTGTCTTCGCTGGTCATCTGGTGGAACACGTGCATGCGTTTCTCGTCGTGCCCGAGCAGCTGGGTCCGGTACCTTAGCTCGGCGCCCGCGGTGACGCCGCTGACGAAGCACAGGTGGCTCTCCGCCGTGTAGATGCCGCCGCCGGTCCGCGCCTGGTAGGCGGCGCCCAGGCCGACGTGATCAAGGAACGCCTCGGTCGCCTCGGTGAACGCCAGGAAGTAGTAGGCGTCCATCATGTGGCCGTTGTAGTCGATCCACTCCGGCGGCACGACCCGCCCGCCCGTGGACAGGCCGCCCGTGGACAGGCCGCCCGTGGACAGGCCGGCCGACAGCTCAGCCACGCTCGAACGCGGGCACGTCGGTCAGCAGCTGGCGGGTGTAGGCGTGGCTGGGCTCGCTCAGCACCTGCGTGACCGGGCCGCGCTCGCAGACCTGCCCGGCGCTGATCACGGTCACGTCGTCCGCGATGCTGCGGACCAGCGGCAGGTTGTGCGTGATGAACAGCAGCGCCAGGCCGCGCTCGGCCTGCAGCCGCAGCAGCAGCTCCACGATCGCCGCCTGCACCGACACGTCGAGCGCCGAGGTGACCTCGTCGCAGACGAGCAGGTCGGGATTCACGACCAGGGCGCGGGCCAGCGCGACCCGCTGGCGTTCTCCGCCGGACAACTCGTCGGGATAGCGGGCCGCGAAGGAGGCGCGCAGCGCCACCGAGGTCAGCGCGTCATCGATCCGCTGCTGGTGCTCGCGCCCGGACAGCTTGGAGAAGTGCGCCAGCGGCGCCCCGACGATCTGGCCGACGGTATGCCTGGGGTTGAGCGAGGAGTAGGGGTTCTGCGACACGAACTGGATCCGGCGCAGCTGGTCCTGGCTTCGCCGGCGGACCCCGGGCGCCAGCGCGTGACCGGCGAACGTGATCGTCCCGGTCCAGTCCTTGTGCAGCCCCACCACGCACCGGGCCAGCGTCGTCTTGCCCGAGCCCGAGGTGCCGACGATCGCGACCGACTGCCGGGCCCCGACGACCAGGTTGACGTCGCGCAGCACCGGCTTGTCGGAGTAGGAGACCGACACGCCGCTGATGCTGAGCACCGGCTCATCGGAGGGCGGCTGCGCCCGCCCGGCGGCCAGGATGGCGGTCCCGGACAGCGCGGTGACCTCGGCCGCGCGTATGCACCGGGCCGCGTGCCCGGTCGCGGATACGGTCACCAGGTCGGGCTGGCGCAGCTCGCACTGCGCGACCGCGAACTCGCACCGCGGCTGGAAGAAACACCCCGGCGGCCTGCTCCCAGGCCGCGGCGGGCTGCCGGTCATCCCGTGCAGCTCGTAGGTGCTCTCAAGCACCGGCACGGCCCGCATCAGCCCGCGGGTGTACGGGTGGGCCGGGCTGGCGAATACCTCCCGTGCCTGCCCGAGCTCGATCAGCCGCCCGGCGTAAAGCACCGCGACCTCGTCCGCGATCTCGGCCACCACGGCCAGGTCGTGGCTGATGTACACCGCGGCCACCTGATAGGACCGGCACAGCCCGCGCACGGTGTCGAGCACCCGCCGCTGGGTGGTGACGTCGAGACCGGTCGTTGGCTCGTCAAGCACGATCAGCCGCGGCCGGCAGGCGAACGCCATGGCCAGGCCCACCCGCTGCTGCTGGCCGCCGGACAGCTGGTGCGGGTAGGCGGCCAAGATCGGGGCCGGGTCCTCCAGACCCGCCTCGGCCAGCACGTCGTTCAGTGTGGCCGGGTCCGCGCCGTGGACGGTGAAGACCTCGCGCAGCTGGGTGCCGACCTTCAGCACCGGGTTGAGCGCGCTGGCCGGGTCCTGCGGGACGTACGCGATCGCCCGGCCGCGGATCTTGGCCAGCTCGTGTTCGGGCAGCGCGAGGATGTCCTGGCCGTCGAGCAGCACCTTGCCGCCGCCCGGCCGGAGGCCGCGCTTGAAGTACCCGAGCAGGGCCAGCGCGACCGTGGTCTTGCCCGAGCCCGACTCGCCGACCAGGCCGAGCACCCGCCCGGGCTGGACGGTGAACGAGATCTCGTCCACCACGTCGGCGTCCGGGCGGCCGCGGCGCGGCGCGGTCAGGATGCGCAGGTTCTCCACCGCGAGCCGTGGCGTTCCGTCGGTGTGCGGTGCCGCGGGCGAGGCGTCGGCCGCCGCCACCGGGATGTCCTCCGACGGGGCGGTCATGCGGAGGCTCCTTCCACGGCCAGCCCGACCAGCGGGTCCGGCTCGGTGGACCGGCCGCCGACGCCGAGCGAGGCCCGCGCCACCGAGTCGGTGAACGTATTCACGCCGATGGTCAGCAGCGCGATGAGGATGGCGGGCATGAGCACCCCCCACGGGTTGGCGATCAGGCCGACCCGGTTCTCGTTGATCATCAGGCCCCAGCTGGCCGCGGGCGGCTGCAGGCCGAAGCCGAGGAAGCTCAGCCCGGCGATGACCAGGATGGAATAGGTGAGCCGCAGCCCGATCTCCACCATCAGCACCGAGGTCAGGTTGGGCAGCACGTCCCGGCGGATGATCCGGCGGCCCGGGATGCCGAGGATCTGCATGGCCTTGACGAAGTCCCGCTCGGTGATGTCCAGCGACGCCGCCCGGGTCACCCGGGCCACCTGCGGCGCGTGCGAGATGGCCACCGCCAGCACGATCAGCCAGATCTTCGGGCCCAGGATGCTGACAAGCAGCAGCGCGAAGACCAGCTGCGGGAAGGCCAGGATCACGTCAACCGAGCGCATGAGCACGTTGTCCGTCCAGCCGCCGAAGTAGGCGGCGACCACCCCGATCAGCGCGCCGGCGGCGACGCCAAGCGCGGTCGCCGCGGCCGCCATCAGCAGCAGTTCCCAGCCGCCGTCCAGGGTGCGGCTCAGCACGTCGCGGCCCAGGGTGTCGCCGCCGAGCAGCGCTATGGCCGAGGCCCGGGCGAACGGCTTGGTCACGAACTCGGTGCTCGAGTACGGGGCCACGGCCGGCCCGATCGCCGCCACCAGCACCACGCACCCGGCGATCGCCAGCCCGACGGCACCGCGCGGGGTGCGCACCGCGCGGCCGAGCACCGCGAATGCCTCAGGTCTGCGAGCCACTGTCACCACGATTCCAATCAGGATCTGGGCAGCCGCCGCCGCGGGCTCACGGCGAGGGATATCACGTCGGTCAGGATGTTCACCGCCACGTAGAAGGCGGCCAGGACCAGCACGATGCACTGGATCTGCGGGATGTCCCGGTCCGAGACGGCCGACACCAGTGCCTGGCCGAGGCCCGGGTAGTTGAACACGTACTCCACGACCACCACGCCGCCGGCCAGGTAGAGGAAGTTCAGCCCGATCACCTGGATGGTCGGCGCGATCGCGTTGGGCAGCGCGTGGACCAGCAGGATCCGCCACCTCGGCACGCCCTTGAGCTGCGCCATCTGCACGTAGTCGCTTTCCAGCGAGTCGATCATCGACGCCCGCATCATCCGGAACACGTAAGGCACGATGACGATGACCAGGGTCGCCACCGGCAGCACCAGCGCGGACGGGTTCGACCAGGGCGCCGTCCCCGGCACGAACACAGAGACCGCGGGGAACCAGTGCCACACCACCGCGGCGAAGAAGATGACCAGGATCACCGCCACGACGAACTCAGGCAGCGCGGTGATGGCCAGCGCCCCGACCGACAGCACGTGGTCGAGGAGGCTGTCCCGGCGCGCCGCGGCCACCACGCCGAGGCCCACGCCCAGCACGGTGCCGATCACGCCGGCCGCGACCACAAGCACCGCCGAGTTCACGATCCGCCCGCCGACCAGGGTGCCCACCGACTGCCCGTTGGCCAGCGAGGTGCCGAAGTTGCCGTGCAGGATGCCGACCAGCCAGGTCCAGTACTGCTCGACGGCGGGCCGGTTCAGGTGCAGCTGCACCTCGAGCGCGTGCAGCCGCGCCGGGGTCGCCGTGTTCAGCAGCACCGCGCTGGCCGCGTTGCCCGGCAGGATCTGCGTCGCGGCGAACACCAGGATCGATACAAGCAGCAGGGTGAGCACGCCGATCCCGCTGCGCCTGATCAGCGTGTCCCTGATCGGATGCGGCCGGGCGGCCTTGGACGGCGGCCCGACCCTTTCCTTCGCTTCAGTCGCGGTCGTCACGTCAGCCACACATTCTTGAAGTCGTAGGCGTTCAGCGACAGCCCGCTCTTGCCCGGGACCAGGCCACCGACGTTGGCGCCGAAGCCGTCGATCACCGGGGGGAAGAACGGGATGATGTACCCGCCCTCGTTGTACTCGATCTGCTGCATCTCCTGCGCCAGCTCGGTCCTGAGCGATGTGTCGGTGGTGGCGATCGCCTGGGCGTACAGCGAGTCGTACCGGGAGTTGTCCCAGTGGGTCTCGTTGAACGGAGCGGTCGGCAGCGTAGCCAGCGACACCTGTGGCAGGTAGAAGTTGTAGAACCAGTAGTCCTGGGCGAATATCCACTTCAGGTAGTTGGCGCCGTAGAAATCGGTCACGGTGACCTCGTCCACGCTTACCGTGATGCCGGCCAGTGAGGCCTGCTGGGCCAGCACCTCCGCCGCCAGCGTGACGCCCTGCCCGATGTCGGCGGTGATCAGCGAGACGTGCAGGTCCTCGGCGCCCGCCGCCTTGAGCAGCGACTTGGCCTGGTCGATGTCCTGGTGCCGCTGCGGCAGGCTGTGGTCGTACTCCGGGGCCCAGATCCCGAACAGGTCGTT
>Ga0187783_10001808_pt1 | contig 15801 bp, 17 predicted proteins | sample 1015_SJ02_MP02_2_FD_132471 | JGI IMG/M metagenome (GOLD analysis project Ga0187783, IMG submission 132471) | Tropical peat soil microbial communities from peatlands in Department of Meta, Colombia - 1015_SJ02_MP02_20_MG | ecosystem: Environmental > Terrestrial > Soil > Wetlands > Peat | place... | reverse complement strand
TGGACGGCAGACGAGGCCCAATCTCGAGAGGTACTCGACGCTTACACCCGGGCGGGAGGCAACTTCATCGATACCTCCAACTCGTATCTCGTGGAGCACGGTAGATCCGAGACGATCATCGGACGCTGGATCGCGGACCGCGACAACCGTGAGGACCTCGTGGTGGCGACAAAGGTCGGCGGCGGTAGGGAGCCATTCCGCAATCTTCGGCCTGAGACGATCCAAAACGAAGCGCGCGCCTCCATCGAGCGCCTTCAGATCGATCGCATAGATCTGTATTACGCCCACTTCGACGATCAACAGACGCCGCTCCAGGAGTCGTTGGGCGCCTTCGATTCGCTCGTCAAGGATGGCATTGTCAGGCATCTCGGTGCTTCCAACTACACACCCGAACGGCTCACCGAAGCGCTACGCCTTCAGCGCGAATTGGGTCTCTCGGAATTCACCGTGCTCCAGCCGCACTACAACCTGGTCGAGCGCGAATTCGAGCGAACGCTGCTTCCTGTTGCGGAGACGTGGGACCTGGCTGTCCTGCCCTACTTCGCTTTGGCGATGGGGTTCCTGACGGGAAAGTACCGCCCCGGCAGGGGCGACGTCGACTCTCAACGTGCCGAGGCAGCTCGCAGGTACCTCGACGGTGGGGAGCGAGTGCTGAAGGCGCTGGATGAAGTTGGAGCTGCTCACCGAAGTAGCGTGGCGGCAGTTGCCCTCGCTTGGCTCCGCGCACGACCGAAGATCGTCGCGCCGATTGCCAGCGCTCGAACCGTGAGTCAGCTGGACGAGATCCTTCCGTCGGTGAAGCTCGATCTCACCGCCGACGAAATCGAACAGCTGTCGAGTGCATCCGAAGTGTCGTAAGCGAACCGGTCTTGCACGAGCCCGCTCGTCGGCCTGTGACGTCTCGGATCTTCGTGTTCGCTGGACCTCGAGAACCTAGGGTCAGGGGTTTGGAAGACCCAGGAATGGGAACTCGGCCAAAAGGTCGTCATGTGGCTTGAGGCCACCGGATGTCTCTCTTCCGTGTGTCAAAAAGCCCATGCGATAAGTGAAAACGTCGTCAGTCGGGACCCGGCCGTTCGGATAGGCCGCCATACGATTACGGTCGAAGTGGAGTATGTCGGGTAGGACGCCAAGAACGGCAGCCCTCGCTTCACCGGGCGGGTACCCCTGGCTTTCGAGGACTTTAGACAACGTCGCCAGATAATTTTTTACGTCGTCGACCGGCTGTGTCGCGTTGTACTCATCCTTCTCGTCATCGGGCATTAGGATCGGGTCGAACGACGGGTTACCTCCACGGTCCATTTGCAGGAGCTTGCCGTCCTTCCGAAGTGACACCGTCATCCAGACTCCGATCGTGTCACTAGGGCCGAGCATGTCGTTCGGCACCTCGATCGCGATCGACAATACGTTCTTCCCGGCGAAGGTGTCCTTGCCTGTCCACTGGAAGTTGTGGAGAGCACCATCTGCATCGGCGAAGAACGGATCGCTGCGAACCCCGACGAACATTCTGCACAGACCGATATCTACAGGCATGGCAGCGGCATCGAACCCCACTGGAGTCGACTGGATCAGCACCTCGCCGCCCGGTTCCGGGTCCTGAGCGTCCTGTCCCGTCGCATAGTAAGCGGTGGCGAACTGCATCTTTCTTTCAGGCTCTGAAAAGACAAAGGAAAAGGCGGCGTCCGCCAGAGCGTCGTCGTTGTTGTCTATGTTGAGGCGATAGACCGCCTGGGGATGGAACTCTGACCCTCCGAGGAACGGATCGCAGTCCATGATGAGTACCGTCTTGTCGGGGGCGTCGTGCGCTTGGAAGACGAACAGGTCGGTAAGGTCCAGGCGTGCATCACCACCGGGTGATTTGAGATTTGCCGCGCTGAAATGGTTTGACATTCCGTCTCCTTTGGTACTGGCCGATCCGCACGACAGCATCACCCGAATTGGCGCTCTTGATCCTTTAGTGACGAAGAGACTTCTAGAAGACGTCGACGAAGTTCGACCTTCGGCGAGTCCTGCTCCCAACGGCTAACCCCATTGAGCTTGGAGTCTTAGGGTCAGGCGATGAATTTGAGGAGTGCGCTGTTCACCTGGTCCGCGTGGGTCCAAGCGATGGCGTGGGGCCCTCCCTTGATCACTACGGTCTCGAGGTCCTTGATCATTCCTGGGAGCCGTTCGCCGGTCTTGGGGAAGGGAAGGACGTGGTCGTCGTCGCCGTGGATCAGCAGCATCGGTACGTCGATCTCGGGAAGGTCCGCCCGGAAGTCCGTTTCCCAGGTCCTGATACATGCCACAGCCGCAGTCCCCGATGCGGATACGGCCACGTTCCAGCTGGCCTGATAGGCCTGGTCGCTTACAAGGTTCCCGCGGAACTTGTCGATGTTGTAGAAGTTGTCGAGGAACCCTTTCATCCACGCCGGTCCGTCCTGGCCTGCCGCTTGAATGAACCCGTCGAAGATGCTCCCCGGCAGACCGTCCGGGTTGTCAGTGGTCTGAAGTAGGAATGGGGGGATAGCCGATACCAAGACCCCTTTGGCAATCCGCTCCGAACCGAATCGTCCAAGGTATCGGACAACTTCGCCGGTTCCCATCGAGTGTCCGACGAGGGTCACCTCCCACAAGTCCAACGCGTCCAAGAGCACGCGGAGGTCGTCCGCAAGAGTGTCGTAGTCGTATCCGCACGTCGGCTGGCTGGATTTGCCGAATCCACGTCGGTCGTAGGTGATCACGCGACAGCCTGCGTCGAGCAGCACAGGAACCTGCTTGTCCCAGGCACGGCTACTGAGCGGATAGCCATGGATCAAGACCACGGGTCGGCCTGAACCGTGGTCTTCATAGTAAATGTTGGTCTCAGTGCTGTTTTCCTGGCCGACCGCGATCTCGGACATAGGTCCTCCTCCCGGGAGAGAGCACACAACCCCTGTGAACCTGGGTGGGGAAACAACTCACAGTGCGATTTCGGTTACGTACCCAAGATGGTCTCTCGGAATGTCTGTCGCGCCCGTACTGACTACTGGTCTCTTCCCGGTCTCCGATCACTCTTCAGAAGCTGTGTTGGTCGAACGGAGATGAGCCGCGTTACGGTCGAATCAGTGCGGACCATCCGCTCTTGGCGCACGACGACGGCGGGTCTGAATGATGGACCCGTGCCATTCACTGGTGCGATCACCCACCCTTGAACACCAGCATTCGAACAGGCTTCACTAAGGATTCGTGCCCAGCAGGACCGGGATAGGAATGTCCCGGGGGCATGGGTTAATCGGATGAGTTGGGTGGTCATAGCGTGAAAAGCTCGCACGACTGGTTAGTCGAAGTAGTCGATTCCCTTTCGGCGGCGTTAGCGGCTGCCGACTTGACAACCGCACAACTGCAGGCTCCACCGGCCGCTGAAGTAGCCCTCGAGTTGGCGACGAGAAGCATGTGGACGGCCCTGGTTGCGCTGCAAGAGTCCCGACTGGCATTCATGGCGGACAGATGAACGGCGTGAAGGTGTTCCAACAGGGCGAGCTAAACGCCCTCGACAAGAGTGGGTCGCTTCGAGATAGGGCGGCTGAAGAGACCGTGATCGACAGGGCGCTGAGGCTGGCCCTTGTGGCGACACGCCAGACTCTCGCATGGCATGCCGGCCTCTGCGACTCAGAGGAGTCGATGGAGATCCTTCTGAGGGCTCTTGAGGAGATGCTCTGCTCCCCGAAAGATGGAGCCACGTCACCGAACGTCATGAGCTGATTGGTCGCGCATCGGTCGATCATCGCTCGAGCTCCAAATCGAGACGCGCTCGATGACCGCGCCCGAGGACATCCCAACGTGCGGGAGATGTCTAGAACCAGCTGTCAAGCGTTCGATACGGAGAGCAGGTGCGCCCGCTCGACACCACTCTTGGTAGAAGACGTTGCTCCAGCCAGGCCGCCTCCGCCTCGACGCCGGCCTCAACGGGGCCCAATTCCTCGAACACAGAGTTGATGAAGTTCAGAATTTCGTCGACGCGACTGCTGGGCTTCGGAAGACGCTTCTCTCTTCGAATGATCTGCATCAGACCAACCCTCCTGCATATTGGCGCACGCACGCCGAACAGGGCATTCGGCTCGAGATCCTCAATAGCGTTCGAAGTGCCCGAGGATCAGGTCGCCGGGTGCCGCCGTCACGACAGCGCGATGAAGATGCCGCCTCCATCCAGCGCATCGTGTCGAAACGATGAGGCTCTTCATCTGCGACTCCAAGGAGTCGATAGGTGCTCTCAACTTGCGGTTCAATCGAGCGCCACAAGTCGAGCAAACTGAGGCCTCGGCGATGTACTGGTAAATGCGCTCCACGAGCCACAACTCGACCGCCGAGTATTCGGGGCGTTGAATTCCTGGGGCTTTGAACGACGCCGGTTCGGGCTGCGAATTGCCCCATGCTGAAAGGTCTGAAGGCAAACCCGAGCCGAAAAATGATGACCAAGACACGTGCCACCTCCTTCCGCCGTCTCCGGCGACTTTTACCGAACCATTTCCACCGATCAATCGTCAGGCTCGCGCTTCATTACGAAATTTGCGCCCGTAGGGAACCCTGGTCTGGACATGATCAACTGACCGTCGCTCGTTACCCGCCTTACCCACAGGTGCCGGATGCCGAGACATCCGCGCCTCGGCCCGTAAGCCAACCGTGCCTGTCTACCTGTTCACGCTGAGAGGCATCGCGAAGTCATGAAATGTGGATACCGCGCGTGCGTGCCATATAGACCTCGGCGGCCTTCGATGCCTCGTCTGGCGTTTTTCCACCTTCACGCGCGTCCATGTAGGCGGCGTACCAATCCCACCAATTGTGCTTCGGTGCGACCTTCTCGAAATGATCATGGTGTTCCGCCGTCTCATGCAAGAGATCAGCCAAAGCCGCTATATCCATCGAGTTACCTCCCTGGTGGGCAAGCGTTTCGGGTTCCCCGACGACACCGATTCGATCCCAGGTAGCCAGTCTCACTGACTTTGAGTGGGTGCCTGAGGTGCGTCCGGTCGGATACCGGACCGAGTTGGTGACGAATCATCGTACGGCGACTCCAAAGTGTAGGAGCAGAACAAGACCAGGCGACCGCCCTCCCACCACTTGGGTCAGGTGAAGTCGGTGCGATACCCACCAGGACCACCGAAGACCTACACATCTCGACACCTGGGATCTCGACACCTGGGATCGTGGGACCAGGGAGAGATAGCGGACCAGTGTGCGACACCGGTTCGAGCCTTGGCATCTGGCGCGAGACTGTGCGGAACGTGGCTACGAGGGCTGACGAGCGAAAACGCCCGTTGAATTGTGTGATCTTGGACAGTCCTAGTCGAACTGGTTGTCGGAGAGCCGATGAGCAGACCAGAGAAGGTACCTCGGGTTGTCGTTGTGGGGTCCGGTTTCGCTGGATTCCATTGTGCGCGGACCTTGGATCGCCGTCTCGGGCGGGCTGCAAACCTGTCCCTGATCAATTCCGTAGATCACATGGTCTACTCGGCCTTGCTTCCCGACGTGGTTGGCGGGGTTGTCGATCCCAAGTCCATCGCGACGCCCCTCGCCGCATCTCTTTCCCACACGAACGTCGTGGTTGGAACTGTCACGTCCGTCGACCTCGATCGGCAGACGTGCACGGTGGACGGAGTGGAGAATCGCGGACTCGTGCTCGGGTGGGATCGCTTGGTGCTCAATCCTGGGTCTGTGAGCCAGACCTTCGGCATCAAGGGCGTGGAACAACACGCTCACGGGTTTAAAACGCTCTCCGAGGCCCTCTTCCTGCGTGAGCGGATTCTCAGCCGGCTACAACTTGCCGCGACGACGAACGACCCGACCGAAAGAGAGCGGCATGCCTCGTTCGTCGTCGTCGGTGGAGGCTTCACCGGATTGGAGTTGGCCGCGCAAGGAAGAGCGCTTGCTCGACGTGCGCTTCGCCAGCACCCGGGCCTCAACGTCGAATCGGTCCGCTGGACTGTGATCGAGGCAGGAAAGACCGTTTTGGATCAATTTCCGGAACGTCTCGCTCGCCGCGCCGTAAATCGCCTGGAAAGTGGAGGCGTCCAAGTTCGCATCGACGCCCCGGTCGCAGAGGTTGAATCCGACCAGGTGCGGCTCGAGAACGGAGAGTCCATATCTACCGATACGGTTGTCTGGACAGCAGGCGTCACGCCTCCACCACTCATTTCACAACTCGGGTTGGGACTTGACCACGGGCGGTTGATCGTCGACGATTGGTTGAAAACACCTGACCATCCAAATGTATTTGCTCTCGGAGACGCCGCAGCAGTACCGGATATCACAGAACATGGACAGCCTGCGGCGCAGACGGCTCAGAATGCGCAGCGTCAGGGCGTAGCTGCCGCGCGAAACGTGGCGGCATCGTTGGGCTATGGCAAAGCACGGGTATACAAGCATCGCAATCTCGGGTTCGTCGTCGATCTGACCGGTCGAAATGCGATCGCGACGCCACTCGGATTGAAGCTCAGTGGTGTCTCCGCGGAAGTCGCAGGTCGGGCGTATCATCTCCGAGCGCTTCCGTCGGGGCGTTTGCGCGTACTGTCGGAGTGGGTCAATGCCTTGTTGAGCGGCCGGCAGATCGTCGAGATCGGGCTTATCGACGAGCGTTACGCCACGATCGAGGCTGAGGACGATGGGGGCAGTGAACCGGAGATCCCGCGGCCTGCGGGGAGAACTCGGCGACGGTCGTCTTTCGGCGCTCCCAACGTCAAGGAAAAATCGGATACGTGACCCTGCTCGATTTCCTGCGGGTGAGGGTCATTTTGAGAGCTCTTCACGAGTCCGAGCCGAAGGCGAGCTTGTAGCAGCCCAACAAATCATGACCCGTTTAAGCAGCGGCAACGGTTGCCATGAGTTCTTCGAGGTTCGCGCGCGCGGGACCGATATTGCTGAGGTAACGCCGCAGGACAGCCTGTTTCGGTTCGTCGTCCCGACTTATCCTGCTCGCCACGCCCATTGTGGGGTCAAGACGTGACCGGATCATCCATTTCCGGATTGGCTCAGAGTTCAGCCATCGTTGACGCACCTCGATGTCGGAGAGCAAGTTCCGGGGTACGTCGAGCAGATTGCCGGTGATCGGCATGGGACGGCACAGCGTGTTCTTGACTGCGTCGTCGGGCTGTGTCAGTTCGACGTAAGCGGTCATCGCTGCGCTGTACGTTGGTAGTCCGCTGTACATGACGTATTGCAAAGTGATGAGCCGGTCATTGAATATTGTGACCGGTGGTCGGTCGGGTACACCCGCTGCAGAACAGTCGATAAAGAGCCAATCAGCGCGCGAGGGAATCGATCCATGCTCGAGGATCATGGAGTCGCGCTCGATCCCGATCACGTGACCCAGTCGGACGACGTCCGTAACTTGCCGCAACAACTCGACTTCGTCCCGGGTCATGGTCGCCGATCTGAACATCGTCGGCCAGCAGTCTCGACTGATCCTCATCCATAAACCTGACTCCTCCATGCCAGCGAAGAGGTCATCGAGAGATTCCGCTTGCGCAGCCACTTCTAGTTGAGTTGCGAATCCCCCCATCGTCTCTTCGAAGAACTCCTCCCCGCCTTGCAGCTTGGCCCGGTTCTGGAACCAAGCGTCCCTGGGCCGAACCCACGAGATCGTCGCAGGCTCGACGCCGTTGTCGAGGAGCCAGAGGCACGCATCGACGCCTGTCTTTCCAGCGCCGATGACAACGTAGCGACCGTGTGAAGACTGCAGTTCTGTGAGACCGTTCACGGGAATGAGGTTGACGCCGGACGAGACTCCAAACGCCGGGGCCTGAGTTGAAGGGATTTCCGAGCCGACGTACCGTGCGTCGACTACGGCGCGCCGGGCCTGCACTCGAGTCTGTCCACCTGTCAAAAGGGAAGTGACCACGCCGTCGCTCGAGTATTCGCTCATGGGAAGGTAGCGAACACGGCCTGAAGGCAGAAACTGGTCCTTCATGAGTTGTTCGAAGTAGAGACATATTTCATCGCGCGAGGCCAGCTCGAACAACCCGGCGTTTGGTCCGCTCTCGTCTCTGCGATTTCGGCCAAGCTGCTTCGAGTTCACTCCGTAAAACGACGACGGCTGATGTAGGCGCACGAATGAATAGGCGTCGTTCCAGTGTCCTCCGGGACGTCCCCTCTTGTCGACGATAATGATCTCTGCGTCTGACTCCGCCAGTATTACGTCGGCAAACGACATCCCGACGGCCCCGCCCCCCACAATCACATAGTCAGCTTCGAAGGTGCGGTCTTTCACAAAATCGCCTCATGCGAAGGAAGTTCTGCATTCTCGATCGAGCTGTGAAAATCTCCTCAATCGCCGGTCGAGGGGTCGATCACGGTCGAGATCTTGCTGATACGGTCGCTCGGGAATCCTCCGCACCGAGCGTGCTCGTAGAGGATGTCCTCATCCTGCGCTACGTAGACGCAGTAGATCTTGTCATCGGTCACATAGCTCGTGAGCCAGTGGATCTCGGGTCCCAGATCTCGGATCACCTTGTTGGACTTCTGGCTGACCGACCTGAGCTCGTCTTCCGACAACTTGCCCGCTCCGGGGAGCTCCCGTTCGATCATGTACTTGGGCATGCCCACCTCCCTCCGTGGTACCGTACTGACGGTACGGAACTTACATTCCGACAGTAGGAATATATGCATACTGAGAGTATGAAAGTCAAGGACCAGCGTGTCGTCCAGGGCGAGATGACTCGCGTCGCTCTGTTGGAAGCTGCGCGAAAGCTGTTCGGAGAGCAGGGATACGCAGGGACTTCGACCGAGGAAATCGTCGCCCGGGCTGGCGTCACCAAGGGGGCCTTGTACCACCACTTCACCGACAAGGAGGCCTTGTTTCGTGGCGTGTTCGAGCAGGTCGAGCGCGAGACATCCGATCAAGCGGTGGCTGAGTTCCTGCAGCCTGATGCCTGGGAGGCACTCGTTTCAGGGTGCAAGCTCTGGTTGGACGCCCACCTCGACCCCGCAGTGCGCCAGATCGCGTTGACGGACGCCCGCGCCGTGCTCGGTTGGGAGACTGCCCGATCGATCGAGACCCGATTCAGCACCGTTGCGCTTCGTGGAGCTCTAAGAAAGGCGATGCACGCCGGAGTCCTAGAGCCCGCACCGCTGCGCCCGCTCGCGTTGGTGCTCGCCGGCGCCCTCAACGAGGGTTGTCAGTACGTGGCCGAAGCCCTCGATCAGGCAGCAGCCCGCGACGAGGTTGCAGGCATCATCGTCAAGCTTCTTTCGGGGATGCGGAAACCAGAACCGGACCCGTAAGAGTGGCCGACTCTCGAGAGTTTGCTTTCAGCAACGAACGCGGTCCGTCACACGTCTGGGGCCATTTGTAGCGACAGAGAAGGTCGAGACCTGGCCGGTAGCCGTCTGCGAGCGTGGCTGGACGCCATCGGCAGAGCAGCGGTCGGACTCTGGAGCCGGTTGGGTCGCCGATCGGCGCTGTTGTGGTCAGCGAGTCGAGGCGAGACGTGAGGAATACGATGAGCCCGCATGGGCGCTGCCGAGTCGCTCAGTCTACGACAGTCACTTCCCGGTCCAGTGTGCTTCGTCTTCGGCGGGGGAGGCAGCCTCGGCGCAGTTCAGGTTGGGATGATGCAAGCCCTATCGGAGCAAATGATCGCGCCGGACCTCGTGATAGGTACGTCCGTAGGTTCTCTCAATGGCGCCTTCGTCGCGCAAGACCCCAAGGGGGCAACGAACCGGCTTTCCCACATCTGGAGCAGAATCACGCGCGAACAGGTCTTTCCGGGGGGAATTCTCAGCCAGGCGCGCACCTTGCAACATTCCAAGACGCATCTGTTTCCCAACAGCGGGCTCGCAAAGTTGATCGACGAGTTCTTAGGAGCCGGCGCGACTTTCGAAGAGCTCGAGTTACCGTGCGCAGCCGTGACCACCGAGATCGAGACCGCCAGCCCGCACGTCTTGAAGACTGGACCGCTGCAGTCGGCACTGTTGGCCAGCACTGCGATCCCAGGCATCTTTCCCCCGATCGAACGCGATGGACGGGCGTTCTACGACGGCGGAGTGGTTTCGAATGTGCCGCTTCGTCAAGCTCTGGACATGGGTGCGCGATCGCTGGTTGTGCTCGATTGCAACTTTCCTGGACATGAACTACCGGAGCCCGAGAGTCTGCCGGAGGTAATTCTCTTCACGGCGATGGTGACGATGCGCTCCCAAGCCCAACACGAAGCACCGCTCGTAGCCTCGCATGTGCCGGTCGTCTACATACCCGGCCCCACTGCTCATCGAATCTCACCATTGAATTTTGAGCACACCCAACACCTGATCGAGCGCTCGTACGACGCTGCTCGTCCTTTTCTCGACAACCTCAAGATCGAAGGGCCCGGACTTTACGGTCCGTCTTCGTAGGTGACCCTAGAGTTTGGCGAGAGGTGACCCTAGAGTTTGGCGAGTTGATCGTACGGTTTGGCGAGCTGACTGGACATCGTCACGTCGGTTCCGAAATCAAAGGTTCCGGGTGCGGCTTAATGACGGGAAATCGCGAAGCGTGGGAGGCAGAAGCTGAGAATTGGGTTGTGTTCGCCCGAACCGAGGGACATGACGCCTACTGGTTCTATCGGGATTCGTTCTTCGAGAAGATCGTGCCGGCGCCCGGACGAGTCACCCTGGAAGTGGGTGCAGGTGAAGGCCGCGTAACCCGCGACTTGTTGGCGAGGGGCCATCGCGTCGTCGCCGTCGACGGTTCCTTCACGCTCCTCCGAAATGCGATGGAGCTCGACCGATCTGAGAGGTACCTGCTGTCAGACGCAAGCCTCCTCCCTTTGTACCCGGGCAGCGTGGACATTGCGATCGCATACAACTCTTTGATGGATTTCGACGACCTTCCGAGCGCGATTCGCGAAATTGCCCGCGTCTTGACCGACCAAGGTTCGTTCTGCATTTGTATAACTCACCCGATTCAATACGCCGGCCGTTTTGACAATGATGATCAGGACGCGCTCTTCAGATTGAGAGCCGATTACTTCGAGACTCGACCCTTCGACGAGACCGTTACATGGGACGACATCACCATGCGGTTCCGTGGCTGGGTCCGCCCGATGCAGGACTACCTCTCGGCCCTTTTTGATGCAGGATTCGTGGTCGACTCCATCAATGAGCCCACGCCGACAACCAGAGAGGGCCGATACGAGCGCTGGCACCGCGTGCCGATGTTCCTCCACGTCCGAGCGGTGAAGCGGTAACCGGCCAAATGTCGTTGAGGTTGGGGTTCACTCTGTTGTTCACGGCCAGCGTGATTCGAATAGCGTTCCGTCGTGCGGAAGACATCTAATCATCGGCCCAGCGGCCGAGCGGCTGGACCCATTGATCCAAGGCTGATCAATGAAGACGCCGAACGACGATCGAACGTTGTGGAGGTAGGAAACCATGGCAGATGAAGGTAGGTCTGAACGCGAGGCCAAGGAACGGGGGGCCGGTGAACGTGAGGCCAATGAACCTGGGAATAGCACGGGATCCGCAGGTGAGACGTCGTGGAATCCACCGGGGGTGGACGACGGCTTCTCCCCTGGACCGATCGTGGCAGGCGAACCTTTGCCGCAGCCCGAGGAGTCCACACCGCTCGAGGAGGACGAGCCCGAGGGGACGATTCCCCCCTGCCCACTCTGGGCGATGAAGGAGCGTCGCCACGTTCAATGGTCCAAACTGGCAGGCGCCCCTCCTGCAAGGATTCGCGAAGCATTCGGTGACGGTGATCTCAGGGTGTATCTCATCGAAGATGGGCATCACCATGTCATCGTCGGACGGAAGGTCGGGGAGACAGGTGACGGCTGTCAATACGCGCTCGTGGGCCGCGCCCCGAAATCTCTTGACGATGCTCTTCGGGAAGGTCAGCTCTCTACTGGATCGGCCTTCGAAGGCGCTGAGGAGCTCACTCTTTACGGTATCGACGTCGATGAGCAGGACAAAGCCTCTGACCTGTTCGTCGTCGAGCGTTTCGGCAAACCCGCAGAGATTCCCCGGGACTATCTTCCCGGTCAGCCGATTCTGACTTTTCAAGAGCCTCTACCAGTGGCAGGACTTTGACTTTCGACGCTGCGACGGGGTTGGAGCACGATTGCCGGCATACCAGGTGGTTTATGGCCGAGGCGTGTCGACTAGTCGGGGAGTTGCACGCTCGAGGGCGGGCCAACCGGCGTCAACCATCAGGAGTGCGCGTTCTGCTCGAATGCCACCTCTCAGCCCGAAGAGACGCTTGGCGATGATGAGGTAGAGCACGATCGCGAGGTTGATCACCAAAGTGATCGCCTTCAGCACGGTGGGCCTGTGGGCGATCTCATAAATCTCGAGCGGAAGAAAGAGGCTCGTGGATATGAACGCCAGGTACTCCGCCCAGCGCAGACCTCTCCAGAGGCCGACAGCCTCCACGCCCTCCAGGGTCGCGTAGGCGGCCACGGCCAATCCGGTGATCACCAGCGTCCGAGTGCTGATGGCAAAAAGCCTTGTCAATTCGTGTTCGACGCCGCCGCTCGAGCTGTGAATGGGACCCCCGATACCACCTTGGAGCGCGTTCACGATCCGAACAAAGTCCTTGTTCAATAGGGACTTGTTCACCGCAAAGACGAAGACACCTATTGCCAACACCCAGAGCACGACGAAGTGGAGGCTGCGCTCGAACGCGATCAGGCGAAGCACGTACCTGCTGCGTAACGGCTCTCCTCTCAAAGGCAAGGTGATCTCGGAGCGCTCGGGTGGAAACTCCCTCGTCGCGTGCGAAGGCGGTGGGCTCGGAAGCCAACTGTCACAACGCAGGCACCGGTACCAGCGCAATCCCCCGAGCTCCCTCGCGAATAGTTCGTCCTGGCTGCGCAATGCGGCGGCGTCTGTCCCCACGAGCGTGTGGCCGTGCCAGGCGCAGTCGAGGAGTTCGTAGGAGAGCTTGCGATCTCTGGAGCCTCTGAGCCGCTTGACCATGCTTCTCACTGTCTAGTCAAAGATCTCGATGTCGCCGAGAGCGACTCTCCCGGAGGGACGTGGCCGCAAGCTTCGACACAGAGCAATCGGGCCGGAAGGAGAGCAAACGTGGTCGAGGCAGAAGCCTGTCTATTCGAGAAAAGGCGTCTCTATTCGAGTGACTCGGAGACGAGAGGCTCGTTACTGGGTACCGTGAACTGGGATGGACCATCGAGGCCGCTCAAAAAGGCTCGAGTCGCCGAGCTCAACGGACGGTTCGGCGCTATGACTGCTGCCTGGCATGCGAGCGAATGACCCTCTAGAGGTACGTAACAGATCCCGGGACGAGATTCTGCGGCTGTTTTCGGAAGGAGTGCAAGAGCCGACCCTTGGGCCACGAGTTCCAGCATGCTCGCCACATCGCCAACGCGGAACGCGACTTGGTACACGACCCCGAACTTGGCGAAGAAATCACGCACTGCGTTGTGACTCGATATGTCGCCGGGATCCGATACGAACACTTCCCCAGAAAGTTGTTTAACCGTGACTCTCCTACGCCGCGACAACCGGTGTTCCTCTGAGCACGCGATGCCTACGGGAACCGAGCGGGTCGAAAGCGTGCGGATACCGGGTGGCAATCCCTCTTTCGGAACCCAAACGAACGCGAGGTCCAAAGAGCCGTTGAGGATGTCATCGATGAGTTGCGCGGAAAGGCCCTGCCTCAAGGTGATTTCGACGCTTGGATGGCCAGCATGGAATCGCGCGATCTCCTCTCCCACATCGCCCCAGACGCGCCCGATCGTCAAGCCTCCACGAACGCGGTTGCACGCCCGGTCGACGGCATCACGCGCTGCGGTGGCTGCCGCGAGGACGCGCCTCGCCTCAGGCAAGAGAACCTGTCCCACCTCGCTCAGGTGCACGCGCCTGGTGGTCCTTACGAACAACTCGGCGCCGAGGTCTCGTTCGAGAGCCCGAATCGACGTCGAGAGCGCGGATTGAGCGACGTGACACCGCGATGCCGCACGCGTGAAGTGCATCTCCTCGGCAACAGCCACGAACTGCTCTAACTGCTGAAGCTCCATTGATCCCCTCGCATGACTAATAATCGGCAGTCAGTATTGCTCACGATTGATTCGACAGCCCACGTTTTAGGTGTGGGCCCAACACCTGGTGGGCGCGCATGCTTCTCACCCGATCCTCGATCTGCCGTCCTCGGACGCTCGCTCGGGAAGAATTTCCCTTCTGACTTGGAGCCGACGTCCCGTGATCACAGGCGGGTGGACCACCTCTTTTGTGTGCCCGAGATCTGACAAGATGTTGTGACCGAGATCTCGCCGGAAGAAGTTGAAGGTTTCGCTATTCGGATATGTGGGACTCAGGCCCTGCGATCTCGGTCTCTGTGCCGTCCTTTGGCCTCTCTGACCCCCCTTTTTTCCGTGTGCTCCGCACCGAACGCGAGCAACTACCTGCGTGCGCGGATCGAGGCGTGACTAGTTGCGGCTTGGTCAGTGTTCTAACGGGCCGAGCGTTGGCCGAGCACTGGGGTCGAGGTGAGAGCGATGAAGGACACCGAATCGGCGCTCGCGCAAGAGTCCTCGTGGGCATTTGATGACCCTTTCTGGCTGCGTTCAACCGTCGCCGTTAGGTATTCGCGGTCGCAAGTTCAGTTCTGCTCGACCAACGCGTCGTCCTGGCCCAACCCGTCCGGTCCTGATCCGACGGCGGTGCAAGCGACGGCCGAGCATGCAATCCCGTTCAAACCAGTAGCAAAGTCCCCGGCTACGGTTCCGCTTGTCACGAGCGACCAGGTCGCGCCGTTCCACAGTTCGAGCAGCGTCTCGTCGCCGCTCGAGCCCACGAGGTACCCCGCCGCCGTACATGCAACCGTCGAAGTGCAGGCGACGCCAGTGAGGACAACCTGTTCCGTGCCGGCAGAAGGATTCTGGGTGGCGGTGATCGACCAACTCCCTCCGCTCAGCTGTTCGGCGAGGGTCACTTCAGTCCCATTGGAAAGGCTCGAATCGCCGACAGCGGTGCACGTGCCGGACGACGCGCAGGAGACTCCCAAAAGCTCATTTCCCGTGGTCCCGCTGGGCTGTGGTGGTTCGATTGCGGTCCACGTCGAACCGTTCCATGTCTCGGCGAGGGGCTCAGTCACGTCCGAGGCATCCTCGAACGAGCCCACCGCTACGCAATTGGATGGCGCCGGGCACGAGATCCCAGTCAAGGAGGTCGAGATCGCCCCTGCGGGAGATTCTGGTGTTTGCACGCTCCAATTCGTCTTTGTGAGGATCTCGGCGACCGCAGTCGGCGATCCACCTTGAGAACTCTCGCCGTATCCAACAGCGGTGCATGCCGAATCACCGGCACAAGACACTCCTGTCAGTTCGTTGACGTTGTCCCCTGAGGGGTCCTGAGCGGCCTCGGTCGACCATTTGGACCCGTTCCACTTCTCCGCGAAGTTGTTAGTCTCGCCGTCATCGCCGGCTGTTCCGATGCCGACGCTTCCCACCGCGTAGCAAAGCTTGGTGGTCGGACAAGAAGCCCCGTAAAGGTTGGTAGTCACAGCTCCGGCAGGTTCGGCGCTCTTTGCGAGGGACCATTTGGACCCGTTCCACTGTTCGATCGCGGCGGAAGTGTTGAAGTTGTTCGCCGGAAAGGATTCCCCGACCGCTATGCAGCCGGAGGTAGAGCATCCAGCTCCATTCAGATACGTCGCGGCTGGTGTGACAGAACCGGGGACAGGCGTGATCGACCAAGTCCCGCTCGGTTTCTTCCGAATCGCCAGCAGATGGTCTTCGTCAGGCGTGTAGTACTGACCTGCTGCTACACACGTCGAACTGCCGGTCGGGCACGCGACCGCGGCTAGGAGACTGGTTGTCACGCCGCTTTCGTTCGGAGTTGTCTCGACAGTCC
>Ga0187783_10001807_pt1 | contig 15802 bp, 10 predicted proteins | sample 1015_SJ02_MP02_2_FD_132471 | JGI IMG/M metagenome (GOLD analysis project Ga0187783, IMG submission 132471) | Tropical peat soil microbial communities from peatlands in Department of Meta, Colombia - 1015_SJ02_MP02_20_MG | ecosystem: Environmental > Terrestrial > Soil > Wetlands > Peat | place... | reverse complement strand
GGCAGCGACCTTTCCTTCGGCCAAGGCGCTCTCCTCGTGGGTTGGGGCGTGCCCCGGCGATGATGAAAGCGCGGGCGTGTCCAAGAGCCACCGCTCGCCGAAAGGCAACCGCCATATGCGGCGGATCCTCAATCAATCCGCCAATGCTGCGGTCAAGCACAAAGGAAGCATCTTCGAAATCGTGTATCGCCGCCTACTGCCGCGCCTGGGACACAATCAATCCATCGGCGCAATTGGCCATCGGCTTTGTCGACTCATCTGGCTGATCCTGCACCAGGAAACCCATTACGAGGAACGGGGCCCGGCGGTGAGTCGAAACTCGAGGCAACGCCGCACCGCGAAGATGATCCGAGAACTGCGAGTCCTCGGCTACCGGGTCGAACCGGCGACCGCGCAATCGACCAATCCTGCATGAACTGTGGAGATTTTCGACCCGGTTGAGAGGGCGTGGCCACTGAGTAAAAATGGTAGGTCTAGAGTTGGGGCAAGTCAATGAAAGCTGGGAGGTTGGCGGCGATTCACACGATGGTTGTTGAAACATCGCGATGTCACTCATGACGTCAATGAAAATCCTAAGGCAACTCGGTGCCAGCTGTCCGGTTCGTATGTACTAGGAGGGGCGATGTTATGGAAAAGCCTCGGCTCATTCTCTCCTTCTTCGCTCTGGCCTTGGCTGCTTTTCTTACGCTGTCCTGCGGTGGGAGTTCAGACCCGAGTTCGGAGCATCAACTTCTATCCATTACGCTGAGCCCCGCAACTGCCAACGTACAGGATTATCCCTATGGGCAAGTGCAGTTCACTGCCACCGGCTATTACAAGACCGCTCCCTACACGGTCACTCCGCTCTCCGCCGGTTGGGGTACGTGTTATCAAGACGCGCCCACAACTGCAATATCCGTAACCAGAACCGGCCTGGCTCAATGTGCGGCCGGAGCTGTGGGCACGTACACCGTGTGGGCGAACGATCCGCCGTTTCCTCAGGGCATCAACTGTAACGCAATCACTGCTTGCGGTGGGGGATGCTTTGTCGCGGGTACTGCGCAACTCAGCTGTCCCTAGGCGGTTTTGTCACCACGAGGGCCTGGTAGTTTAGGAAATATCGCCACAACGCTCAAACCCCCCAATCGGGTCGGTCACTTGGCGTGTCGGGCAAAACAAACGTGGTGCTGCAAGGTAGGGCAGAATATGCGACGTGGATACTATGGTGTCCAACCTCGACGCTAATACAGAAAATCTAGAGCATATAAGCCTGGAAAACCCGAAGTTGCCATTCTCCCAACAGATTGAAAGCATTGGTAAACCACAGAAGACAGGGTACTTTGGTAAATGCATGGCGGAGAGGGAGGGATTCGAACCCCCGATACGGTTTCCCGTATTCCAGTTTTCAAGACTGGCGCCTTCAACCACTCGGCCACCTCTCCTCAATAAGGTACGCCGTGGATAATCTGATTTTACTGCACATTAGGGGACCGTATTGAATTTCTAAAACTGCACGGCCTAGTCTGTCCATTACCTTCCGCGATTGCTTACGAAGCCTTTTCGCATAGCTACTGTTCTATGAACTCTGGACTGGGATTTCGGCAAAATTGCGACGGCACTCCTAGATCATTTGTCGAATCTTGCTCACGATCAAGCCAAACGCTTGGCGGCGTGGGCAGTCGGGTTATCACAACAACTGCCAATGCTGCGGTGCATGGGTGAGTCTTACAACGGATGGCGAAGTGCAAGGAAGCGCTTTGAATCGATCATGCCACAAGAGCGTCCGGTACACGGTCGCCAGACGCGAAGCGTCTCTTAACGGAGTTCCTTGACGCCAAGACGAGACTCCTTTAAAGATCAATCCCGATTCGAAGGCAGGACCATTTCCTGAGAATTTGCCCATGTGAATCCATTTCTTGCTGCTTCGATTCACCGCACAATCTCACTCCTGGTAATACCAGACCGTGTCGGCATACGACACTGCTCGCGCACGAACCGATCAAGCAATGTTGGTTTGCTGCGCAAGTTTCAAAGGCACCGCGTATCCGGGAGTTACTCGACGATCGAAACGATCTTGGTCTGACGGCCGAGAATCGTGGGCAAGTCACAAGGGACGATAACCGAGATAACAGGCACGTCGATAACCCTGTCGAGGACGCGAACCGCCCGCTCGCGGATCTTGCGGGCCGCTTCATTCCTAGAGTCCACGAACCCTGCCTCAACCAGCAACTTGTCGAGGCGCACAGCCTGGGGACCCGCGGAATCCAAGCCGCCGTCTTGACCCTGCTGGACCTGCCACAGGGGGAAAGAGTTGTTCCCGCCGTCCGATGGTCTTGCCGCGCCTCCGGCGGTGACCCTGTTCAGTTTCACCGTGACTTTTGACACATTGGTCGGTATCTCTCGCTTTTGAAACTGAGTGGCCCAATCCTCCGCCGCCTGGGCCGCGGCATGTGCGGAGTGAAAGTCCGTAACAATGCGGCGCGCGAGGTCTTTTTTCGCCTGCATCGGATGAGTCTGCCGCTTCATCTGTTCGATTTCCGGGATCTGCGCGTCCGTCAGTAGCTCGTAATATCTCCACATCATCTCGTCCGAGACGGACATGATTTTTCCGTACATCTCGAGAGGTGGTTCGGTGATGCCGACGGCATTCCCTAAGGACTTGGACATTTTCTGCACGCCGTCCAAGCCCTCCAGGATCGGTGTTGTCAGCACAACCTGTGGTTCTTGCCCGTACGCACGCTGCAGTTCGCGTCCGACCAGCAGGTTGAACTTCTGATCGGTCCCTCCGAGCTCAACATCAGCTTGAAGTGCTACGGAGTCATACCCCTGAGCTAATGGATATAGGAGCTCATGGACAGCAATGGGCTTTTCTTCCTGAAATCGTTTGTGAAAGTCCTCCCGTTCCAGCATCTGCGAGACGGTGAACTTGGCAGTCAGACGAATCCAGTCGGCCGGCTTTAGCTTGTCGAACCATTCGCTGTTGAAGCGCACTTCTGTTTCGTCTGGGGAAAGAATCTTGTAGACCTGCGCCATGTAGGTCTTGGCATTGCGCAGGATCTCTTGTGGGCCCAATGGAGGACGCGTGGCAGAGCGCCCGGTCGGATCACCGATCATTCCGGTAAAATCGCCAATCAAAAAGATGACCTTATGGCCCAGGTCTTGAAAGTGCTTCAGCTTGCGCAAGACAACCGTGTGGCCGAGGTGCAGATCGGGAGCGGTGGGATCCATACCGAGCTTCACTCGCAGGGGCTTGCCCGTGCTCCGCGACCGTTCCAGCTTCTCGCGCAATTCCGCCTCACGAATCACCTCCGCACTGCCCTTGTTGAGATAAGCGAGTTGTTCGTCGACAGCGGTGAACTTTGGCATGCTGACTGGATTATAAGCAAGGAGCGTGGTTTCGTGTGCCGAACAGGCACCGCCGCTGGTTGTTCCTAGGGAACGGCCGTCGTCTTGCGCTGAAGTCTTCTTCCTACAATCTCGTAGTTGCCTCCGAGCACAATGTTAATGGCCTCAGTATATGCGATGTGTTCCTGTTCCAGGATACGCTGGCTGAGCGATGATTCGTTGTCGGTGTCGAGCACCGGCACCGCCCTCTGGGCGATAATCGGCCCGTGGTCCAGTTCTTCGTCCACGAAGTGCACGGTGCACCCGGTGACTTTTACCCCGTACGTGAATGCCTGCTCCTGAGCCTCGAGCCCCGGGAACGCCGGCAAGAGGGAGGGATGAATATTAAGGATGCGACCTGGAAACTGACGAACGAACCACGGCGTGAGCAGACGCATGTATCCGGCCAGGCAGATCAAATCGACTGCGTGGTGTTGAAGCGCACTCACCACTTCACTGTCGTGGTGTTTCCGTTCTTTTCCTTTGGAGGGAATCAGGAGTGTAGCCAACCCCAGCTTTCGCGCAGTTTCGATGCCTGCGGCATCGGCCCGATTGGAGATGACGACTGCGATCCTGGCAGCCGGAATCCGCCCAGCCGCAATGTTCCTGGCGATTGCCGCAAAGTTCGAGCCCCGTCCGGAAAGTAGAATGCCCAGATTTTTCATCCTGCCATAGTAATCCACTGCGGCTGACAACCCGGGTGGGACCCTGCTCCACTTTTCCCTTGCGGTTTGCTCGCTCCGCTGTGCTCCGATATGCTGTCAGCATGTACCAGGACTTTCATGCGCTCGACCGTTGGACCAAGAGGGAAGTGCACTGCATTTTTCAGGCGTTGATGGTGGCCATCTCCACGCGACATGCCGATGCCGTCGATGTCCAGTTTCTCGTAGATGGCCGGCCAGTATGGGTTGCGCTGCCCCTCCCGGCCTGGGTCGAGTACCAGAACCGGACGGGTAAAATCATTACCGACCCGCTCGCCATCGAAATTGCGGGCCATTACCTGAAGGCAGCTCTGGAATCGGGCGATGGGGTAGGCCAGGAGATGTACTCGCTGACTGTGCCCCAAACTCTCAATCATTTAGAGGCGGTGGTGAAGGAAGAAGTGAGTGCCGAACCGTCGATTGCCTGACCCAGGCGTTCGATCATTGCTTGCTATACTTGGAAGTCTTCCCAGAAAGATGCACAATAATAGGTCTGTTTGCTTGCCCGGGTGACAAGGCTCCGGGGAGTGGGTTAGCAGCCAGGCTCCGGGTTGCTGCGTGAGCTCTTAACCCCATGGGATTCGATCATATAGATCCGTGCTACAAACAGTTCCGTTTCCCGGGGCCGGGACTTGTACCCGGGTGCGCTGGTTCAGCGCATGCACGGACATCTCAATTCTGCACTAGGAGAGAGCTTCTATGGCCACAGTAACCATGGAGGTCGAATCCGCCCGCAACAGTAATAGCCAGCTTACGCAATGGGTGGAAGAGATAGCCCGGATGTGTCGCCCGGATCAGGTTCATTGGTGCGACGGATCTCCGCAGGAGTATCAGAACATGATGCAGTTCATGATCCTTGCGGGCGTCGCCATCCCTTTGAATCCGGCCAAACGTCCAGGCAGCATTCTGGTTCGCTCCAATCCTGGCGACGTGGCCCGTGTGGAGGACCGTACATTTATCTGCTCCGAACGTAAAGACGACGCGGGCCCCACCAACAACTGGGAAGATCCGGTTACCATGAAGGGCTTGCTGAGGAAGCTGTACGAGGGATCGATGGTCGGACGCACCATGTATGTTATCCCCTATAGCATGGGCCCCATTGGCTCACCCATGGCTAAGATTGGGGTTGAGATCAGTGATTCTCCTTATGTAGTGGCCAACATGCACCTGATGGCGCGGGTAGGATCGAAGGTTCTTCGCGCTCTTGGAGATGAGGGCGAGTTCGTCCGCGGGTTGCACTCGATTGGTGCACCTTTGGGGCCGGGCGAGCAGGATTCAACCTGGCCCTGCAATCGAGAACATAAATATATTTGCCACTTCCCCGAAACACGGGAGATCTGGTCGTACGGTTCGGGATATGGAGGCAACGCCCTGCTGGGGAAGAAGTGCCATGCCTTGCGAATCGCATCGGTTCAGGCGCGGGACGAAGGCTGGATGGCGGAGCACATGCTGATCTTGAAGCTCATCAGCCCCTCCGGCCGGGTGAAGTACATTACCGGTGCGTTCCCTTCGGCGTGTGGCAAGACCAATCTCGCGATGCTGATCCCGACCATACCCGGCTGGAAGGTCGAGACTATCGGAGACGACATCGCGTGGATGAAATTCGGAGCGGACGGCCGCCTGTATGCCATAAACCCCGAAGCCGGCTTTTTCGCCGTGGCACCTGGCACCAGCATGAAGTCGAATGCCAACGCCATGCGCAGCATCACCCGAGATTCAATCTTTACTAACTGCGCGATGACAGCGGATGGCGACGTCTGGTGGGAAGGAATGACCGAGGAAAAACCAGGCGAGCTGGTGGACTGGCTTCGCCGACCGTGGACGGCGAGATCGGGCCGCAAAGCGGCACACCCCAACGCCCGCTTCACCACGCCGGCGAAGCAATGCCCCGTCATCGCTCCCGAATGGGAGGATCCGAAGGGCGTTCCGATTGATGCCATCCTTTTCGGCGGAAGGCGTGCCGGTATCGTGCCTCTCATCACGGAGTCGTTCGACTGGCAACACGGCACGTTTCTGGGTGCTACTGCTAGCAGCGAAACCACGGCTGCGATCGTCGGGAAAGTCGGACAGCTGCGGCGAGATCCGATGGCCATGCTGCCCTTCTGCGGCTATCACATGGGCGACTACTTTAACCATTGGTTGAGGATGGGCGAGCGCGCGTCTGCCACAAAGCTGCCCAAGATTTTTTACGTGAACTGGTTTCGCCAGGATACGGATGGCAAGTACCTGTGGCCTGGGTATGGGGAAAACAGCCGTGTGCTGAAGTGGATCTTCGAGCGCTGTGACGGTAAGGTGCACGCTCAGGACTCGCCGATCGGCCGGTTACCCGAGCCTGCTGACCTTGATACCCAGGGTTTGGATCTTCCGGCAGACAAATTGGCCAAGCTGCTCAGCGTGGACATCGACGGCTGGTTGGAAGAAGTGCCGCGCATCCGAGAACACTTCGCAAAATTTGGCGACCGTCTTCCCCGCCAGATGCAAGACAATGTTGAGGCCTTAGAGCAACGTTTGAAGAAAGCCAAAAAGTAAAACGTCCGTTGGGACGATCCTTTGGGAGCGCAGCTTGGCCTGACCCTTGCAACTGCGCCGCAATCTCTTACGTTACCAGTTCCTTCCTCGAGCTTTTTGTTCGTATTCCCACCGCGCCCAGCATACGCCCGGTGACAGCCTTGTCGCCGCGATAGGAAAACAGCAAGTCTCGATGACAGGCTGTACACAACCGGGATGCCGTAATGTTGCCGCGCGGAATTCCGGCGTCGACCAGTTGACGGCGGTTGGCTTCTACCAGGTCCAGGAAAAGGCTCATGGGCTTCGAATCGTGGCCGGGTGGGCGAGCATAAAGAAATGAAAGCGATTTCTCACGGTCCGGGTCGGAGAGCTTCGCCTCGCGGAACAAATCGGATGCGTAGGCAAACTGGGATTCGAACTTCTCCCGCACCTCCGGACCCACCTGGTAACAGCAGCCATGAATTCCAGGGCCGATGGCTGCTTTGATCCGCCGAGGTTCGCAGCTGAACCGGCGCTGCATTTCTCCTACCGCTTTCTCCATGATTCTCTTGACCGTGCCTCGCCATCCCGCATGAAAAGCCCCAACCGCGCGGTGCTCCACGTCCACCAGGATTACAGGCAAGCAATCCGCAGCCTGGACAGCGAGCAGAATTTCCGGCGCAGACGTGATCAGGCCGTCGCCGGTCAGCTGATGTGGCGGAGGAGAAGCAATACAGTGAATCAGATCGGAATGGATCTGCCGCAGAGTGACCAGTGGCCACAACCGTTTGCCGCGCATGGCGCCAAGCTTTTCGAGGAAAAGCCGGCGGTTGCGCCCGACCGTAACGCTCGAGTCGTCCCTGGTGAATCCAAGGTTGAGAGTCGCACCGCCGTATCGACGGGAGAATCCGCCTCGACGAGTTGAAAATCCGTGAATCAGCCATGGAACGTGGCTCAGTGGCTTGGATTCGAGCACGCTGAGAGCGTTCGTCGCAAGCTCTGGCGGCATGTTTCCTATCTTATCGTGTCCAGTGCGGCCGACGTAGGTGTTCGGCCTCGCCAGACCCCGAAGTGCTCGCTCCGTGGAGTCCACTGCCTGTGGTCTTGGTTGATTGGGAAAGTTCCGGCTCGCGGTCGTGCCACGGCGTCGCCTGCTCGTAGGCGAAGGCCAATTCGAGGACCCTCCGCTCCTGCCAATGCGGCCCGGCAATCTGCATCCCAATTGGCAGACCAGCCTTGGTGAAACCACAGGGTACAGAGATCGCCGGCAACCCCCACACGTTGAACGGACGCGTGTTACGCAGCAACACCAGTTCTCGCGCCCGTAACTCGTCTGGATCCGCCTCGAGGTCGGAGATGGTTGGAGCCGCAACCGGTGTCGTGGGAGTCACGAGAACGTCGACCTGTTCAAATACCTGAGGAATTTCGCTGCGCACTTTCTGGAGGTCACGCCGGCAGCTCTCAACCTCCGCTGGAGATATGCTTTCACCCTTCCGGATGCGGCGGAGTGTGTCCGGGTGGTAAAGCTCGGGAGATCGGGCAACGAACTGAGCGTGGTAGGCGTAAGACTCGGCGGACTGCAAGGTTCGATCGGTTGGCACCTGGAGTTCGATTTCACGGACTTCGCCGGCCAACGTTTGTAGCACGCTAAGGGCATGCTCGAGTGCCGAGTGAATCTCGGGATCAAGCTCTTGGTAGAAGAAGCTCCGTGGAACTCCAATCCGATACGGTTTTGTCCTCAGCGGGAGACCCGTTGTGTAGTCGTCCACCAGTCTATCGACGCAGGCGGGATCGTTCGGATCGTAACCTGCGATGGCCTGGAGCACCAGGGCAGAATCGGCAACCCTGCGAGTCAGTGGGCCCACGTGGTCGAGCGAGAAGGAGAGCGGGATCACTCCCCGCGTGCTGACGCGTCCATAGGTGGGCTTCAAGCCAACGACTCCGCAGAGCGCAGCCGGTTCGCGAATGGAGCCGGCGGTGTCGCTGGCGATCGCTGCGAAGCATAGGCCTGCGGCCACTGCGGCAGCGGATCCTCCCGAAGACCCGCCGGCAATCGAAGCCGGATCCCAAGGATTGCGTGGCGGACCAAAACAGGTGATGAGCGAGCTACCTCCGTAGGCGCATTCATGAAGGTTCTGCTTACCCAGCAAAACGACTCCAGCCTGCTTCAATCGCCGGAGGACCTCGGCATCGGTCCCGGGCACGCGATCCGCGAACAGAGCGCTGGCGGCGGTTGTGCGTACTCCAGCGGTGTCAATCAGATCCTTGAGCCCAAAGGGAATTCCATGGAGCGGTCCGCGATAGTTGCCTTGCTCGATCTCGATTTCTGCCCGGCGCGCCTCGAGCAACGCCGATTCTGCAGTAACCATCACAAACGCGTTGAGCAGTGGGTTGAGGTTCTCGATGGCCGCCAGGCACTTCTTGGTCAGCTCCACCGGGGAGAGTTGCCTTGCACGCAGCTGGCGGCTGATTGCTGTGATCGATGCATGCATCGTTGTTCTCCCGGCTTCTGGTGAACTGAGCCGCGGCTCCGCTCCAGAGAGCCTATAATCTTACAGTCTGTAGCGCAGAGGTCTCAAAGTTGAGAATGTCAGAGATAACCCTCACTCCGGTCGCAACCCGTGGTTTTTTCCTGGACGGCAAATGGGTGGAGCAAGGCGACGCGGTTGACGTTCGGTCGCCATACGACGGAGCGGTCATCGCGCGCGTGTTTCAAGGGAGGCGCGAACACGCCGAAGCCGCAGTGACCGCGGCGGGAAAAGGCTTCGGGACCATGAAGAGGCTGCCCGCCTTTGAGCGGCAAAGGATGTTGCGCCGCGTGGCGCAGGGTATTCGAGAACGGCAGCGTGACTTTGAGCGCACCATCGCCCAAGAGGCAGGGAAGCCCATCAAGGCGGCCCGCACAGAAGTGGAACGGTCCATTTTTACGTTCACCGTTGCGGCCGAGGAAAGTACGCGCATCTATGGCGAATACTTACCCCTGGACTGGCAGGAGACCACGGCCGGACGCTGGGGCATTGTCCGGCGTTTTCCCCTGGGACCGATCGTTGGGATTACACCTTTCAATTTTCCTCTCAACCTGGTTGCCCACAAGGTGGCTCCCGCCATTGCCGCCGGTTGTTCCATCATCGTCAAACCGGCGCCACAGACACCCCTCACCGCCCTGTTATTGGCCGAAATTGTTGAGCAGGCAGGCTGGCCCGATGGCGCGTTGAGCGTGCTCCCACTCTCGAACGAGAATGCAGGGTTGCTGGTGGAGGATGAGCGAGTCAAGATGATCAGTTTCACCGGCAGTGCAGCCGTTGGCTGGGACCTAAAACGCCGGTCCGACAAGAAGAAGGTGATTCTCGAATTAGGCGGGAATGCCGCAGTCCTCATCCACAAAGATGCTGATCTTCGATATGCCGCCGAGCGATGTGCCAGCGGCGGCTTCGCCTATGCGGGCCAGAGTTGCGTCTCGGTGCAGCGCATTCTGGTCGAACGCTCGGTCTATGGCGCATTCACAGATCTGCTTCTCCCGGCAGTCCGGGCACTGAGAACCGGAGATCCACTCGAGGAGTCGACCGATGTTGGGCCCCTGATCCGAGAGAGCGATGCCGCTCGGGCCAGCGACTGGATCCAAGAGGCGGTTCACGGCGGCGCGCGAGTTTTGGCCGGGGGTCGACGGCGGGGATCCCTGATGGAGCCCACGGTGCTGACCGGAACCCGCCCGGAGATGAAGGTGAATTGCCAGGAAATCTTCGCTCCGGTGGTCACCGTCGAACCCTATGACAACTTCTCGGACGCGGTGCGGGAGATCAACGGGTCCTCCTACGGGCTGCAAGCCGGCGTGTTTACCCACGACGCCAAGCTGTTGTTTTACGCATTTGAAGAATTGCAAGTGGGCGGTGTGATTGGGGGCGACGTGCCAAGTTTTCGCATCGACCAGATGCCCTACGGCGGGGTCAAGGATTCGGGGCTCGGACGAGAAGGCTTGCGCTATGCCATCGAGGAGATGACCGAGCCAAAACTGCTGGTCATGAATCTGCGGTGACCATGCTTTCCGTCCTTTTCTTTCCTACTCTATCCAAAGCTGAATTCCAGCTTCGCACTGCCCCTGCGGACTACACCGGCGCACCAGCGCGCCACGGATAAGCCGCACCCAGTGGGGAATCGACTGAACCTTTTGAGAACAATCAGTAAGCCCGGCGGCGTGGGCAAGTAGCTGGACAAGTGCGATTCTCTGCTTTAGTGCAGCCAGCGGATTCTGGTTAGCCGGACAGCAGGCAAAGGCTATCATCCGGGTGGCGCTTGGCGTTTGCGAGATTGCAGCCATCGTCTTCTAGGGAACGCGGAATTAGCCTGTGCCGCCTCGCGAAGCTGCTCAATCTTCCTGGGAACTGTTATAATCACAGCTTTCCGCCGTCCCGGATCAACCACCATTGAGTGAGTGCCTGACCAGAGACGGAACCAATATGTCGGTTCCGCTGCATTTGGAAGCTCTGAGCGATGCAGATCTTTCATCGCAGTACGAACACAATATCCCGCGCTACCCTGTTTGGTGCGGTCTTCCTGATCGCCTTTGTGCTCTGGGTCTGTATGGAGTTTCAGCGTTCTCCCTACGTGACCTATGCTGAGGTGGTGCGTCCGCAACCGGCTCCCTTCAGCCATCAGCATCACGTCGCGGGATTGGGCATTGATTGCCGCTACTGTCACACGTCCGTAGAAACCTCAAGTTTCGCCGGCATTCCTCCTACCAAGACCTGCATGAACTGTCACTCCCAGATCTGGACGAGTGCCCCCATGCTCGAGCCCGTGCGCGAAAGTTTTCGGTCGGGCAAATCTTTGGTGTGGACGCGGGTCAATGACCTGCCCGACTTCGTCTATTTCGACCACAGCATTCACATCAACAAAGGCGTGGGCTGTAACACGTGCCATGGTCCCGTCGATCGCATGCCGCTCATGTACAACTATGCCTCCCTCCAAATGGAATGGTGTCTCGATTGCCATCGTGATCCGGCAAAGAATCTGCGGCCACGAGACCAGGTGTTCAACATGCGATATGAGCCGCCCTCGAGCCTCAAACCTTTGACCTTTGATGGCAAGCAATATACCGACCAGCTCTCTCTCGGGGAGGATTTGGTCAAGAAATACAACTTACGTACGGTAGCCGACATCACGAGTTGCTCAACGTGCCATCGGTGAATTTCCTGATCGAACGGGCATTTCCCCGTCCGGCAAGCGAATCTGGCAATTACGATGACAGAGGAAAACGGCATATCGCACTCCCAGGAAGCTGGGTGCAAGAAGAAGCTGAATCTCGAGATTGCTCGCCGGCGCTTGGCCGAAACCACAGGTCCAGAGTTCTGGCGTAGTCTCGAGGAGCTGGCGGGCAGCGCTGAATTCCGGGAGATGATGCGGAGGGAGTTTCCCAAAGGCGCATCGGAGTGGCTGGATACCGTTTCCCGGCGCGGATTCCTGAAGCTGATGGGCGCTTCCCTGGCCATGGCGGGCATGACCGCCTGTACCAAGCAGCCGCTTGAGCCCATCGTCCCTTATGTCCGCCAACCGGAAGATGTCATTCCAGGCCGTCCTATGTTCTATGCGACCGCCTTTAGCCTGGGCGGCTATGCAAGCCCCATTCTGGTTGAGAGCCATCTTTACCGTCCCACGAAAATTGAAGGCAATAACAAACATCCCGCGAGCCTGGGTGGAACGGACGTGTTCACGCAGGCGTCGATTCTCGGTCTTTACGATCCCGATCGCTCCCAAACCAACTTGTCTTTGAACGAGGTGCGCACCTGGGACAATTTTGTGGAAGCCATTCGCGGCCCGTTGAACTCGCAAAAAGCCCTGCAGGGCTCCGGAATACGCATTTTGACGCGTACGATTTCCTCACCTAGTCTGGCGGACCAAATTGCCGGCGTGCTCCGGGTGTTTCCTCTTGCCCAGTGGCACGTTTACGAGCCGATCAATCGGGACAACGTTTATGGAGGTGCACAGCTGGCCTTCGGCCAGCCGGTCGAAACGCAATATCGGCTGGAGAATGCCGACGTGATCCTTTCGCTCGATGCGGACTTTCTCTACGCGGGATTTCCCGGCACGACGCGGTATGCGCGCGATTTTGCCAGGCGCCGCAACCCCGATGGTGGAGAGATGAGCCGCTTGTACGTGGTAGAGAGTACGCCGAGCTCGACCGGAGCCAAGGCGGACCATCGCCTGCCGGTACGGGCATCGTTGGTTGAGACCTTCGCCCGTCGACTGGCGATGTCACTGGGACTGGGCGGGGGCGGCCAAGAGCTTGCCGATGAGGAGGGGCTCCGATTCGCGAAGACCGTCGTCGAGGATCTCCAATCCCATCGCGGCCGAAGCCTGATCCTTGTCGGCGATCATCAGCCGGCTCTGGTGCATGCTCTGGCTCACGCCATGAATCAGGTTCTCAACAATGTCGGTAGCACGGTGTTCTACACCGATCCGGTCAATGCGCGTCCCGTCAATCAAACCGATTCCATCAAGGAACTGGTGGCCGACATGCGTGCCGGTAAGGTTGACATGTTGCTCATTCTGGGCGGAAATCCTGCCTACGATGCTCCCGCCGATCTCGAATTTGCCGATGCGCTGAAGACGAGTGGTGTTCCCTTTCGCGTCCATCTTGGACTTTACCAGGATGAGACAGCGGAGCTTTGCCAGTGGCACCTGAGCGAGACCCACTCTCTCGAAGCATGGGGAGACGCGCGCGCCTACGACGGCACGGTTACGATCCAGCAACCCCTGATTGCTCCCTTGTATAACGGCAAGAGCGTGTACGAACTCCTGGCCCTTGTGGCGGGTCAATCGGGGGTGACGGGATATGAAGTTGTGCACGGCTACTGGCAGAAACTGCATCCTGGCCCAGACTTCGATCTCTGGTGGAGGAAGGCCTTGCACGACGGCTGGATCGAGGGCACCACATTGCCTCCGCGCCCGGTGACCGCCCGCCCGGCCCTGCCGTCGGCTTCGACAGAGCCCGGATCGGAAATTGAAATCAATTTCCGCCGCGATCCCTCGATTTACGACGGCCGCTTCTCGAACAACGGATGGCTGCAGGAATTACCCAAGCCGCTGACCAAGATGACCTGGGACAATCCCGTGCTCATAGGGCCCAAAATGGCAGAGCGCCTGAGCCTTCAAACAGAAGATATGATCCTTTTGGAGCTGAACGGAAAAACCCGAATCGCGCCGGTGTGGATCCAGGCGGGCCATCCAGACAATGCGGTCTCGGTTTTTCTCGGTTACGGTCGCCGTCGCGCAGGTCGGGTAGGGACGGGAGCCGGGTTTGATTTTTATCCGTTGCGCTCGAGTGTGAACCCATGGTTCTCGACCGGGTTGAAGATCCAAAAGGCCGAGGGCCATTATGTCCTGGCCTCGACGCAGGGCTACCAAACCATGGAAACCCAGAATGGGGATACGCGTCCCCTGGTACGAACCCGGAGCCTCGAGGAGTACCGCCATGAACCGGATTTCGCCCAGGAAGAGAAACCTCCCGCTTCTCTGACCCTTTATCCCGGCTATCAAGCGCAATACGAAAAAGAACCCTACGAGTGGGGCATGGTGATCGATCTCAACCGGTGCGTGGGATGCAACAACTGCATCGTTGCCTGCCAATCCGAGAACAACATCCCGGTGGTGGGCAAGGAGCAATGCAACAAGGGACGCCACATGCACTGGCTGCGGGTCGACGTATATTACCAAGGCGACCGGGACCATCCGAAAGCTTACTTTCAGCCCGTCCCGTGCATGCAGTGTGAGAACGCTCCCTGCGAGCTGGTCTGCCCCGTGGGTGCCACCGTGCACAGCACCGAGGGCCTGAATGACATGGTGTACAACCGCTGCGTCGGTACCCGCTATTGCTCGAACAACTGTCCCTATAAGGTCCGGCGATTCAATTTCCTGCTCTTCCAGGATTGGCAAACTCCGCAATACAAGATGATGCGGAATCCCAATGTTACCGTGCGCAGCCGTGGCGTGATGGAGAAGTGTACCTATTGCGTCCAACGCATCAGCCATCACCGCATCGACGCCGAACGCGAAAATCGGAAGATCGCGGACCTTGAGCTCGAGACCGCCTGCCAGCAGTCCTGTCCGGCCGGTGCGATTGTCTTTGGCAACATCAACGATCCCAACAGCCAAGTGTCGCGGCTCAAGGCCAAGAATCGCAATTACAGCCTTCTCGACGACCTTAACACCCGGCCGCGCACCACGTACCTGGCCGAAATTCGCAACCCCAATTCGGAACTGGAGAGCTGAGCGGAGTACGCAGATGGATGGTCCAAATCAAGAAATCGTTTCCCGGCCGGCGCCGGTCATCGAACCCGGCTATACCTTCGCCACCGTCACGGACAAGATCAGCTCGATCGTTTTGACCCGGCCGGTTTCGAATGGTTGGTTAATCGGGTTCGGGATTTCGTTTCTGATTGTCATGATCTTGCTCTACGCCGTGGGCTATCTCTTTGTTCGCGGGGTAGGCATTTGGGGGGTCGATATTCCGATCGGTTGGGGATTCGCCATCGTGAACTTCGTCTGGTGGATCGGAATCGGTCATGCCGGAACTCTGATTTCCGCCATTCTGCTGCTCCTGCGCCAATCGTGGAGAAACTCGATCAACCGTTTTGCCGAGGCCATGACCATTTTTGCCGTGGCTTGTGCGGGAATGTTCCCCATCCTGCACCTGGGCCGGCCCTGGTTGTTTTATTGGTTGTTTCCCTATCCCAACACGATGCAGTATTGGCCGCAATTCCGCAGCCCACTGGTTTGGGACGTTTTCGCCGTATCCACCTATGCCACCACCTCGCTGTTGTTTTGGTTCGTAGGTCTTATTCCCGACCTTGCGACCCTGCGTGACCGCGCGGAGAATCGGCCGGCGCAAATCGTTTATGGGATACTCGCCATGGGCTGGCGCGGTTCCGCCCGGCACTGGAGCCGCTACGAAACCGCCTATCTGCTGCTCGCCGGACTCGCCACGCCGCTCGTGCTCTCGGTCCATACCGTGGTCAGCTTTGATTTTGCCATCGGCATAGTGCCCGGCTGGCATACGACCATCTTCCCTCCGTACTTCGTCGCCGGGGCCATCTATTCGGGATTCGCCATGGTTTTGATCTTGGCTATTCCGATTCGCAAGTTTTACGGCCTGGAGGATTTCATCACCGAGCGCCACTTAGAGAACTCCGCCAAGGTCATGCTGGCAACCGGGCTCATCGTGGCCTACGGATACGCCATCGAGGGCTTCATGGGCT
>Ga0187783_10001806_pt1 | contig 15812 bp, 19 predicted proteins | sample 1015_SJ02_MP02_2_FD_132471 | JGI IMG/M metagenome (GOLD analysis project Ga0187783, IMG submission 132471) | Tropical peat soil microbial communities from peatlands in Department of Meta, Colombia - 1015_SJ02_MP02_20_MG | ecosystem: Environmental > Terrestrial > Soil > Wetlands > Peat | place... | reverse complement strand
GATGCTTGCTTTCGCCTTCCTGCAGCACCGTCGCCTCAACACAGCGAGGCGGGAAAAAAGAATCAACCGACCGCCGCCTCAACCAAGCTTGCCGTCCGTCCACCGCGCCATCATCGCACTCATCGCTCGACTGCCGCCGAAACCATGCCCGCCCCCGAAAAAGGATTGGCAATAAAAAGCGGCGTGAGCAAATCTGCCAAAGTGGTGTTAGTTACTGGGTCTCCGGCGAGGATCCCTGCCGCCGTCGTGGTAGACGACCCACGTAATCTAGCGTCAGTCCGTTGACTTGGCAGGACAACGTGCTCAGCCCGGTGCTTATGCTAAAGCCACTAGAGTTTGGTCTTTCACGCGTGGAAAAATCATAAAACAAAGCCGGAGCATTTTGATCGTTGCCGAGAGACATGGTCCCCAAGTAGATCGTTAATTTTGTTACGTGGTCGGCTCCCCCGCCTACTCCTCCGGGACAGGTGAAGGAGCAAGCTGTGTTGCTCGGACAGGAATAATTCAATTGAGATGTGATTTCTGCGCCAGCCAGCACGGGCGGCACCGGCGGCGGCTGACCTTTGTCCTGTGCCCAAGACGGGCTCAAAAATGGGCTGGTAAATACAAGCGCACCCATCGTGCTTAGAAGCAGTCCACGGAACATCACGCACTCCTAATAAGCCACGCAAAAACTAGCACTTTTCAGCGTTACGGGTAAGGTGGGTTTGGTCTGATGCCCCCCGGGCCCAGGGATCGGATTGCTGGGGAACCGGGCTAGAGGGATTGCGTTGTATCGAGTAAACGGATTTCCGCGTGGCATATTCCCTGCCCATGCCTGAAGCGCGCTCAGCACAGAGGGAACGGGGAGCGACTAACCCCCTACCTGCGCTATCGCTTGCGGCGATGATCGCCGGGTGTTCTTGTGCTTTGGCCCAGGAGGGCTACCGCCCGATGCCGGCGCACCCACGATCTGGATGGCAAGCCCACCAATCCCCGGTCGCGGGTCAGCCTGCGCCCGATTGCGAGTTCGCGGGAGCTCAGCTCGACACGGTCGATGCGGATCAATGGGCACGCTTGAAACTCAATTACGAACGGCATTGCTACAAGCAAGCGGAAATGCTGATCCGCAAGCGGCTCCGGCTGCTGGACGCTGTCCGACCTCCGCCACCAGTTGGCGCAACCAGCAACAGCGCTAGGCAGCGGAACCTCGTTATCCTCAAGTCGCTCGCGCGTGCTATCGAAAATATGCCCACGATCAGCGGCAGTGCTGCGGTGGACGATACTGCTCCCGCGTTGAGCTCGAATGGTAACGTCGCCGAGACGATTCCCTCTGATGGGACGGCTTCTAGCCTTCTGAAGGATGCCAAGTTCTATCTTAAACGGGGAATTGTGTCATACCGCGATGGCGACCTTCCTGCCGCTATTGCCGATTTCGATCTGGCAATTCAGCTCGATCCGAACTTCGAAGACGCCTACATCAACCAAGGTATCGCTTGGTATCATATGGGCAGCTTTGACCGCGCGTTCGACGATATCGCACAGGCGGTGCGTATTGAAAAATCGCGCTGAGCTTGCGACTCCACCAAAGGCGTTTAATGACCCGCCGCTCGCTTGCCGCCAACAGCGCGAGAAAACGATAAAAGCCCGCAAGACCTTGGGCCTGATCGCTAAGCCTGCTGGCGATTCTTTTTGTGTGGAACTGTCGCTGCACAATCAAATGCGTTTGGCGATAGTGTAATCCTCGCCAATCGCCGCGACCAGCTGAAAGCGTCTCCGAGCAGAGAACTCTAGCGGTCGGGTTTCCCCCCATTGGGCGCAATCGCTGGTATCGCTAGATTGACCGCTCGGTCGATCACGCCAATGCGCGCGCGACCATTGAGGGGCCGGCGCTCCTGAATGACTGCAAGAAAGCGCTGCGCTCCTAAATCCGATCGACCTCAACCTTCAGAGAAGCCATGAGCTTTCCTGCCAGCACCGGTGATGTCTCAAGCGGTGATGTGCGCGATCTGATAGTTACGGCCATCGAGGGTCGCTCGCGGCGGCGGGCTCGCTCGAACCAAAAAGACTCTCATCGAAAGTTGCAAAGCAACGGAATGGCTGAAGTCTTTGTCCGCACGACGAAGCGTGATTACTTCCGCGTTAATCCGCGACCAAATGCCGAGCGCATGATGCGTCCGCTGCTGTCGTTTGTCCGGTCATTCGGGCGCTACAACAAGGAACGGAGAAACAATTAGGGAAAAATTAGCTGCTGCGTACCGAGGACGCCGCGCCAACCTTGGGTACTAGAATACTGATTTCGCGTTCACTCCGCCAGCTCCCAAGGGGAATACACACATGGATCAGCCACTCCGTAACGCGAGTATCGCCGAAGTCGGGCTTGCATATGAGCTCTAAGTTCTGCATAAAAGTTCTAAGTTCGATGTACGGCGCTGGGCTGCTATCGCTAGGCTGGTCGCGGCGGATGGAAAACAGAGTCGTCTCGATTGGGTTAGTCTGCGAGCGGAGAGATTCGCGTTCGGGCCGACGCTCCTCTAGTCCAGAATTCAGCTCGCAAAACTATAATAGATGTCGAACCAGCGCATATGTTTATTTCTGACACACAGTGCGATGAGATTGTCGACTTGGATCGCGTTGAGATTTCGATGACGCCGTGGTCTTGGGAATTTGCCACCGTTCACCGCGCGGAGATTGATCAACACTTCGCCCGTCTCCAAAGAAAAAGGTCAGCGGTCTGGAATGGTCGCGTGCTACTCCTTCAGCGTTATTTGTTTCGCGACGGCGTGCTCGACGGCTCTTGTTTTGAAACCGATTATGCAAACTTAATTGCCTGGCGCGATTGGAACTTTCCTGACCCAACCGTCTACAATTTTTTCGCAGCTGCGGCCTTGCGGGCGGCCGATGGGGCCTATCTGGTTGGCGAAATGGCGTCATATACCGCGGGAGCAGGGCTCCTCTATTTCCCGTGTGGCACGCCGGATCCGTCGGATGTCAATGCCCGCGGGTCATTCGCGCTGAACGACCATCTAAGCCGCGAACTCCGGGAAGAAACCGGCATCGGCATCGATGAACTTAACGTTGAGCCTGGCTGGGTTCTCGTGCGTGATCGCTGCTATGTGGCATTGATCCGGCGACTCGTGTCGCACGAGAGCGCCGAGAATTTACGCCGCCGCGTAGTGCGTCATATTGCAGGGGAGCCGCAGCCCGAACTCAGTGACGTGCACATTGTGCGTGGGCCAGCTCAACTCGATGCGCGGATGCCAAGGTTCGTGACGGCGTTTCTCAAGGAGCAATGGCGGCGATGAGCTACCAAAATATCTCCGACAGTCCTACAATTCGCGTGTCGCCTCACGTCGCGACGCACCGCTTTCCACCCGGCCAATAACACGCGCCCTCATGTCCGCTGAATAGGCCCTCGGCATCGTCCCGCTCCCCAAAGCGAATCAGTGCCGATAGAATTCCTCATAGGTCGCTCAGGATGAATCCTCCCGATTCAATCCGGACGGAACATACTCTAGTTTGTCTCGCTTTCGATGCTTTACTCATTGCTGGTAGCAGGGCTCTGCACACCGGCGCACGGCCTTGCCTATGTTGATGCTACTCAATATTGCTTTGTTCGCTTCGATCAAATGGGGCGGTGGGCAAGCGGCTACTCCGCGCCATTTTAACCAGTACGAAAGCTTCACAGCGCGGCTAATAATGCCTCCTGGGGTCGAGGGGATGATTGAGGCCCATTGTTAACTCGCGAACGGCGTTTCGACACGGGATGCTCGACGCGTTGAGCCAATTATGGGCTGCGATTGGGTGGAACACTTCCTTTGGTTAGGAGGAACTGGTCATGAGCAATTCGATAGATGCTCTGGCTACCCACCCAGGTACAGCCTTCCAAGCGTCGGTCGGCGTGGCGCCGCTGTCGGTATTTTGTGCTTGTTCGGTTGCATTCAGGCGCGTCGCTTAGCAGGAATGCAGACGCCGCTAGAGAAGCTCCACCGCAATATTCGTAGATTAGAGGCAGACTACGGCGGGCTGCTTGCCCTTTTTTGAATTTGCCAAGGTCGTCGAGTTCATATCCTTAATTTCAAGCCCCGCCGCCCCCTGTGGGAAGCCCCAGCGTAGTACTTTCCTTTGATTCTGAACCTCCGGTGTCAGAGCCGGGTCGGTATCCTTGCCCATCCAGCGTCGAACTAGCGAACGGCCTCAATATGTGGCCTTGGCTTGGATGAGGGAATGCAAAGGCCGCGCGCATAGATGTCCTTCGGGGCGCCTGCTCGGGCTGGACGGCTGCTTTTATTCGGGGGATGTTTTCGGTGCGGCTACGTAAAGCGCAGCCTCCTTGGAATTTTCATCCAGCTGTTTAGGAACTGTCTATCTTTTCCCCAAGTGCAGTGTATGGTTGATTCGATGACTTGCGAGCTTTTCGCGACCTTGGAAAATTCATCAAGCGAACGAGGAAGCCCTCGTGAGCTACTTCTAACTTACGAATGGCGCTCTTGAGGCTGTCTAGTTGCGTTTGCATGGTTGCTAAGCGACGCTGTTGACGCCAAGCCAACGAAGCACAAACCACCAGCAGGATCATCGCAGAAGCAAGCTAGACCATCCGAGGCAGCTAGACCGTCGATCCAATCGTCCATTATTCTTTTCCGCTAACTAGAGGAAGTTCGCAGCAATGTCGGGTCTCCCCGGACCGCTATAGCAATTCATTGACGGTTTGACGGTTCCATCGGACGCTGGTGCAACGTCAAAGGCCAGAAATGAGGAGAGGAACGTCAGGCTTGCTCCTAAGGCAAAGATTTGTCCCGGGCACAACGCGCCCGGACCAGAAAGACAGATCCGCATGCACGCCGCGCGAAATCGCGGCGATTAACCGGAAACGGTAGCCTCAAAGAGTGGCGCAGTACACGCAGGACCGAAAACGCCTTGCCACGACGGCAATAGAAAGGTCGAAGATGAACTTTCGCTGACCAACCTCGGCGTCGGTTGGTCAGCTAGGACCAAAAGACTCAGGAAAATCAAAGGTCGGATCATCAGTTGGCGTCCCCGTCTGGAGTGCCATGATCTGGCCACGGTTCGATCCTGAGATGGGTGCGTTCTGACCTAAGGGTTTGCAGCGGCGAGCGCCCACTCCGCCTGCCATCGCCACACAACGAAAAATTCGACGTTCTGATGTAACACCCACTGGCGATGGCCGCATCGGCGCAAGCGAATTGATGATGACGCGCCGTCTGATCGAAGTTCGGTCGTTCCTTTGCGAGATCATCAGCGCCATCGCCAGCGACGTTAAAAGAGCAGGCTGAAAGTCCCCCGGTTCTGGCGCTCGCGTCGGAGGCGCGCCTCATGGACGCAGAAGATTGCTAATGCTAAGAGCCTAGCCAGCGGATTCGGTCGGGCGGGCGTGCAATGAACGAGCAGAAACAAAATCGCGAAGAATCAGTGGCCTATCGAATAGCTGCCCGCATGTTTGAAAGCGCCTTCACTGCTTGTGAGCGTCTCCCCGAAGCCGATCAGCAGTTTTTGTTGAGAGAAATAGGAAAACGCATATTGAAAACTATTTCAAAGTTTCCGGCGGAAACAGCCAAACCGGTCCAAGTCCTTGGAGTTGAAATAAAGCAGCAAAGTCCTGAGGATGGTCGATCTGGCGGCAGCTGAACTAGCTTCCAATGGGCTAGCATGCGATCGGCGAGCGAGATGCGTGGCCATGGAGCTTGGGCGAGGTGTAGCGTAGGAGAAATTGTAGCAACTGAACCGGTTCAGCTGCAGCCAGGTCCACCGTCATCGAAATTGTGCTGCTTTATTTTGACGCCTGCGACTTGTGCCGGTTTGGCTGTTTCCTTAGCAGGCGGTGAAATCTTTTCACGTCCGCGTTTTCCTATTTCTTTCAATAGCAACTGTTGGTCTGGCTCAGGGAGGCGCTCGCAGGCGGAGAGCGCGCTTTCAAAAATGCGCGCGGCTACCCGATAAGCGAGTGTTTCATCAGGATGTTGTTTCTGCTCGTTCATGGCACACCCGATCGATCGAAGCCGGCTAAGCTTTTACAAAGATGTTAACGGTACCCTTTTTAGCATCGGCGATTTCAGCGTCCATGAGGCATCAACGGGGACCTATTAACAGCGTCAGAATCAGTTGATCGCTCGCAGTTCCAGCAGGTTTTGATGGCGTATGAAGTTTTTCGCACAAATAGGGCAGGGGTGGCGGTCCGAATTCCAAATTGGAAGCTGTTGGCTTGGCTAAGACCGCTCTAGCCTGCCAACAGACAAGGCGTCAGATGAAACGGTGCAGGTTCAAAAATCCGAAACCGTCTTCGTTGAGGAAGTTATTTGGATTCCAGAAGGCTTAACAAATAGCCTCCATAACCGCTCTTTTCCAGCGACTTAGCAAGTGTGATAAGTTGTTGGGCGGTAATGTAGCCCATTCGGAAAGCGATCTCCTCCAGGCAAGCAATTTTCATGCCTTGCCGTTTCTCAAGGGTTTGTACGAAGCTTCCTGCGTCGATAAGCGATTCAAATGTGCCGGTGTCAAGCCATGCGTAACCACGACCCATCAGCTCAACGCTCAGCGAGCCCGCACGAAGATACATCTTGTTAACATCGGTTATTTCCAATTCATTTCGCCAAGAGGGTTTTACGGTAGCCGCGTGGCGGACGACGTCATTATCGTAGAAATAGAGGCCCGTGACCGCCCAGTTCGAACTTGGTTTCTTAGGCTTTTCTTCAATTGCCGTGGCACGTCCGTCGCTATCAAACGTCACTACACCGTAACGTTCTGGATCGCTTACCTGGTATGCGAAGATTGTTGCACCTACGCTACGCTCGGCCGCGCGCCTCAGCACTTGAGATAACCCGTGGCCAAAAAAAATATTATCGCCAAGAATCAATGCGACGCGGTCCCTGGCGATGAAGTCCGCTCCGATCAGAAAGGCCTGTGCTAGACCCTCCGGCCGCGGTTGCTCGGCATAGCTAATGTGGATGCCCCATTGGTCGCCGTCGCCGAGGAGTCTCTCGAACTGATCTCTGTCTTCAGGCGTGGTAATGAGCAGAATATCCCGAATCCCGGCGAGCATGAGCGTCGACAACGGGTAGTAGACCATTGGCTTGTCGTAAACCGGCAAGAGTTGCTTGCTGGTGCTGCGCGTAATCGGATATAGGCGGGTACCCGTACCGCCTGCCAAGACAATGCCCTTCATTTTTTCCTCTCAACGTGGCAGATAGCCCTTGGCAAGAAGATACGCCTCAAGCGCATCCTGCCATGGGCGCATCGGGCCAATTGAGGACACAAGCTTAGAGTTGTCGAGGACACTGTAGGGTGGACGCTTTGCAACGGCCGTGTATTCGCTCGTCGGGATCGGGATCACGGTCGCTGCAATCCGTGCCTGCGAGATAATGCGAGCCGCGAAATCATACCAGGTTGCCGCACCAGAATTTACCACGTTCCAGATGCCCGATGGTACGCGGCGGCCAATCATGGATAGCACTGCTTGGGCAATGTCCGCTGTTGCCGAGGGTGACATTGTTTGATCGCTAACGACTCGCAACGTGCCCTTTTCGCGCCCCAAGCGTATCATCGTCTCGACAAAGTTGCCGCCTTTTCCACTAGCGCCAGCTATCCCGAATAGCGAGGCAACCCTTAAGATGAGAATATCGGCTCCAGTCATCAAGGCGAGGTCCTCACCCATTGCTTTTGAGGCGCCATAAACATTAACTGGACACTTGCAATCGGTCTCGGCGAGGGGCGTCCGCTTGCGCTGTCCACCAAATACGTAGTCGGTCGAGAAATGGACAAGACGCGCCTTCTTTTGCCGACATATCTCAGCGAGCCTCTGAACGAGGTGCGCATTAATAACAAACGCCGTTTGTGCGTTATGCTCGACCTGATCAGTGTTGTGATAACTTGAGCAGTTAATCAAACAGTCAAAGTTGAGCCCGCCCAAAAATGTCGTCGCTGCCTCGATATCGCTCAGGTCCACCGCCGATCGGCCAACTGCGATGACCGAGAGCATTTCTCCCGATTTGATATTCGCCGCACGGATGTCACTACCGAGCTGACCATTGGGGCCGAGGAGCACTGCCCTCATTTCATCAAATCCTCAGCACTCCACCATACATTTCGATCTCGTGGATGCGCTTGTGCCACGCAGTAAGTTCACGGTACCAGTCGAGCGTAATCGTCTTTGTCGTGCGATCAACCTTTCCATCTGCGAGAGCCGCGCACAGATCCTTCACTCCGTCCTCGGCGACGTACCGGGCTCGGTAGCCGAGTGAATATATCTTCTCAAAGGATACGCGGTAAGAACGATGATCCGGGTCACCATACCACTCGATGCGGACATCACGAGGAATCAGAGCGGCAACTCGTTCGGCAAGCGGGCCGAGCTGATAATTGTTGTCTTCCGACCCAACATTAAAAATTTGGCCATTTACCTTGTTAGCGTCGGCAGTCAGCATTAAAATTTGTGCCCGCGCAGTATCCTTGACGTGAACCATCGGCCGCCATTGCGTCCCATCGCGCATAAGGGGAAGAACCCCAGTCTTCCACGCACCGTACGTCATACCGTTAATGGCCAGGTCGAATCGCATCCTCGGGCTGTAGCCATACACCGTCGCTTGGCGAAGTACGACGGCGACGAAGTCCTCTGACGCCAGCGGCAGGATATCCTTTTCCGCCATCTCGTTCGCCCTTGCGTAGGTCGTCAACGGATTTGTTTTGGCAGTCTCATCTAGGATGACGCTTGGTTCTCGGAAACCGTATATGCTGCAAGACGACGGCAGGATGTAGCGTTTAACCCCAATTGTTTTCGCGAGCTTTGCCGTCTGGACGCGAGACAAATGGTTGATGGCGTAAGTTTCGTTCTGGAACAGCTCACCCGACGGGTCATTAGAAATGGCAACGAGGTCAATAACATAGTCAATCCCCTCAAGGTGTTGCGACTTTACACACCGCGCATCTTCTTGCACGACTTCAAGTCGCTCGCGTTCCGGAAGCAATTCGCGGCCAAAGAAAAATCGATCCAGAGCCCGCACATGGTAGCCATTCTCCAGGAGCATCGGCACGAGCGTCGTCCCGATATAGCCGCCAGCTCCCGTTACAAGCACGGTTTGCATTGGTCACACACTCACGAAATCAAAACCAGTTGACGACATCGCGAAACAATGGCTGTTTGCGATCTTTATCAGAGAGGACGACTTGATCAAGAGCAAAAGGCCATTCAATGGCCAGATCAGGATCATTCCAGCGTATTCCAAAATCGTGCTGCGGCGAATAGTAGTTGGTAACCTTGTAGATCAGTTCGGTATTCGGTTCGAGCGTACAAATGGCGTGTGCAAATCCAATTGGGATGAGGATTTGGTTCCACGTTGCAGCAGAAATCTCAGCAGCTACCCATTTACCAAAGGTAGGTGACGAGCGACGGATATCGACGGCAATGTCTAAAATGCGGCCGCGGACCACCCGCACGAGTTTGTCCTGAGCAAACGGATGCGTCTGGTAATGCAAACCTCGTAGCGTCCCTACGGCAGCTGAGAGAGATTGATTGTCCTGAACGAACTCGAGTTCAATTCCCAAATCACTTAGGGCCTTCTTGTTATATGTTTCGGAGAAAAAACCGCGAGCATCCTCGAACTTCTTTAGATTCAGAATTTTAACATCGGGGATCGTCAAAACCTTCACATCCATTGTGACAGTCCAAAATTTACCGTTACGGGGGAGAGTTTCAAATTAACAGAAAATATGGCGCGGATAAAGGGGATCGATAAGCCATCTGGTGCATTAGTAAACGAAATTTCAGGAATGGTTATAGAGAGTTACGTGTGCGGCCGGGTCGGCCGCTCGAGGCATCAAAATTCGAGGGGCGAGTTCGGCCACTCGCAGGATTGTTGGAAGCCGATTCCGATGTGTCTGGAAAATCGCTTGGGCTGCGTCAACGAATTGGACAATTACTCAAAATAGGATGCCGATCTGCAACAAACAGTCGAGCGATGGGTCGCCAGCATGCTCTTGCGAGCAGCTGCCGCGAATGAAGGCGGTGGAAAACTGCGATCGAGGGTGCGAAGGAGCTTGCATATTCAGGGGTGAACCATAAAGCTTTTCAGAATCCAGTCCGTGGCCAAACGCTTTGTGTGCTTTAAGCTTGCAAACGAGCGCATGTCTGAAGCCGACGATTATCGAGCCGCTCTCGCAGCGTGTCGGCGCATGGCTGAGAAGACATCAGACATGCTGGAAAAAAATGCTTGGCTCGACATGGCTGAATCTTGGAGGCTTTTGCTTATCTGCTGCCCGTGTTCAACTCACGACAATTTTAATGATGCGGCGCACGGGGCCGATTTGAGCGTCTCCAGAGATTTGCACGAGCCTTTGGCTGGTGGAGAATCCAGCCGCTACCTCCAAGCCTATCAAGCAATCCGCGAGGCGGTTGACAGGAGCGCATCTTGCCTTCGGCATTTGCTTAAGAGTTATTAGCTGAATCAACTTTCGCTTAGCAAGTGTTTCCCAGTGGTAGGGGCAGTGACTTCTTCCGCTGTTTGGAGCGGCGGAGAGTCAATTTTTTTCTCCGCTCGCAGCGCAAGGTCCCTGTACTTATGTACCAAGTTTCTTAGTCGCGACTGAGTGGCTGGATCGTGGGCAGTAAGCATTGCAATCCGTAGCTTTTCTGCCCTCCGAAGGTAGTGCGTAACTCTTGCACTTGACATGATTACTCCGCATGCATCCCTTTTTGGGGTAGAGGAGAGTGAAGATTAGTCAAAGCGGCAAATTGACGTTTAGGCGTAACGTAGCGTGCAACTTCGGCCAATTAAGACAGAAGCGTCGGTTAGTTCGAAGTAGGAAATGTCCTAAGTTTTGCAAGTTCCTGCGCGGCGGTGTCAGAGCCGAGCTGCTCGGCTCTCTCGTACCAGCGGCGGGCACGGGCAATGTCGGACCGGACTCCGACGACTCCGAGTTGCTTCATGGCGATCGGGTCAAAGGTTGCTCCGAGCATTAACGCCGCATTTGCGTTGCCGGCCTCGGCGGCACGCTGCAACAGAGGCCGCGCCGAGCTCAGATCTCCGCTTTTTAGGGAATCCATTCCGAGTCTGACCAGCCTGGCGATCTCGTCATCATCAAGCCGCCTAACTGGGTTCTCTGCGGGCGGAGATTGCGGTCCCTCCGAGGCAGGTTGAGTTCTTGCCACTTCGGATGACTGCGATGTTGGCGAAGGTGACGGCGGAACGAGCCCAGGGCCGCCCTGCAGTGTCTCCTCATTGGTCGCCGCGTTCGGAGGTGGATCCGAGGGCGCCGCAGCTGTTGCGACTTCCGCCGCCCCTAGGCGCCCGGTCGCGCTGTTTTCTTGTGGCCGCGACGTGGCCTCGGCGATTGGCGTAGGTCCGATTTGGGTCGTTGCCGCTGGCGATTGATGCTCGCCCGAGGAAGCCAGTGCTGTTGCCGGCGCTTGCCTAGCAGAAGACGCTCGCTTGTCGATTTCTGAATGCTGGCTCGGGACAGAAGGTGGCGCGGCACCTATGGACTGTGATGGTTTGCCGTCGCGACCAATCGAGACCGATGGCGCCATGGGCTGATTCGAGACCGGCCGGTCCGCTGCAGCCAAAACCTGCGACGGGTCGTTGTCGCGGGTGGTTGAACTTAATGGCGGGGGAATGAAGGTTGGCCTACCCCCGTCTGCCGTTTGGCGTGTGGCCGAAACAACAACGGCGCCGGCGATTAGCGCCATAACACCGCCAATTGCACCGATGGCAAAGCTCGGCAGCGCCCGTCCTGGCACGGGTGCCAAGGGCGGCTTGTGCGTCAAAACGGCATCAACCGCCTTAGCATCATCAGCCAGTTCAAGGAGCAGTGCATCGAGTTCGCTACGTGGCGGCAAGGTCGCGGACACGCCGGCGTCGATGCCTTCGTGGTGATGTGCGTCCTTCGTTAGCTCTGACGTCTCTGCCCGCGTCACAGATGCTAAAATCTCGGCGGTCTCCTCGTTGGGCCAAAGTGCATGGACCGCGTAGGCCATCTCCTTGTGGGCGCCGAAGGTTAAGACCCCTGTGAAATGGCTCTCTAATTTTTCGATAACCGCTGCGCGTTGTCTTTGCGCGTCTGTTTCGGCAGGGATGGAGCCGAGGTTCACGGTCCGATATACCTTGCTGCCGGCGCCAGCTATATGGAAGTAGCGCTGAGCGGAACTCTCGGAAGAGCTAAGCAGGGGACCGACCAGGATCGTTCCGGGATCGTACTGGCCAAGCAGCGATTCGAGCTCGATCGGATCGCCGATCGTGTCTTCCTGCACCACTTGGTACACCATAATTAATCAACGAGCTTACATATAGCGTCAGCACATATAGCATCAGCTGTGATTAGCACCAATCTCTTGATTGCATTTAAAGTGTCTCGTCGGCTAAGTGTCTGATGGCACGGCAGGTCTCGGCAACAACCGTGCCCGGAGACCGGAGCGCTGCCACCGGCGTTCCTCGCGCTTCTGGCCTGACGTCCAGTCCCCGCTCAGCAACCCTTAATCCTGCAACAATTAGCGATAACCTAATTTCGGTGTCATGTTAGCCGCCGACAACCACGACCTGCGCAATCACGACCGCTGTTTACTTAGAGTTTTGGCTGAAGGTTGAGAATCATGCCGGCAAGTCACTCACATCGTCCGCGTCTCAATCCAACGCGATATCAATGTGATGGCCATTCGCACCCCAAATGCTTTTCTAAACTTGCAGAAAGAAGGTGAGCGGCCGCCGCTTTAACATGTGCTTGAACCGGAAGGCCAGCTAGGTCGTCAGTGTGGTGGATTGCAACAACGTCACTGATTTCAGATCGCAAACTGCTCGATCGCCGTCGCCAACTCTCAGTAAATTCTTCTCCCTCTGTCTCTATCTTAAATATTGAAAGAACCTGCACTACGCGATCTGCTGCCGAGACCAGATATTGTTTTGGATCGCCAAGTTGCTGCTTTGTGATCGCCAATTCCTCCACAACTTCGCGCTCGACATGACGATTGAAGTTCAGCTTGTCATCGTCAAAATCGGAAACATCCACAAAACCACTTGGAAACTCGAGCGTTCCTGGCGCGATCGTATGAGCGCCACTCAGAACCATCAGTAAAGCGCTATTCCGACATACGAGAGCTGCTCCTCCGGAGAAATCAACTCCGCTCCTTAAATTGGTATCGGAGTGCTTCCAATATAAATAACTGGCAAAATCTGTACGGACCAGTTTTCCAATAAAGATCGCAGAACTCGTTTCACCATCACGAACGCTCCATGACGTCATCACATGGACCTGGCCGTTGTAAAAATGCGGTTGCCTGCTCTTCTGTTCGTTCCAAAAGGTCAAAATCTTCTCTCTGTTTTGCATAGCGAATGTCCAGGGTTCTTGGTCCAACTCGACAATCACATTGCTGACGCGCGTCACGCCGCACTTTGGTTGCCCGGCGACCTCCATCAATTTTCTTCCTTCCTTGTCATGACTCTCCTCGTTGCAGCCTGGTCAGGAATGAGCACTTGCATCGGCGCCAACACCCATTTTTGACTCTGCCTCGATATTTCATGCCACACTTCCAACCTTGCTGGTTCAAGACTTCCTTCGAGAGCGGGAGGGAATTCCGAGCCCGATGATTCATCAACGTGGCGGGGGCATTAAATAGTTGTGCTGCAGTTTACGATAGGATAGATCGGACGCTGAGAAGCATACAGGAAAATTTGACATGGAAATCGAGGAGTTGCTGGACGAATCTATAGAGCCCCGCCTCGAGGCCTGGCTCAAAAAATGGGCCAATGCATTGGAAGCGCTTAACAACATCGGCGGTCTATTTGTTGGTATGAAAGAGAACTGCGTTCTCGGGGAGATCGGTGAACAGGTTTCGATTTCGGGACCTGTTCATATCGGCAAGGGCACAAAGATACATCCATTTGTGACTATCGAGGGACCGGTAATTATTGGCGAGAACGCTAGTGTTCGATCGCATTCGATTATCCGAAGTCAAGCCTATATCGGTTCAGACTGTGTCGTGGGTCATTCGGCGGACGTAAAGCGATCAATTTGTCTTAACGGCGCCAAGATGCAATGCGGTATTTTTCTTGGCGACAGTGTTCTTGGTTGCGGCGCTCGAATTGGATCAGGAGTGATTACCGCGAATCGAAAATTTAATCAGACGGAGGTATTCATTAAGAACGCTACCGGCAGCCTGCCGCGAAGGTCTGGTCGGGAATTTTTCGGCGCCATCATTGGTCGATATTGCCGCCTCGGTGCGAATGTCGTTACCTATCCTGGCACTATAATTCGAGAACATACCTGGGTAGGAGCCGGTTGCGTCTTGCACGGCACGTACGGACCAGATCAATTCATTTCAGTCAAACAAGATCTTGATATCCAACCAAAGAACAGACTGAACCTTCGCTCTGGTAAGGGAGAGTACGAACACGTCTGAACTCAGAATCGCCACGCTCTGAATCATATGGCGAAAAATGGACTGCTTTCCCATTTCTGAACAGTTCAGCGCCGTGTGAAGGTTTGCTCGAAGATGCATTAATTTGGTACAGACAACTGGTTCGCTCCAGATCGGAGTAATTGAGTCATTGCGGGATCGATGTCTCTGACTGCCTGTTCGATAAAGCTCTTACCCGCGGGCGAAGCGTCGCTGTAGGCTGCGGCTATTTCTGCTATCTGCTTTCGTGCTATGAGGGAGCGCAGGTCCCTGCTGGCGAGTTGTCGGATTTCAACGTCACCGGCAATATTTAAGTGCATCACCATGCGTAAACGGAGCGGCATCAAGTCCTGTTCACTTGGCCCCGTGTAATATGACATTCTTATGGATTCTACAGGGTTTATATCGTTTGATGGATATCGTAAGCCCAGGGCAGCACGGAATAGCCACGCGCTCGATTGGTGAGGTGCGTCTCTGAGGGCTCGGTCCAGACGTGCACGAGCGCGTTGCAAAGCTTGCGCACGGTCGCCGTTTAGATCGGCATTGCCCCACAATAGATCACTATAGGTGTAAGCGGATTCTGCCCAGAGGTCTCCACGGATAATGCCGATTGTGGCTGCCCATGCGGCGGCACTGCGCATCTTTGCGGTGGTTGCAGCGGCCGATGCATCGGTCGGCAATCGATCGACCGCCGGTCGCAACAACTGGGGCAGCACAAGCCAGAAGCATTGAAGTGCGAGCACCACGGCGAGCGCCAAGATCGCAAGGCGGAATGCGGTGTGAGATACCGCGTTCATGAGTTCACCCGGCCAATTTTCATCAACCACAGCTCCGGTCTTTGCCCTTTCGTCAGAGGAAGCGTATCTGGTCGCCTTCTAACACGATACAGGTCAATCGACCCGTCGCATATGCACCGGTGTCGATATTGATGCGGTTTGATCGAACCTCCGGCTCCTGAGTTGGTGTGTGACCATGGATGACGACTTTATCAAAGTCCTCCTCGTGCAAAAGAAAATCGTCCCGGATCCAGAGGAGGTCACGTTGAGCCTGCCGCCACAATGGGATCCCAGGTCGCACTCCTGCATGGGCGAAGAAAAAGTCCCCACAGGAGAACGACAGTGCGAGGCCTTGGAGAAAGTGGTAATGATGATCGGGGAGGGCCTGACGAAAGGCCGACGCAATGTCTCGCTGCGCCTCTGAGCCGTTCCCCCAGGCGGCGGGCTCGATTCCGTAGGAGAGCAGGGTGTTAATGCCGCCCATATGCTGCCATTCTGACAACATGGATGGATCGTTCAGAACGTTTGACGCACACTCCTCATGATTGCCCTTGAGAAATACTGTGTCACGATGTCGTCGGCGGGAGATCAGTAGGTCGAGCACCTGACGTGAACGTGGTCCGCGATCAATATAGTCTCCGATGAAGACTTCAATCGATTTT
>Ga0187783_10001805_pt1 | contig 15818 bp, 14 predicted proteins | sample 1015_SJ02_MP02_2_FD_132471 | JGI IMG/M metagenome (GOLD analysis project Ga0187783, IMG submission 132471) | Tropical peat soil microbial communities from peatlands in Department of Meta, Colombia - 1015_SJ02_MP02_20_MG | ecosystem: Environmental > Terrestrial > Soil > Wetlands > Peat | place... | reverse complement strand
GTGGGACCGCCGTACTTCAACCCGACCTTCATGCTGTCGATGCTGCCGTTGCTCGCGCTGCTGTCGGTCGGCATCCACGCCAGCTGGAAGCGCGGGCGTCTGCGCGAGAGCGAGCGCACGCTTCTCTACACGTTCGTCGCCGCCGCGGTACTCGGCTGCGGATTCGCGTTCGGCCTCCATTCGGGGGGCCGGGTGCTGACCCCGGTGGGCGCCACCCTCGGGCTGTGGATCATCCTCTCCTCGCTGGTTGATCCGATCAATCGCTGGCGGCGGGGTCTGTCGCTGCCGCGGGCGGTGCTCGGCATGACGGTGGCCCACGTGGGACTTGCGCTCGCGGTGATCGCGCTCACCACGGTGCAGTCGTTCACGATCGAACGCGACGTCGCGCTCACCCCGGGCGAGAGCGTACGGGTGGGCGGCTATGAATTCCGCTTCGCCGGCGTGCGCAGCGTCGAAGGCCCGAACTACAGCGCCATGAGCGGTACGCTCGTGGTCACCGCGCACGGCGCTCCGGTCGCCGTTCTGCGGCCCGAGAAGCGCCAGTACTGGGTACAGCACCAGGTGACGAGCGAGACGGCCATCCGCATGCACCGTGGCGATAACCTGTTGCTGGCGCTCGGTGAGGATCTCGGCGCGGGACGTTGGAGCCTGCGGATCCAGATACGGCCCCTGGTGAGCCTCGTGTGGCTCGCCGCCCTCGTGATGGCGATCGGCGGCGCACTCGCAGCCTCCGATCGCCGCTACCGCAGCGCGAGCACCGAGACGGTCGCAGCCGACACGTTGATCGCGAGGCGTGCCGGGTGAATCGCTTCCTGCTGCCGCTCGGCGCCTTCGTGCTGCTCGTCCTGGTGCTCGGCATCGGCATCCGCCACGCGCCGGAGAAAGGTGTGATCGCCTCGCCCCTCATCGGCAAGCCGGCGCCGCCGTTCGCGCTGCCAAGCCTCACCGATCCCGCGCGGGTCGTGCGCTCGGAGGAGCTTAAAGGCCACTGGTATCTGTTCAACGTCTGGGGCACCTGGTGCGGGGAGTGCCGCGCGGAGCACGACATGCTGCTGCAGGTGGGGCGGGCCGGCGTGTTGCCGCTGATCGGCCTCGACTGGAAGGACGATGACGCGCAGGCGCTCGCCTGGCTCGCGCAGCTCGGCAACCCGTACCAGGCTGTGGCCGTCGACCGCTCCGGGCGCGCCGCGATCGACTGGGGTGTCTACGGCGCGCCCGAGACCTTCCTGGTGAATCCGCAGGGCATCGTCGTCTACAAGCACGTCGGCGCGCTCACCCGCGAGACCTGGACCCGCGAGATCCTGCCGCGCGTCTCGGCGGCCGCGGCGACGCGCTCGTGATGACCCGCAGCGCGCGCGTTGCGGTGCTGACAGGCTGCGCGGCGCTTGGCCTCGCGAGCCTCTGCCGCGGGGTGGACCCGACGCAGCTGCCCGACCCGGCACTACAGGCGCGCTACGTTGCCCTGACGCACGAGTTGCGCTGCATGCAGTGTCAGAACGAGTCGCTCGCCGATTCCCCGGTGGATCTCGCCGCAGACCTGCGGCGGCAGGTGCGCGAGCAGCTGCTCGCCGGCAAGTCGGACGACGAGGTGCGCAGCTGGATGGCGGCGCGCTACGGCGACTTCATCCTCTTCCGCCCGCGCTACTCGTGGCGCACCGCGTGGCTGTGGGGTGCGCCGGTCGCCCTGTTGCTCGTCGGCGCGCTCGTCTCGTGGCGCGTGGTGCGCTCGCGCGCGACGCTCCTCGCCACCGATCGCGAACCGGTGGAGGAGGATGGCGGCTCGTGATGGTCACCTTCGTGCTGCTCGCGGCGGCGCTGAGCGCGGCCGCGGTCATCGCCATCGCCATCCCGCTGCTGCGGCGCCGGGCAGCAGGCGCCGCCCCGGCGCGCTGGACGGCGCTCGCGGCCGCCGCGGTGCTCGTGATCGGCTCGGCCGTGTTGTATGCGAGCTGGAGCAACTGGCCCTGGCGCGCCCCGCCCTCGGCTGATTCGCCGCAGAACATGGTGGCGCGGCTCGCGCGAAGCCTCGAGCGCGATCCACGGAACCTCGACGGCTGGTTGATGCTAGGTCGCTCCTACATCGTGTTGCAGGAGTATCCGCTCGCGCTGCGCGCCTACGAGCGTGCCGACCGCTTGAGCGGCGGCGGGAGCGCCGAAGCGCTCACGGGGGAGGCCGAGGCGCTGGCACTCATCGATGAGAGCGAGCTTGACGGGCGTGCGGCTCGACTTGTCGATCGGGCACTCGCGCTCGATCCGAACTCGGGCAAGGCACTGTTCTTTGCGGCCGCCATTGCCGAGCGGCGCGGCGATCTGCCGCTCGCGCGGCAGCACTTCATGAAACTCCTCGCGCTCAATCCGCCGGAGAATATCCGCCCCATCCTCGAGCAGCAGATCAGCGCGATCGACCAGAAGTTGGCGGGTGGCTCGGCCAACGCTGCGGCGCCGCAAAACGCCTCGCCGGCGACTGCGGGTGCAGGCTCCGCCGTGGTGCGCGTCAATGTCACTGTGGCCCCCTCACTCGGAGCGGCCGCGACCTCCGGCGCGCCGCTTTTCGTGTTCGTGCGCAACCCCGGTGAGGCGGGCCCGCCACTGGCGGTGAAGCGCCTGGAGAGCCACTTTCCACAGAGTGTTGCCCTGAGTCCCGCCGACTCCATGGTCCCGGGCCGGGCGTTCGCCGCCGGGCAAAGCGTACAGGTCGTGGCGCGGATCGCGCGCTCGGGGAGTCCCGTCGGGGCGAGCGGCGACCCCTACGGCGTCGTGACCTACCGTGTGGGAAGCGACGGGTTGGTGAGCCTGGTGATCGACCACCTCACCCCGTAACCATTCTGCAACGCAGGAACCCGTTCTTAATGGTTCTTAACAACTCATGAGTAGGCGTGCGCTGACGACAAGAGTCAGACTAAAGCCTGATACTCCACTTGCCCGTGGAGCGGTATGCTCTTCAACAGAGCGCAGCGCCAATCTCCTGGAAGCTGCGAGATAAAGGAGAGTAGTGATGGCTGATGGAACAGGAACCGTGAATGAAGGGCGTGTTTCGCACCGCGGCTTTGCCTCGATGAACGCCGAGCGGCAGCGGCAGATTGCGAGCATGGGTGGTAAGGCGGTCCCCGACGAGAAGCGCAGCTTTTCGCAGAATCGCCGGCTTGCCGCTGAGGCTGGCCGCAAGGGCGGACAGAGCGTCCCGGGAGCGAAGCGGAGCTTCTCGCAGAATCGCGAGCTCGCTGCGGTCGCTGGCCGCAAGGGCGGACAGAGCGTGCCCGACGAGAAGCGGAGTTTTTCGCAGCATCCCGAGCTTGCGGCGGAGGCCGGCCGCAAGGGCGGACAAGCTAGCCATGGAGGCGGCGCCCGCCCGGCTTGAAGGGCGGTTCTGAACCAAGGCAGGTGTGTGGAAGGGGCGCGGCGCGCGCGGGTAAAACCGCGCGCGCCGTAGCTCATCGCCCGCTCATCGCTGCAGCGTCACGAGCCAGGCACCGGCGGCGACCAGGAGCACGCCCAGCCAGTTGAGCGGCGCCAGCCTCTCGCCGAGAAACCCCACCCCGAACAGCGCCACCAGCACGACACTCAGCTTGTCAAGCGGCGCGACGCGCGCGGCATCCCCGAGCTGCAGGGCGCGGAAGTAGCACCACCACGAGGCACCGGTGGCAAGTCCCGAGAGCACGAGGAAGGCATAGGTGCGGCTCGAGAACCCCGCGACCGCCGGCAGCTCGCGCGCGGCAATGACGACGGCGGTCAGCACGAGGAGGACCACCACGGTGCGGATCAGGGTCGCGACGTCGGGATTGACTCCCGCGACGCCGATCTTCGCAAAGATCGCGGTGAGCGCGGCGAACAGCGCCGACAGCAATGCCCAAACCTGCCAGGAAGACATCCGCGCCCCCCTTTCCCATCGCCTCAGCCGCAGACCCTGCCAAATCGCAACCCTGCCGACAGGTGCCTGAAAGCCGGCAGCTCGCACCACTTACGAGCCGCTTGCCATAGCGCAGGGGTGCGGCCCTGGCCGAACGACGCTGCCGAGCACACGAGCGAGCGCCTCACTTGAAATAGGTGTGGATGACGTCGATGAGCTCGTCCGCAGCCTCGACGCGGGTCTCACGCGAGCTTCGCCCGACCAGGTGTTCCCGCACGTGATCCTCGAGAACCTCCGCGAGCAGGCCATTCACCGCGCCGCGCGTGGTGGTGAGCAGGTGCATGACGTCCGAGCAGTCCGCCTTGCCTTCGAGCGTGCGCTCGACGGCTTCCACTTGACCACGGATGCGGCGGATGCGGTTGAGCAACTTCTGCCTGTCGCGGACGGTGTGAGCCACGGGATGCCCCCCGAATACCCCAAGGGGTACTAAGACAATACCGAGGGGGGGTATCTTATCAAAAAGCCAAAAACTAACGAGAAAAAACCGTTGGCGTTATTTACAGAGCTCGAATACCGGAGTATGGTCGCGGCCGTCTCGGGTTACACGGAGCCTTCTTCGTGGGCAGTAGTCGTCTCAAGGGTCGCCGCGGCAAGCGCGGCGAAGCGCGCACGGTTCAATAGCCCGTAGACGTCTTCGCTGCTTTCCCGCGGAAGTGTCGCGCCAGGGAAGGCGGCTGCCAGCCGCTTCCGCGGCACGCTGACACTTACGCTCGTCTTGCCGGCGTTCCCCGCCAGTGTGGGTGTGCCCCCTGAGGGCTCCAACGCTGCATTCGTACGACCGCTCGCCCCACGAGTGGGCTCCGCGGCTGCAGTTACGGCGGCGCTTCCTGGCGTTGCCTGTTGGGGAACGGACATGCGCAAGATGACCTCTGCAACGGTAGCTCGCGTGCTACGGCTCGGTAGCCGCGGTTCTCTCTACACACGGCCCACGCACGGACGGCCACAGCCCGCCTCAAGCGCGCAGCGCGGATCGATGCGACTCAGCTGGCGGCGCAATCCGGTGACCGGACGGCTGGAAGCAAGCTGGGAAGCAGTTCCGCCGAAGCCCGCACCGCGCCGCCGCGCGCTCTCTGGCAAAGCCTCGATCGTGGCACGAGCGGGGATGGCTGGCTCCGTCTGAAGCCCGTGACTCATGCGCCAGCTCAATCTGCAGGGATCGCCCGCAATGGCAGAGGGGCTGCGCACGCCGGGGCTCCCTGCGCGCCCGTGTGCTGGCGTGGTGCTGATGAGCGCGCTGTGTGCTTTCGCAGCGCGCGCATCCGCCGCCGATGGCTTTGAAGACGCCACCGCGCAACCGATCAGCGATCAGGGCTTGGCGCTACACGGGCAAATGACCTACGTGGAACAGGAGAGCGACGATTTCGCTGCGCCGTACCGGGGGCCGAACAGCCTCGCGCCTGCGAGCGGTCGCGAGACGGTCGATGCGACGCTCTTCCTGGGTGCGCGGCTGTGGCCGGGAGCAGAGGCCTGGGTCACCCCCGAAATCGATCAAGGCTTCGGGCTCAGCAACACGCTGGGAGTCGCCGGATTCCCGAGCGGCGCGGCCTACAAGGTGGGCTCTAACTCGCCGTACTTTCGCCTGCCGCGCGCCTTCGTGCGTCAGACCCTCAGCACGGGTGCCGAGCGGGAATCGGTGCAGGGAGTCGCCAACCAGTTGCGAGGGTCGCGCAGCCTCGATCGCTGGGTGTTCACGGTCGGTAAGTTTGCCGTGTCCGACGTGTTCGATACCAACCAGTATGCGCACGACCCGCGTATCGACTTCCTCAACTGGGCAGCGGTCGATACGGGCACCTTCGATTATGCGGCGGACGCCTGGGGCTATACGGTGGGCGCGGCCGCTGAGCGCTATCTCGGGTCCTGGACCTATCGGGCGGGAGTGTTTGATCTTTCCGATGTTCCCAACAGCGAGGCTCTCGAGCACGGCTTTCACGAGTTCCAGATGGATGCCGAAATCGAGAAGCGCTATCGCTGGCTTGGGCAAACCGCTCGTGTGCTTTTGACGGTGTTCGACAGCCGCGGCCGCATGGGTCTCTATGAGGAGGCGATCGCGCTCGCCGAGGCGACCGGCACGACACCGAATACCGCCGACGTGCGCGAATACCGCAGCCGCCTCGGTGCGAGTTTGAGTCTCGAGCAACCGCTCAGCGATGATGTGGGCGTATTCGCGCGTATCGGCAAAGCGCAGGGCGACGTCGAAGTCTACGAATTCACGGATATCGACCGCTCCGTTGCGCTCGGCACATCGCTCAAGGGCACGGCCTGGCATCGTCCCGGTGATGTCGTCGGCGTCGCCGCCATCGATAACGCGATCTCGGCCCAATTTGAGCAGTATTTGAACCTGGGCGGCCTGGGAATCCTGGTGGGTGACGGCAAGCTTCCGCATCCCGGAGCCGAGCAGATCGTCGAGACCTACTATAGCGTCGCGGCGCGCTCGTGGGCGCACGTCAGTCTCGACTATCAGTACGTCAAGAACCCCGCCTACAACACCGACCGGGGACCGGTGTCGATTTTTGCGGTCCGGGTCCATGTGCAGTTTTGAGCGGGAGCTCCCGCGTGCCACCGACCGTGCCGCAGCTCACTGAAAGAGCACCGACGTGAACGTCTTCGCGAGACTTTACTACGGGCTGCGCAAGGCCTCGAAGGCCATCCGCCTGTACCTGATCCTCGCGGGCCCCGGCATCGTGGTCATGGTGGCCGACAACGACGCCGGTGGCATTACCACCTATGCGGCGACCGGCGCCAAATACGGCTACCAGCTGATCTGGTTCCTCCTCCTCCTGATCCCGGTCGCCTACTACGTGCAGGAGATGACCGTGCGATTGGGCGCGGTGACCAAGCGCGGGCACGCCGAGGCGATCTTCGACGGATTTGGGGCGTTCTGGGGTTGGTTCTCACTGCTCGACCTGATGATTGTCGACTGGCTGACGCTGGTCACCGAGTTTGTCGGCATGACGGCGGCGCTGGCGATATTCGGCGTGCCGCCCTCCATCACGGTGGTGGCGGTCATTGTGCTGATGGCGGTGATCGTGCTCAACGGCCGCTACTGGACGTTCGAGAAGCTCGCGCTGCTGTTCTGCGCGCTCAACCTCATCTACATTCCGGGGGCCTTCCTGGTGCACCCCTCCGTCAAGGAGGTGCTGCACCGTGGGCTGATTCCCAATCTCGCCGGCGGCTTCAACGGGCAGCTGTTCTTCTTCCTCATGGCCAACATCGGCACCACGATCGCCCCCTGGATGCTGTTCTTCCAGCAGAGCGCGGTGGTCGACAAGGGCCTGCTGGAGAAAGACATCCCCTGGGGCCGCTTCGACACGCTGCTCGGATCGGTGGTCACCGTGGTCGTCGCCGTCTTCATCATCGTCGTGACGGGCACCGTGCTCGCCGGCGTCGACATCGACGATGCGGCACAGGCGGCCCGGGAGCTGATGAAGACCGACCGCTACGTCGGCGCCTTTCTCGCCATCGGCCTCTTCGATGCCGGCCTGCTAGGTGCGATCTGTATTTCGCTGGCGAGCTCCTGGGCGTTCGGCGAGATCTTCGGCTGGGCGCATTCGCTCAATAGCAAGATCCGCCAGGCGCCGTGGTTCTACGCCACGTACTTTCTCATGCTGCTGACCGCGGGGATGGTGGTGCTCATCCCGCATGCGCCGCTCGTTCTGATCACGCTGTTCGTGCAGGTGATCGCCGTGACGCTGCTGCCGGCGGCGCTCGTGTTTCTCATCCTGCTGCTCAACGATCGCGGCGCCGTGGGCGAGTACTGCAACACGGCGCGGCAGAACTTCGTCGGCGCCTCCATCGTGATTGCGATCGTCATCCTGTCGACGCTGTACGGCGTCTCGGTCATGTTTCCGAATCTCGTCCGCTAGGGGAGCGACCATGAAGGCGTTCCGCGAGCTGTTTGCCAAGATCGGGGAAATCAATGCCCGTTACCGCGAGCCGCGCATCGAGATGTCGGCTGCGGTGCGCTGGTCGCTGCTGGCGTTGCGGTTGTACCTGTTTGGGCTGGTGGCTCTGATGGTCTACAAGTTCATACTTCTCGCGACGGGGCGCTGAGGCTCATGGTTACCGTGCTCGAACGCGAGTTCTTCCTCAGCGAGATTCTCGGCCGGCGGGTGTTCGTGAAGAGAGAGCGCATCGGTCGCTTGAGCGATCTCGCCATCGTCGAGACCGCCAGGCTCCCGCAGGTGACGCACGTGGTGGTGGACCGCCCCTACGGCTATCCGTCGCTCACGGTGCCGTGGGAGAAGGTGCTGCTCATTTCCAACCAGGAGGTGGTGCTCGATGTCGCCGCGGACATGCTGGGCGAGTTTGAGCGCGCGCCGCAGCAGGGTCTGATCCTGCTGCACGATCACATCCTCGATAAGAAGATCCTCGACATGGATGACCACGAGGTGGAGGTTGTCTACGACGTGAAGCTCGCGCTGCAGAACGGCCGCCTGTACGCAGCGGAAGTCGACTTCAGCCGCTATCGGGCGCTGCGCCGCCTGGGACTGCACCGGCTGGCGGCGCTGCTCGCCGAGCGCAACAGGGACAAACGGGTCTCCTGGCTGTACGTGCAGCCCCTGCCGGAGGGGCTCGGCAGCTTCACCGGCAACATCAAGCTCAAAGTGCCCAAAGCGCAGCTCGACGAGATCCACCCGGTGGATCTTGCGGACATCCTCGAGGAGCTCGAGGGCGGGCAGCGGGTGGCGCTGTTCAACGCGCTGAACGCCGAGCAGGCCTCGGACGCGCTGGAAGAGATCGAGCCGCGCGTGCAACGTGAGCTGATACACGCCATTGCCAAGGAACGGGCGGCGCTGCTCATCAACGAGATGAGCCCGGCGCAGGCGGCCGACATCCTGGCAATCCTGCCGCGCGATGAGGCCGCGGCGATATTGAAGCTCATCGACCGCGACAAGTCCGCCAAGGTCGGGCACATCATCGGCGAGCACGACGAGCAGATCCTGCTGTACGCCTCGCCGAAGCTCATCAGGTTGCCGGCGTCGACTGCGGCCGGCGAGGTGCTCGCGCGCTATCGCGAGCTCGCGAGCGGCAAGGATGTCGCGAGCTACATCTATGTCACGGACGCCGCGGGTGTCCTGAAAGGAGTGGTCGATCTGCGCGAGATCGTCGAGGCGCAGCCGGATCAGACACTCGGCGAGATCATGACCGAGCACGTGATCGCGCTGCCGCAGGATGCGACCCTGCGCGATGCTGCGATGCTGTTCGAGCGGTATGACTTCCGCGCCCTGCCGGTCACGGACGAGAGCGATCAGCTGCTCGGCGCCGTCTCTTCTCGCGACCTGCGCGCTCTCAGGCCGCGACTGGGGTGAGCGCCAAGGCCATGTCCGACACCTACGTATTACTCGAGCTCGCCGGCTACGTGGGCCTGCTGCTGTGGGGGACGCACATGGTCACCAGCGGTGTGCAGCGCGGTTTCGGCGCCGAGCTGCGCCGCTGGCTCGAACGCAATCTCCAGCAGCGGCTGCGCGCGTTCCTCGCCGGTGTCGGCATCACTGCGCTGCTCCAGAGCAGCACCGCGACCGGCCTGATGACCACATCGTTCGTCGCCGCCGGCTTCATCGGTCTCGGCTCGGGTCTTGCGGTGATGCTGGGCGCGAATGTCGGCACGACGCTCATCACGCAGATCCTCGCCTTTGACATCGGGCCGGTCGCGCCGCCGCTGATCCTCGCAGGCGTGCTCGCCTTCCGCTCCTCCGACGACGACCGCATCAAGAATGTCGGCCGCGTGGCCATCGGCCTCGGGCTCATGCTGCTCTCGCTCGGCGGGCTGACGCACGCGCTCGCGCCGATCGAGAGTGCCCCGGCGCTGCGCGCCATCCTGGGCGCGCTCACTGATCAGCCCCTGCTGCTGCTCCTGATCGCTGCAGTTCTCACCTGGGGCTGTCACTCGAGCGTTGCCGTGGTCTTGCTCATCGTGTCGCTGGCCGCCACGCAGGTGGTGGCGCCTGCGCCCGCACTCGCGCTCGTGCTCGGCGCCAATCTCGGCAGCACCTTGCCGGCGCTCATCGAGGCAGGTTCGCCGGCTGCACGGCGCCTGCCGCTCGGTAACGCCATCGTGCGCGGTGTGGGTTGTGTGGCCGCGTTGCCGTTCCTGCCGGCGTGGGTTGCGCTTCTCGGGCAGCTCGATCGGACGCCTGCGCGGCTGGTCGTGAACTTCCATACCGCCTTCAATCTCGTCCTGGCCGCGCTCTTCCTCCTGCCGACCGAGCGCATGGCACGGCTGCTGACCCGCTGGCTACCGGATCCGCCGAAGCCGGTCGATCCGGCGCAGCCCCTGTACCTGGACGCCATCGCCCTCGATGCGGCCACCGTGGCCCTCGCCAACGCCGCGCGCGAAACATTGCGGATGGCCGATATGGTGGAGGCGATGCTCCGCGGCGCGCTCGAGGCGCTGCGCGCCGGCGACCGCCGCCGTGCGAGTGAGATCTCCCGCCTCGGGCGCTCGGTCGATCGACTCGGCAGCGCCATCCGCAACTACCTCGCCGATCTCGGCAACGAGCAGCCTCTTGACGATGAGCAGGAGGGCGCGCGCGCTCAGGAAATCCTCTCCGCGGTGATCAATCTCGAGCACGTCAGCAGCATCCTGGCGGGGAGCCTGATGGAATTCACCGTGAAGAGGATGCAGCAGGTCCAGGCCTTCTCGGCGGAGGAGATCCACGCGATCGCGGCCATGCATGCCGAGCTCCTCGAGAGCCTGCGCCTGGCGGTCACCGTATTTCTGAACGGCGATGCGAAAGCCGCCGGGCGGCTGGTGGCCCGCAAGGCGTCGTTACGGGAGATGGAGAGCGAGGCGACCGCACTGCACGTTAGGCTGCTGCGGGATGCCGCCAGCGCCGGCCGCGGCGGTGAGGTCGACAGCATGAGCCTGGTCGCCGAGGGCGGCGGCCTGTTTCTGCGGATCGTCTGCGACCTGCGCCGCGTGCATTCGCACATTGCAACCTTCGCCTACCCGGTTCTGCGCCGCACGTCACGCAATGGCTCCGCGACGCTCCCGGAGGAGGATGGGGCGGAGGGGCATGTATGACCGTGTCGCCTGCCGATTGGCTGAGCTTTCCAAACCGTAATGTGGCCGCAAGGCCCCGGAAAGCAGCGCTCCGGCACAATGCCCCGCTGCTCGGAGTAACCGTGGCGAGGCATCCTGCGGTGATCCTGCAAAAGCCTATTGTTCCCGCCAACACCTCTGGGCTTGCCGTCGCCCAACCCGCATCCATGCGCGTACGTACTGGTGCCTTCCGCGCACCAGTACTTGCCGCCGTCATCGTCCTGGCGGGCTGCGCCGTGGGACCGAACTTTCATCGACCGGCGGCGCCTGCGGGTGCCGGCTTCACCACCGCGCCGCTGCCTGAGGCCACCGCCTCGGCGAACGTGCTCGGCGGTGACGCCCAGCGCTTTGTCACGGCGCAGGATGTCCCGTTCAACTGGTGGGAGGCATTCGCGAGCCCGGCGCTGAATGCGCTCGTGTGGCAGGCCTTCCGCGCCAATCCGACGGTGCCGGCCGCACAGGCGGCGCTACGTCAGGCGCAGGAGCTCGTCTACGCGCAGCGCGGCTATTTTTTCCCCAGCGTCTCGGCCGGCTACGCCTTCGAGCGGCAGAAAGTCCCCGGCAACACCGCAACGTCCTCGGCGCCCGGTGTACAGGGTAACGGTCAGAACCTCGCACCGAGCGGACCCGCCCAGCCCCTGATCTACAACTTCCACACCGCTGAGTTGACGGTGGGATTTACGCCGGACGTGTTCGGCAGCAATCGCCGCAAAGTCGAGTCCCTGGATGCGCAGGCGCAGATCGCACGCTTTGAGCTGGAAGCGACCTACGTGACGCTCGCCTCCAACGTCGTCGCCGCCGCGATTCAGGAAGCCTCCATCCGTGCGCAGATCGTCGCGGTGAAGGACATCATCGCTTACAACGACAAGTCGCTGCAGATTCTGCTCGACAAATTCAGCCAGGGCTACGCGATGCGCATCGACGTCGCCGCTCAGGAGGCCCAGCTCGCCCAGGCGAAGGCCCTGTTGCCGCCGCTGGAGAAGCAATTCGAGCAGACTCGCGACCTCCTGCGTGCGCTCGCCGGCAAGCTCCCCAATCAGGAGCTTGCGGAGACCTTCGAGCTCGCCGCCCTGAAGCTGCCGCAGGAACTGCCGTTGAGCCTGCCCTCGAAGATCATCGAGCAACGCCCCGATGTGCGCGCGGCGGAAGAGCAGGTGCGTTCGGCGAACGCGCAGGTCGGTGTGGCGGTCGCGGCCATGCTGCCGCAATTCTCCATCACGGGAGCAGTCGGGGGCAGCGCCAACGAATTCTCCTGGCTGTTCCGCCAGGGTGGCCCGTTCTGGAACGTCGTCGGCGGGGTCACGCAGCCGCTGTTCGCCGGCGGCACGCTGCTGCACACGAAGCGCGCCGCGGACCAGGCGCTGTTGCAGGCCGCGGCGCAATACGAGGAGACCGTGCTCGCCGCGTATCAGAACGTCGCCGATACGCTGCATGCGATGCTCGCGGACGCGGACGAGCTCGCGGCCGCTCTGGAGGCGGAGCGGGCCGCCAAGATCACCCTCGATCTGACGCGCGAGCGAATGGAGCAGGGCTATAGCGACTACCTGACCGACCTTGCCGCGCAGATCGCCTATCAACAGGCGTTGCTCGCCCTGGTGCAGGCTCAATCCACCCGCTTCGGCGACACGGCGGCGCTCTACCAGGCGCTCGGTGGCGGCTGGTGGAATCGACCGCACGAGCCCGTCTCCGCCAGCCTCAACCAGTGAGACCAGATGCGTTCGCCACTCATTTCCATGGGCTGCAACAAGGCGCGAGCCACGGTGGCGCTCGCGGCCACCGGCGCGCTCGTCGTGCTCGCCTGCCTCGCGCTGCACGGCACGCGGAGCGCTGCCGCCGACGCCGAGCGCCCCCGCACCGCCTCAGCCTCCACCGCGGACACCGTCGAGCTCAAAGCGTCGCAGCTCGGGGCCATCAGGATCGCACCGCTAAGTGAACACCAGTTCGCTTATCGCAAGCAGGCGGTCGGCATCATCGATTTCAACCAGGACCTGAACGTGCAGGTTTTCTCTCCCTATCAGGGCCGCATCATTCAAACCTACGCCGATCTTGGCGATCTGGTGCGCAAGGGCCAGGTGCTGTTCACCATCGAGAGTCCTGATTTTCTCGCCGCGGAGTCCAATCTCATCGGCGCGGCGGCGGCGCTCGACCAGACCACCAGCGCCCTGAAGCGTGCGATCAAGCTCTATGCGACGCACAGCATCGATCAAAACGACTACGAGACCGCGGTGGCGAACCAGCAGACGGCCGAAGGCGCCTTGAAGGCGGCACGCAGCGCGGTGGCGATCTTCGGCAAGACAGAAGCGGAGATCGACCGCATCGTCGCCAGTCGTCGGGTCGAGCCCGCGCTGATCGTCAAGAGTCCGATCGACGGGCGCGTTACCGCGCGCAATGCGGCGCCCGGATTGCTCGAGCAGCCGGGCACTCCGCCGGCGCCGTATTCGGTGGCCGACCTCAGAACCAAGTGGATGGTGGCCAACGTCATCGAAAGCGACAGCCCGCTCTTCCGGCTCGGGCAACCGGTCGAGGCCTCGGTGATGGCCTATCCGGGTCGTTCCTTCGAGGGAAGGATCTCGCGCCTTGGCCGCTCACTCGATCCGAACACGCACCGGATCGTCGTGCGCTGCGAGATCGCAGACCCCAAGGATGAGCTGATTCCGGGGATGCTGGCGAGCTTTGGCATTCGCGTAAAAGACCCGGTGACCTCACTTGCCATCCCGGTGAACGGCGTAGTGCGCAACGGCGATGGCAGCTTTGCGGCCTGGGTCACCACCGATCGCCGCCGCTTCACGCAGCGCATCGTGAAGCTCGGTGAGCCGCTCGATGGAGAATACCCGGTCATCGAGGGTCTGCGGCGCGGCGAGCTCGCCGTGACCGATGGCGCGGTCTTCGTGAGCAACATTCTCTACGCCCCGCCGACCGACTGAGCGGTCAGCGGTACCCAAAACCCCCGCCCTCGTTATGCTCAAAGCGATCATTGCGGCGTGCTTGAGTCGGCGGGCGATCGTCGTTTTCGGCCTGCTCGCCTTCGCGGTAGCAGGCCTGTACGCCTTCAAGGTCATCAATATCGAGTCGTACCCGAATCCGACCCCGGTGATCCTCGAGATTACGGCAGAAGGACCCGGCCTCTCGGCCGAGGAGATCGAGCGCTACTACACCATCCCAATGGAGATCGGGCTGTACGCCACCCCGGGTGTGCAGGTGATCCGCTCGACCTCCTTCTACGGGCTCGCGTTCATTCGCGTGGTGTTCAAGTGGGGTGTCGACTACGACTTCGCCTACGCCCAGGCGACGCTCGCCCTGCAGCAGAATGTCACTCTGCCGGGGAACCAGATCCCCTCGGTCAACCAGAACAGTGGCAGCGGTGAGATCTTCCGCTACACCGTGGAAGGCCCGCAGCGCTATTCACTGACCGACCTGCGCACCATCCAGGACTGGATCGTGCTGCGGCGGCTCTCGACCATTCCCGGTGTCATCAACATCAACAGCTGGGGTGGCACCACCAAGGAGTTCGAGGTCCAGGTCGATCCGCTGAAGCTGGAAGCCTTCGGCGTCACCATACCGCAGATTCTCACCGCGCTCGGCAATGCCAATGTCAACGTCGGCGGGCGCGAGATCGTCATGGGCCAGCAGTCCATCAACATCCGCGGCATCGGTCTCATCGACGACGGCGGCAACGACGATCTCACCCAGGGCTATCACACCGGTGACATCGACAAGGTGGTTCTCGGCCAGTACAACGGGGTGCCGGTGCTCATGAAGGACGTGGCCAGGGTCAGGATGACCTACACGCCGCGGCTCGGGATCTTCGGCAAGGACAACAGCGACGATGTGGTCGGGTCGATCGTCGTCATGACGCGCACCAAGCAGACCTCCGAAGTGCTGCCGCTCGTCAAGGCCGAGGTCGCGAGGATGAACCGTGACGGCAGCCTGCCACCCGGAGTGAGGGTCGTTCCGTTCTACGATCGCGGTTATCTGATTCAACTGACGACCCACACTGTGCTGCACAACCTGCTGTTCGGTGTGCTGCTGGTGTTCCTGATCCAGTGGATCTTTCTCGGCAATCTGCGCAGCGCGATCGTCGTCGGCGTCAACATTCCGTTCGCCCTGTTCTTTGCGCTGATCCTGCTGGTGTGGCAGCACGAGAGTGCCAACCTGCTGTCGATCGGTGCGGTTGACTTCGGCATCATCGTCGACTCGGCAGTCATCCTGACCGAGAACGTCTTTCGCAATCTGCAGCGGTCGCAAGCGGAGCAGCGAGGCTTGCTGACGCGTCTGGCCGAGGGTTTCTACGGCCCGGATCCGACCGTCGCGAGCGGTGCGCCGGGCGGCCAGGGCTGGACGGACCGGCTGCGGCTCATCCTGGTGAGCGCACTGCAGGTGGACAAGGCGATTCTGTTCTCGACGCTGATCACCGCCGCAGGTTTCGTGCCACTCTTCACCATGCAGGGCGTGGAAGGGCAGATCTTCGGTCCCATGGCGCGCACCTACGGCTTTGCGCTCGCCGGGGCATTGATCGCGACTTTCACCGTGACGCCGGTGCTCTGTCACTTCCTGCTGCCGGAGCGTCTGCAGGAAGCCGAGACCTTCGTGGTACGGCTGTTGCACCGCATTTACGATCCGGCGCTGCGCTTCGCGCTGTCGCGGCGGGCGCTGGTGGTGGGCATCGAGGTGGCGTTGATCGCCGTCACGCTGCTTCTGATCGCGCCGCGGCTGGGGAGCGAGTTTCTTCCGGCGCTGGAGGAGAATAACTACTGGATTCGCGCCTCGATGCCCACCACGCTCTCCCTGGAGGCGGGCGAAGCGGCGACCCGCAAGATGCGTCTGATTCTGCTGCGACATCCGCAGGTCATCACCGTCACTTCCCAGCAC
>Ga0187783_10001804_pt1 | contig 15821 bp, 22 predicted proteins | sample 1015_SJ02_MP02_2_FD_132471 | JGI IMG/M metagenome (GOLD analysis project Ga0187783, IMG submission 132471) | Tropical peat soil microbial communities from peatlands in Department of Meta, Colombia - 1015_SJ02_MP02_20_MG | ecosystem: Environmental > Terrestrial > Soil > Wetlands > Peat | place... | reverse complement strand
GAAGCCGGAGGTGGTCGAGTGCGGCGGCAGGTAGCTGGGCATCATGGTGTGGGCGAAGAGCGCGTCGATACGCGCATTGGCGCCGCGTGAGAACCAGCCATGCAGCTGCTGCGCGACTTCCTGTGGTGAGAAGTAGTTCGGATCTGTGAGGATCGGCAGGTAACGGGCGGGCGCGTCGCCGTCGTTCCTGACCTGCACCCACACCGGTTGCACACCCAGGCGCTTGAGGGAGCCGCCGAAGTAGCGCTGGCCTTCCTCGCCGGTGAGCGCCCGCACGCGCACGCTAAGCGGTGACTGTTCCTGCGAGGCGGCCCCGGCGGCGAAGCGCTCCGCGAGCGACGTGTCCGGGGTTGCCGGCCCGCGGCCGCGGAGCACGCAGCCGACGGCGAGAGCCACGGCTCCCGTCCAGAGTGTGTATGAGAGCGCCGCGTTCAGGGGAGACTCTTCTTCACGTGACGCCCGTAGTAGCCAGAGGCTGCCAAGTCAACCTCAAAACATCATGGAGACATCTGTTCTGCATGGGATTCATAACCATAGGCCTCACAGTGTATCTTCGTATACGCGAAGGACGAGGTGCCGAGCCCTTCCAGAACGTCTACGGTCAAGTTGAGACTTGGGCATCTTACGCTGGAGGGGTAATAGGTGGATTGGTGATGCTCTTGGTCGGCAGTCTTATTGCCGGGTGGCAACGCTGGAGACGTCGCGTCTGGAAAGGAGAGTCATGAGGGGTATGGACTCCTCCGTCAAGTGTCCTCGCCGCCGATCCTCGAGCGTGAACGGCAAAGGGGCCCAGCCTGGGTCCCATGGCCCGGTGGGGGGAAAACTCGAGTTTGGGTCCCGTCGCCCGCCCAAATGCCGCCTCGCGAACTCGGCCCGGGGAATAAAAACCTCATATTTGCCCCGCGCGGTCATCGAGTGCTCGCCTCGGCGTGTTGTGCGACAGTTGGGTCGTTAACTGCAGTTAGAGGCCGGCCCAGTGCCTGACGTCCTCGTATATCAAACGTCCGATCCGCGGTTTGCCGACAGGGCTGTAGAGACGATGACGCAGGCTGGGATCGCCTGCTATCGCACCGGGAGCGGATACGCAGATCTCCGGCCCGGCATTAGACAAGACCTAGAGGCTGGAGTATGCATATTCATACGGCGTGAAGAGGACTATTCGCGCGCGAACGATATTCTCAGTGAGATTGGGGCCGCCCCAGATGAGCCGGTCAAACTTCCGTCGCGACGCGTCCTGTTTCTCTTGGCACTTATCGCCGCTGCGGTGGCAATTTTTATCGCAACGAGTCGGTAAGTCCGTGGTCCTGCCGGCCTCTAACAGTCGATGGCGAGGGCCGTGAAGGGCTGGCGCGGTTGTGCGGCCCAGCAGCTTCATCGTTAGACGACATGGAAAGCTCAGCATGACGCGCTCTCACCTGGAAACTGAGGAAGAGCTGGTTCGCATCACCGATCGCTTCGCAGCACGCACGTCGCGGGGATTTGAGATCTTTCTGGGCCTCGTCTCGACCTTGCTCGGCGCTGTTCTATTGCTCGCCATGGCATTCGCTGGTTACAACATGCTCGGGCATCACATCTCCTTGTCAGTGGTCGCAGTGCTCCTTGCCGCCGTTGGTCTCGGCCTGCTGCTCTTGTCCGCAGGTCTAAGGCTTGTTACTGGGAAGCATCGCTCGGACGGTGGCCTATTGTCGCCGTGGATCCTGCGCTTGGGAGGCGTCTTCTTTCTATTCGCGCCTGTAGCTCTCCTAATCACGCAACTGTCGTGGTCCATTGTGTTTGAGGCTGGTGTTTTGCTCTCAGCCGGCATCGCTTGTTTTGCCCTCGCAAACCGCCGATCGCAACTTGGCTCCGGTACAGATGGGCCTAACATCGTTGGAGGGGGTGGTCCGTGAACGGTCGGTGGTGCTTCTGGGCGACCCCTCAACTTCTAAGGACTTCACCGTTTAGTCAACCTTTTTTCTGATGTCTGGTTGTTCGGTACTGCAGGCGCAAGCGATGAAGGACAGACTGCGTAACTCTAATCGGCCTGTGATGAGTGCTGAGCACTCCGGCCCGCGTGTAAGCCGCACGCTCGCGCCTCGATCGTTAGGCAGCGATTTCCGCTCGGAAGTTGATCTGGTTCCGCGAGCGCCGGTCTGACCTGTTGTGCTCGGTGGGCAGTGCCTGAAGATCTCCTCTATAACCGTGCGGGAAGCCGATGCGGGGTTTTCGGTTACGCCGCGCGAGACTCCTTCGCGAGTAAGGCCCATGCGACACGGGCATTCTTCGCGGCCACGGCTACACATGCGCGGTGATAACCGCGTCGTGCCTGAACAGCCAGGGCCCAGCGCGAGAGCGGATCTTGCGCTCGCGCCGCACGCTGCAGCACGGAGCGTGCTCCCATGACCAGTAGGGTGCGCAGATACGGATCCCCGCGCTTAGTGATATGACCGAGTCGGGTCTTGCCCCCGGTGGAGTATTGACGGGGAACCAGTCCCAGCCAGGCGGCGAACTGCCTGCCGTTATTGAAGTCGTGTCCGTTACCGACCGTGGCGACAAGGGCAGAGGCGGTAATGGGACCTATGCCCTGACGGGTGCGCGCACGGCGCGCGAGATCATTGTCCCGGACACCCAGGCGGATCTCTCGTTCATATTCGAGCGCCTTGGCGGCCAGCCGCTCGGCATGCTCGAGGAGATCGCGCACGCAACGTGCGACGCGCGCGGGGAGTACCTCAAGGAGTGGCGGCACCTGGCGGCGGATCTGTATGGCGCCGTTGGCGAGAACATAGCCGAACTCAGCCAGCAGGCCGCGAATGCGATTGAGCGTGGCGGTGCGTTCCTCGATAAAGCCCTGGCGCACTCGGTGCAGACTCAGGTCGGCTTGCTGCTGCACCGATTTCACCGGTACAAAGCGCATGTTCGGCCGGCTCACCGCTTCACAGATCGCCTCGGCATCGTTGTCATCGTTCTTGCCGCTCTTGCGGTAAGGCGCCACGAACTTCGGTGCCATCAGCTTCACCGTGTGGCCGCAACCGCTGAACCGTCGCGCCCATTCGTGCGCCCCGGAGCACGCCTCCAGGCCGATCAGGCACGGAGGCAGCTGCGCCACCAGCTCCGCCAACCTGCTCCTGGACACTGTCCGCCGCAGCACCACCGCGCCGTGTGAATTAACTCCGTGCACGGAGAAGGTGTTCTTTGCCAAGTCGATGCCAAGCGTAGAAACTAAGTTCATGGGACTTCCCCTTTTCGGAAGGATCGATGTCGCAACTCAATCCTGACACCTCGGTGTCGCTCTGGGACGGGGAAGTCCCTTACATTCGTTAGAACCCCAATGCGCGGTTACTGGCCCATCATTTACTTTGGCACTATTGCGGTTGCCGCGATAAGCATCAGCTGCTGGGGTACGCGGGTCTTGTTGAGGCAGTCAGACGTGCCTCGGGATCAGCGTCGTTGGCAACTCTTGCTGACCTGGGTCGTGCCGGTGATTGGCGCTCTGCTCGTGATAGAGATGTATCGCCCATCGAGGAGATGGAGGCGCTCAAAGTTCGTGACAGCCGAGGAAATTAATCCGATGCTCAATCAGGCCCTGCAGCCGCTAGCACAGGACGCCACTCGAGCAGCGGAAGGTTTCATCGAACAGGAGATTTTTGACGCTGCTCTAGCAGGCTGTTGAAAATTGCCACGCATGAGGCACAGTACGACCAACGCGGTAACGCGATGGAAGGGCGGCATGCGCGGAGCGGATGTGGATCAAGGTGGCCTCTTCAGCTACGTCTCGATGGAGCAACGGGTGCCGCCGACGCATCCGTTGCGCCGAGTACGGGTGCTGCTGGATGAGGCGCTGGATTCGATGAGCCGGGACTTTGATCGGGTGTACGCCGAAGGCGGTCGTGAGTCGGTGGCTCCGGAGCGCCTGGTGCGTGCTTTGGTGCTGCAGGTGCTGTACTCGATCCGATCCGAGCGGCTGCTGTGTGAGCAGCTGGACTACAACCTGCTGTTTCGCTGGTTCGTAGGGCTGTCGATGGATGATCGGATCTGGGATCACTCGACTTTTACCAAGAACCGCGATCGGCTGATCGAAGCGGGTGTGGCGCGCAAGCTCCTGCGGCGCATCGGTCGGCGAGCGCGGCGCGAGGGACTTTTGTCCTCGGAACACTTCAGCGTCGATGGCACCCTGATTGAGGCCTGGTCGGCGGTCAAGAGCATGCGCCGGCGCGATGGGCAGGACGATCCGCCGCCTCCGGGACGCAACCCGCACGTAGACTTCCACGGACAGCCGCGCACGAACGAGACGCACGTGGCCCCGCATGAGCCGCAGGCGAAGCTCTTTCGCAAGGGTAAGGGCCATCTGACGAAGCTCTACTACATGGCGCACGTGCTGATGGAGCACCGGCAGGGCTTGCCAGTGGATGTGGAGTTCACCGAAGCGACCGGTTTTGCCGAACGCGAGACCGGCATCCGACTGATGAAGCGTAATAAGCGACGTACCGGCTGCACGCTGGCTGCGGACAAAGCCTACGACACGCGCCGGTTCGTGGCTGAGTGCCGTGCGCTGGGCGTCACCCCACATGTGGCACAGAACATCAAGCGCGACGGCGGCTCGGCCATCGATGCGCGCACCACGCGGCACGGCGGTTATCTGGTCAGCCAGCGTATCCGCAAACGCATCGAGGAGGCTTTCGGCTGGGGCAAGGACGGGCGCCCAATGCGCAAGATGCGCGTGCGCGGCTATCGCAGCGCCGGCTTCATGACGGCACTCACGATCGGCTGCCACAGCTTGCTGCGGGTGTCGAAGCTGCTGCCCGATCCAGCACCGGCGTAGGACACGTGTCGATGCAATCAGGCGAATGTCCTCAAGGTCGACTCGCTCAGCTGGCGCAGCACGCACCGATCGGTCAACGCCGCCCGCTGCCGTACCCAAAGAGGCTCCAAAAATGAATCGATCGATCATCGCCGCCTTGATCTCTCTCGAATTTTCAACAGCCTGCTAGACCACTTCACGGATTCCGGCGGTGACGGCGGACACGGTGATGGAGGGTCTCACTAGGATGATTGGGGTTTTTACAATCGTCGGAGGGGGCCGTGAACGTCGGTAGTGTCGCCGCGGACGCTTCTCGGCGCCCCATCAACTTCAGTGTTAGACCACCCGCGCGCACGCTCACCGTCATCGCTCTGATTGCGCTCTGCCGCTTAGCAACGGCGGTAGCGGATTCAACGCCGGACTACAGCCGGGCTTCCGTTGAGCAACTGGTCGATGCTCTCGTTGATGTTGACGCTCAAACGATCGGTCTGCACAGCACGTTGCTCGTTAGCGCATTCATTGCGGATGACTCACCGGATAAGATCGACGGGGGCGTCTTCGGCTCGGTTGCTCCGAAGCGCTTTCCCCAAATGATCGAGTTGGTGCGCCGGGGCGTCAACTCTCTGCCTGTACTCATCGACCATCTCGATGATAAGCGACCTACTAAGGTCGTCGTGGGCAACGGCATCTTCACATTCAAGTACTTTGGCGACGAGTACGATCCCAGGATACGGCCGGACGGACAGAGAGGTGCAACTACACTGGCCCATTATGCAGACCGCCTGGAGGAACTTAAGGCAGAGGAGGCCCGCGCATTTCAGGGCGAGTACACAGTGAGGGTTGGCGATGTCTGCTACTTGCTCATTGGCCAGATCGTTGATCGCTCTCTCATCGCCGTGCGTTATCAACCGTCTGCTATTTTGGTGGTCAACTCTCCGATCGAGGTGCCGGCGCTAATCGCTGCTGTGAAACGGGATTGGGGGGCTATCAGTTCGAGTGAACTGATGTCATCGCTTCTGGCCGATGCCCAAACGAGTGACAATCTACGGATATACGGACCGGCGCTGCAGCGCCTTCGGTTCTACTACCCGAGCGAATATCGCCGACAGTCAGAGGGAGATCTTGGCGGAAAGATTAGTGCGTTCGAGGCAGAACAGCGCAAGTAGCTGTGCGCCCGCGGCCCTTGGCCGGAGTCTCTTGGGCGACCCCTCAAACTTCACGGTTAGAAGCCGCTGTGTACCTACGTGACCCTTCGCTTCTCGCCCGGCCGACACGTCTGATCAACGCGTCTCGGCGCGTCGCTCAAGCCTCACTCCTTGTGCTGGTGGTTCTCTTCAGCGCGGTGGCACTCACCGTCAGCGCGTATCCCCCAGCGGCACACATGCCCGCCGCGGTCAGGTATTCGCTCGTGACCTTGATGGGCGCTTTGGGTATGACCTGGCTGATTATCTCCATAGCGTTTCAGTCCGGCGCGGTCACATGTCCTTGCTGTGGACGACCCTTCGCTCGACGCCGCATGGGTGCGTTTTGGCTTCGCTTCCCGGCAAAGTGCGACGAGTGCGGTTACGATGTCACCACGGGTCGTCGTCTTGGCGACTTCTAACAATCGGGTACGGACTCCTCCGTAAAGAGATAAGTGAGCAGCGGATTCGGTTGCAGCCGGATATTAGCGAAGTAACTGGGCGAGCTGCCGCAGCAGAAGCCGCACGCCGCCCTTGTAGGCGTTCCTCGAGACTCTGGCCCTACCTTCTCCCGTCCGCGGCCCCGTCGCCCGCTCCCACGGACGCCATCTCCGGATCAGTTCCGACTGGCGCTTGCGTCGCTGGCGGTAATTCGCCAGTTGTTCCTGGCTCGCCAGTTCCGTTTCCAGCGCTTGAGCTTCCGCCATTAGCTGCGCGTCGCTCAATTTCCTCAAGGATCCGGATGGCTCGCTGTATTCGCTCACGGGTGAGCTCCTCCGGCTGATCGACGTCGATGTCGAACTTCGAGACGAGCGCCGCTCCGATGCGGACGTAGGCGACCGGATCCTCTGCGATGACTCGCTCAATGACCGCTACGCCATTTTTCTCCCAGCTCGCACAGAAGTCTCGCAAGAACGCTTCGGAAAACCTGCTGCGCCGCCCGCGAGCCCGGCCGCCTGGATTGCCAGATTGGCCTCGTTGCCAGGGGGGCCTGAGATTCCTAATGTTGCCCATCGGTGTTCTCGCAGTGTTCCTGACCGAAATCTCACATTGCCGTTCAGCTGCGACCCGCACCGCTTCAGCGTATGGCATCGTTACTTCACGATGTCTCGTCAGTTGGGCGCGAAGCCGATGACGTCGCGCGACTGCAGGCGTCCGGCAGTCGACCCTGCTGCGTCCACGGCGACCGACGGCAGAACATCCTTCGGCGTAAGGACGCTTTTTATGGGAGCGTGCTGTGTCACATCCGTAGGCGATGTCTGCGTGATGCGCGTCACAGCCGCGATATCTGATCGTGGCGTCTCATATGTCATGAGACTTCGCCGTCAAGATGGCGGAATCGGAGGTTCCTGTGAAAGCAAGTACTCGCGCAACGAGGACTGCACTTCAACTAGTAGCGCTGGCGTCGTTGCTTACGGTTTCAATGACTGCGAACGCGATTTTCTTCCTCTTTTTCCCGGTTCCCGGAAAGAAGGCCCAAGCGGGGGACATGTGTTACCCAACCACCGCGAAGGTTGGCGATGTGCAGACGTCTATCAATGGGGCAACGATTACTATCGACTCGATCAGCGGCAAGTCATCACTATGCAGCGATCCGGCTCGTCCCATTCTTGCCAAAACGACATACACCGCATCGACCACGTTTTCCTCGAAGGCTGGTCTTGATTTGCCGGAGGGATACACTCCGGTTGAGTTGACGGAATTGGCAAGATTCAACGGAATTTTGCTAACCGCTACCAACAAATCTAATGAGTCTACCGTCGCCGCCTTCGCTGTCCGAGGGGAGATCATTTCGGACTTCGACCGTTACGTCGAAAACCATCGAGCAGGCGCAGGGAACAATCTGAACAATGTGAAGCGTGGTGACTTACAGAAATTAACCATCAACGGATTGCCAGCTGGCCAGTATGCGTTCAGCGGGGACCTCAAGAACATGTACGGGACGAATATGACGTACTTGGTCACGTTATTGAAAGGCCGCGATGAGGTGGTGGTGGTTGCTTCTGGGTGTCCAACCAAGAAATACGCAAAGAACTTTCCCGAGTTCACTCATATCAGCCAGAGCGTTGTCGGTGTAGTCGGAAACCCGAGCGCGCCGGTAGAAGCGCAAAAAGCTGGCGAGGGCAGCACCGATCGAAAGTCAGGCGATTCCGGCCATTCCACGGACAGTGGTACGACTGGTAACAGGCCACTCTCTGCATCAAACTCCGAGGAGCGTCTTAAGCAACTTAATGACCTACTTAAGCAGGGTCTGATAAACCAGGCCGATTACGACGCCAAGAAGGCGGAAATACTAAGGACTTTGTAGCGGTTTCTTGTAGCGCACACCGGTTTCCCTTTGCACGCTGAAAGCGGTGGTAGCAGCCTTGACCGTCCGGTTCGCGGAAACCTAAGTGGTTGAGTCAGATGTGCGCTTCTGGCCCCGAACTCAGTCATTCGCGGACGACCGCTTGTGACTCTCAAGGGTCATAGCGTCTTAAGGGTCTCGTTAGCTTTCACAAAATAGCGCGGCTTCATCCTTTAGAAAATCCTTGCTTCTTTCTGTAGTGAGTACGTCATACCGTGTTGGCTCGCGGCGTCGTTTTGATTTGAATGTCCGCACTGATTCGACCATCGGATCAAGAAAGACGAAGGCGTCGGGGTCATGGGCGCGCGCCGTAACGATTTGCGTGTTCGCGATGATGTAGTACGGAAGCAACCAGTATCCGACGAAAAACCAGACTGACTCATCGTTAATTAGGTGGGACCTCCAGTGATACGCAATCCCTTCAAAGAAGTTGAGAACGGTGTAAACGGCGTCCTCCCCTTCGCTATCGGTTTCACGTGGGTTAAGTAGATACTGAGCTGCGCGTACCCTGATCTTGCGAAACTCCAGGCTGTCAAACTTCTCATCTAGACGGATCATCAACTCAGTTTGACGAACAGCCTTCCGATGCCGCAGCTCGGACAATTGCCAGACGATCGCAGCTACGGCCGCCGCGGAAGCAGCCATGGCTGAGATCGCGTTCCAATCGGTCGCAGGAAGACACGGTTGCATTGCGATTCGCCCTGCCGCAACGATTGGCGGCATAGTCACAAGATCGTATGTCGGTTACCGGATGTCCGCATTCGGCCGCCGGTGATACCGCGACGAGTGTCTCAAAGTGGGCCGACATCGGTCTCAACGAAGGGTTTTCAAAATCTCCTGCACCCGGCGCACTGACAGATTCCGGCTGCGCGGCGGCAGTTCCCGGATGACCTGCTTCGCCGTGTAACCGGGGTGCTGCTCCCATACGGAGCGCACGTCCGCGGCTGATTGAGCCCCGGTCGCCCTGTTGGCGGCAGCTTGGTGACTGAGGCGCTCCAAGACAGCGCGCCCGATCTCCTCGGCAGTCTTCATGCAACCCCCGGCAGATCGTCGTTGAAGTCCGCGTCTTGTGCCGGCTTCTCGGCGGTGCGGGACTTTGGCGTGCCGTGCAAGCGGCCGGATATCGAGGCATCGATCATGCGGATAACCTCTCGTCCTGCTCCTGCAGGAACCGGAGAAACAACCACGGCTCCCAGCAGTCTCGCGGGATCGCCAGCTCGCCGGTCACCAATCCAGCCGCTGCGCAGAGCACGACCGTCACTGGGATCACGCTCGCTGACTCGTCACCGCCGATGTAGGCCGCACGCCTGGTCGGGATCTCTTCGAGCATCCGCGCAGCCTGTTCAGTGCGCCGCTGGCGCGCTTTGGTGCACCCGGGTGCGATCGGCCTGGCGCTCCACCGTGAAGTCCGGGCAGTCGAAGGGCAGGAACGGTAGGAGGCCATCGCCGTGCAGGGCGCACGTACCGAGTCCACCAGCATCGGGACCGAAGGCGAAACGGGCGCAGTTGCCGCACAGGTGCAGACGGCCGAGGTCAAGTGGGGCGCGCCAGTCCCCAAGGTCGGCGGCGTCTCGGGCGGCAAAGATGGCCTTCTCGCGATACTCGGCGGCGAGCTCCCGCAGCAGCTCCGGCTTCTTCGCCTTGAACACCTGACGAATCCGGTCCGATATTGGATGCTCGGCCACCACCCGCAACGCATTGGCTTCGGCGGTAATGGTGTAGCCAGCCTCCCGGTAACGATCGAGCAGAGGGATGTCGCTCATTCGATCAACTCCGAATACTTCGTACCGGCCGTCTCTGCGACCCTTTGAACCGCCACACCGCCACAATCCCCGTTTTCATAGGGTTTTCGTGCAGGTTTAGCCGCCACACCGTTTTTCCGTGTGTCCGCCACACCGCCACACTCGGCTGCAGAGCGTAACGGTGGATGTGGCGGTGTGGCGGCTGTGGCATTTCCGATGTGGCGGTCAGAAATGAGCGTTTCAGAGCCGAATTGATGCTGTTGTGGCGGTGTGGCGGTTTGAGAGGCTGCGGGGAGGTAGCGCGCAAAGACGTCCTCAAACTGCGTGAGGTGGTAACCCTTGGGGGTAGCACTTCCAATGCGCACGCTGCGCGGCCGAATACTGAACGGCTTGAGCAGCCGCGCCACCTGCGGCGACGTGATTGCCTTGCCCTGCCGCCACTCGGCCCAGGGCCTGTCCTCCATCGCGCCCAGGCGCTCGGCAAGCACCGCAGATGCGATCGGCCCGTCGGGGTTCTCGAGCCGGTGGAAGACCGCGCAAATGTCGGCCAGGAGTTGAACGCCCACGGCGGCGTCGTCCGCCTCGCTAGAAAGCACCAGCGCCGCCGCCCGGGCCTCCTTGGGCCAGTTAACGCCAGCCAGGTCGGCGATGGCGACTAAGCTGCGCCAGTTGTCCGCTGCACGGTCATTCAATGCCGGCGGGATCTCCGGATCGGCAGCACGCAGCGGCTCGAGATTGTCCTCAGCCCAGCGGCGGCACTGCTGCCGAGCCACAAGAAAGTCGAGCTGGTCCTCGCGCAGCCGTTGTACCTGGTCATCAGGCCGCTTGCGCTGCATCGGAAGGATGACGCTGCGGTCTTCGAGGGTATCCACCAGCCGGCCGATGCCACTGACCGCTTTCGGGCAGAACGTCGAAAACGCATGTACCTCGTGATCATCGCCAACGGTGCGAAGCACTTGAGCGGTTCGCCTCGAATGCCCACCGTTCAGGATCCCACGTAGCTCCTCGTTCTCGCGCATCCACGTGTCCGCCTCATCGAGCAACAGCGTGGGACGGAATTGCTCGATGCAGCGGAAGATCGCAGCCGGCGATGCGCTGGTGGCGATCAGAGGCCGGCGAACCAGCTCGGCCAGCACCATCATCAAAGTGGACTTGCCGCAACGCTTCTCCGGCGAACGCGGATACAAGAAAGGCGAGATGAAGAACGCATCAGCACACCACGTATGCAAGGCCCACAGCGCAACTGCCGTCGAGCCATGCGGCGGCAGCACAACATACCGCTCGACTTCTTCACGAATACGCCAAAGTAGTGCCGCGCCATCCACAGTGTCCGGCCACGGCTCCGGGTCGCTGAATGCGAGCGCGGGCTCGTTCTTCTCGTCCCGCAGCGCGGCGACTTCACCATCGAGTGTCGATGCGCGGATACCGAGTTCTTTGGCTTCGGCGGTGCGCACGCGGTCGTACTCGAGGCGCGAAAGCTTCGCCAGTCGCGCGAGCTTCGCGTCCCGCTCGGCCTTCTCGATGAGCTTCTCCGGTTGGAGCGGCTGCTCCGGTTCGTAACGCGCGATGCTCCGCGCAATCGTGGCCACTTCGACAGCCTCGAGCGGCGGCTCGCACTTCTGCTGGTTCTCGATATCGAGCACCGCAGCGATCGCCTGCTCATCGAATCCGTCCCGGCGCAGAACACCGGCGATGCTCGCGAGGTAGCCGTTACGCTTGCCTTCGCCAACCTTGCCGGTCGCTTTGACGGCAATCGTCGCTCCGCCATTCGTCTTACGCTTCTTCGCGGCGAGTTCGAGGAGCTGCGGCGGGCACGGTGCGGGCTCACGGCTGCGGATTAGCTCGTACTGCTTACCGCCAACGCGACTACCGCACGCGACGACATAGCCGTTGTCGCCGAGCAGGTCGATGCCAGGCAGCGCCGCGACGACGCGGCCGATCTCACCAACGTCCGGATATCGAAAAAAGAAGTGATAGCCGTTCCGTGGCGTACGGACCACCTGTGTCGGCGGCAGCTCGAGTTGCTCGAGCGCTTTCGTGCCGTCTTCGCCGTGCCGATCCACGTCAACGACAACAATGCCGCTCACGCGACCGGTGGCGATACCGATGTTGGCGTCGGGCTGCTGGCCCCACCAGCTCTCAATCTGCGCTTCGTCAGTCGTCGCGTCGTGAAAGCCGTGCGTCGTAAGTGGGGTCTTGCCGTCGGGAACCAGGGGGAATACGCGATATCCCTGACGAGCGTAGGCGAGTGCGTAGTCGAGCATGGCTCTTCTCCTTGCGCAGGTCAGAATAAAGGCCGCCGCAGAGTGTTTCCAACGGCGGCGGCTGCCGATCGACTCACGGGATCGCGTCGTCGAACTCCGACTCCGCGTCAGTTGGCTCCGCCGGAGCGGGTGTGACAAGCGCCGACTTTTTCACAGGACGCAGGCGAAGGCCCCCGACAACTTGGCCCTTGAACGTGACGCCATCGTCGACGTAGAGCACAACCTTTTTGCCAACCCAGGCGTCGGATTCATCACCGAGTGCCTTCTCGAGAACGCGCAGAGTTGTGTTGTTTGCGACCAACCCTTTCTGTTGCTCCTTGAAATAGATCACCCATCGCTGCTCGCCGTTGCCACCCGGCATGTCCTCGAGCTTGAGGGCTTTGATCGTCACAATGAGTTCGTCGTCAAGATCTTCCTTGCGCAGATACTTCGACTGAATCATCTGAGAGACTCTCACGTGAATAACTCCTGTTGAGGTGTTGGTGAGTGCAGTGCTCGTGCTGCTCGTCGCAGTCGGTGGCGTTGCGGTCAGGGAACAGGGAGGAGGGTACGAGCCAGGGCGTCGGTGACGCCGAGCGCGGAGCCGGGCGCGGGAACAAACGATGTTGGTAAGATCGCATCGCTGAATCTCCAGGCCGGTGTCGCTCTGCAAAGCGCCCGGCCTTTTGTTGCCGGGACGGCCATTGGTTAAAAAAGTGACGTCACGCGGTTTCGGGTGCCGAAGCCCTCGCCACTGGGCGTCTCAATTGGCTGAACTTGCCCGCGAGCATGTCAGCCCGGTGCTGACGCACTGTGCTCGCAAGCCAGAAGTTTCTGCCGTTGATGTTCCCGTCCGGCTTGGGGAAGCGCCCGAGCTCGATCCACTTCCTCAGTGCGCGGTCCGTGATCTTGCCGTTGAGCTCGCGGATCTCGGGTGCGTAGACGATCGGCTCATCATCGTGGCCTGTCATACTGACTCCTGCGTCCGGGAAAGTCCCGGTAACGCAGGATTGAACAGGAACAATTGAGGGCGGCTGCCCGGTTAATTCGTCTTTTTGTCTGGTCGGACGGTCGGAGTGCCCTCGGGGGGGCCGTTGATGAATGCCGCACGCTCGATCTGCTTGCGCTCGTAGTATCGCTTCAGCCGTTGTGCCTCGAACTTGCTCCAAAGCTGACGTCGACCGGACTGGATACGTTTATGCTTAAAGATCTCCAAGGCTTCTCCAGCGTACCTGTCAAATGAAAGGAGCGCTGCGGTCTTGCTGATCCCGAATCCCTTACCGGCCTCGTATCCTGCGGTATCCGTTCGACGCCCCTTAATGAAGCGCTGCTCAAAGACGGCGCACGCAACGTTGATTTCCCTATCGCGCGGGTTTAGGGATGCGCCACGCGAGACCCGCCGATAACCGAAGGCCTGATCGAGCTCTATATCCCAGTTAAGATGTCGTCGTAGCGCGAGTCTTAAGATGCGAATAGCAGATCGCTTGCTTCTTTCACGTTCCAAGATTCTAAGTGCTACTTTTAGCGTGGCGCGAACATCATCAGGATGGGGAAGTGAGCCAGCTCGCAAGGATGTCGGCTTCCTGCGAGGATCATGGGTACCTGTGTCGGCATCCATGTCGTACACGGGTACCACGGACTCCTGTAATGCAGCATATAACTGAATCAACCCGGCCTCGGCGATGTGCCCATCCTTTGACCAGCGGACCGAGCTTTGACGCTTCCGGCTCATCCTCGGCGCTCCAGCGGGACTACCTTCTGCTCGCGCCCCTCAATGATGTTGGTGAGATGCGTTGCCCAGGTCTCGAGCGCCTCACGCTTCTCGGGCAGGTAGTCGTGCCTGTCGTATACCTCGGCGATATCGCCCGTGGAGTGGTTTAGCACCTTCTCGACGTGGAGGCGGGGGATTCGCAGCTTGGTCATGAAGCTCGCGGCGGTCCGGCGCAAGTCATGGGGGGTGAAGCTGCGCTCTGGGTCATTCGCTCCGAAGTGCCCTCGGTTCTCGCGAACGGCCCTGGAGAGCACCCGCTCGCTGTAGGGGGCGTCTTTCTTTGGGTCCGCGCGCTGCGGCAACACATAGACCGCCTTGCCGGTGATTTCTTTGAGCTGGCCGAGGAGCTTGAGCGCAAGAGCGGAGAGCGGGACTTGGTGCGGCTGGGGCCGCTCCCGGCGCGAGTGGCTGGATTTCAGTAGCTCAACCGGGATAGTCCAGAGCTTTCCATCGAGGTCGAAGTGCGACCACCTGGCGAAGGTGAGCTCGCCGCGACGCTGCGCGGTGACGAGCAGGAGCTTCAGCGCGAGACGCGTCGGCTCGGCCATCTCCGCGGTGTCGAGCTTTGCCCAAAGCGTCCGGATCTCATCCGCGGCGAGCACGCGGTTCCGGGGCCGCTCCTCGCCTCCCGGGCGCTCGACGCCAGCCATGGGGCTCGCCGGGATGATGTCCTTGGCCGCAGCCCAATTGAACATCTGGACGAGGAGGGCATGCACGCGGTTCGCGGTGACGGGCGCGCCCTTGTCGCGGCCGACGCCATCCACTATTCCGTCGAGAAATGCAATTAGGTCACGCCGCGTGACGTCTCGCGCCTTGCGCGATCCCAGCTCGGAGACAAGAGTAGGGACGTTCTCGCGCTTGCCCTTGCGCTTATGAAGCGGCCTATCGGGCTCGAAGTAGCCGAGGAGGGCGGCTGCCTCGTTAGGGCGCTTCCGTGCCTTGGTGTGTGCTTTCGAGTCGCGTACCCATCGGCCAGACGCGGCGTCCCATCGTTCGGCTCGAAGCTTTCGGTGCACGAACTGGTCGACTAGGCTTGCGACGGTGTCGGCCCCCGCTCGCTCTCGTCGGGCCTCCTCAATCTCCTTCTGCCGGCGCTCGCGCTCGTCCTTTGGGTCGATGCCCTTCTCGAGCAGCGTGATGGCGCGATCGTGCTCACGGCAGGCATCGGCCAGCGAAAGGCCCGCTTTGTTGCCATAGCTGCCGATCGGCATGAGCACGCGCTCGCCGCGGGGCCGCGTGTAGCGCATCAGGAAGCCCGCAGTGCCGTCCGAGTACACGGTGACCATGAGCCCGGGTCGGGCGGGGCCGCGCTCTACGGTCTTGCGGTACTTCGGCTTACCGCGATTTTTCGCGATGGCCGCAGCAAGCCAGGTGTCGGTGATCTTCACCGCAGATTCCTGGGGTACCGCTCAGGGTACCAGCGAAGCCGTTCTTGTGTATTCCTAGGCTGGCCCGTGAATTCCGGGGTATTGTCGGCATGAAAATAGAGTTTTGACGGTTCCAAGCGCTTCACGCGCTATGAATACACCGGAACAGTCAGGAACACAACACTGCTATGGGGTGCAAGGGGTCCCGAGTTCAAATCTCGGCGCTCCGACCAATAAAATCAATGTCCATTCCGGAGAGACGGGTGACGTTGCCACAGCGCGTCACCGTGATGGTGCGGTCGTGGAAGGGATACTCGAGCTCGGGTAAGCCACTGTAGAGCCGTGGGGAAGCGGTGTAGACCTCGGCTGGGTAGCGCATGTTGAGGGCCTCGT
>Ga0187783_10001803_pt1 | contig 15825 bp, 16 predicted proteins | sample 1015_SJ02_MP02_2_FD_132471 | JGI IMG/M metagenome (GOLD analysis project Ga0187783, IMG submission 132471) | Tropical peat soil microbial communities from peatlands in Department of Meta, Colombia - 1015_SJ02_MP02_20_MG | ecosystem: Environmental > Terrestrial > Soil > Wetlands > Peat | place... | reverse complement strand
CCAGGAATCTGGACGTCGCCGGGCAATGTCAGCTCAGCCCGGTCCAGCCGCGCCTGCAGTCCCCGCAGCAGGCTGCAGGCTCGCGGCTGATCCTGGCTGCTGAGCGGCTAGCCAGCGGTGAGCACGCCGAGCGGGCTCGGCGCGGCGTACTCGATCTGAATGCCAGTCTGGCCATTGCCCAGCGGGACCGCCCCTGCATGCTGGGGGGCAGGGAAGGTGGCCTGTGCGTTCAGCACCTGCTGGAACACCTGAAGGTACGCCGACCGTGATACCAGGGCGTTCGGATCAAACTCCGCCAGCTGAACCCCCCGGAGCGGGACGCCCTGGCTAGCGCCGGGACCACTGTCGCCAAAGCCCAGGATATCGATCGGTTCCTGATAGCAGAGGGCCTGGAGCACGAGCAGCACCCGCGAGTCGACGTCGCCCGCCTCGAGCTCGCTCGTGGCCGTCGCCGAGGCTGAAATGTAGCCGCTGTTCAACAGCTGCTCCCCCATCGCTATCCGGGCCTGCACATCCTCGCTCAGCGCGGTCTCATAAGCGGCAGCTCCATCGAGATCGACCACCTGGATGGTGACCTCGCCGAAGCTGGCCAGGACCACCGGTGTCACGTAGTTGGCGAGGCCAGGATTCGTGCTGAGATAGGACCGGACCGCCGGGGTCACCACGACGACGTTGGCATTTGCCAGCGTCTGCGGATTCAGCTGGATCTGGACCTGCTGGGCAGCGGGAAACCCGCCGGCCGTCAGCGCGGCGCACGTCTGGTTATCGCATGCGACGAGCGTGCCCGGGGCCACCTGCTGACCAAGCCACGTCACCGCCTCGCCGACATCGGTAGTCAGTACGGTCGCTGTCGCTGGCGCGGTGGCAGGCGTCGAAGCAGGAGCTGTTGGCCCGGCAGTTGCCTTCGGAGTCGACTTGGCGTGCCCTGCCCCGGCGACTGGCGTGGAATGCAGGGCAATGCCGACGAACAGGCCAGCGCCCACGAGCACGCCGGCTGCCAGGATGACCAGCGTCACAGCGCGATAGCCCCAGCGGCGCGGCGGCCGCCAGCGCGGGCCACCGCCGCCGCCTCGGGGCGCGGTTTCCTCTGGCCACAGCCAGCCGATCGAGCCCGGTATGGACCCGGATTCGGACGCGGGCATGCCCAATGGCCTCGTCGGGTAGGCCGGCGCGGCGTCTGGCGGCGGGGGCGGAGGAGCAGGCGGCTCCACCGGATGAGCCGATACCGCCGCGACTGGCGGCGCCGCGGCCGGCGGTTCTGGCGCCAGGGCAAGCGGCACCCGCGCGGCAACCGGCGCGGCAGCGGCAACCGGCGCGGCAGCGGCAACCGGCCCGGCAGCGGCAACCGGCCCGGCAGCGGCAAGCGGCACCGCCGGAACCGGCGGCTCCGGCGCCGCTGCACTCAGCTCGGGCGCCGCCTGAACCGACGGCTCTGACTCCACGGCACGGAGCGCTTTCGCGACCCGGAGCGGCGACTCAGCACGCGGCGACTCGGCAACGGCCGCAGCCACTTGCTCCTGATCTGGCGGCTGCACGGCGTCCGGGACCGCGCCGGACGGGCTCAGTGGTTCGCGCTTCCCTGCGTGGCGGCCAGCTGGCCCGACGGCCGTCACTCGCGGCAGCGGCTCCGTGTTCGGGTCCTCCTGGTGCGGTGGTTCTTCCTGCGCACGCTCGGCGCTGATCGCCGCCTGCATGCGGCCGATCACGGTGTCCGACAAGACTGCCTTTACCCGCTGACCGGGACCTCGACGAGCCGCACCAGGCACCCGCCGCGACAGCTCCGCACCGCTTTCATCATCTGCCATCGGGCCCACCCCCCTCACCACCTGCTCTTTATTAGCGGAACTTCGTGATCACTGACTGAGGCACTGACACCCGCAACCGCGCTCGGAAGACGCCTGGCAGCAAAGCAGCGGTGCGGCTCCGGTAGCTCCGGTAAGCGGGTAGGGCCCGAAGCAGCACTTGTTCTTCTCGCACGGCGCGGTAGATCTGCAGGCCGCACATCGCACACCACAACGCGAGTGCCACGTAACTGTTGACCGCGATCGCTAGTCCGAGCGCGGACACGAGCTCGCCGACGTACAGGGGATGGCGCATCCAGCGATACGGTCCTCGATCGGCGACGTCACGAGCCTGGGCGAGCACGGATAGGTTGCGGCCGAGGTACCGCACCGACCACACGGCCCAGGCCATGCCGCACGTCAGCAAGACGTCGGCAAGCGCTTGGCGTCCCGGTGCCGACGGCGCGCCGTGCAGCAGCGGAAGCGCGAGGGGCAGCCAGGTGGCAGCGATCGCCGCGCCGTGAGCCGTCACCGATCTGCTCGTGGCGACCGCCGGGCCGCGCCGCAGGTAGCACCAGATGGACAACGCATAGAAGGCGACGACGAGAACGATGCCGGCGGTCCGCAGCCCGCCGCCCCCTCGCGCGGGAGCGCCGTGACCAAGGCTGACTATGTCGGCGGCAATGATCACGCCGAACGCGGGAACCATGATCAGCCTGCCCACGTCGAGCCTTGGACGACCGAACAGTGCAGCCACAGCGCCTCCTACCTAAGTTCGTGCAGCAGCGTGTGTGCGATTTCGATGAACCCGGCACCCAGAACGATGATGAAGAGGGCCGGCAGGAGGCAGCCGATGAGCGGGAAGGTGATCTTCACCGGAATCTTCTGAGCCTGCGCTTCGGCCCGCTGACGCCGCCGCACTCGCATTTCCTTGGCCTGCTCGCGCAGCACATTGGCAACCGGGATTCCCAGCTCGGCGGACTGCGTCAGCGCCGAAATGAACGCCCGCAGCTCTGGCACGCTGGAACGTTCGGCCATGCCCCGCATGGCCTCGGCGCGGGACTTACCGATCTGCATCTCCTGCAGGACCCGCGCGAACTCTTGAGCCAGCGGTCCTCTCAGGTTGCGAGCAACCTGCGCGAGGGCGGCGTCGAAGCCGAGACCGGCCTCAACGCAGATAGTGAGCAGGTCAAGCCCCTCCGGCAAGGAGAGGGCGAGCCGCTGCTGCCGCTTGAGCCCTGAGTTGTAGAGCAGCAGGTCAGGCAGGAAGAAGCCGACGGCCGCGCCAAGGGCGCCGGCGACCAGGACCAGTAGGATCGCGTGCCCCAGGGCGAACAAGGCAAAGACCGAGCCAAGTACGACAAGTCCGAGTGCCTTGGCAGCGAGTACACGGTCCGGCGTCCAGCGCGGCGGGTTGCCCGCAAAATCCAGCCGGCGCTGCAACGAAGGGCGAGCGGAGGATCGCGACAGGCGGACGCTCATATCCGGCAGCCAGTTGGGCAGCCTCAAATGGCCACCGGTGGTCCGGGTGCGTGTGCTGACATCGCGCGAGTACTGCCGTTCGATCGTCGCCAGCGCCTGGGACACGCCCCGCTGCGCGTGGCGCCTCGGAACGAGCGCGGCTGCAAGCGCGATGACGGCGAGTACAAATGCTGTGATACCGCCGTATAGGAGACCAGAACCCATCATTCTAGTACTCCACCTTGATCATCTGGCGCATCAGCACTATGCCGAGGGCCTGCAGCACGAAGGCGAGTCCGAGAAGCAACAGGCCCACATGCGTCGTGTAGAGCGGGCGCATGTAGGTGGGATCAGTGACGAACAGGTAGCCGGCCATTGCTATCGGCAATGCGATGAGAACGTAGGCCGACAGCCGACCTTCTGCGGTCAGCGCATGTACCTGGCGGCGCAGGAATCCGCGCTCCCTGATGGTGTTCACAGTTGTTGACAGGACCTCGGCCAGGTGGCCGCCGATTCCGCGCTGAATCCGAATCGCCATGACCGTCCACCGCAGGTCCTCGGAGCCCATCCGGTCCGCGATTGTCTCTAGGCAGGCCTCGAGCTCGGCTCCGAGTCGGGCTTCCCCAAGGGCGCGAGCGAACTCCCCGGCGGCGGGCTGAGACATCTCGCGCACGACCACGTCCAGGGCCTGCAGCAGCGAGAAGCCAGACTGAAGCGAGCTGGCCAGAAGCTGCAACAGGTCCGGCAGCTGGTCGGCGAATGCGCCGCGCCGCCGACGGATCAGATAGCTCAGCAGGATCCGCATGCCGCCCCAGCCGACCAGCACCCCTACCGGGACACCGATGAGGACGTCGCGGGTCACGAGGCTGACCACCGCCGCGATGACAAAGGCCACGCAGCCGCCGAGCAGTACCCACTCGGCTGGCTTGCGCGCGACCCCGGCCAGCTCCAGACGGCCGGCGAGGCGCCGCTGGGTGTCGGAGCTCATCAGTCTCTTGGTCACATCGACCGCGACGCTGCCTGCCTTTCTGGCGCCGCCTGACTCGTCGCCGGGCTGAGCAGTCCCATGCCGTGGGCCATAGCGGGCGATCCGCGAGGCGACGTCCCGTTCTCGGCCAGACCGCGTCAGCGAGCCGATCACCGTCAGGGCAAGAATGAACAGCGCCACGGAGATCGCAACCAGGCCTACGGCAAGTGGCCAGCTCAGCGCGCTCATCATCGGTAACCCTGCGGCTGGAAGACTCCTAGGGGTATCTCGACACCGCGATCGGCCAAGCGGTTGAGGAACGTCGGCCGCAAGCCAGTCGGTCGCAACTGGCCGCGCAGGTGGCCGAACTCATCGGTTCCCGCGTGAAAGTCGAACCTGAAGACATCCTGGAGGACGACAACCTCGCCCTCCATGCCCTGTACCTCGGTGATCTGGGTGATCCGGCGGGAACCGTCCTTGAGCCGGGACTGGTGGACGATCAGATCAATCGCCGAGGCCATCTGCTCTCGGATGGCGCGCTGAGTGAGCTCGACACCCGCCATCATCACCATCGTCTCCAGCCGCGACAGCGTGTCGCGCGGGGAATTGGAGTGAATCGTGGTGATGGAGCCCTCGTGGCCAGTATTCATGGCCTGGAGCATGTCGAGGGTGGCCGCGTCACGGACCTCCCCGACGATGATCCGGTCTGGCCGCATCCGCAACGCGTTGCGAACGAGGTCGCGGATTGTTACCTCGCCGCGCCGTTCCAGGTTGGCCGGGCGCGACTCGAGCCGTAGCACATGGTCCTGCCGCAGTTGGAGTTCTGCGGCATCCTCGATCGTGATGATGCGCTCGTCTTCTGGAATGAAGGCGGACAGCACGTTGAGCGTCGTAGTCTTGCCCGAGCTTGCACCGCCGCCGATCACCATGTTCAAACGGCCCTGCACACACAGCCGCAGCAGGTCCGCAACCTGCGGCGTCATGGTGCCATAGCGGATGAGATGGCCGACGGTGAGGGGCTCCGCGGCGAATTTCCGAATCGTCAGCAGCGATCCGTCGAGTGCCACCGGTGGCACAACCGCATTGACCCTGCTGCCGTCGGGTAGTCGCGCGTCGACCATCGGACTGGATTCATCGACCCTTCGGCCGACCCGCGCCACGATCTTCTCGATGGTGCGGCGCAGATGCGCCTCGTCGGCGAAGGACGCCCCCGCCGGGAACAGACGGCCGCCCCGTTCCACGTAGATCTGGTCGTGGCCGTTCACCATGATCTCGGACACGTCAGGATCACGCAGGTATGGCTCCAGGGGTCCGTGACCGAGAATGTCGTCGGCCACTTCCTGCGCGACCCGCGCCCGGTCGCCCGACGTCATGGGGGTCTCGTCACGCTGCAGCACCACTTGCAGCGCCTGAGTGACCTGGCGCTCCAGTTCGCGCTCGTCCAGGTTCGTGTCGTAGAGCGTGGGTCCGAGCACTGCGAGCAGCGCCTCATGCACGCTGCGCTTTAGGGGGCCAAACGGGTCCGCATAGCGGCCGGCGCGCTTGGATACACCGCGCCGTTCGACCGTAGGCGTGCCATCTTGCCCCCGCTGGGAGAGCCGGTCGGACAGGGTCATGCGACTCGCCTCTTGCCGCGGGTCCGGCCTACTGCCGACCGTCGGGTCGGCGAAGCCAGCAGACGCTGCTGCACGAACCTTGCCACGGCCTGGCTGACGGGATGGCCGGGGCTGCCCAGCACGATAGGCACGCCCTTATTGACCGAAACGGGCACGGCACGACTCGACGGGATGTGCGCGGCGACGTCCGACCGCACTACCTTGTGGACCTGTTCGAGACTGAGCCCCACCTTCGAGTCGGCCCGGTTGACCACCACCGAGCGGATCTGTCGCGGGTACGACAGCATGTCCAGCATGTCGAGCGCGACCCGAAGGTTCTTCAGCGCGGTCACGTCCGGAGTCGTCAGCAGTACCAGGTGCGAGGAGACGTCCATCGCGGTCAGCACGTGCTCGTTGAACTGGGCGGGCGTGTCGATGACGATGAAGTCGTACATGCCCCGCAAGACGCCGAGCAGCTCGCCGACCAGCCTGGGCGGGATCTTTTCCGCATCACCGGGGGTGACCGGTGCTAGCAGCATGTCGAGACCTGGCTGGTAACGGGTCAGCAGCGAGGCGGCCCCGGACTCGTCCAGGTGCCCCGCCATCGGCAGCGCGTCCAGCATCGTTCGCAGCGGGTCGAGCTGGACGGTGATCCCCACGTCGCCGAACGGCAGATCGAGGTCGACGACGCAGACCCGGCCGACTCCCTGCATCGCGAGCGCAACAGCGATATTGACCGCGAGCGTCGTCTTTCCGCAGCCCCCCTTGGCGGCGAACACGGTGACGATCTGGCCCGGCGTCGACTCCTGGTCCGCCGGCGGCGCGAGCATCCGCCGCGTTACCTCGTAGGACCGGCGACAGGCCGCCGCCATCGCAGCGTCATCCCCGGCCTGTACGACGTCGCGCACTCCGGACTGCATCGCCCGCATCAGCAGCGAGACGTCAACTTCCCGGCGGGCCAGAATCACCCCGACTGCCGGCCTTGCCAGCCGGAGCGATGCGGCGAACGCCAGGGCATCGCCCGTCACGGCCCGTGGGCCGATGATTACCAGGGTCTCGTGCGGGTCACTGTCCAGCAGCTTGGCGGCGGCCGCGAGCGTGTCCGCTCTACGCACTTCCCCGTCGATGCCGGAAAGCAGCTCCCCGGCGCTCGACGCCGGCTCGCAGAGTATCGGCACGGTTTGTCTCCTAGCTACTGGTGTTTACGAGCCCCAAGTAGGGCACGTCCAGCTGAGTCACCTGGATCAGGGTGATGGCCTGGCTGGGGGTCACCGCAAGTGTCACGGCCACTACCCCCGCTGCCAACTGCGTGGTGACCGGGTCCTCGACCGCCGAGCTGCCCGTTGACGAGCTCGACGAGCTCGACGAGCTCGACGAGCTCGACTGGGCTTGCGTTACGGATAGGACCTTGATGTTCTGCAACCCGGGCGCAGCTTCGGTGTTTGCGGCGTCTTGCGGCAGCGCTGCGTGCGACACGCCACACTGCTGCTCGATGGCGCCAGAGGCGGCGGCGGGGCTGGGGATGGTCGCGAACACCATCACCGTCGAGCCGGCGGTCAGGTAGCTCGCAACCGCCTGCGAAGCGCACAGCTGCACCGTGACCGCGATCATGCCCGGAGGGATCGGCAAGCTCGCTGCGCTGCCGCCATTGCTGGCCGAGATATCAGCCGCCGACTCCAGCATGTTCTGCGACACCAGCTGGCCCGGCGCCAGGCTGGAACTCAGGACCAGCTGGGCGTTAGCAGCAGTGACTGAATGCACTGGCGCGATACCGGCGAGCGAGTCCACCGGTACTTTCTCGCTGGTCAGCAGGTGGTCCTGCTGCGCGGTCGCGAGCGAAGTATCGGCGTTGATTGTCCCCGTTGCCGCCAGCACCGTCTCGGCCTGCAGGCCGGCGATGGCACGGTTATTGGCGTCCCTGGCATAGGCAAGCACCGCCCCCACCCCGACCAAGGCCAGGATGCCGGCCAGCGCGATGGTTAGCGTACGACGTCTCAACGTGTCTCCACTCTGCGGTGCAATCGTGCTTGGTCAGCCGGTCAGGTCGATGATGGAGGCGCCCAGGTAAGCGCCAGAAAGGCTGCCAGTAGCAGGGACGACACCCTGGACGAAATAGCCGGTGACGCAGTAATCCATGCCCTCGCAGGTGTTCGCCGGGTTCAGCCAGTCGGGCGCGAAGAAGCCTGGCGCAAGGTTGTAGCCCGTGACGACGAAGTCAGCGAAGCCCTTCAGAACGAACGTGTCATCAGGGTCGTTGAACGACACATAAACAGGCACAAGGATCGGGGTTTCGTCTTGCTGCGCGCTCCGCACGACTTGCCGGCACGACGCCCTCAGCGGTCCGCCCATGCCCGCAGGGAAGGAGGCTCCGGTGATTGACAAGGTGCAGTTCCCCGTTGCGTCCGCCGCCCAGCCGAAGGTACCCGGCCCGTCCGCTCCGCCCGGCTCTGTCGCGCAGCCGGCGTCATTGCCCGGGCTCAGCGTGAGTACTTGATCGAAGCTGGCCGCTGGCCCGCCGCCCGGTGCATATGGCGGCGCAGGTGCGTATACAGCCCCCTGCTGCGTCGCCTGGTCCCACTCACAGGCCGAGATCGTGAGATCATCGGCCGTTGCCGCCGAGGGCGCGCCCCACTCGGCTTGAGCACAGGCATGCACAGTAGTCCCCTGGTAGCCCGAGTTGCCTAGCAGCGTTCTCGCGAAGATCGGCGGCAGCAGCGTGGAGCCGCTGGGCATTTGCGTTTCGGTGTAAACCTCCACGAAGTTGGTGCCATTCGGCGGCTGCGGCGGGCAACTGGCCAGGCTCGCATTGCTGCGTGGGCAGCTGCCTAGGCTGCCGGACCCGCACACAAGCTCGATCCCTTCCGTTCCGCCCGTGATGCCGGAGGCATTACCGTCTGCCAGCTGGCCAGCGACGGCCGGCGTGCAGACACCGAGCGCACAACTCTTTGCCACCCCCATCGCCGCAGCGTCGGCGCCGTTCTGCAACTCGTCGCGTTCCTGATAGATCTGGCCGACATCGATGACCAGGGCGAGCATTCCGGTCAGCACCCCGGCAGCGAGGAGTATCGCGACAATGACCGCGACCACGCCACGCTCGTCGCGTCGCAGCCGCGCCAGGACCAGGCGAATGAGCGAGGCCATCAGGTCTCGCACGGCATCACCCCTTGTGCGGTCAGCTCTGCCGGAGCGCCAACGCCGGCCCCGAACAGGCCAGCAATAGCGCCGATCGGGGTGATGAACGAGAACGGGTCGCTGACGTTGACTTGCGCGTCAGCGGCCGGCCCGGCGCCCGGCGGGCAGCTGGCCGCGACCGTCACCGTCACCCCGCTCAAATCCGGCGCTGCCGCCGCCACGCGGGCCTGGACGACGGCGTTCGGGTAACCCAGCGCCGCCAGCCTTACTCCTTCGCGAGCCGCTCCCGTCAGAGTTATCTGCGCGTTAAGCATGCGCCCGAAGTCGATGATCCCGAACACAATCAGCAGCAACACCGGCACCACCAGCGCGAACTCCACCGCTGCAGAGCCACGGTCGCGTGGCTTGCGGCCGCTAGCCGGTGGCCGGTTCATCTTCTGCCGCCCTTTCTGCGGACCCTTAGTGCGTGGCCGCACGATTAACGTGGGTGCCACGCTCAGCCACCGGCGCAAGCATGACCAGCGCTAGAGATCGCCCGTGCGGCCGGACGAGGCCGCCAAGGAGTCCGTTGGGCGTCGCACCGAGTCGGCGGACGTGTGGCACCCGATCAGATGCTGAGGAACGACGTCGAGAACGAACTGAACACGCCGCCGAGGGCCTTGCCGAAGATCCCGAGCGCCACGACGAGGACCGCCGCGACCCCGATCAGGAGCAGGGCATATTCCACGGCAGTCACACCACGCTCGTCTCGGCGGACGGGCCTGGTCACGTTCTGCAGGAACGCGAAAACTCTGAGCATTAGTGCTCCTTCTGCGGTGTGAAGGTCAATAGCACGTTCTTAACCACCGGATGGCACCAGCCACCCGGCAGAGGACACCATGGTGGAAGTCGTGCTAGGAGCGCTATCGGTCGCGCGGTCAGACAATCAGTCTGAACAGACGACACGTCAGGCGATCGGCTAGTGCGGGGCACTAACCGGCCGACATGGCGCACCGCCCGGTTGGTTCTCGGCCGAAATCGCCCTGACCGGCACGCGCCGGACCTACGGTCGAGCGACATGAATCCGACCTGGGCAGCCGCCGGCGCCATCGTAGGCCTGCTGGCCGGGGCTGCCGTCAGGGGCACCGTCTTCAGGTTGTCTGTGCCAAGCGGCGAGGCCGGGCAGGTCGCCTGCCCGCGCTGCAGCGCACCCCCTGGGCGTCGGCTGGCTATGCGCTGCGGCCAGTGCCGCGGCAGCCTCGGCACTCCGCTCGCGCTGGAACTTAGTACCGCCGGAGCGCTGGCCCTGCTGCTCGGCCGGTTTGGCGGCCAGCCCGACGTGGTGGCGTTCGGCTTCTTCGGCGTACTCGGCGTCTCCGTGGTAGCGGTAGACATCGCGGTCCAGCGGCTCCCAGACGTCCTCACGCTGCCCGCGTACCCGATCTTGATCGCGCTGCTGACCGGGGCAGCTATCGCCGGTCACGACTTCGGCGCGCTGCTGCGGGCGCTGCTCGGAGGTCTGTGCATGGCGGGGCTCTACCTGGTGCTCGCCCTCATCCGGCCCGGCCAGCTTGGCGGCGGGGACATCAAGTTCGCGGGGGTCGCTGGTCTTGCCCTGGGCTGGCTTGGCTGGCCTGTCCTGATCCTCGGGGCTGCCCTCGGCTTCGTGCTCTCGGGTTTTGCCAGTCTGGCCCTGCTTGCGGCGCGGCGCGTCACGCTGCACAGCGCGATCTCCTTCGGGCCCTACCTCCTCGGCGGTGCGCTGCTCGCGATGCTCGCTGGCGGGCGATGACCACGGCACCAGGCCGCCGTCGTCGACTGCACTGGTCACCAGGTGGCTGCCGCAGGTTCGAGTCGGAACCCTCCTGCTAGGGCACTATGCTCGTGTCCGGTCTCCTGCCGAAAGAAGATTACTTTTTTATAACGATCCTGTAATGCGGGCTTATGTTCCAGACTGAGACGAGTGAACTGTTAAGCCGACCTCGGGTCCGAGGTCACCCGGTACAAAGTAGGCGCAGGCTGCGTTGGTGGCGCACGCCACGGTTCACCCCGATGTCGAGCTCGTCGCCAGCCAAAGACCATCTAGCTAACTCAAGGAAGACGATCTAGACATTTTTGGTCAGTTCAGCCTGGGCTGCCAACGTCCCTGGGGGGAAGTTGCAATGCCAATACGTCTCGGCATAGTTGACGGAGAGACGCTCACCCGCTATGGCTTGCGCGAACTAGTTACGCAGCATTCAGACATTGAGATAGTGGCCGAGTGCCCGTCGGCTGCCGAAGCACCGGACATGGTCGCCACGGCACAGCCCGACGTGGTCACGATTGACGCCGTCCTGCCCGACGGCGACGGGCTCCGGCTGGCCCGTGAGTTCCGAGATCGTGACGCCGACCTCGGCATCGTCGTCCTGACGTCGCTGCAAGACGACCACATCCTCTTCCGGGCCCTGGAGAATGGGGTGTCGGCGTTCGTCGCGAAGTCGGCGCCGCTAACAGAGGTTCTCGGCGCGATCCGGCACGCAGCAGTAGCGGCTTCATCTTTCACCGCGTCGGGTCTGGCGAACGCCGTGGCGCGGCGCCGCTCGATGCAGGACCGGCTCACGCTCAGCCCTCGCGAGGCGGAAGTTCTGAGCTTGCTGCGTGACGGGATGTCGGTTCCGGCTATCGCGGCGGACATGTTCATCAGCGTGTCCACGGCGAAGACGTATGTGGCGCGACTGTACGACAAGCTTGGCGCCGCGAACCGGGCACAGGCGCTCATGGCCGCGATGCACCATGGCCTGATCCAATACCACCAGGACACGGCGTCTTCAGCCGCAGCCGGTTCCTGTCCAACCGCGGGCCGTGGTGGCGCGGTTGTGCGATCGCTGGCTCTCGTGAATCGCGATCCGGAATAGGGCGCTTACCGCCTGAAGTAGCCGCAGATCGACCATGCCCTGGCCGGACCGGGACGCGTGTCGCCATTTAGACTTCTGCTGTAACGCGATGAGCGTGACGAAGGCCGACCCCGGTCGGGCTATCCGCTGCTCGCGTCAGGTGTCTGCGATGCTGACGGGCCACAGCCGCCATCTTCGGCTCGGCGCGGCAACGCGCGCGGGATGTGCAACCGTTCACTCGTCCAATCGAGCGCGGGAGGAGTGTGACCGTCGTTGGCAGAGGGGCCGGCCGCGGCTCGAGACGAGGCGGCCGCTCTGCTGAGCATGATGCACAGGGTGCTCGGCCGTGAGCATCCCGACACTCTGACGACCCGCAGCGAACTCGCCAAGTTGACCGGGGAGGCGGGTGACGCCGGGGCGGCGCGAGATCAATACGCTGAGTTGGTCCCGGTGCTGGCCCGAGTGCTCGGCCGTGACCACCCGGACACCCTGACCGCGTGGATCGAACTGGCCAGGTGGACGGGTGAGGCAGGAGACGCCGCCAGCGCGCGAGATCAGTTCGCCGCTCTGTTGGCCGTTCGCGAGCGGATCCTCGGGCCGATCCATCGACGCACTCTGGTCGCGCGAAGCAACCTGGCTCACTGGACCGGCGAGGCTGGAGACCCGCAAGGAGCCCGCGACGAGTACGCCAGGCTGGTGCCGGTCTATGAGCAGGAGTTCGGGCCAGGGCATCCGCGAACCCTGAGCGTGCGCGCCAGCCTGGCAGCGTGGGTAGGGGCCGCGGGTGACGCCGCCGAGGCGAGCAAGCAATTCGAGGCGCTCGTGCGAACATACGAGCGCACGCTTGGTCCCAGGCACCCGGACACGCTGGCCGCCCAGCAGAATCTCACGTTCTGGTCAAAGCAGGCAGGCACGCATCGCCGCAGGTGGAGTCGGCGATCGTAGCGGATGCTGTCGGGGCTAGCCGACGGATCCGGTCTCGTTCCGCGGACCCGCATCGAAGCCGCCGGCAGCGACCAGCGGCAGCCAGGCAGGACGGCTTGCCTCGAATGCCGCGATTGCGGGTTCGTGCCTGAGGGTCAGCGCGACATCGTCCAGGCCTGCCAGCAAGCGCCACTGCGCGAAGTCGCTCAGTACGAATGGCTCAACCAGGTCCGTGCCCGACATCGCCACGGTCCGCGCAGCGACATCGACAACCACCTCGGCGCTTGGATTGGCGGCCACCGCTGCGGCTAGCCGGTCCGCCGCGTCCTCGGTCACCTGCGCGGTCACGAGCCCGGCGCTGACCGAGTTGCCGCGGAAGATATCGGCGAAGCTCGGCGCGACGACGGCCTGGAAGCCGTAGTCCTGCAACGCCCAGACGGCGTGCTCGCGCGACGAGCCGCAGCCGAAATTCGCCCCGGAGATCAGCACCTTCGCGTGGTCGGCACCAGGCTGGTTGAGCGCGAAGTCCGGGTCCTTGCGCCACGCCTCGAACAACCCGGCGCCGAATCCGGTACGTTCCACTTTCTTCAGCCAGGCGGCCGGGATTATCTGGTCGGTGTCCACGTCGCTGCGCATCACCACGACAGCCTGGCCGGCGATCCGCTGTACGCCGCTCATCTCGTGTGCTCCTATTCCTGTTCCGTCGCGCGTGTTCACAGATCCGCTGGCGCGGCGAAGTGGCCCGCTACGGCGGTGGCGGCGGCCACGGCCGGCGACACCAGGTGGGTGCGGCCGCCGGGACCCTGGCGGCCCTCGAAGTTCCTGTTACTGGTCGACGCGGACCGCTCGCCTGGCGCCAGGATGTCGCCGTTCATGCCGAGGCACATGGAGCAGCCGGCTGACCGCCACTCGAACCCGGCGGCCTTGAAGTACTTGTCCAGGCCCTCTTCTTCAGCCTGCGCTTTGACCGCTGCCGAGCCGGGAACGACGAGTGCGCGTACCCCCGCGTGCACCGTACGGCCGCGGATCACGTCGGCCGCGGCCCGCAGGTCCTCCAGGCGGCCGTTCGTGCACGACCCGATGAAGACCGTGTCGACGGGGATATCCCTGATCGCCGTGCCCGGCTTCAGATCCATGTAGGTCAGCGCCCGCTCGGCAGCCTGCCGGGCAGCCGGCGTCAGGGCGGCCTCCGGGTCCGGGACCGCGTCGTCGATGCACACCGACTGCGCCGGGTTAGTGCCCCAGGTGACCGCGGGTCGCAGCGCGCTGGCGTCCACCCGGATCTCCTTGTCGAACTCCGCGCCCGCCGCGGTGACCAGCGACCGCCAGTCGTCCAGGGCGCGCTCCCAGGCGGCGCCCTTCGGCGCGTGCTTGCGACCCTCGAGGTAGCCGAACGTGGTGTCGTCGGGCGCGATCATTCCGGCCCGGGCGCCACCCTCGATCGACATGTTGCAGACCGTCATCCGGCCTTCCATCGAAAGCGCGCGGATCGCGGGGCCCCGGTACTCGATGACCGAGCCGGCCCCGCCGCCGACTCCGAGCGCGCGGATGATGCCGAGCGCCAGGTCCTTGGGCGTGCAGCCGGCTGGCAGCTCGCCGTCGACCGTGACCGCCATCGCCGCCGGCTTGGCCTGGCTGAGGGTCTGCGTGGCCAGCACGTGCTCGACCTCGCTCGTGCCGATGCCGAACGCCAGCGCCCCGAACGCGCCGTGGGTGGAGGTGTGGCTGTCGCCGCAGACCACTGTCATGCCGGGCTGAGTGAGGCCGAGCTGCGGGCCGATCACGTGGACTATCCCCTGCTGCAGGCTGCCCAGGGCGTGCAAGGTGATGCCGTGCTCAGCGCAGTTGGCCGCCAGGCGCTCGATCTGCTGTGCGGCGAGCGGGTCGGCGATGGGCTTGTCGAGTCCGATGGTCGGCACGTCGTGGTCCATGGTGGCGATCGTCAGGTCTGGGCGGCGTACCTTCCGGCCTGCGAGGGTCAGCGCCTCGAACGCCTGCGGCGAGGTCACCTCGTGTACGAGGTGCAGGTCGACGTACAGCAGCGGCGGCTCACCCTCGGGGCTGGCCACCACGTGACGGTCCCATACCTTGTCGAACAGGCGTCCTGTCATCTCCGCCTCGCTCCCTCGCGCCGCTCGCTCTGCGGACTGGCGTGTCTCAGATAATGAGATAGAATGTTCAGAATATGGACAGGATACAGGATGCCCCGACCGGCGTGAGCCGAACCACCGGGGTCGGCGTGCTCGATCGGTGCGTCGGGCTGCTCGACCTGCTCGCCGATGGCCCGCAGACGCTGCGGTCGCTCGCTGCGGCCAGCCGGCTGCCGCGGCCGACCGCGCACCGGCTGCTCGTCGCGCTCGAGGCACACCGGCTCGTGGCGAGAGACGCCGCGGGCGCCTTCCGCCTCGGGCCCAGGCTGACGGAACTGGCCGCCGTCGCCGGGCCCGAGCTAGATCTCGCCAGCCTGGCCGGGCCCGTCCTAGACCGGCTACACCGGACGACCGGCGAGAGCGTTCAGCTGTACGTGCGGTCCGGCGACCACCGGCTGTGCATCGCCGCGAGAGACGCGGGCACCGGGCTGCGAGACAGCGTACCGGTGGGCGCGCTGCTTCCACTGGCCGCGGGCTCCGGTGGCAAGGTGCTGCTGGCCTGGTCGGCGGCGATGCTCGCGGACTCGGCCGCCGCGACGGCAGACGACCTGGCCGAGGTGCGTGCCCAGGGCTGGGCGGCGAGTGTCGCCGAGCGCGAGCCGGGCGTTGCGAGCGTCAGTGCGCCGGTATTCCGCGATAACACACTGCTCGCCGCCCTGTGTGTGTCCGGGCCGGTGAGCAGGCTTGGCCAGGCGCCTGGCCGCAAGCTCAGCGGGTCCGTCACCGCAGCCGCCGGCGAGCTCTCCGCGCTCCTCGCCTAGCCAGCCCGCGCCCCGAAGGTCAGCCCCGGCAGCAGGCAGTCGGCCTCGGCGTCTCGGCCACGCTGATCGACAGTCAGCTGCGCTGGGGCCGCTGGGCTCGGCTCCAGCAAGGTGTCTACGCCACGTTCACCGGTGCGCCGAACCGATAGGCAGTCCTGTGGTCTGCCCCTGCTGCGCGCTGGGCCATCCGCGGTCCCGGCTG
>Ga0187783_10001802_pt1 | contig 15832 bp, 14 predicted proteins | sample 1015_SJ02_MP02_2_FD_132471 | JGI IMG/M metagenome (GOLD analysis project Ga0187783, IMG submission 132471) | Tropical peat soil microbial communities from peatlands in Department of Meta, Colombia - 1015_SJ02_MP02_20_MG | ecosystem: Environmental > Terrestrial > Soil > Wetlands > Peat | place... | reverse complement strand
GGCGTTTCGTAAATCTGCTATCAGGATGCGGCTTGAGTTCCAAACGAATCCAAATGGCTCATCCCGCGGCAAACGGGTGACGCTGTCGCGCCCGATGACGTGCTCGCACCGTGGGAACTAAGCGAGGGGCGCGATGACATACCCGGTCACCGAGGCGATTGCGGCGATTGCCGGGGGTGAGATTGTCGTCGTGACCGACGACGATGACCGGGAAAATGAAGGCGACCTCGTCTGTGCCGCTTCTCTTTGCACGCCGGAAAAAATGGCTTTTATCATCCGCAACTGCTGCGGGATCGTCTGTGCGCCCCTCACCGCCGCCGATGCGCGGCGGCTCAATCTCCAACCAATGGTCACAGCCAATGAAGCCCCGCATGGCACCGCCTTTACCGTTTCGGTGGATGTGAAGCACGGTCTGACGACAGGGATTTCGGCCGAGCAGCGCAGCAACACCGTCCGGGGCCTTGCCAATCGCACTATGGGGGCGGAAGAATTTGTCCGGCCGGGGCATGTGTTTCCCTTGGTCGCTCAGGAGGGGGGCGTGTTGATGCGGTCCGGCCACACCGAAGCGGCGGTCGATCTTTGCCGGCTCGCCGGGCTGCCGCCCGCGGGCGTGATCTGCGAGCTCACCAACGACGACGGCTCCGTTATGACCGGGCCTCAGATCGAGGCTTTTGCTGTCAAACACGGGCTAAAAAGGATACGTGTTGCCGATCTTATCGCCCATCGCCAAGCCCGCGAAAAAATCGTCCAGCGCGCCAGATGCTTCCGCGTCATGGGTACAAGCGGCCCGTTGACCGCCTATGCTTATGTGACGCCGTTCGATCCGGTGCAGCACTTTGCTTTTGTCGAAGGCGAGATCGGTGATGGCCGCGATGTCCCTGCAAGGCTTCACCGCGTCGATATCATCGCCGATGTCATCGCAGGCGGCGACAGCATCCGGAAAACCTTTGCCTCCTTTAAGAAAGATGGCCGGGGTGTCTTTGTTTTTTTGCGCGACGGCGCGGCGGGCGTGCCGGCCGATATTCCAGAAGCAGCAAGCAAGCAGTCCGAATCGAAACGCAGCCGGGAATGGCGCGAGATCGGCCTAGGCGCGCAAATCCTTCGCGATCTCGGCATTTCTTCGATCCGCCTGCGCACGGGAAGGCCCATGACCTATGTCGGCCTCTCGGGCTTTGGGATCGACATCTCTTCGATCGAGGGGCTGGACTAGTACCCATTATCGCGGATGGTGGTGGGCGCGACAGGGATTGAACCTGTGACCCCTACGATGTCAACGTAGTGCTCTCCCGCTGAGCTACGCGCCCTTTTTGAGCGGCACCTTGGTTCATAGTGCACGCCCGCCCGCATAGTTACAACAAGCGGGTGAGAACATACAAGGTCCGGCAGAAACGCCTGAAGAGGCGGAGCCCCGCTCCTGCAAGCCGCCAGCCTCAATCTCCGGCGATTGGCCACTCTGTTTCTATAGCCTGGCTGCGGCGAATGAGCTGAAGCAGGCCGCGATGAATGATCTCATTGCCGGCGCAGACGGATCCCTTGGCCAGCATGGCTGCGCCGCCATCCGAGTCGGTAACGAAGCCGCCCGCTTCCTTGACCATGATAATCCCGGCGGCGATGTCCCAGGCCTTCAAATTCCGCTCCCAAAAACCGTCGTAGCTGCCGCTGGCGACATAACAAAGGTCGAGGGAGGCGGCGCCAAGGCGGCGGAGATTGCTGACACTTCCCATCATGGTTTTGAGTTCGGAGAGAAATTGCGGATGGTCTTTGGCCTTGCCGAGATGCGGGATGCCGCAGCCGATGAGCGCGGCGGAGAGATTGCGCCGCGCCGCAACGCGGAGCCGCCGGTCGTTCAAAAAAGCGCCTTGCCCCTTCTCGGCGCTATAAATGTCGCCAGTCGCGGGATTATGAATGAGCCCCGCGGCGATTTGGTTCTCGCGCAAAAGCGCAATCGAGATCGCAAAGATGGGCAGCCCATGTAGGAAATTGGTTGTCCCGTCGAGCGGATCGATAATCCAAGTGTGACTCTTGTCGGTCCCGCTGATCTCGCCGCTTTCCTCGAGGATGAAGCCATAGCCAGGCCTGGCCTTGCTCAAAGCGTCAACGAGAATTTTTTCGGCCCGGCGGTCCGCGGCTGACACGAAATCTCCGGGTCCCTTCACCGAAACCTGAAGATTTTCCAATTCGCCGAAATCGCGCTTCAAGCCGCGCCCCGCTTTTAGGGCGGCGCCCACCATCACATTCATCAGTGCGGACGTAATCATGGCCTGGAGGCAAACTTCTTTGCAGCGGCACCAAGTGTACAGTTAGACAAAGCCCCAGCACTGCAAACGCATACCGCCCGAAATTGATCTATCTACAAGGCCGCGCCCCGAAACCGGCCGACCTATTTCAGTAATCTGCCTGCTATAATCTGGTTCGCAGAAGCGGGCAAAATTCTCACACCCGCATCGGCATTAGAACGTAAAGCGCCGCCGCCCCATCGCGATCTTGCAATAGCGTCGGGGAGCCAGGGTCGGCAAGTTTGAACAAAACGGTGTCGCTGTCGAGCTGTTCCGTTATGTCGAGCAGATAGCGCGCATTGAAGCCGATGTCGAGCGGTGTCGAATCATAGTCGACATCGAGCTCTTCGACCGCCGAGCCGAGATCGGGATTGGTGACCGAAAGGGTGAGCTTGGAATCGGCGAGTGTCAATTTGACCGCCCGGCCGCGCTCGGACGAAATGGTTGCAACCCGGTCGACGGCGACTTTGAAAGGATCACGGTCGACAACGAGGCGCTTGTCGTTGCCGGACGGGATGACCCGGGCATAATCCGGGAATGTGCCGTCGATCAATTTGGAGGTCATGACCACCTGCCCAGAACTCGTGTCCGGATCGCCGAAGGTAAAGCGGGCCTTCGCAGGCGATATTTCTATAAGAACGTCCTGGTCCAAATTTTCGACAAGCTTCTGAATTTCCGCCACCGCCTTGCGCGGGATGATGGCGCCCGCCATCCCTGCCACGCCTTTGGGTGCCGGAACGTCTACCTGCGCGAGCCTATGGCCGTCAGTTGCAACGGCGCGCAACATCGCCTGGCCTTCGACGTCAATTGTATGCAGATATATGCCGTTGAGATAATAGCGGGTCTCTTCACTCGAAATCGCGAATTGCGTCTTGTCGATTAACCGTTTGAGATCCCCGGGCGCAAGCTTGAAGCTGTGGCCCATCTCGCCCGCGGCGAGATCCGGGAAATCGGTGTCAGGCAATGTCTGCAAGGTGAACCGCGATCGTCCGGAACGCAGCTGCAGCTGGCTCATCTCCCCATGCGAATCGAGCGACACTTGCGCGCCTTCCGGCAGCTTGCGGACGATGTCATAAAGAACATGCGCGGGCACTGTGGTTGCCCCTCTTGCGCTTACGTCCGCCGGAAGCAGCTCGGTCACTTCGAGGTCGAGATCGGTTGCTTTGAGGAGTAACGCATCGTCTTGGCCATGCAGCAGAACATTTGACAGAATGGGTATCGTATTGCGCCGCTCGACGACGCGATGCACATGGCCAAGAGATTTCAACAACGCCGCTCGTTCGAGGGTGACTTTCATGGCATGTTCCAATCGGGCATAGTTTTAGAGCCGTCTCAACCGCTGGAGTCATCAGATCTGCCGCTCCCGCAACGGGTTTCGACCCGCAAACCCGCTGCGGGAGCGGTGCCTGAAACTCACCCTTGCGCAAGCTCAGAGCAGGCGCGCACCGCCTTTACCTGCCCTTAATCCGCTCCTTTTAAAATAAAAAAACGCCATCGCCCCTAGGAAAAGAAGGTGGTTTTGGCGTTGTCAACGAATATCGGTGCCAAGGCGGCGCGGTTTGAACGGAGGATGCCCAAGCGCTGCTGCGGTCAAAGTCAGATTTTCGCCGCCGGCACGCAGGCATTCCCGGGGCTAAGAAGGTGCAGCGACAAAGCAAAAGAAAGCAAAGCCGAGCCAAGAAGCGGCGCGCGCGCCTGCCGCGGTTCATCCAGTGGGTTGCGATCGCCGCGGGCTTCGCTGTTCTGGCCGCCGCGGCGCTTTCCGCCTTTGAAGCAATGAAACTGCCTCCAGCTTCGGATCTGTTGATCCCCAAGCGGGCGCCGAATATTGCTATTCTAGACGAGAATGGAATCCTCATCGCAAACCGCGGCGATACCGGCGGCGCCGCGGTGAAAATCGGCACCTTGCCCCCCTATCTGCCTAAAGCCTTCGTTGCGATCGAGGACCGCCGCTTTTATTCTCATCGGGGCGTCGATCCCGTGGGGGTTCTACGCGCGCTCACCCATAATTTTTCGGGCGGCGGCGCGGTGCAGGGCGGTTCGACCCTAACCCAGCAGCTCGCCAAAAACCTCTTTCTGACGCCCGAGCGGACCCTGGCACGAAAAATCCAAGAAGCGGTTCTGGCGCTCTGGCTCGAGCACAAATATTCAAAATCTCAAATCCTCGAACTCTACTTGAACCGCGTTTATTTCGGCTCGGGCGCTTATGGCGTCGAAGCGGCGGCGCAAAAATATTTTGGCCATGGCGCGCGTGAGTTGACGCTGCCTGAGGCAGCAGTGCTTGCGGGCCTTGTGAAAGCCCCAGCACGGCTCGCACCTAACCGCAATCCGGAGGGCGCCAAGGAGCGCGCCGGGCAGGTCATCGCGGCCATGGCCGAGGAAGGCTACATCTCCGGCACAATGGCGAAACTCGCTCTTGCCAATCCGGCAAAAACCGTAAGGGTGCAAGCCCAAAACGCCGCCAATTACGCCGCCGACTATGTGATGGACATGCTCGATGACAGCGCCGGCGCATTCGATGAAGACATAACGGTCGTAACGACGCTCAACGCGTCTTTGCAACGCACCGCGGAGACGGCCCTGCGGGACGAGCTTGACCGTAATGGTGCGGCCTTCGGGGTCGAACAGGGCGCGCTCGTCGCAATGGATCCGAATGGCGCGGTCAAGGCTCTGGTCGGCGGCCGCGACTACGGCGAGAGCGCGTTTAATCGCGCCGTCTCGGCCAAACGGCAGCCGGGCTCCGCCTTCAAGCCCTTTGTTTATCTCGCGGCACTCGAAAGCGGCCTCACCCCTGCCACGGTGCGCGAAGACGCGCCCATCAATGTGAAAGGCTGGCAGCCGGAAAACTATTCCCGTGCTTATTGGGGTCCGGTCACGCTTACCCGGGCGCTTGCATTGTCGCTCAATACGGTGGCGGTCCGCCTCGGCCTCGAAGTCGGTCCCAAGGCGGTCGCGAATACCGCGCACCGCCTTGGCATTCAATCCGAGCTCGCCCTAAATCCCTCGCTCGCGCTCGGCACGTCTGAAGTCACGCCGCTCGAGCTTGTCACCGCCTATGTCCCCTTTGCGAATGGCGGAATCGGCGTCCAGCCGCAGATCATCTCGAAGGTGAAGACGGCATCCGGCAAGCTTTTGTACCAGCATAAGGGCGGGAGCAACGGCAGGGTGATCGATCCGGCGCGTCTCGCCATGATGAATTCGATGCTCGCCGAGACTCTTTTGACGGGAACAGCGCGCAAAGCGGAGTTGCCGGGCTGGCAGGCGGCAGGCAAGACCGGCACGAGCCAAGAGTATCGCGATGCGTGGTTCGTCGGCTACACGAGCCATCTCATCGCAGGCGTTTGGCTTGGCAATGATGACAATTCGCCGACCAAAAAGGCTTCGGGCGGCAATTTGCCGGTTGCCATCTGGTCGCGCTTTATGCAACAAGCTCATCAAGGCGTGCCGCTCCAGCCGCTTCCCGGCCTTTGGCGGCGCGAGGATCAAGCACCCTCGCCGGCGCTTCCGGCGTCGGAGAGCAGCCCGGCTCCACTGCCCTTCGGCAATTGGCCGCAAGCTGCAAGGCGGCCTGAGCGGCCTCTCCCGCCAGATTTCGCACGGTCCCGCGCGCCGCCGCAGCCTCCCGCCGATATCCCGAACCCTGCGCCTTCCGCGCATGCGCACGGAGCGTCTCCCGCGCAATCAAGTTTCTTCGATTCGCTCTTCGGCGGGTAGATGCCGTTTTTGGGAAGGGCGAGCCATGCAGGGACGCGGCCTTCATCGTTCTTATAGGGATTGCGAAGCGCAAGCGGCATCCTCGCGGTTAAGACCACCTATTGGAGACGACGCACAGGCTCAACTCATCGCAGCATGAACGAGAGAATAAGCTTGCCCAACACGGCGCCCGCGGCCGCCCCCAGGGCCGCCCCGATCAAGAGAGAAAGCACGCCGCCGGCGCCGATTACCAGGGCTATGACGGCACCTAAAGCCGCACCGGATACAGCGATTGCCCTGATGCTTTGTGTCTCTGTATCTACTTGCATCGAATAATTCCTAGAGGCCGCAGCGCCTTATAGCATCCGCAAGCCGCCGGTCGAATGGCATTGTTGCTGGCACAGCAGATTTGGGCCCGCCTCTGGCATGGCCCGCTTTTCAAACCGCCACGCCTGCTCATCCTTGCTCGGAGTCCTCCATCGCCTGCTGCAAGGCGCGGGAGACTTCGGCGCAATAGCGCGCATACCGCGCACTCGTGCGATAGGCCATGCCGCGCGGCGGAGGCGCCTCAATTGGGATACTGGTAACGACGCGGCCCGGCCGCTTCGCCATCACGGCAATCGCAGTCGACAAAAAGACGCTTTCGAAAACTGAATGGGTCACAAAAACAACCGTCATTCCAAGCTCCCCCTGTAACCGCAGAATGTCGTCGTTGAGCTTGAACCTTGTAATCTCGTCAAGCGCGGCAAAAGGCTCGTCCATTAATAAGAGCAGGGGCCGGCGCACGAGCGCGCGCGCGATCGAGCAGCGCATGCGCATGCCGCCCGAAAGCTCGCGCGGGAAGGCGGCTTTGAAATCGGAGAGTCCGGCGAGCGCCAACACCTTTTCGATTGATGGCGCGGCTTCCCGTCTCGGCGTGCCACGCAGCCGCAGCGGCAAATACACATTGTCGAAGACGTTTGCCCAAGGCATCAAGGTCGGATCCTGGAACACAAAGCCGATACTTCCCTCATCAAACGTAAAGCCGCGGGTAAGCGCGCCCGAGGTTACGTCTTCAAGGCCCGCGATGAGCCGCAGCATGGTCGATTTTCCACATCCCGAGGGCCCAAGCAGAGTCAAAAACTCGCCGCTGCGCACTTCAAGGTCAAAACCTGCAAGCGCGATGGTTCCCGTGCTGTAGACCTTTCCGGCATTTCGTAACGAGACCAGAGGGTCTGTCATGAGTGGCAAAGGGGCCTGCCGCGCGCATCTTGCGGCCTAAGCGGAACCGGAAGGAAGCCAGAGTGCCGAGCCTGTGTATTGATGCCAGACATTAAAACTAAACTGTTCAATATCAGTGCTCTATGATATTTCAGATTTGATTTTCAATGGGCATGCCATTTACGATAGGCCAGAGGAATTTAAGGAGACATGTTCCAGCATTGCTCATTTTCGCTTCGTTCACCGCCCCGCACAAGCCGGCGATATCTGCGACAAACCGCTCCATTACCGCGACATCTTCAGACTGTCCCAAATCAACCGGTTCAGCCTTACTTTCTCGCCTGTCATGATGCGCATCCTCCACCCAGGATCGGTGATGTTGAACGTCAACCCCCAAGCCTTCAGGCCACGCCAGCGCTCTTGTGAACTAACAAAACACTATCCGCAAGCTCGCGGCTCCGATCACGGCCGGTCCCAACCAGTCGCGAATCGGTGTCGCTGGCATTGTACTCAGCCTACCTCAAAATCAGCAACAGATAAAGGCAAGGTTTTCGCTTGATATAAGGTTGGGTTGGACCGCCAGGGCTTCCGCCTGCTGCGATTTTGCGGCAATAACTCCTCCATTACATGAGCTGCTCAAATGGTTCGTCTCATTCGGCAGTTTTCAGGCTTTGTTGCGGTGGGATTCATCGCAACGTCTGTCCACTATGCGCTTTTGATCGGGCTAGTTGAAATTTTCGCCATCCGGCCGGTTCCTGCAGCCTTGGCTGGCTATTTCGGGGGCGGCGTCGTTTCCTATTTGCTTAACCGGCGTCATGTGTTTTGTTCAAACCGCCCGCATGAGGAGGCGGTCACGCGCTTCCTCATCGTTGTTATTGTCGGCTTCGGGCTCACCTATCTCTTCATGCTGCTCTTGGTCCAAAAGGCCGGCGTCCCTTATCTTTCGGCGCAAATAGTGACGACCGGCATCGTCTTATTCTGGAATTTTGCCGCCCACAAAATGTGGACTTTCAGGACCAGTGCCGGGCGCGTCAAGCAAGCGGACATGCGCGAGCGGTAGGGCCGGCCGCCCTAAACGGTTGGCTAGTCATTGCGCATTGGGCACGGGCCTTTGGCAGACCCCGTTGAATGAAACGGGGCCGGTTTCCGGCCTTTTTCTTTGGCTAGATTTCGTGCTGTTGGCAAGAGGCCGGTCTCTCGGTGATGCCGTGACTTCGCTTGCCAGTTGAACACTGAACGCCTTGACGACCTCGATTTTCGCCAGGAGCGGCGAAGCTCTTGAGCCTGCTTTTTTAAGCCTTCCGTATTTTCAAGCGCCCATGCCGAAGGCGATCGACAAGGAGGCGAGGACGGAAGTGATCCATGATCGCGTTGCCGGATTGGACGTTCGCTAGGACACGGTCGTGGCGTGTATGCGCGTTATGTCCGTGGCGACGCGGGAGTGTCGGACAAGCGGTATCCGGACGAGCTGAATCGACTAGGGGATTACCGAATCGGCTAAATTCCGATTAATGATTCGCGCCGCGGCAAGGAGGCGGCGGGGATGGCGCAAGGCAAAACAGCAAATCGCTAACAGACGAGCCGCCGGGCTCTGCAGCCGGCATTAACGGAAGCCTTGAGGCGCTTGCGCTTGAGAGAAAGTTGGAGCCATCGCGCTTGAGGATATTGAAGGCGATGTGATAGACGAAGGCGACGTCCAACGGCGAGAAATCCTTGCGCATGCGGCAGCGGTCTTCACCGGAGGTGACGTTGAGCTGCCTGCAAATTGTTCTCAAGTGCCGGGTGGGCGCGCGTGGCCTTGAGGATCACGGCAGGGTCTGAACGCCAACGAGACAATGTAAAAGGGCGTTTCAAGGCTTATCGCGCCGGTCTTCTTGATTGTGCGCTTTGCCGTGACGGGCGCAGTGCTGCGCAGATTTTGCCAGCCGGGATGCCGTTCTTCAAAGCCAATCGATCACCTCCGCCGCCCGGATCATGCGCTCCTCGTTGCGGCCATGGCCCCCATCGGTTGCCGTGCAAACAGTGCAGGTTGCGGCCGGCTCCGCGTCCGCGAAGAACGCCTTCACCTCCGCGCGGGGCGTGCCCTGGTTGCCCTGAAGAGCGAGCGCGTATGTGTTCTTCCCATGGCCGCGATAGCCGCTGCGATGGCCTTTTGCGCGCCCATTGCTTCAATCGACACGATCGCCCCTTTTATGTCTTGCCATCAACCGCGATCACGCCGCGCCGCCCTCCTTCGATTTGGGCGACGCTTGCGACCGCCGGCACTCCCTTGCTAGCGCGCGCAATCGCACCTGAAGGATTCGATCGTCTGGCCGCCGTGACCGGTAACGCACCGTCCTTGGGTCGCAGCTGATCGCCTTGCATGCCCGCCGCTCGCTCATACCATGCGCGCCTTTGAAGTGAGCGACGGCCTCTTCCTTGACAGCGGGCGCTAGCATTTTTTGCAAGAAGATCCTTCCACGCCGCATTATCGAGCGTCGCATCGGGCAGAAACTATTTCAGCTTGGTGTTCTCCTCTTCCAGCATCTTTAGCCGCTTGGCCTCGGAGATGTCCATGCCGCCCCAGTTGTTCGTCCACTTGTAGAAGGTTGCCTCGCTGATCCCATCCTTCCGGCGCACCGCGGCCGCCTTCGCACCCAGCTCGTGCTCCTTACAAAATCGCAATAATTTGCTCTTCACTGAATCGGCTGCGCTTCATTCTCTGGTGCTCCGGTAAGGCCAGAGCCAGCTTCAAAATGGACAAGCTTCCGGAGGCAAGGTGAAGGCAGAGGCCAATTTTGGGCAGATTCTTCAAATCAAGTCTTTGTAGACCGGAGGCGTGCGGCAGCGAGTGCCTCCATGAGCTGGACATTTCTTTGCTCGGGGCTAAGACCGGTCCTGCCAAGCGACAGATGGTCCACCGTGACGATATTTTGTTTCGCTGCCAGCATCAGTTTGAAGACCAGCCATACTGATCGATGGCGGAACTCCATGTCGAGTTTTACGACCGGCGTTCTGTTCCAATCGAGCTCGTATTGTGCGCCCCAGCCGAAGGTAAGCGTACCTGGCCGGAAGAACAGCTCAACAGAGGAGCTCACAATATCATTAATGTTAGCAAGTTTTTCTTGGTGGATGTAAGCAATATAGTCGGCAGCGTCGACCAGTCGCAATTCGGCAGCGACAGATTCGAATGCGGCGGCAAGCGCGCTCATAGGCATGTCATCTCGATCATCATCATGGACTGCTAACATTTTAGCTGCTCTCATTTGGCGTAAGCCCTGCGTCCGCTTTTAGCATAGATAATATGAATTATTTCCGCCACCGCCTTATAAAATTCGGGGGGAATCTGGCGGTCCACTTCGACATGGTTGTACATGGATCTCGCAAGAGCCTTGTCTTCAACGATCGGGATTGAATGCTGCTCGGCTATTTCGCGAATCTTAAGAGCTACAAAGTCTTGCCCTTTGGAAATAACAATAGGCGCACCTCCCTCCTCCCGGACATAGCGCAGCGCCACTGCATAATGTGTGGGGTTCGCAATTACCAAGGTTGCACGCGGAACTGCGGCAATCATAGTTTTTCGCCTGCGGTCAAGTGCCAAAGAGCGAAGTCTCGCCTTCCTCAACGGATCTCCCTCGGCCTCTTTCAGCTCATCCTTGATCTCCTGCTTGGTCATGCGGATATCCTTGCGCCAGCGAGCACGCACCCAGGCGATATCAGCTGCAAGCAGCACGGCGGTGATGGCGCAGACGGACATCAACAGGCGGGTGGCGATGCTCAGGATGAGTTCTGGAATTACATCCGGATCAAGTAGCATTGCGCCGGTTACTGCGGTACTTTGTGACCGTAAGACTGCCCACAGGACCGCAGTGATGGAGATCAATTTAGCCACACTTCTGACGAATTCGGTCCACCCTTGAGTACCGAACATACGGCGCCAACCGTTGACCAATGATATCCGGGCAAAATCAGGCTCGATACGCTTGAATACAAGTCGAGGAGCACTTTGGAGAAAAACCGAGGCAAGGCCAGCAGCGAGAAGTATGGCGAACGCTGGTGCTAGGGGGCGGCACATGTCCCACGCCAAAGTCGTGAATAATAGGATCGCCTCAGGGGCTGCATGCACGGCCCGGCCGCCAGGATCGTTCGCTACCGCTTCAAGAGTGACGGTAACTGATCTTATAAGGTTCGGTGCCAGAAAAACCGTTACCAGCAGCAGTGCTGCGCTTGTCGCAAACAGCGAGGCTTCCCGCGAAATTGGGATATTCCCTCGTTCATGTTCGTCGCATAACTTCTTTTCTGTAGGTTCCTCTGTTTTGCTTTCGCTATCAGATTGTTGTGCCATGACTTGTCATGCTTAGCGCCGGATATCTTTCGATGAGCCAACAAATAGTGGTAATAAAACCGCGTTGTTGGTTAATCGAACAACTCGTCTTCCTCTTCCGCTGAATTAAGTTCGATTTCACCGCTGCTCGCCAATTCGAGCGCGGCATCGGCAATAGTCCGGCGCGCCTTTTGGACGTCGCGCTGCGATGCAGGCCCGCCGTTAGCTAATTCGCTCTCAACAATTCGCCGTGCCCTCGCGGCCAGTGAAGCGAGAATTACGTCACGGAATGCGCTGTCCGTTCCCTTTAACGCAAGCACAATTAGTTCGGTCGGTACCTTGTCAAAGAGCATCAATCGCCCTCGAGGATTGAGCTTGATAATATCGTCGAATGTAAACATGAGTTTACGCAAGACCTCTGCAGCTTTGGGCCGCTCCGCAGCCAAGCTTTGCATAACGTCGTCCATATCATTCCGCCGAAGCTTATTAATTATGTCCGCCAACCTAGCATGCTGGCCGCTGCCTGCTTGTCGTGAAACATTAGACAAAAGGTCTTCCTGCAATTGGCTTTGAATTAACCGCATAGCTGATTCTGTCACGGGCGCTATCGACAGCATTCGCCGCATCACTTCGTTTCGTAAGTCCCGCGGCAATTTGCCAGCGACCTTCGCGGCGTAAGAGGGATTGAGCTTGGAAATGATAAATGCTGCCGTTTGCGGGTGCTCATTCGCAAGGTATCCAGCGACCACGCCTTCGGGAACTTGCGAAAGGCGATCCCAGACAACATGATTTGAGTTGCCTGTGACATCCGACATAACGTCAGCAATCTGCTCCTGCGGCAAAACGCCGTCAAGAATTTGCTGGACTTCGTCCGCTGTCCCAAGAATGTCGGCCCCATCAGCAAACTGACTCGCAAACTCTTCGACGAGAGTCTCAAGCACGGGCGCTGGAACGGTGCCTAGGTCCGCGATGGACCGTGTCACCTGTTTAAGTTCGTCGGCGTCAAACTGCGTCAGCAGGCGGGACGCTAGGGGTTTGCCCAGGTAAAGCAGTAGGGCTGCCGCTTTTTCCGAGCCCCTCAATATCGCTTTAGATGCGCGAGTTTTTGGTGAGACACGCACGGTCACGGGCTAACCAAGCGCTCTCGATTGTCCAATGATTTCTGTCAGCGATATGCCAAAATGGGAGTTCTCGTCCTCAACGACTACTAATTCGCCCCTGGCAATTGTGCGGCCGTTAACGACGACATCGACGGGCTCCCCGACACGCCGGTCAAGCGTAATAACAGCACCGCGGCCGATTTTGAGAAGATTCGATACCGGCATCGTTGTCGAGCCAAGCACCACCTGGACGGTTACCGGAATGCGCAAGATGGAATTAAGATTTTGGTCACGCGGGGCGGCTTCAAAGTCGTCCACGCTCTCTTCCGATATTTGAGATGGCGCTGCGTCTAGCGGCATGAGGGCAGGTGCTCCCAATTTTGGTGTTTGCCGTGATCGGTTAGGCTTTGCAGGCGATAGACGGAGTGCTGGTCCGTATGCTGGAGTGCATTAATGCGACGCCTAAGGCGTGACCGCTGAATAAGTCCCCGTGCCGCCAGCCGATGTAGCTGCTCTGGCACCGATCCAAACTTGCCGCCCGCATAGCTCAAAAGCTGAACGTGGGCGGGTAGCGAACGAACTGAATGAAGGCGCGGCACAACTTGCGTCGACTACTTCTTTGGGCTGAAGGCGGGGCGACGGGTGCGGGACAGCGGTTTGCAATCTCACTGACGTACAAAATCATCAAAGCTTTCCTGTACTTGATCCACGAACTCGACAGTACGTAACGTATAAAATCCGTCGGCTTGGCCGAGATCACAGAAAAAAAGCGGTTCCGCGTTGCATTCGAGCCTGACCTTTGTCTTCGCGTTTGCGTGCAAGTTCAGCACTTCGCCGGCGCGCAGGCTCGTGATATCGCCAAACGTGAGCTGCCGCTCTTCAATTACCCCGCGGACAATAACTTCTGTCCGCCCAATCTCGTCCTTTATCTGTTTTGACCATCGCGGGTCCCGAATCGACATTTCGGCTGACGGATCACGCTCCAACCCTTGCCTGACCGAGTTAAGCGCTGCCTGCGGAATTAGGATGAAAATGCTGATATCTCGGCCCATTATCTTTACTTTGATTTTTGCCCTGACACCGAATGCCGTTCGCGGCGCTATCACAACGAAGTCGAGCCGAGTCTCTATGCGATCCAACCTGAATGTCGTTTCGCAAACGGTTGCGAACCCGTTTTGCAGCGCCTTGCCAACCAAATCGAAGGCCAATTCCGCGACGCGCAGCTCAATGTTTGAAAGAGGCCGATGTTCTGAATAGGGCTGTTCACTCCCGTCTCCGCCAAGTAGCGCGTCCGCCAAAGCAAAAATAAAGTCATTATCAAGACCAATGAGCAACCGTGATTCCCATGCTTGCACGGAGACAATTCCAGCCACCGTGTTCCCATCATGGCCATCTATCACATCGCCGACCCGCTCGGTGGCGATCGACTCGACTGAAAATAGGGCAGGAGACGGAAACAGCTGCCGCAGGGAGTCGGAGCATTGGGATGCCGTACGCTCAAAGATCACATGCAGCATTGGCATCCGCTCGATGGACACCCGCGCGCCGTCGAGAAGCCTCTCAGGGTGGTCTTTCAATAGCAAAACGCGTGCGCCGCCAGTTAACGTCATGTGTCAAGCTGCCCTCTGTTGACTGGCCGCGGCGGCCCCGCCGGCCACGGTCTCATTCTCCACCATGTCTATGGAAGGCCGGCTATGCGATGAAATCGTCTTGCGGCCGTGCTCGAGCGCGATTTGCGGCATTGCGCCGTTCATAAATGCGAGGAGCGTTTGTTTGACAATGATATAGAGCCGGCAGCGTTGCTCGCGGGTAATCTTTATTTTCAATGCCAGCGGCTGCACGATGCCATAAGAGACGAATATACCTGCAAAGGTCCCAACGAGTGCCGCCCCGATGAGGTGACCCAGCACTTCCGGTGCTTCGTCAAGCGCTCCCATGGCCTTGATCACCCCGAGCACGGCGGCAATGATCCCGATTGCAGGTAAGCCGTCACCGACCGAAGTCAACGCGTGATAAGGCTTTAGCTTGTCTTGAATAACGGTGTGAATTTCCTCGTCCATTAGGGCTTCAATCTCATGCGGCCGGGCATTCCCAATAATGATGAGCCGGCAGTAATCGCATATGAAACTGGTCAAATTCTTATCGGCCAAGACCTGCGGAAAGATTTTGAAGATCGTCGATTCGCTTGGGCTGTCGATGTGTTGTTCGACTTCGTTGCGGGCCTTACCGCGCAATTCTCGCATTAAGGTGTACAGAATGCCAAGGACGTCAAGATAATTTCGCTGTTTCGGCGCCCGGTCGAAGATGGCATCCGCGAGGGCAAGGCCAGTATCCTTAATTGTTGACAGCGGATTGGCGACAATGAAGGTACCAAGCGACGCACCGAGGATGATAACAAATTCCCACGGCTGCCAAATTACCCACATGTGACCACCCATAGCGGCAAATCCGCCAAGGATACAACCAACAGCAATCACTGTTCCTATCGCGAATCCCACGTTCTTCTCCCAGCAGCAGCTCCAAGGAATTTGTTAAATGCCTGGCCTTGCTCCAAACTGAACTGCGTGACTCAAATGAAAGCAAGCGGCGGTGTCTTTTTTTCGGTATGCGCCGACGGTTAAGAATCTCACATCCAGTTCGGGCAATTTACGGCCCCATGCGCAAGCCCACGGCAAGTTCCGTTCGACACAGTACGGCCGGTCCTTCGGGTGTTCGCCGCCGTTGTCGAACGCCAGCGGCCATGCATTTGAGGCCCAGGATCGACCTTAGACTTGCATTTTAAACGTGCGGGAGCAGATGAAGATCGTTATTGACGCCAGCACGGCCGGTCGCTTTTTCTGGCGTCCGTACCGGGGTGGGTCCGCGCACCGAAACTCCTCTTCCGGAGGGTTCTAATTCATGCAATCCGGGCTCTATGTGACTTTGTCCGCGCAAGTTGCGCTCGAGCGCCGCCTTACGACGCTTGCCTCCAATATCGCAAACCAAAGCACGCCAGGCTACAAGGCAGAGGAAGTGGATTTCAAGACTTTTGTCTCGCGGGCGGGGGACACACCTGTCTCTTATGTTTCGCCGGGCGACACCTATATTTCTTCTCGCCCTGGTGTGCCGGTAAAGACCGACAATCCGCTCGATATTGCGGTTAAAGGGGATTGCTGGCTTGCGCTTAGAACCAAAGCGGGAGCGATCGTTTATACGCGTGACGGCCGGTTGCAGTTGCAACCGGGCGGCGAATTACAAAGCGTTAATGGATATGCGGTGCT
>Ga0187783_10001801_pt1 | contig 15837 bp, 13 predicted proteins | sample 1015_SJ02_MP02_2_FD_132471 | JGI IMG/M metagenome (GOLD analysis project Ga0187783, IMG submission 132471) | Tropical peat soil microbial communities from peatlands in Department of Meta, Colombia - 1015_SJ02_MP02_20_MG | ecosystem: Environmental > Terrestrial > Soil > Wetlands > Peat | place... | reverse complement strand
TGCGGACAGCTCAGATGCAGGAAGCCGGGCAACGGCACGTCGAAATCGCGATGATTGATGGGAAGCCCGGTGAGCGAGGCGGCGCCGATAGTGACCCCGTGATACGCCTTCACCCGGCTGACGATCTTCTTCTTCTTCGGCCGGCCGCGCGCGTTGTTGAGATACCAGACCAGTTTGATCTGGCTGTCGTTTGCCTCTGATCCCGAATTGCAGAAAAAGACTTTCGAGATCGGCACCGGGGCGATCTCCTTGAGCTTTTCGGCAAGCTCGATCGCCGGATCGTGGCTCCGCCCGGTGAACAGGTGCGCGAACGAAAGCTTGCGCATTTGCAACGCCGCCGCTTCGACCAATTCCTCGTTGCCGTAACCGAGAGCGGTGCACCAAAGTCCTGCCATGCCCTCGATATAGGGCTTGCCTTCGGTGTCGTAGACGAAGACGCCCTGCCCGCGCTCGATGATCAGCGGCCCAGTCTCGCGAAAGGTCGCGAGATTGGTGTAGGGGTGCACCAGTGTTTCGACGTCGCGCGTGGCGAGATTGCTGAGCGGCGGCATGTCCCGTCCTTGCCTTAAGGTCTTCGGCTTACGTCGGTCACCGGTCGGGCACAAGAGCAACTGAAAGGCAAGATCGTCGATGTGACAAAAGGGGCGACCGCGTCGCACGTCCACATCGATGTCGGTTCGGGCACGATTATCAGGGCGTCGATCACCAACGAGACTGTTGCTGAACTCGGGCTCCAAAAAGGCGGCGCCGCGTGGGCCGTCATCAAGGCCTCCGGTGTGATGATCGGCAAGTAATTTGCAGTTTTCTTTCCAGGCCGGTTAAGCCTGCCTCAAGCCAGTGCACACAGGTGCGGCGCAGAGATTAAAAAAAAGGGCCGGCAGAAGAGGGGTTGTTGCGCCTCGCCTACCGGACGTGCCACAAGGTCCTCCTCGACGGCGACGGCGTTTCGTCGGACGCTTTCGCGAGCGGACGAGGGCGTGGTAGCGGGACTTGATCTTCGCTTTGCCCCGCGTCAGTCTTTTCTTCGCCTTTGTCCACCTGCGCAAACGGGACACGAACGTCCCACTCGCACATTTTGTAACCGCCGCGACGCTCGGCAAGGTCGAAGTGGATGTGCTCCTCGTGATTGCCGTCGGAGCCTGGACCGAGCACGGTCGAGAAGCGCGCGCAGGCGCTAGCGCGCAGCCCGTCGCGCAAATCTTTGTCAACGTTGAAGTCGGTCAACTCGATGACACGACCGCTAGCGAGCCTGAACCCGCGCACGTCGAGCGCATTGGCGCGGCCGTGTTCGCTCATTTTGGCGGCGCGCACGCGGTTGCGTCCGCGGCACTCGTAGGAATCGTCGGTGTCGAAACCGCGCAGCGACGAGCCGAGCTTGTTGGCAACCGGCGCGACATCCTGGCGGACCCATAGCGCGACCTGCTCAGCCATCGGGCAACGTAGCGTCGCCGGCAGCGACAACACCACCTGGCCTTGATCGGGCACGATCACGCTCTGCAGCAACACGACGTCGGCGGCGCCGCATTCTCCGGGGCCGAACAACACCGGCAACGGCTTGAATGCGGCGAGGGTAGCCAATCGCTGCTGGCAAGCTGATGGCGGCCGCGGCACCGGCGGTGTCGCCGCTGCGGCATCAGGCGAAGACGCATAGGCCTCCTGCGGCGGCGAAAACTGCTCCGGGATGGCAATTGGGTATGATTGCTGCACCTTGACCGCCCGCGATGGCAGCGCAGCGTCTTGCGCCGAGGCCGCAGCGTTCCCCCACAGGAGGACTCCAAGGCACGCGAGAGCTTTCATGCGCGATGGCTCCGGCGCGAACGCGCTTCAGGTTTAGGCGGCGGTCCGCTTTAAGCGCAGACGCCCGCTCCGTTCAAGCGCGACGGATAGTCCGATGTCGCTTGTGCAAAACAGCATTTTCATTAAGGCCTGGCGCGGCTACATTCGGCCAAACGGCTGCCGCCGCGACGCGACACCGCGTGCGGCAGCAATAAAGACTTCAGGAGGAACGACAATGCTCGGGCTCATGCAGGAATGGCCGCTTCTGTGCCAGCGCATCATCGATCATGCCGCGCGCAATCACGCCGAGCGTCCCGTGATCACTCGCTCGATCGAAGGTCCGATCCATAAGACCAATTACGCCGAAATTCGTAGCCGCGCCTTGCGCGTGGCGCAGCGGCTCGACCGCGACGGCATCAAACTCGGCGACCGCGTCGCCACGCTCGCCTGGAATACCTGGCGGCACCTCGAAGCCTGGTACGGCATTCTCGGCATCGGCGCCATCTATCACACGATCAATCCGCGGCTGTTTCCCGATCAGATCATCTGGATCATCAACCACGCGCAGGATCGTCTGATGATGACGGATCTCACGTTCGTCCCGCTGCTCGAGAAGCTCGCCGACAAGCTGCCCAGCATCGAACGCTATATCGTTTTTACCGACTCGGCGCATATGCCGAAAACGTCGCTGCGCAACGCGATCGCCTACGAGGATTGGATCGCTGACGTTGACGGCGACTTCGCCTGGAAAGAGTTCGACGAGAATACCGCCGCCGGCATGTGCTACACCTCGGGCACCACGGGCGACCCGAAAGGCGTAGTTTATTCGCACCGCTCGAACGTCCTCCACACACTGCTGTCGTTGCAGCCCGACACTTTCGGTATTTCCTCGCGCGACGTCATTCTGCCGATCGTGCCAATGTTCCATGCCAACAGTTGGGGGCTGGCATTTTCGGCACCCATGGCTGGCGCGGCCATGGTGATGCCAGGCGCGAAACTCGACGGTGCTTCGGTCTATGAACTGCTCGACGACTTCAAGGTCACCTGCACCGGCGCAGTGCCGACGGTGTGGTTGTTGCTGCTGCAACATCTGGAAAAGACCGGCGCCAAGCTTCCTTATCTCAAACGCGTCCTGATCGGCGGCTCGGCATGCCCGCGTGCCATGATCAAGACCTTCGAGGAGAATTATGGCGTCCAGGTGTTCCACGCCTGGGGCATGACCGAGATGAGTCCCCTCGGCACCGTCGGCTCGATGAAACCGGAATATGCGGAGCTTAAGGGCGACGCACTGCTCGATATCCAGCAAAAGCAGGGCTACACGCCGTTCGGCGTGGAGATGAAGATTACTGACGATGCCAACCGTGAGCTGCCGTGGGACGCCAAGACTTTCGGCCGCATCAAGGTGCGCGGCGTCGCCGTGTCCAAGGGTTATTACAAACGCGACGAGCGCATCCTCGATGATGACAATTTCTTCGACACTGGCGACGTCGGCACCATAGACCGTTACGGCTATATGCAGATCACCGACCGCTCCAAGGACGTGATCAAGTCGGGCGGCGAATGGATTTCCTCGATCGACGTCGAGAACATCGCCGTCGGTCACCCCAAGGTGGCGGAGGCCGCGGTTATCGGGGTCCAGCATCCCAAATGGGCGGAGCGGCCGCTCCTGATCATCGTGCTCAAGGAAGGGCTGACGGCGACCAAAAGCGAAATCCTCGGCTTCCTCCACGGCAAGGTCGCCAAATGGTGGATGCCGGACGACGTCGTGTTCGTCAGCGCCATTCCGCACACGGCGACGGGCAAGATCCTGAAGACGGCGTTGCGGGAGCAATTCAAGGACTACGTGCTACCGACCGCGGTCGCCGCCGAGTGACCGAAAGCACGTGGAGCGGACGTGCCCGCACCGTAGCGAAAGCACGTTAACCCGCCGCCCCTTTAGGGCAGACCGGTGGCACGCAGGCGAATCGGCGCGCGCTAAAAGGCTCCCTACCAGGTCCTATGTATTTGAATTAACGCAGAGTATTCCAGGCTATAGGTTCAGGGCAGGGATTACCCCCCAACGTATATTGCCTTTGCTGCGCCGCACAATCTCCACATTAGGCTATCAATAACTCACCGACGTAGCCGACCTCACCCATCCCATCAACAACGGAAAAAGGAAGATCATGGCTGGCAATAGCCTGGTTAGTCTTTCACTGGCTTCAACTCTTGTCGCTTCTACTGTTATGCTGACGGTAACCGCGTCAGCGCAAAGCGGAATAGCTTCGGTCTATTCGGGGGAGCGAACCGCCAATGGCGAATACGCGCGCGCCTCGGGACTGACCGCTGCGCACCGCACGCTGCCTTTCGGCACACTGGTGCGCGTTACCAATGATCGCACCGGCCGGTCTGTCGTGGTGCGCATCAACGACCGCGGTCCATTTGTCCCCGGACGCGTGATTGACCTCACGCCAGCGGGCGCCCACGCGCTGGGCTTTTCCGGCCTCGCGCCTGTGACGCTGGAAGTAGTTGGCAAGAGCAGCGGGAGCTAACGCAAAAAGCCAGCCCCCAGAAGAAACCTCGCCGTATTTTTCGCAACTCCGGCAGTCGCCGGCGCGCGACGGCTAGAACAGGTTGAAATCAGAAGCGGGAGGCCTTGTGCCTCCCGTTTCTTATCCACGTTTTGCGGCGGAGGCGGATAGGCGGATACCAAGCTAAATTCGACAGCTCTCGCGCGCAACCCGTGATGGTTAAATTCGCGAGCCGAGTCTATTCGGCCGGCTGCTTGGGCTTCGGCTTGATGAACGTGCGTTTGAGGTTGTCCCACAATTCGATCTTGGCGCCGTTCCGGTGCATGATCGCGCTCTGCTGCACGACCGATAGCGTGTTGTTCCACGCCCAATAAATCACAAGACCGGCCGGAAAACTCGCCAGCATGAAGGTGAAGATGATCGGCATCCAGTTGAAGATCATCTGCTGGGTCGGATCCGGCGGCGCCGGATTGAGCTTCATCTGCACCCACATAGTGACGCCCATGATCAGCGGCCAAATGCCGAGATGAAGGAAGCTGCCAAACACCGGCAGCACGGTCGGATCGACCGGGATGACGCCGAACAGGGTAAAAATGTTGGTCGGGTCGGCCGCTGAAAGGTCGTGAATCCAACCGTAAAACGGCGCGTGCCTCATTTCCAGTGTGATAAACAACACCTTGTAAAGCGAGAAGAATACCGGAATTTGAATGGCGATCGGTAGACAGCCGGCGACCGGGTTGATCTTCTCCTTCTTGTAAAGCTCCATCATCGCCTGCTGCTGTTTGACCTTATCGTCGGCGTAGCGCTCGCGGATCATGGTCATTTCCGGCTGCACCGCCTTCATCTTCGCCATCGACACATAGGAGCGGTTGGCGAGCGGGAAGAACAATAGCTTGACCAGCACTGTGACAATGAGGATGGCGATGCCGAAATTTCCGGCGACGTGGAAGAAGAAATCAAGCGCGAGAAACATCGGCTTGGTGATGAAGTAGAACCAGCCCCAGTCGATCAGCAGATCGAAATGGTTGAGATTGAGCGCCTGGTTGTAGCCGCCGGCGGCCGCGAACGGAAAATTGATGCCGACCACCGAGACTTCCTTGGCACCTGCAAAGAGCCGCGCATTGGCAGTACCCGTCGCACCCGGCGCGACCGTCACCGGTTCGAGTCGATAGGCTGTCTGATAGGTGTTCTCGCCGCCGGATTCTCCGGCGTAGAACATCGCATTCAGCTTGGCATCGGTATTGGGGAGCAGGGCCGCCGCCCAGTATTTGTCGGTGAAGCCGAGCCAGGCGTTGGTGACGCCCTCGAAATGCTGCTCCTTTTTGTCCGCGATCTGCTTATAGGTCGCTCTTTGCTCGCCGTCGGCGCCCATGACGCCGATCAACCCTTCGTGCAGGATATAGTAACCCAGCGTCTTCGGCGTGCCGATTCGGGTGATCAGAGCGTAGGGAAAGAGAGTGACCGCATTGCCGGCTTTGTTCTGCACCTCGTCCTTGACCGTGAACAGATACAGGTCGTCGACGAAGATGGTACGGCGAAACAGCAATCCCTCGCCATTGTCGTAGCTCAGGGTCACCGGACGATCGACGCCGAGCGATCCGCTGCCTTCCTGTTTCCAGATCGTATCCGGCCCCGGCACCTTCGCCGACGCGCTTGCGGGTGGCAGCCAGCCGAACTCGGCGTAATAAGCCTCCGGCGCCCCCTGCGGCGAGAACAGCACGATCGGCGGCGAGTTCGGATCGACGGTTTCGCGGTACTGCACCAGGGACAGATTGTCTATGCGCGCGCCCTTGAGGTTGACGCTGCCGCTGAGCCGTGGAGTATCGATGGTGACGTGCGCCGAGGCGCTGATCACTTCCAGACGCGAGAGCGTCGGCGCGGATGCGGCGGCACCTGTGGTGCCCGGCATCACCGGAGCGCCTACCTGCGGGGCCGCAGCCGAAGGCTGTGTCGCGCCAGGCTTGGCGGGTTGCAGCTGCGCTTGCTCCTGCTGCTTGAGCTGCGCCTCTCGGCGCTGTTTTTCCATTTGCGGGTAGCCGACGAGGAACTGCCAGGCGACCACGACCAGGATCGACAGCACGATGGCGATGATCGTGTTCTTGTGCTCGGTCATTCCGTGCTCTTGCGGCTGTGATCGGGTGCCGTTCGGCCGCGACCCGTGGTTCGCCGGCGCGGCGGCGAACCCGCCTCATGTAAGCGCCCCTTTTGGGCTCCACCAGCTCCCCGACGCCCGTCAGCGGCTTTTTCGAGCGCGTGAATTCGGCCAAGCGCCGCGTCGAATTCCCGCAGCATTTCGGGAAATGGCGCGGCGATCGCCGCCCGGCGTGCGACGAGCACATAGTCGTGGCCCCGCTGCAGGACGGCGCCTCCCGTCGCGCGGGCCGCCAACAATCTCACCACTTCGCGCAATCGGCGCCGTACCCGGTTGCGCTCCACGGCGTTGCCCACTTGTCTCGAAACGGTGAACCCGACCCGAACCGGCCCGTCGTTGGCGCGCGCTCGCGCCTGCAACGCGAAGCAAGCAGCCGAGGTGCGCAGACCGCCCGCGGCGGCACGAAATTCGCTCCGGCGCTTCAACCGTTCCACGACAACGATGGAACGGGGATCCCGTTCACGCACTGAGACGTTTGCGCCCCCGTGCGCGCCGCGCCGCCAGAACCTTGCGGCCGCCCTTAGTCGCCATGCGCGCGCGAAACCCATGCCGGCGCTTTCGCACCAATTTGCTTGGTTGGTAGGTCCGTTTCACGGGAAATTCTCCGCTGCGCGCTCGACTTTTGGCCCGCTGATCGATGGAGACGCGCACCCGGCATGCCAAAGACCGTGCGCGCCGAGCCGCGCATGGCTGCAGCGCTCCGGCGCGATTGGCGCGGCTTATACGGGAGCCCTCCCGGCTCGTCAACGTGACGGGGCGGCGCCGCCGCGATCCCACAAGGGCCTCCCAAGAACAGCTTTCCCATGTATAGAAATTGCAGGGAATGTGTGACAGCTCCGAGATCTGCCGGGGCGCAGGAGGGCCATGGCGCAGGAGTTCAAACCAGGTCTTTGCGTGATTGGCGCCGATCCCGGAGGCCTGTTTCTCGCCGCTTCGGCGGCCGCCATGGGCGTACCGGTGGTGATCACCGAAAAGGGCTCGATGGGCCGCGAATGGTTCAAGGCGGCCGGCACCGTGCCGGCGCAGGCGCTGATCGCGGCCGCCGAGCGCGCGCACGCAATTCGCAACTCTACAAGCTTCGGCGTGAAGACAAGCCGTTTCGCCGTCGATTTCGCCGCAGTCAATTCACACGTGCAGGACGTGCTCAACGCAGTCGCGCCAAACTCGACGCGCGCGCGCGTCGGCGGCCTTGGCATCGGCGTCATTCCAGGCCAGGCGCGCTTCATCGATGCGGCAACCGTGGCCATCGACGGGTTCGACATCAGGGCGGAGAAATTTGTCATCGCCACTGGGTCGGTGCCGTTCGTCCCCGACATCGCCGGCCTGCTCGACACGCCGCACTTCACCACCGAGACTTTGTGCGATCTCGACGAGTGCCCGCGCCACCTCATCGTGGTCGGCGCCGGCGCAGTCGGGCTTGAACTGGCGCAGGCGTTTCGCCGCCTCGGCGCTGAAGTCACGGTGCTGGAGGCCGGTGCGACGCCGCTTGCCGGCGACGATCGCGAATGCGCCGCCATCGTGCTGGAGGCACTCGAGCGCGAAGGCGTCACCCTACGCACCGAAGTCGAAATCAAGAGGGTGCGCCGCGCGCTCTCAAAAATCCAGGTCGACATTGCCGCCGCCGGCGGCGCGCAAACAATCGAAGGCAGCCATCTCCTCATAGCCGCCGGCCGGCGGTCGCAGCTTCACGATCTCGGCCTCGACGCCGCCGGAGTAAAGGCTGCAGAGGATCGTATCATCGTTGACCAACGGCTGCGCACGACCAACAAGCGGGTCTACGCCATGGGCGACGTCGCGGGCGGACCCAAATACGCGCACGCCGCCATCTATCACGCCGGCGTGGTGCTGCGGAACGCGCTGTTCCACATGCCTGCGAAGGTGAACCCGCAAATCATTCCGCGCGTCGTTCACACCGACCCCGAGTTTGCACATGTCGGCTTCAACGAAGAGGAGGCGCGGGCGAAGCACCGCGTCATCCGCGTGCTGCGCTGGTCCTATCGCGAAAGCGACCGCGCGCAAAGCGAACGCGCCACCAGCGGCAATGTGAAAGTCATAACCACGCGCGGCGGAAAAATTCTCGGCGCCACCATCGTCGGACCGCAGGCCGGAGAGAACATCACCACCTGGACCCTGGCAATCAGTCAGAGGTTGAAAATCGGAGCGCTGGCGGGCCTTGTCGTGCCCTACGCGAGCTACGCCGAGATGGGCAAGTATGCGGCGCTTACGTATTATACACCCCGTTTGACGAGCGCGCACACGCGTCGCATCATAGGGTGGCTGCGCCGTTTTGGCTGACGCAGCTAGAGGCGTAGCCGCCGTATTTCGAGCGGCCAGCAAGGCTCAGCTTATGAGCGATGAATCAGGCACCCGGCCGAGACCGGTGCGGCTGCCGCGTTTCGGGCTTTCCGGAAAGCTCCTCGTCCTCACGATCCTGTTCGTGATGATCGCGGAAGTGCTTATCTATCTGCCGCTGGTCGCGAACTTCCGCGTCAACTGGCTCAAGGATCGCCTGGCGAGCGCCTATACCGCCGCTCTTGTGCTTGAGGCGGCGCCGAACGGAATGGTTTCGGACGCCCTCGCCAAGCAGATTCTCGACTCGATCGGCGCCCGCGCGGTGGCCATGAAGATGGGCACACAGCGCCGCATGCTTGCGGTCGGCGACGCCCCACCGCCGATCAGTCATGACTTCGACATGCGCGACCAAGGCACTTTTGAATCGATCGTAGACGCCTTCATGATGATGCTCGAGACCACGAAAGGCGTGATGCGCGTCGTCGGCCCAGCGCCGATGGGCGGCGACTACATCGAGATCGTCATGGACGAACAGCCGTTGCGCAAGGCGATGTTGCGCTACTCGGCGGACTTGTTGCTCATCACACTGCTCATATCTGGTATCGGCGCGACGGCGGCGTACCTCGCGCTGCATTATCTGTTTGTGCGCCCCATGCGCCGGGTCACTGCCAACATGGTGGCGTTTCGCGCTGATCCGGAGAACGCTGACCGTGTCATCGTGCCTTCCGGGCGGGTCGACGAGATTGGGACCGCCGAGCGGGAGCTCGCTACCATGCAGAGCGAGCTTGCTTTAATGCTGCACCAGAAGAGCCGGCTTGCCGCGCTCGGGCTCGCCGTATCGAAGATCAATCACGACTTGCGCAATCTTCTGACCTCGGCGCAACTCTTCTCCGACCGGCTGTCGAGCCTGCCCGACCCCGGCGTGCAACGCTTCGCGCCAAAGCTGATGCGCGCGCTCGAACGCGCTATCGCCTTCTGCCAGTCGACGCTGTCATACGGACGCCTACAGGAGCCGCCGCCGGACCGGAAGCCGATCCTGCTCGAACCCTTGGTCGAGGAGGTGCGCGAGACGCTGGGGCTTGGTCCCAACACGCCGATTCGCTGGATCAGCGCGGTCGAGCGCGGGCTGGTGGTCGAAGCGGACTACGAGCAGCTGTTCCGCATTATGCTCAATCTCGCGCGCAACGCCGTGCAGGCGCTCGGGAGCCGCGCATCGCGCGATCCCGGCCGCGATCAGATCCGCATCACGGGCCGCCGCGAAGGGGCGGTGGTGGTCATCGAGGTATCCGACACCGGCCCTGGTTTTTCGGAGCAAGCGAGCGCCCACCTGTTCGAAGCGTTCCAAGGCTCGACCCGCAGCGGTGGCACCGGCCTCGGGCTTGCAATCGCCGCCGAATTGGTGCGAGCCCACGGCGGCGACATCCGCCTGGTCGAAGGCACGATCGGCGCCACGTTGCGATTGACCATTCCCGACCGCGCAGTCGAACTTTCCGCCCATCGCGGCGCTCGCGCGCAGGGGTAAAAGCAAGGCAATTGTTTCGGGAACGCGTAAATTGACGGTGCAGACTTCAGTTCGCGACCTCGGCGCCCGCTCGCATCTCGATGCGTTACTAGCAATTGTGGGGCCGGTAAGCGGCCTCGATATCCTCGATGTCGGTTGCGGTGAAGGACATCTGGCGCAGGCGCTCGCCGAGCGCGGCGCGCGCGTCACCGGCTGTGACCCGTTGATCGCCGAGACGCCTTCGACCAAACACGGGAACGGCAGCTACCGGCTCGTCAAAGCGCCCGCCGACGCCATTCCCGAACCCGATCGATCGACCGATCTGGTGCTGTTTGTGTTTTCGCTGCACCACGTTCCAGCGGCAAAACTCAAAGGCGCTCTCATCGAGACACGGCGAGTCTTGCGGCCTTCCGGCCGGCTTTACGTCGCCGAGCCACTCGCCCAGGGGCCGCATCAATATATTATGGAGTTATTCCACGACGAAACGGAGGTGCGAAAAGCCGCTGCCGGTGCGCTCGCGCAATTTGCGGGGTCGCATTTTGCGGCTGTTGAGATAGCGGGCTACACCGACACGCGGCGTTATTCGGACTTCGATTCGTTTGCCGGCCGCATGATCGCCAACATGCGCTTCAACGGCTACTCCGAGAAAGCGGTCCTAGCACCTGATGTTCGCCGTCGCTTCGCCGAGACGCACGCAAAAACCGCCGGCGAATTCGACCAGCCCGTGCGCATCGATTATTTCCACCCTGCGAATTAACACTTTGTCTCAGCCGACAAAATGAGCGTGACGATCTATGACGACTTCGGGGCCGCCGGTGCGCTATCGCCTGACAAATGGAACCGGCATATGCCGGTGCCGGGCCTCTGGGATCCGGCAGCGGTCGTCACCTGCCGCGGCGGCAGGCTCGCTCTCGAAGCGCGACGCTTCACGCTGACGCGACCCGACGCTCACGACAACGTCAAGGCGCTGATCTACTCGACCGCCGAGTTCAGCCCCGGCGAACGCAGGCTTCTGACGCTCGAAACGGATATGCGCGTCGAAACGTTCGGCACTGACGCTAATCCGTTTGGCGTCGACCCAGGCGACGTGCGCCTTGGCTGCGGAGCGCTCAACACCATTGATCCGAAAACCTTCACGGTCTTCGACTTCTTCGTCAGCGGCGGCCGCATCGTGCCGCTCTACGAGCGGCTGCCGTTCGGCCAGAACAAGGGCAATCCCTATCCGGCATTTACCGAGTTGATCCCAGCGGACGTACCCACGTCGCAGGGCCAATGGCATCGCTATGCCATCCGCTACGACCGCGCCAATGACCGGGCCGAGTGGCTCGTCGACGGCGCCGTTGTCGCCGAGCGCGGACCGGTCGGCGCGCCACCGGGCGAGCGCGGACCGATTGTGAAACTCGACAGCATCAGGATCGGCGGCGGACTGTTCACCATGTTCGGCGATCTGCACAACGATCGCGCGCAGACCGGAGACCGTGAAAAAATTCCCGGCCTCGATCCGCTTTACCGGCGAACGCTGTTCGGGCAAGGAGTGAGGGTCGAATTCGGGGCGTTCAAAATTGCGCGCGAGTGAGGCCGCGAAGAATCGCGGAGAATGAAGGAGCGATCGCATGATGCGCGCATCTAGAACCATCAAGGTCAATGCCGATCCCAAGGAGCAGCCGCTGACGCGGAGCCTCGTGTGGCGCGGCCTGGTGATGAAGGCGGAGAATCCCCTGCCCTTCGTCCCCGTCATTTCCAGCTGCAAGGTGCTCGAGCGCCGCACCGACGGCCTCACCCGCGAAATTGTCGACAAAGGCGATACCATTGTTGAGGTTGTGACGTTCGAACCTGAGCACGTTGTCAAGTTCGAGCGCACCTCGGGCCGCGTCCTCGGCACCATCCTCAACGAGATCATCGAGGACGAGCACGGCGACCTGGCGCTCAAGTTCACCTTCACACTCACTGTCGAAGGCATGGAAGCAGACAGCGCCGAGGAACAAGAGTTCGCGGGACAGATGGAACAGGGCTATCTGATGGCGGTCGCCGCCACCCTCAAGGCGATGCGCGAACTCGCCAAAAACAGCGCGCTTAAAGCGGCGTCGTAAGCTACGCTGCCGGCGGAGAGCCAAGGAGAACGCGGATGGCGCACGGAGTTTTCGTCGACGGCGTCTGGCACACCGAATGGTACGACACGAAGAGCGGCGGCAGCTTCGTGCCCGCCGAACCCGTATTCCGCAACTGGGTCACGCCCGACGGCACCGCCGGGCCCTCCGGCGAAGGCGGCTTTGCCGCCGAGCGCGGCCGTTATCATCTCTATGTCTCGCTCGCCTGCCCTTACGCCCATCGCACGGCGATTTTCCGCAAACTGAAAGAACTCGAGGGCGTCGTCTCGATGTCGATCCTCGATCCGGTCATGGGCGACCAGGGCTGGCAGTTCGACGACGGCCCCGGCACGACGCCTGACACAGTCAATGGCAAGCAGAGACTCGGCGAAATCTATCTGCTCGCTAATCCGCGCTACACCGGCCGCGTCTCGGTGCCGGTCCTTTGGGACAAGAAGCGGCACACCATCGTCAACAACGAGTCTCCGGAAATCATCCGCATGCTCAATTCAGCATTTGCCGCCTTCACCAACGACCGGACCGATTACTATCCCGCTGACTTGCGCGCCGAGATCGATCGCATCAACGCGCGCGTCTACCAGGACGTGAATGTTGGTGTCTACCGAGCCGGCTTCGCGACCAGGCAAGAGGCATATGAAGAAGGCTGCCGCGCCGTGTTTGCCGCGCTCGATTGGATCGAGGAAATACTGTCGCGCCAGCGCTGCCTCGCAGGCGACCGCCCGACCGAAGCCGACTGGCGGCTATTCACCACGCTCGTTCGCTTCGACGCGGTCTATTATAGCCACTTCAAATGCAATCTGCGCCGCATCATCGATTATCCGAACGTGTCGAATTATGTGCGCGACCTCTATCAGGTGCCGGGCGTCGCCGACACCGTGAACATGGATCACATCAAACGGCACTATTACATGAGCATGACGGCGATCAATCCGACCCGAATTGTGCCGCTTGGTCCGCAGCTCGAGTTTTCCGCGCCGCACGACCGCGGGCGCTTTGCCCAGGCAAAATTGGGGCGTACCGGATGATCGGTTTCGATGGCGCTCGCGTCACGCATATCAACCCGGCCGAACTCGGGACACCACCCGGTTATTCTCAAATCGTGGATGTTCGCGGCGGCCGCATCATCTTCATCTCCGGTCAGACCGCGCTCGGCCCCGACGGTCAAGTGGTAGGCAACAACGATTTCGCCGTGCAGGCGGCACAGGTCTTCCGCAACTTGCAGATTGCCCTGCGGGCCGTCGGCTGCACAGCGGCGAATCTGGTCAAGCTCACCGTGTTCCTGCGCGACATGGAAAATCTGTCTCTTTATCGCGAGGCGCGGAATCGTTTCTTTGCCACAGTGACGCCGCGGGCGGCGCCCGCCATCACGCTGATCGAAGTGTCGCGACTTTATGGTAGTGAGTTCTTGATCGAAATCGAGGCGGTGGCCGCCGTTTGACGCGGCGCGCGAGGCTGGCCGGTAATTACCGCGGTGGGTTCCACGCCGGCGCGGTTAGCCGACGTCTGCCGTCGGGCGTAAGCCGTTCGCCCGCGCCGGCTGGGAGTTTGTCCCAGAGCTGGCAGGTGACCGGCTTGTGCTTCTGGTCCAGTCCTTCGCAATAATTGGTGTATTCGCACACCCGCACCTCGCCGCCGAAACCGAGCAGCGTTTTTCTGAACCAGTCCGGGTCGGCGAGCGATTGCCGCGCGGCGCCGACAATGTCGCAGACGCCGCGCGCGAGATAATCTTCCGCCATCTCGAAATTGTGGATGCCGCCGGTGCACACGACCGGCACGTCGCCGCCGGCGCCGCGGATCGCGTTTCGGATCGCCGCGCTCGGCTCGGCGTTGCGGCCGAACGGCCCGCGTTCATCGGAGATGAATTGCGGCATGCATTCGTAGCCGCTGCGGCCAGTGTAAGGATAGGCGGCGGCGCCAACGGTCGGTTGCTTGGCGTCGTCGAACTTGCCGCCGCGCGACAGCGAAATGAAATCCATTCCGGCGCGCGCGAAGGCGACGCCGAAATGTACGGCGTCGTCGACGCTGCTGCCGCCGTCGATGCATTCGTCAGCAAGATAGCGGCAGCCGACCGCGAAGGTTTTGGCGGCCCGGTGGCGGACCTCGGCGAAGACTTCGAGCGGCAGCCGCACGCGATTTTCGAGCGCGCCGCCGTAACCATCGCCGCGAGTGTTGGTGCGCGAGAGGAACGATGCCATGGTGTAGGCGTGTGCGTAATGCAGTTCGACACCGTCGAAGCCCGCCTTCTCGGCGCGCTGCGCGGCCTCGGCGAACAGGCCCGGCAGAACCTGCGGCAGGTTGCGAATGTGCGCGTGCTGCATGTCGGTGACGCGCTCGCGAAAGCCGAACTGCAGCGATTCCCATTCTTCCTCCGCCAGCACCCGCTTAAGCTCGCTCTCGCTCAGCGCGCTCAGGCGCGCGCGCAACTCGGCATCGGGCAAATCCGGCGCGCCCAGCGCCGCGCGATGCGCCGGCGTGATTGAGAGGAAGCGCTCGAAGAATTTCTTCGGCTCCGGGCGGCGGCGGATGGCGAGGAAATCGATCAGCTGGATAAGGAGGCGCGTGCGGCCCCCGCTCGCGTGGCGCACTGTCTCGACGAGGCGCGTGAGCCCGGGCAGAAAACGATCATGGCCGATGCGCAACAGCGGCCCGCTCGGCACGTCGCGGATGCCGGTCGCCTCGACCACGATGGCACCCGGCATACCGCGGGCAAATCGCTCGTACCAGTCGATGACTTCTTCGGTGACATAGCCGTCATCGGTCGCCCGCCACGGCACCATGGCTGGAACCCAGGTGCGCTGCACGAGCCTGACCGGCCCGATGTCGATCGGCGAGAACAGGCGCGAGGCCGCGGCCTCTGCCGCCGACGGCACGCGTCCGGCCGACGCCTCGTACCGGATCCGCTGCGGCGGTCGCCACACGGCTCAACTCCTCAAGGTTTGGCCACCATCACTTATACATTATAAGCGCATTTGCCGACGGGCAGGGCCGGCGCCGCCGCTTGCTAATGAGCGCCCAAGCTTATAGCTATGGCGCGCGTTGGCGGCCGCCTCGGCGGCCGGTATTTTTCAAGGCCGTCGCCTAAACGCGCCCGTAGCTCAGCTGGATAGAGCACCAGACTACGAATCTGGGGGTCAGGAGTTCGAATCTCTTCGGGCGCGCCATAAATCCTTATGTCTGTCAGAGAGATATAACGTCCGGGCGACGAGGTAGGCTGATGTGCTGATCCGACTGGCAACCAGCTGGCAACCGCACCCGCCGATGTCGCGGGCTTTTTGTCGCTATGGCAATCCTGCTTGTGGATTCGATAACAAACGCCAAATCGTGCTCAGCAACGTAAGCGCATATTCGGGCCAGGGCACCACGGGGAGGCGGACCATTCTGCGGTTATGCGGGGGCCCGCTGAAATGCAGCCTCTAGCTTGAGCACGTCAGCCGTGAATTGCTCACCGCTCCGCTCTATGTCCTCAAGCGTAATGTCCACCCGCGGGAACGTTTGACC
>Ga0187783_10001800_pt1 | contig 15839 bp, 11 predicted proteins | sample 1015_SJ02_MP02_2_FD_132471 | JGI IMG/M metagenome (GOLD analysis project Ga0187783, IMG submission 132471) | Tropical peat soil microbial communities from peatlands in Department of Meta, Colombia - 1015_SJ02_MP02_20_MG | ecosystem: Environmental > Terrestrial > Soil > Wetlands > Peat | place... | reverse complement strand
TTGGTTCGGTCTCCAGGTCGGCGGCCCCGCACAGGAGATATCAGCGGCTGGTCTCACACATTGCGTCCGTGACCTCTCACCGCAGATCCACAACTTTGCCGACACTGCGGCGGCGGTCGCGGCCCTTGATCTGATCATCACCGTCGACACGTCGATGACGCACCTGGTCGGCGCGATGGGCAAAACCGGATGGGTAATGATCTCGACCGCCCGGGAATGGCGATGGGCGGGTCGCGAGGCGGATAGTCCGTGGTATCCGTCGTTGCGGCTGTTCCGACAGCCGTCGGCGGGAGACTGGTCGCCGGTCGTATCTGCCATGGTGACCGAACTGACCGGGATGACCGGAGAGACGTCCCCCGATTATCCGCTCGTTGCCGACAGATAGTTGACCAGGCTCAATTGGGCGAGCCGGGCCGTGGTTGAGAACGATGCTTCCAGGGTGTTCTGCAGTGACAGGATCTCGCTGCCAATCTGGGCCTGTGAAACCCCGTTGATCCCCTGCATCATGTTGGTGAGCGCCGTTTGGGTCTGCTGATTCACGGTGCTGGCGTTGTTCATAACGACCTGGGCATTGGCGATGTTGGCCTCGATATCGTCGACCGTCTGCGATCCCGGAGATCCGCTCAGGTTAGAGGCTACCCGCTGGCCGAGAGCCGTATAGCTCGCCTGTGCATTCGGGTTACTGGGCGAGTAAGTGGTTGCGGCGAGCACCGCAATATTGGAGACCAGATTGGTTATGGCAGGCTCGTTGGCACGCATGCCGTAAGAGATCGTAGTGGACTGGCCGACCTGGGCCTGTTGGGTCTGAAGGGCTGGCGTGCTGCCGTTATCGCCCGTATACCAGAACACGGTGTTGGCGGTGGTGCCGTTCTGCAGCGCCGTCGCGGTGTCGAAGGGTGGTCCGGCCACTCGTTGCGGGGGGTCGGAGTTGAAGAAGTCGTTGGCGGCCGCCACCGCTGAGGCGGCTGGCAGCTGGGTCTGCGCCAGGTTGGTGACGGCCGTGGTCAACGCCGCCTGCAGATTGGTCGCGGTTGCCGACGGCGTCGTCCCAATGCTGAATTGGTTGGTTCCGGGCGACGTCGACGATGTGGCCTGAAGGGTGATGTTCTGGCTGGTGCCGTCCGGCAGGGTCAGGCTGAAGGTGATCGTATCACCATCGTTCGGATTGGTTGGAAGGTTGACCGAGATCGCCGCCGGCGAGCCGGTTGGCCCGGTCACGGTCGCGCCAGTCAAGCTCGACGAGACGCTGGCGAGTTTGAAGCCGAACGGCGATCCAGCAACATCCTCGCTGATCGACACAGTCGTCCCGGTCGGTGCCGGTATGACCAGACGGCCGAGACCGTTACTGCCGAGATCGGCCTGGCTGCGCTCAGAAATCACCTGTTCGAGACCGGCCTGACTGCCATTGCCGTTGAGGATTTGACTCGCCGTAGCTACCGAGGGCTGATTGACTGCGCTGCCCGAAAACAAATAATTGTTGCCCACCTGGGTATTGAGCAGATCGACGATCTGATCGAGTTGAGTAGCGGCAGATTCCTGGGTGGAGGTTTGTCCGGTGTTGTCGAGGGCGAATGCGGGCTGATTGTTGATTGCCTGCTGAACACTCGTTCCGACACTTGCGATCTGTGTCAGCGCCGTCTGCGCGACGCTCAGCGTGGTGCCGACCGTGGTAATCGTATTGCCGTAGCCGGTCAACGCCGCGAGCTGCGAGTCGAGCCCTACGGTGACGCCGGCCTGCGAACCGAGGTCGGAATAAACGTTGGCCTTCTGCCCGGTGCTGAGCTGCTCGGAGAGCGTGGTGAGCTGGTTCTGCAGATTGTTCTGAGCCTGAACCGTAGCCGCGACGCTGGAGCCGACGCCGGTGATACTCATGTGGCACCTATCTGACTGAGGGTGGTCAACATCGCCTGAATCGTCGACATCACCCGCGCGTTCGCCGCATAGGCGTTCTGCAGAGTAATAAGATTGGTCATCTCGGTATCGATGTTGACACCCGACTGGCTGTTGAAACGCTGCTGCAGGGCGTTTACCACCACATCCTGGCCCTGCTGCAGACTGGTCGCGGCATTGGCCGACTGGCTCTGCTGACTGACGACCTGGCTCATGTAATTCGACAGCGTGCCGGAGAACGGAACCGATTGGCTGCCGACTCCAGTTGCCGCCGAAAAGCTCAAGGTCGCGTTGGTCAGCTGGTTCAACAGGAAATTTGGACGGGTCGGGTCTCCGGCCGAGGTCTGCGGCGAAGTGTTGTAGACCACGAGCGTCGACGGATTGTTGAGCACGGCGCTGTTGACGGTAATGCGTCCGGCGAGGCCAACGGTCTGCGAGCCAGACGAGGTAATCGCGCCGGTAATGGGCGTCGTTCCATCGGTGAACAGCGGCAGTTGGACGTTGCCGTTTGACAGTGCCGTTGCCGTCGTCGTGGTGGAAACCGCATTCACCACTGTAGTGTTGGTTCCCGAATTGAGCACCTGCAGCGTAGTTCCTGATGGGTTGGAGAACTGCAGATTGGCCCCGAGTGCGCTGTTGAGCTGCGACACGACCGACGCCATACCGCCGGAGAAATTCACGCCGATGACCTGGTTATTGGGATTGGTCGACGTGTTCGGCAAGGGCAGCGCCGCTGGGTCAGCAACACTTTCGATGGTCACGGTATGCTGGACGTTACTCGGGTCCGTATAGGTCACCTGGATCGAGTTGCCCGGCAGCACGGAGCCGACATCGACGCTAAAGCCCGACTGGCTCCCGGACGTCACGGCCGTTCCGCTGGTGGTCTGGTCCGAGAGCGTCTCCGACATCTGGTCGGCCAGCTCATCGAGCTGGCTCTGTGCCTGCGGGAGAATCTGGTCGCGCATCTCGACGTAGGCCGCGATCTGGCCCGACCGAATAGCGCCGTTGGCGAGCAGATCGGTGCTTGAGCCGCCGGGTGCGACGAGTGTGATGGTGCCGGCGCCGTCCTGGCTCGGGTTGGCGCTCCACAGCTGCGTTGCCGACAGCGAGCCGACGTTATCGAAGTTGAGCTGCGAGGCCTGCGTCCCGCTCACCAGCTGGAGGCCGGAGCCGGTGAATACCGAGATTTGGTTGTTGCCGCTCTGGACGACACTGATGTTCATCAATTGCGAAAGCTGAGAAACAGCCTGGTCGCGCTGATCTTCGAGGGTGTCCTGGGTGCTGTCCTGCGTGCTGGCGCCCGCCAACTGCTGATTGATCTGGGCGATCTGCGAAATGTCCTCGTTGGCCTGCTGGACGTCGGTGGCGATGCCCTGCTCAGCCTGGGTGCGCAGTGACTGGACGCTGGTGGTCATCGAATTGAGATTTTGCGCGACTTGCTGAGCCGCAATAACCACACCGCTTTGTGCGGAATAGGAGGCGGGATTGGTCGAGAGTGACTGCAACGCGGTAGTCAAATTGTTAAAGTTGGTATCGAAAGCGCCGGCAGTGCCGGGCGTTCCATAGATCTGCTGCAGCTGCTGATACATCTGCGATTTGGCATCGGCATAGGAGCCGCCCGATGTTTCGGTCCACAGCTGACTCTGCAACAGACTGTTTAGATTGCGATTGATCCCCGCGACGTCGACACTGCTGCCCGATGAACCACCGGTTGAAACTTCGACCTGATTGGCGCTTTCGTCGACGTAACCGGGTGTGTTGGCGTTCGCCACATTGCCGGAGATGATCGATAGGCTCTGCTGGGTCGCATTGAGACCCGACAGTGCGGCGGAGAGAGCGTCAGCGAGACCCATGATACCAACCGTCTACCCGTGTTCGTCACCGCGCCCGCGAGACCATCACTGAATCACAGTGAGCAGGCTCTGGATCATCTGATCCGCGGTTGTCATGACCTTGGCGTTGGCCGAATAGGCCTGTTGCGCGACGATCAATTGGCTGAACTGGCTGGCGATATCGACGTTCGAGGCCTCCAACGAGCTGCCGACAATCTGGCCGGTGGTCGAGAAAAGGGGCCCGCCGGATTCGGCAGTGGCCGCATAAGCGCCGCCATCGAGAGCCTGCAAGCTGTTTTGGCCGTTGAAGTTCGCGAGCGAGATCTGCGCGAGCGGAACAGTCTGGCCGTTTGAGAAGGTGCCGACCACACGATTCTCGGAGTCGACGGAAACCGATTGCAGTTTACCGGCGGCAAACCCGTTCTGCGTCAACGTACTCACATTCGCCGTCCCGCTCGAGTCAGCAAACTGGGTGAGCCCGTTGCTTCCGAACACGACTTGCACGTTACCGAGTGAATCGCCGCCGACGGTGAGATTGCTGAGCGTCAGGCCCGAGACCGGCGGGCTCAACTGGCCGTTAGCGTTGAAGGTGAAATTCGTGCCAGCATTCTGCCATTCAGCCTCTGTGCCGGTCGCGCTGGAATTGGTCTGATAGAACAGCTGCCAGGTGTCGGTGCCGCCGGTCTGAGTGCTGGCGGTCTTGGCCCAGCGAAACTGGATGTTGACGGGATTGCCGGTCGAATCATAGGCGGTGACCGAACCGCCCGCGATCGACTCGTTGATGAAAGTCTGGTTGTCGTCGGCGATCACCGTACCGTCGGCCGGAACGGCCAGCAGATTCTGCAGGCCGAATTTGGCGGCACTGGCCGTGCCACCAACGGTGATCTGATCAGTCGAATTCAGGGCGCTGATCGTGACATTGCCGTTGGCGGTGTCGACCGTGGCGTTGACGTTGGTCAACCCCTGTAAGGCGGTCTGCAACTCGCCGAGCGTGGCAACTTGACTGCCGCTAGTGCCAAAAGTGATGGTTTTGGTGATCGGCGATCCGCCATTGCTGGTGGTAATGGTCAGGGTCTGGCCTGCCGAGACGGCACTCTGGGTGAGCAGATTGGTTGGCTCGAAGCTGTTCTGTCCCGCGCCGAAGCCAAGCGCCGCCGAGGCAGCCGGGGTGCCGCCGACGGTGATGGATGCGAGGTCATTGGTGCCGGTCAGAACGATTGAACCGGGGCCGCCGCTTGGAACAATCGCGGCGCTTACGTCGGCAGTGCCGCCGTTGATCGCGGCCAGGAAGGTCGCAACGGTGTCGCCATTGGCCACGGTGTAGGTGTCCGTGTTGGTTCCGTCGCTGACCGTCACGGTCTGGCCCGCGGTCAGGCCGAGGGAGGCCATGGTCGTTCCCGGTGAGAGGGTGGTGACGGTTCCGGTACCCTTTGCGGCCGCGTCGGGCGAGAGATCGGCTCCCGTGCCGGTGATCTTGGCGGCCGTCGGTGCACCGGTGAGTGGATCAGCGATGAAACCGGTCGGATCGAGCAGTTCAGACCCTGCGACTCCCGATTGGGCGTCCGCCGTCAGCGGGAAGCTTGCGAGATTTGCCTGGTAGTTGATCTGTGTGGTTGCCTGGGCGGGAAGGAAATTGTTGTCGAACTGCAGGACTTGCGGGACGCTGCCGACTGGATTGCCGGTGGTGGCATCCACCGGAATGCCCATCAGATAGTAGCCGGCACCATTCACCAGGTACCCGTTGTTATTCAGCTGGAAATCGCCGCGCCGGGTATAGTCATCGACCCCGCTGAATACCGGCTGATTGTCGGAAAAGGAGCTCGGGTCGGAGACGACGAAGTAGCCGGCGCCATTGATTGCCATGTCGGTGCTGACTGACTCGGTCTCGATCGAACCCTGCACGTCGTTGGTCGCGACCGAACTCGCAATGACGCCGCCGGCCTGCTGCTCGGATGCGGCCGCCGCGTTGGTCACCATATCGGCGAAGGCGGTGTCAGTGCCCTTGTAGGAGGTGGTCTCGGCGTTGGAGATGTTCCCGCAAATGTTCTGCAGCTCAACTGCCCGCGCCTGCAGACCCGCGACGGCGGTCGTTAGAGCATCGAAGATACCCATGACGTGGTCTCCAGCTACGTTCTGGTGCCCCACGGAGGTCTCAGGGTGGCCGTGGTCGCACGATCGGGATCACCCTTGCACGGCCCGTGCCAATAAAATTATGTAGTAATTTCAATTACTTAAGAGGGAACATAGGAAACTCTGCCCGGCAAGACCCGCCGCCCCCCAGGCAATTTCTGCCGGGCTGGCAAAGCCCCGCCGGCCGAACGGCTGGTTTGTAGAGCGACTGGCCGCTATGGATGGGGAGCCGGGTGGAGATCGAGGTCGAGCATGCCTTTTGAAGGGACTAGTGCCTACGTTGCCACCGATGACCTCAAGGTGGCCGTGAACGCCGCCATCGCACTCGAGCGCCCGCTGCTCGTGAAGGGCGAACCAGGCACCGGCAAGACTGTGCTTGCGCTCGAAGTCGCCAAGGCGCTGGGCGCAGCCCTGATCGAATGGCATGTCAAATCGACGACCAAGGCGCTGCAGGGACTTTATGAATACGACGCTGTTTCCCGCCTGCGCGACAGCCAACTGGGCGACGAGCGTGTCCGCGACATTCGAAACTATATCAAGCGCGGAAAGCTCTGGGATGCGTTCGTGTCCGACGAGCGTCCGGTCCTGTTGATTGATGAGATCGATAAGGCGGATATCGAGTTTCCCAACGATCTGCTTCAGGAACTCGATCGCATGGAGTTTTTCGTTTACGAGACCGGCGAGACCGTCAAGGCCCGGCGCCGGCCGATCGTCGTCATTACTTCAAATAACGAAAAGGAATTGCCGGACGCGTTCTTGCGCCGCTGTTTCTTTCATTACATCCAATTTCCGGATGCCCACACCATGCGGGCGATCATCGAGGTGCACTTTCCGGGCATCAAGCAGCGTCTGGTTGCCGAGGCCCTGCGGATTTTCTACGACATCCGCGAGGTCCCGGGGCTGAAGAAGAAACCGTCAACTTCCGAGTTGCTGGACTGGCTCAAACTGTTGATGGCCGAGGATGTTGGCCCCGACGTCCTGCGCGAACGCGACCCCAAGAAATTGATTCCGCCGCTTCACGGCGCTTTGCTCAAAAACGAGCAGGACGTTCACCTGTTCGAGCGGCTGGCGTTCATGGCGCGGCGTGAGGGACGTTGATTGGCCCGAGTTTAATTCGTCTTGAGGTTCGGCCCATGGCCGCTACTCGCTTTGCGCGGGCTATGGCTTCCGCATCAGGTCGGCCGCGCAGCGCTCACCACAACTTGACGTCGAACGAGTAGCTCGCCCCCACCCCGAAAGTCATCTGATTGGGCGAGCCGCGCTGGATGACGAGCGGCGAATCGGCGGCATCTGCGCCAAGCCGATCGTATTCGAGATAGACGTGGCTCTCCCAACGCGGGGTCCACCAGTACTGAGCCTGCGTACCTGCCCCGAACGAACGCAGTCCACCTTTCGGGTCGAAGATCGGAAGACCGGAAGCTGCAGATTCGGCTGCATCGATCCCGAAATAAGGGTTGAGCGCGCGCGCATCCGCCAGTGTCAAGCGGGGACCGCCGGACAGGATCCATTGCGGTCCCACCGGTGCCACCACATCGGTTATCGACTGCGCGGTGACCCCATGATTGCCGAAAAACCCTTGTTCTAGCTCCAGGCGGCTGCGCAACCAGGGAGTGAACCAATATTGGGCAAACCCCCCGAGTTCGAGTGCCCAATCAACGCTGTCGAGGCCTTGCAGAGCGTTATAATCCGATGCCGTGCGCCCCGACTTGAGGGTGCCTACTGGCCCGGCCGAAAATCCGTTGGTGTCGTAGAGCGCAAAGCCAACGCCGTCGCGCGGGCTGTGAAACTGCGCTGGTGACCCGAGGGTACGAAGCCCGAATATGGGATACGGGCGCACGGTGTAGACGTCAGCACCGTCGAAGCCCGGAAGCACCTGCCCCTCGGCTCCGAGAGTGACGGTCCACTCGCCCGGAATGAGCGGATCGCCGACTGCGGGGGCCGCACCGATGACCAAAACTGTGGCCGTCATGGCCACCGCAGTCACACAGCCGGCTAATCGTCCGTGCCAGTCAACCATCGATCGCCCCCGTCCAGTGCGCAAACTGTCTGGCGCGAGCTCTGTTGTCAATCGCGGACATACCTGACGCGCTCGAAGAGCTCGGGCACGTTGCAATTCGGTTCGTTGCGGTTGCGGCGCGCGAGGGTTGTCTCAAGCCGGAGCCGGGACCGGTCGCAAATGCGATCGAGCCTCGGGTTGAGCCGACATCGGCGCCAGCTGAGGCTGCGATTGTCCGACCTATCAGCGTTGATTCGAGTTGCGTCCTTTGCCCTTGCGACCGCGCCGATTGCGTGGAGGCGTTGCGGCAGGGACGTCCGCGACCGGGGGCAAGCTTGATGCGGGCGCTGCGCTTGTGTCCGCGGTGCTCTCTGATGTCGCGATGACGTCCGCAACGCGCGGGTCCGCCGATCTCCCCTCACCGACCGGATCAGCGGCCTTGTCATCATCGGCGTCAATTGCAGCGCGGGCGCGTAACGCCGTTGCGAGATCGACGATCTGGTCGGACCACGTGTCCAAATCGAGCCCGCTGGCCCGTGCCCCCGAGGATGTCGAGATTGTCTGATCATCAATCGGTGGCGAAGGTTCGACGGCACCCTGTTCGGTGCTGTCGGATCGTCCGACCAGCTGTTCGGTGCGCGACTCGTGGGCGGTTGGGGCTCGCATGGTCGCGGTGCCAAACAATGTCTTGCTGATAATGGTCTGTCGGTGCTGCGGCTTACTGAGCGCGCCGTTTGCCGAGCCCGCGGCCGGACTCGACACGACGTCGGTGCTCAACATCGATTCCTTGGTAACTGATCCGATCAATGCTGCAAGACCAGAGGCGGCAGAGGTGGTTGTGCCGATCGATTCCTTGGCCGTCGTGGTCAGATTGGATTCCTTGGGGCGCAGGCGGGCGGCGCGGGCGGCTGCGATTCTCTGTGCAACCGTGGCACCGAGAGCGCGCGCGGCGACACTGAGCCTGCCAAATGTGGTTGCCAATGTAATCCCGAGTGCGCGGCCCGCGCGGGCAGCGGCCGCTCCGCCCACACGGACCCCACGGCCGATGGCCGCTGCCAAAGCACGGCGTTTGGCCGCGACAATCTCGCGACGCACCGCCGCGGCGGCGCGCTGCTTTGCCCGGAAAGCCTCATAGCGTCGCTTCAGCTCATGATAATGGGAGCCATAGCGCTCCTCCAGTGCGTCTCCCGCTTGCATAGCCCAGTAGATTGTCTGAACTGCAGCACGTCCGGCCGTGCCGCCCGTCCAAACCAATTCGTAGGACGAGAAGAGTCGCCAACGGTCATCGCCCTCGACGATCGCACGGGCAATCAGATCAGCCCCCATGGCGGTGGCATTGAGGCCATGACCGCCGAACGCGCTGGTGACCCATAGGCCTGGAGCCACCTCGCCGATCTGCGGCATTTTGTGAACCGCATATCCCATGATGCCGGACCAGGCATGGGTGATCTCGACGCCACCGAGCTGCGGATAGGCCTTGGCAATGTCCACCCTGAGAATGCCGGCGAGCCGACGGGGCGTGGACGCACGCGTGGTAATGCGCGAACCCCACAGCAGGCGATCGCCGTCAATAATGCGATAATAATCGCCGGCCCGTCGGGTATCAGCCACAGCTCCGCCATAGCGGACAGCTTCGCGCAACCGGCTGCCCAGCGGCGCCGTGACGCCGACGTAGCTCGAAATCGGCATGATTGCCTGGGCGACCTGCGGCGCCACTGCTCCCAAATGCGCTCCACCGGCCAGCACGATGTGACCGGCGCGAATGCGCCCCTTCGGGGTCTCGATGCGCTTGCGCACTCCTGCCGGATCGATGGCAAGTGCCGGCGTTTCCTCAAAAATCTGTGCGCCCGCCTGCTCTGCTGCCGCCGCGAGCCCGAGGGCATAATTGAGAGGATGGATGTGAAAGGCGGTTGGGAAATGGACAGCCTGAAAATAGCGGTCGCTGCGCAGCACGTCACGCACCCGCGCCGCCGGCCAAGCCTCAACCACTGTGCCAAACTGGGTTCGGAGCATTTCGACGCGGTGTTCAACGCCGACTTGGTCATCGACACGGGATACGCTGAGCCGTCCGTCCGCTGGCTCGACTCCCGGCATGTCGGTGTCAGCGATCGTGGCGCGAATGTATTCGACGCCTGCCACAGACATCGCCCATAACTCGCGGGCCCGGTCGAGCCCAACCCGGGCGACGATTGCGTCAACTCCTTCTGCAAAGCCCGGCGAGACGAAACCACCATTGCGTCCCGATGCATTCCAGGCGATGCGTTTGGCTTCCAGCACCGCAACCGACCAGCCGCGCCGGGCGAGCTCGCGTGCGACGGTCAGCCCAGCCAATCCGCCACCAATCACACACGCATCGACGTCAATATCGAATGTCAGCGGCTCGCGCGGCGAGGACGCAACCGCTGTTGCCGCATACCAACTCCACCCATAGGGTGCCGGATCGATTGCGTTCATGCCTTCTGCCGATGCCGCACCGGGCGCCCTGGTAGAAGTCGGCAAAAACCGTCCCCTACCCGATAGCACCGAGCGGCGCTGTCCTCCGTCCAGGACCCATTCACGCGAGATTCCGGTTCGACGACCTTCTGGCGATGGGACCAGCCGCCGCGGACCGTCTGGCCGCAAGGGTCGCTATCCTATGGTAAGAAACCAGGGCTTTGTCGCCGATCCAAGGCTTAGTGACAGATGTTTCTGTTGGCAACACGGCCCTCGCGGCTTGCGGTCACCGAAAGGCTGCGGCGCCATGCGAAATTGTCAGTAGCTCTCTGAGCCTATCGCAACTTGGAATTGATATCCCACCATGCGCCGTCTCATGCTGCTTCGCCATGCGAAATCCGACTGGTCAGACTCCCGCGCCCGCGACCACGATCGACCATTGGCCGAGCGCGGCCGAGAGTCGGCTCCCAAAACCGGCCGATATATGGCACGTCACGCCCTCATCCCCGACTTGGTGCTTGCTTCTCCGGCCGTGCGGGTGCGCCAAACCTGGGATCTCGTCACGCCGCATTTTTCTGCAAAACTCCCGGTGGTCTTCGAGGATCAGGTTTACGAAGGCTCCGCGAACGACTTGCTCGACCTCATCCGGGCGACGAAGCCCAGCGTTCACGCATTGCTCGTGGTCGGCCACAATCCACCCCTGCATGATCTCGCCAAGTCCCTGATTGCTGCGGGCGACATCGATGCGCGCCAACGGCTTGTCGAGAAGTTGCCGACAGGGGCGCTCGTCGTGATCGACTTCGCGGTTGACGATTGGAGTAAAGTCCACCCGTCTTCGGGTCGCCTCGACCGGTTTGTCGTTCCCCGCGCACTCGAGCGAGCGACGGACTAGCCCCGTCAGTGCGCGCTGCTGTAGTGGGGACCCGGTCATCGGCTTGGTCGCCCATGAAACCTCAATCGGTATCGGCGATCATGGTTGGCGATGCTCGACGCCGTTCCTATCTCACGTCCATAAATTGAGACTCGTTTGCATGCTTGGAACTGCCGCCACTATTGCCGAAGAGGCGCGTCTGGCCTCCCGCGCCCTGTTTGAATTCGCTGCCCATCTGGTTCACCCGACGGTGCGGCTTGGCGTCACCGGTCTGTCCGGAGCCGGTAAGACGGTTTTCATCACTGCGCTTGTCCATGCGCTGCTCAACGGGGGCCGATTGCCGGTATTCGAACCGCTCGCCTGTGGGCGGCTCGTGCGCGCGCGGCTCAAACCCCAACCCGATGACGCTGTCCCTCGATTCGATTACGAAAATCATAGCCGTGCCCTCGTCGAGTCCCATCGCTGGCCAGAATCGACCCGCCGCGTCAGCGAATTGCGGATTGTCGTCGAGTACCAATCGGCAAACGGTGCCGAGCGCACGCTGACCCTCGATATTGTCGATTATCCGGGTGAGTGGCTGCTTGATCTCCCGCTGCTGACCATGACCTTCGCGCAGTGGTCCGCACAGATGCTTGCGCTCTCGCGCGAGGCGCCACGCCGGACCTTGGCCGCCCCCTGGCACGCCCATCTGGTGACGCTGCGCCCCGAGGGACCCGAGGACGAACAGGCGGCGCTGACGGCCGCCAAACTGTTCACTGATTATCTCAAAGCGTGTCGGGAGGAGCGTTATGGTCTGCGTCTGCTGCCGCCGGGTCGGTTTCTCATGCCCGGTGAGCTCGCGGGCTCACCGGCGCTGACCTTCGCGCCGCTCGATTTTGGCGATACACATCTGGCCAAGGGGTCGCTCGGGGCTATGATGGAGCGTCGCTTCGACGCTTATAAGAACGTGGTGGTCCGGCCGTTTTTTCGAGACCATTTTGCAAGGCTCGACCGCCAGGTGGTTCTGATCGATGCGCTTGCTGCTTTCAATGCGGGACCGACGGCACTTGTGGATCTCGAGGCCGCTCTGACCTCGGTGCTCAAGAGTTTTCGTGCGGGCAACCGCACGCTTGCCAGCACGATGTTTCGCCCGCGCATCGACCGAATTCTATTTGCCGCCACCAAGGCTGATCACCTGCATCATACCAGCCACGACCGCCTCGAACGTATTCTCACTCGCATGAGCGAGCGGGCCATTGAACGAGCCAAATTCGCGGGTGCACGGATCGACGTGGTGGCTCTAGCAGCGGTGCGCGCGACACGCGAGGCCCTAATCGAGCGCCGGCGCGAGATATTGCCGGCGATCATCGGAGTTCCGCTGGCTGGCGAGACTGCGGCCGGCGAAACATTTGACGGCGCAAGCGAGGTAGCGGTGTTCCCCGGCGATCTTCCCGAAGACCCGCAGGCGCTGTTTGGAGCAGACGCCGGTGCATTCAAGGGGCTTACGGTTGCCGATCCAGAGAATGCGGACTATCGCTTCTTGCGCTTCCGTCCGCCAACGATCGACGAAAGGGCCAACCGACCGGGTGAGCTGCCTCATATCCGTCTCGACCGCGCTCTGCAATTCCTGATCGGAGATCGTCTGGCTTGAGAGTTGCCAAGCCAGCGAGTTCACCTCCAGGCCACATACCAGAAGGGCGGGCGTGGTCGACCATGCGGCCGGAGGCCGCAATCGTCTGGCGCAGGTCCCATGCTTGACGCCGCGGCCATTGGCGCAAATTATTGGCTCGGTTGGCCAATCCGATGATGCGGCTGGCGGATCATGCCCGTCGAGCAGCTGCGATGCTTGACGAGATGTCGCTGTGTACAAACGTTCTTTCCAGCTGATAATCCAGAACGTGCATTTCCTGCCCGACAGAGGCGAGTTCTGGCGCGGAGGAATACGATGACCCGTGTTACGACTGTCCGCAGACCGGCTGCATTTCGGCTGGACGACCCGCAAGTCGTGCTGACGCCTGAAGATTCGTCCGCTATCCCGGTTGGCGGATCGCGCACGACGATTCGCGTCGCCGCCGTTATGGAATCGGCCACCGAGGTGCCGGAATCCACCACCAGGCGCCGGCGGCGTTTCCCGTGGGGCACACTGTTCTGGTCGGCATTTGGTGGCATCGTTTTGCTTGGTCTCGGCCTTTCGACGACGCAACTGATCGAAGAACTCTATGCGCGCGCCGAGTGGCTGGGCTACGCCGCCATGGCGCTTGCCGCCGGTGCCACGGTTGCGCTTTTTGTGATCATCACCCGCGAAGTCGTTGGACTTGCACAGCTCGCCGCCGTGCACCGGCTGCGTGATCTTGCCAGCCTCGCTATCGCGACCGACGATCGGCGCTCTGCCGAGACGGTGGTCAGACGATTGCTCCACCTCACCAGGAGCAAGCCGCAGCTTGCGCGGTCACGTGCCAATCTGGCGGGGCATCTCGGAGAGATCATCGACGGCGCGGATCTGGTGCAGTTGGCCGAGCGGGAATTGATGGCGCCGCTGGACGAAGAAGCGCGTCGACTGGTAGCCGCCGCCGCCAAGCGCGTGTCAGTCGTCACCGCGGTCAGCCCGAGGGCCGCCGTCGACATGGTGTTTGTGTTCGTCACGGCGCTGATGCTGGTGCGCCGGCTGGCCGAACTCTATGGCGGGCGGCCTGGTGGACTTGGGCTGGTCAGACTGATCCGAGAGGTCGTGGCCCATCTCGCCGTGACCGGCGGAATGGCGGCTGGCGACGGTCTAATTCAGCAAATGATGGGGCACGGCATCGCGGCAAAGCTATCTGCACGGCTCGGTGAGGGTGTTCTCAACGGCCTGCTCACCGCGCGCCTGGGTCTTGCCGCGATCGAGGTTGCAAGGCCGCTGCCGTTCACCGCGCTGGGACGCCCGGCACTTGCCGATCTGGCTGGCGATCTGTTACGCCGGCGTTCTGACGACGGCGCTTCCGAGCTGCCGTCGCAGCTGAGCGGCGAACCGATTTAATCCTGAGGCCCACAGCACCACCACGACGAGTCAACTCGATCGTCCGAGGCACTCCAATGTTCAAGAATCTTCTGGTTCCGGTCGATCTCAGTGACACTGATCTCGTCAAACCCGCCATCGATGCCGCCATAACGATAACGCACACTTCCGGTGGGACGCTTCGTTTGCTCAGCGTGATGCCGCTTACGCCGGCCGGTCTTGCTCAATTCGTGCCGGCCGATTTCGAGACCCAGCAAATAGCCTCGGCGGCCGAGGCGCTCGAGATCGTGGCAAAAGAGAGCGGGCTGGACAGGGACCATGTATCGACGGCCGTGCGGACCGGGAGCATCCATCACGAAATCATCGAAGAGGCGTCCGCGATCGGGGCCGACCTCATTGTGATGAGTTCACACCGCCCTGGGCTGCGAACCTATTTCCTCGGCGCCAATGCGGCTCATGTGGTGCGACATGCACGGTGTTCGGTGCTGGTTGTGCGACAATAGCCGCCTTTCGCCTCCGCAGATCTGAATCGCCGAACCACCATAGCGCGTACCAAGCCACCGATCGCGCGCTGCCGCGAGCTCACGTCTGACACGAATGCAGTTTTGCGCTGGCGCCCCGTTCGTGACGCAACGCGGGCTGGTTGTCCTCGACCCGAGTCATCAGGATCACGACAAGGCTCCCGCGGTTGCTACCATGCTGGTGCCGAATCATGTAACGCTGAAAAGCTACGAATTTCCAACTCGGCGACATCAATCACGGATTTGCATGTGGGAAGTTGAAATAGGCGATCACGGCAGCCGCATCAGCGCGATGTCAAGTGAGCTGCGCAACGGCAGAAGCACCAGAGACGGTTATTTGCGAGGGTGTGGGCTGCAATTCGGAAATATCCGTAACCTTTGCGCGTCCGATCCGGTTTTTGCGCGCGCTCGTGAGATTGCGCGGTCGAAGTGAAGCGATTACAGACAACAATCTCTGCAATCTATTTGTATTAATCAGGTTCTTTCTTCCACATTTGTCTCCGGGGCACATTGTGGAATTCGGAACAGATCGCGGTGGATCGGCGCTCTTCATGGCTATAGTTGCTCAAGCATTCTGTCCGGGGATGAAGGTCTTTGCTTTTGATAGTTTCGCCGGAATGCCGGAAACCGATCGGCAGCGCGATATTCATCAGAAGGGCGATTTTCATCTCGCCTCCGCCGAGGAACTCCGGTCATTTGCCGATCAAATTGGTGTGCACAATCTGGAGTCGGTGAAGGGGCTATTCAAGGAGACTGTTCCGGCCATCCTCCCGTCAATCGGTCCTATCCGGCTGTCGCATATCGACTGCGATCTTTATGATGCTGTTCGAGACAGCTACGATGGCAGCAAACAGCAAATGGTGGCGGGAGGCTATATCGTATTCGACGATCCCTTGTTCTCGACCTGCCTCGGCGCATTCGAAGCGGTCGAAAGCCTAGTCATCCGCAGGGACGGCCTTCATGCCGAACAGGTGTTCCCACATCTGGTCTACCGGATACCGGCCTGAACAGCGTACAGGCCCCGTTGCCACCTGGAGCCAGGAGCCACTGCATGAGAGCCAGCCTCAGTAGGCTAAAACCCGGCAGTCCAAGTTCGCACGCATCAGGCGCGATCATTGGCATGACACTGGCACCGATGAAGCATGGTTTTCGGATGGAGGTAGGAAATACCGGATCGGGGAGTTGAATCAGA
>Ga0187783_10001799_pt1 | contig 15841 bp, 8 predicted proteins | sample 1015_SJ02_MP02_2_FD_132471 | JGI IMG/M metagenome (GOLD analysis project Ga0187783, IMG submission 132471) | Tropical peat soil microbial communities from peatlands in Department of Meta, Colombia - 1015_SJ02_MP02_20_MG | ecosystem: Environmental > Terrestrial > Soil > Wetlands > Peat | place... | reverse complement strand
GTTGGCGGCGACGGTTTTGGCGCAAGCCATCAAGGAGTTCCGATCACATCGGCCCGACCTTCGGTTTAGATTGTTCGATGGAGGTACCCCTGCCGTCATGCAACAGGTCGAAGCCGGCACGCTCGACATGGGCCTGGGCGTTTTCCTCAGACATTTATCCGGCGTCCGACGTACGCCATTGTTTCGCTTTTCCTTGGTGGTGATACGCCCGGATAACGATCCTGCATTTCGGCGTGCCACGACCACCTGGTCTGCCTTAAAAGGAGAGAAGCTAATCTCGCTGCCGCCATCCCTTCCATTGCAGCAGCTTATAGACAAGCATCTCGCTCGTGCCGGCGTCGCTGATCAGCCCAGCCTCGTGCTGAACTATCTCAATACGCAGGTCGCGATGGTCGAAGCCGGGGTGGGCGTTGCGATCATTCCTTCATACGGGCAACTCGCCTGTCGCGATCGAAAAGTGGTGATGAGCCGTCTGATTAATCCGGTAGTGCATCTGGACTTCTCTCAGATTCGGCACGCCGGCAGGAAACTTCCACCAGTCGCCGAAGAGTTCACATCTTTCCTGCAGAGTTACAGTGCCAGATGGGCAGGACGCTCGGGTGCCCTCTAGCCGAGACGCTCAGCAAGGGAATGTTCTCACGCAGACGCCGGCGGCACAAAAATCGTGTGATCGGCGAGGGCTTGGACCTGCTCGTCCCCTTCCGTGGCGACCGCGATGACCTGTCCCGACGGCTGTTGGAAACCCTTAATGGCCCTAGGGCGGCTGACGCGCAACACCGAAACCATGTGCAATTTGAGACTGAGGAGGGTTAGGGATTCTCAGCTACACGCCGTCGTCTTTCAATAGCGACCCGGCGCTCACCGAGAGGAGGTTTTCCTGTCTGGGTGACGGCCATTCCGGAAATTACGGCTGTCGCGGGTTCCGGATACTGTCAGCCACGAAGCCAAATCAGAGGGCGCGCCGCAATGGGGGTATAATGACGGGCGTGTGGGGCTCGCCTCTGGCTCAAGACTCGGAGCGTATGAGATCCAATCGCCGCTCGGCGCAGGCGGTATGGGCGAGGTGTATCGCGCCACGGACACGAAGCTCGGCCGTGACGTTGCCCTCAAGGTGCTGCCCGCCGAGGTGGCGTACGATGCGGAACGCCTGGCTCGTTTTCATCGCGAAGCCCGCGCCGTCGCGGCGCTCAATCATCCCAATGTCGTGACCCTCTACTCCGTAGAGGAATCAGGCGGCGTGCACTTCATCACCATGGAATTGATCGAGGGGCGGCCGCTCGATCAGATCATCTCCACCGGGGGGCTGCTCCCCGAACGCCTTATCGATATCGCAAGCGCCATCGCGGAAGCTCTCTCCGCCGCGCACGAAAAAGGCATTATCCACCGCGATCTGAAACCGGCGAACGTCATGATCAGCGACGAAGGCCGCGTCAAGGTTCTGGATTTCGGCCTAGCCAAGGACGTGGGCGCGGAAAGCAGAAATCTCGCCACCATGACTTCGGACGGACTCACCCAAGCCGGCATGGTAATGGGGACTCCGGCCTACATGTCGCCCGAGCAAGTCTCCGGCCGCGCGCTCGACCATCGCTCCGACATCTTTTCTCTGGGCGTAGTGCTGCACGAGATGGCCACGGGCCGCCGCCCGTTCGAAGGATCTTCCTCAGCCGAGCTGATTTCCTCCATCCTGCGCGACCATCCGCCATCAGTGACTGATCTGCGTCCGGAGTTGCCCTCCGATCTTGCCCGTGTCATCCGCCGCTGCCTGGAAAAAGACCCACGGCATCGTATGCAGACTGCGCGGGATGTCGGCAACGAGTTCCGTGACCTCGCACGCATGCCATCCGGCCCGGTGCCGATGGCCACTTCAGCCTCGCGCGCCACAGCGGTGCCCGATTCCGGTTCAGCAAGGGCCGACGAAGGCTTCTGGGTTGCGGTGCTCCCGTTCAAGTCGGCGAGTGCGAGCGCGGAGATCCAAGCCCTCGCCGACGGCATCTCCGAGGAAATCGTCGCCGGACTTTCACGCTTCTCTTACCTGCGTGTGATTAGCAGCACCTCGACCGAGCGCTACCTCGATCAGTCCCTTGATCTGCACGCAGTCGGTAAGGAACTGGGCGCACGCTACGTCATGAGCGGCAATCTGCGCCAAGTGGGCGGACGGCTGCGCGTGGCGGCGCGACTGGTGGAGGTCGCCACAGGTACGCAACTCTGGTCCGAGACTTACGAGCGCCCGTTTAGCGCCGCGTCAGTTTTTGAGCTTCAAGACGACATCGCCGCCCGCATTGCCGCCACCGTCGGCGACGCGCACGGAATCCTGGCGCACAGCATGAGCGAGGCGCTGCGCGACAAGGCTCCCGATCAGTTGACTCCATACGAAGCCGTGTTGCGCAGCTTCGGTTACGGCTACCGCCAAACTCCCGAGGAACACGCTGCCGTAAGGGAGGTGCTGGAACTGGCCGTCGAAAAAGCTCCCGGTAACGCCGATGTCTGGGCCATGCTGGCGCGGGTGTGCGTGGACGAATTCGCCCATGGCACTAACCTGAAACCCGATCCACTGGGCCGCATGCTCAGCGCGGCGCGCCGAGCGGTCGATGCCGCACCTTCAAGCGCTATGGCATACGGCGGCCTTGCCTATGCCATGTTCTTCCGCAAGGAGTTTCAGGCCTTCCGTACGGCGGCGGAGCAATCCATCACGCTCAACCCGCTGAACACTCCTACGGTCGCGGGTCTGGGCGCGATGATGGCTTACTCGGGCGAGTGGGAACGCGGCTGCGCCCTGGTGCAACGGGCCATGCAACTCAATCCGCGTCATCCGGGCTGGTATTGGATTCCTCTTTACTGCAACGCGTACCGCAAGGGCGACTACCGTGGTGCGGTAAACTTCGCGATCAAATTCAATCTGCCCGGCTTCTACGTCATGCACGAGGCGCTGGCCGCGGCCTACGGCCAACTCGGGGAGGACGAAAAGGCGGTTGCGAGCCTACGCGAGATCTTCCGCCTGAAGCCGGACTACGCCACGACAGGCCGCGAACGGCTCGAAAAGTGGTTCGACCCGGAGTTCGTCGCGCACTTCATGGAGGGCCTGCGCAAGGCGGGATGGAAAAGCGACGAGCAACCGAAAGCGGTTGCCGTGGCGACCGGATCGGGGGCCGCCCGCGCCGACGAGGGTTTCTGGGTCGCCGTGTTACCGTTCAAGTACACGGGCAGCGATGCGGATCTGAAAGCTCTGGCTGAAGGATTGTCGGAAGAGATCATCACCGGACTTTCGAGATTCTCATACCTGCGCGTCATCGCACGCGGCTCGACCGCGAAATATTCGAACGAGTCGGGCGATGTGCGCGCGATCGGCAAAGAGCTCGGTGCGCGTTACATGATAGAGGGCAGCCTGCGCCAGGCGGGAAGCAAACTGCGCCTGGCCGTGCAACTCGCCGATACTTTTTCCGGTGCCCATCTCTGGGCTGAGACGTACGTGCGGGCATTTACTTCGGAATCTGTTTTCCAGTTGCAGGACGACTTGGTTCCACGCATCGTTTCGACGGTCGCTGACGCCTACGGAGTTCTGCCCCACAGCATGGGTCAAGCAGTGCGAGGGAAATCGTTGGCTGAGCTGACGCCTTACGAAGCGCTGCTTCGCAGTTTCAGTTACGCCGAACACGTGACTTCAGAAGAGCACTCTCAAGCCAAACTTGCCCTGGAACGGGCGGTCCAACGGGCCCCCACGTCTTCGGATTGTTGGGCGATGTTGTCCATCCTGCTGACGGACGGATACGTTCACGGATTTGACTCGCAACCAGACACGCTGAATCTCGCACTCAAAGCTGCGCGGAACGCCGTTGCCAGCGGCCCCTCCAATCACAAGGCTTATCAGGCTCTAGCCTGGGCCCAGTTCTTTTGCAAGGACTTCAACGCCAGCCGCGTCGCGGCCGAACGAACCGTCGCCCTGAATCCGATGGACGCCTGTGCCGCCGTATACATGGGGCAAACCATAGCCTTTGCTGGCGAGTGGGACCGCGGCTGTGCGCTGATCACCCGTGCCATCGAACTCAACTCCAATCATCCTGGGTGGTACTGGTACGTGCCCTTTCTCAATGCGTACAGAAAAGCTGAGTACCAGGAGGCACTTAACATTGCTCTCAGAATCGACATGCCCGGCTTTCCGCTTGCGAGCGTAGCGTTGGCCGCTGCCTATGCGCAACTGGGCGAACTCGAACCGGCGCAGAAGGCGCTGCGGGAACTTCTCGAACTGAGGCCGGACTACCCGCGCGTTGCTCGCCAGGAATTGGAAAAGGTATGGGACTCGAAGGTAGTGGAACAACTTCTTGATGGTCTTCGGAAAGCGGGAATGGCCTTCCCGGGCGATAGGGGAGGGGCAGCGGTGCCGGGTGCGGCGTCCCAGTCGGACGAGACTCGGATGGCGGAAGGCTTCTGGGTCGCCGTGCTGCCGTTCAAGTACTCGGGAGGCAATGTGGACTTGCAAGCGCTGGCCGAAGGATTGTCCGAAGAAATCACCACTGGGCTTTCAAGATTCTCTTACCTTCGCGTCATCGCGCGTGGCTCGACCGCGAAATATTCCAGCGAATCCGCAGACGTCCGCGCGATCGGCAAGGAACTCGGCGCCCGCTATGTCATCGAAGGAAGTCTCCGGCATGGGGGCACCAAGTTGCGCCTGACGGTGCAGTTGGTCGAAGCGACGTCGGGTTCGCATCTGTGGGCGGAAACCTTCGAGCGCAGCTTCAGCCCCGACACAGTCTTCGAAATGCAGGATGATCTCGTCCCACGCATCGTCTCCATCGTCGCCGACCAACATGGGATTCTGCCGCGCAGCATCAGTGCAGCCGTCCGCAAGAAGAGTGACGACCAGGTAACTCCCTACGAAGCGGTGTTCCGGGTCTTCGGTCTGCACGAAAAGATGACGGCGCAGGAACACGCGGCGTGCCGCGACCTGCTGGAGCGCGTCGTGCACGATGCCCCGGAGGCCGCCGATTGTTGGGCCATGCTGGCCACGTTGTACGCCGACGAAGAGTGGTTCGGATTCAATCTGCGTCCCGATCCCCTGGGCCGCGCGGCCGCGGCCGCGCAAAAGGCATCCGATCTCGCCCCCGCCAGCGTGCTGGCCAGCCTGGCCCTCGCGCAGAACCTGTTTATGCGGCACGAATGGCAAGCGTTTCGTCCTGTGGCCGAGCGCACCATCGCGCTCAATCCCATGGATGGCGCAATCGTCGCGGTCATAGGACTCATGCTGGCGTGTTCCGGTGACTGGGAGCGTGGTGGCGCCGTGGCCGATTCCGCCATGCGTCTGCATCCGAATGTTCCCGGCTGGTACTGGCTGGCGAAGGTCTTCAATGCTTACCGGACGTGCGACTACCGGGCTGCGCTTGAGGGAGCGCTGCGCATCCAGATGCCCGGGTATTTCTGGAATGCCGTCACCTGTGCCGCAGCCTACGGCCAACTCGGCGAGCGCCAGGCCGCGCAGAAAGCCCTCCGGGAATTGCTCGCGGCGAGGCCGAATTTTGCCGCGACTGGGCGTCAGGAACTTGAGAAGTGGTTTGAGCCGGAATTGGCCGAGCACTTCATGGACGGCCTGCGCAAGGCTGGACTGGACATCGCCGGCGATCCCGCTAGACCGCCTTGGGCTGCAGCTCATGCTAACGTCACAGGATCCGGCGCAACCCGGGGCGCGGCCCGCGAAGACGAAGGCTTTTGGGTCGCGGTGCTGCCGTTCAAGTACACCGGCAACAGTACCGACCTGAAAGCACTGGCCGAGGGCCTCTCCGAGCAAGTGGTCACAGGATTTTCGCGATTCACTTACCTGCGCGTGATCGCGCGCGGATCGACCGCGAAATATTCGAGTGAATCGGGCGATGTCCGCGCGATCGGCAAGGAACTCGGGGCACGCTACGTGATGGAAGGCAGCCTGCGCCAGGCTGGAAGTAAGTTGCGCCTCGCCGTTCAGTTGGTGGAGGCGACGACCGGCTCGCATCTCTGGGCGGAAACCTTCGAGCGCACATTCACTCCCGAAACCATCTTCGATCTGCAGGACGATCTGGTCCCGCGCATTGTCGCTACTGTCGCCGACGGGCAAGGCATTCTGCTGCGCAGCATGGGCGAGGGGTTGCGCAGCAAGCCGCTGGAACAGATGACTGGATACGAGGCGATGGTGCGCGCCTATGCTTACAGTTACCGTTTTAACGCGGAAGAGCATGCCCTCTGCCGCAAGTGTGCCGAGCGCGCCGTGGAGCTGGCTCCGAATCTTTCGCAGGCGTGGGCCATCCTGTCCTATGTTTGTTCCGACGAATACGGACACGACCTCAATGTGTTACCCGATTCGCTTGGCCGCGCCCTGAAGGCTGCCCAGCGCGCGGTTGAAGCGGATGCCTCGAACGCCAGCGCTCACGCAGCTCTGGCCAAAGCACTGTTCCTGCGAAAAGAGCTCCCGGCCTTCCTCAGTGCGGCTGAGCGGGCGATCGAGCTCAATCCCTTTGCTGCCGGCGTCACCGCCGTCCTTGGCGCCCAGATTGCCTACGCAGGCGAATGGGAGCGTGGCTGTGCTCTGGTGGAACGAGCCGCGCAGATGAATCCCCGCCACCCGGGGTGGTATTGGGCTGCTCCGTTCACCTACGCCTACCACAGGCGCGACTATCGCGGCGCCGTCCAGCTCGGCCTTAAATTCAACATGCCCGACTCCGACATAACACACATCTCGATGGCGGCCGCCTACGGCCAACTGGGAGAACGCACAGCGGCGGAAAAGGAACTGAAGGAACTGCTCCGGCTTTCTCCAAACGCAGCTCGTGGGGTGCGCGAAAAACTTTCGCGCTGGCACCTGCCGGAACTGACGGAACATTTCATCGAAGGCCTGCGCAAAGCGGGGCTGGAAGTTGAGGACGGGGCACAGCAGATCGCTACTCCTGTTGGGGCCGCTACTTCAGGCGCGGTCCGGGCAGATGAGGGCTTCTGGGTTGCTGTGCTGCCATTCAAGTACACGGGCAGTAACGCCGATTTGAAAGCTCTCGCCGAAGGATTGTCAGAAGAAGTCATCACCGGGCTCTCGCGCTTCTCATACCTGCGCGTGATCGCGCGCGGCTCAACCGCCAAATATTCCAGCGAGTCGGGAGATGTGCGCGCGATCGGTAAGGAACTTGGTGCGCGTTATGTGATGGAAGCCAGCCTGCGCCAGGCGGGAAGCAAGCTGCGACTCGCAGTGCAACTTGCCGACACAGTTTCCGGCGCGCATCTCTGGGCGGAAACCTACGAGCGCGGGTTCAGCCCGGAAGCCATCTTCGAATTGCAAGACGACCTGGTGCCGCCTATCGTCTCGACGGTGGCCGATCAGTACGGTGTTCTGCCACATAGCATGAGTGAGGTGCTGCGGCAAAGAAGCGATGCCCGATTCACGCCTCACGAGTCGGTGTTGCGAGCATTCAGTTACTTTGAACGTCTCACACCGGAGGAACATGCCAGAGTCCGGCAGATTCTCGAGAGGGCTACCGCCGATGCGCCTGGCCAAAGCGATGGCTGGGCCATGTTGTCAGTTCTGTACTGGCATGAGTACGGGCTCGGAGTCAACCCGCGTCCCAATTCGCTCGCCCGCGCTCACGCAGCTGCCCGGCGGGCGGTGGAAGCTGCGCCTTCCAACCACCTCGCCCATCAGTCTTTGGCTGCGTGTCTGTTTTTCCAGAAGGATATTCTCGGCTTTCGCCAGGCGGCGGAGCGGTGCATGGCACTGAATCCCATGGATGGCTCGACCACGGCGTTCATGGGAATCCTGCTGGCTTATGCCGGGCACTGGGAGCGTGGGTGCGCCATCGTCGAGCGCGCTTCGCAGCTGAATCCGAATCACCCCGGGTGGTACCATTTCGCCCCGTTCCTGAACGCCTATCAGAAGGGCGACTACCCCACCGCGCTCCAGTTTGCCGTCAAAATTGACATGCCCGGATACCACCTGAGTTTTGCAGCGCGAGCGGCGGCGTTGGGACAACTCGGTGAATTCGAGCCAGCGAGGAATCAGTTGACACAGTTGCTGGCATTGCGGCCAGATTTTGCGTCATCGGTGCACGGGGAACTTAATAAGTGGTATCTGCCGGACCTGGTGGAACAGTGGATCGACGGTTTGCGCAAGGCGGGGCTGGAGATTCTAGAAAATCAGAAGTAAGCTCCCAGCGGCCCCCTCCGATGGTTCATGATTGCCTCGGCCATGATGGAACGCGCCGAGTTGCCCGTGCAAAGGGCGGTCCTTCATGTCAGTTGCCGCGAGGCTTCACGGCGCGCACGAAAGCACTCATGATCTTGCCATCTACTTGCTGCGCGATTGCGTCAACGTCAATGTTCTGGCCTGCTAGAAACTCACGGGCGTCATCCACGTCGTAAACGCGGGTTGGTTCAAGGTCTATCTGCTCAAATCCAGCGGCGGCGAGCTTGATGCGGTAGTCGTTCTCTTCTAATGATCCCGCTACACAGCCAACCCAAAGCTGCAGACTCTTGCGAAGCTGCGGCAGCATTTCACCGCGAGTGACTACGTCCGACACAGCGAAGCGTTCTCCCGGTTTGAGCACGCGGAAGGCTTCCCGCAGAACCACGCCCTTATCCGAGGAGAGATTGATGACGCAGTTTGAAATGACGACATCAACAGAGTTGTCGGGTAGCGGTATGTCTTCAATCTCGCCCTTCAAGAACTCCACGTTCGTGATGCCTGCTTTGCGCTTGTTCTCTTCGGCCAGCGCCAACATTTCGTCCGTCATGTCCAGCCCGTACGCTTTCCCGGTCGGGCCGACTCGCCTTGCAGAAAGCAGAACGTCAATTCCGCCGCCCGACCCGAGGTCCAGCACGGTCTCACCCGGATTGAACTTCGTTAAGGCCGTCGGGTTTCCGCAGCCCAACGAGGCCAGCAGCGCCTCTTCGGGGATCTGTCCCGCTTGTGCCGCATCGTACAAGTTCGCGGTGATTGGGTCGCAGCTACACGATGGGCTGGCTCCGCAACAAGAACCTCGCCCGCTGCTGGCTCTGAGTGCTGCTTGCCCGTATTTTTGTTTCACAACTTCCTTGATGTCCGGGCTGCTCATTGAAATCTCCTAACGGCAAGTTGGACAATCTGTTCCGGCGGGAGCGCCTTGTTGCGTGTGCAACATTCGGCGTAGAGGAACTGGAGCAACTGCTGAAGCGCATCCATGTCGGCTGTGTACCGTAAAAACGTGCTCTCCCTGCGCACCTGAACGAGTCCTTCATGTTTGAGCTTGTCAAGGTGGTGGGAAAGAGTCGAGTTGGGGATGTCTAACTCTTCTTGGATTTCGCTGACAACTAATCCGTCCGGGTGTGCCGACAGCAACAACTGCATAATGCGGAGCCGGGCTTCCGTCGCCATGGCTGAAAACATGTCAGCGAACCTGGCAACTTGCTCTGCCGTTTTCTTGGATTGAGTGCGCTGCATATTTCGATACTAGCAGAAATACGAATATATCGTCAACCATTCTTCTATGTTGGCCGTAATATTGAAAGCTTGCAGAGCATCGGTAAGCCGGCACAGGATCGCGCACAAAGTACGCCTGGCCGGCAAAAGAACACCGGCCCAGCGGTGCCACGGCGAACCGTTGGCAACTTACCTGTGCCCGCCAATGACTGACCTAACGACGATAAATTGACAGGAAGTAGGGTTTACCAGGTGGAGGAGCCTTTCCGCTGCAGCTCCAAGAGGATTCGTATCCCGCGATAAAAGTTCTCCTTGCGGTAGGCCGTCTCCCAGCGATCCAACACCGACCGCAAATCGCGCTGCGCGTTCTGAATGGTGACTCTTGCCCCTGGCCTCCTGATCCGCAGACGTTCGAGAGAACGGAAGCCTTCAGCAATCCCCGGCTCGATCCGCTTGCGCGAACCCCGCGAATTTGCTATCCAGCGAGGCGGAATATTAGCCCTGAACTTAAGATAGCCACGAACAACGGAACCAGCGCTTGACGTAAACAGCCTTGCTTCTCTCGGCATTCGTAAGCCTCCTTACCAATATCGCATCGACCTCACCCAAATTCTCAAGGCAGTTTGGTGCTGTTGCACGCTTCAGGGAAACGACCTCACAAGGTAGACCGGACCGTTTACCTACACCGAGACATCGAGCGGCGAGCGCCAGTGGTAGATCGCATCCGCCACCCCCGCTCCGCTGTGCTGGTTTCGGCAATCGTTCCCTGGCAGTTCCTGCGCGCTGCTCCAATTAAGAGAGGCCACCAACCATCTTGCGAAACTCGGCCTCGGTAAAGGCCTTCAGAGTTTCCGTGGTCACATTTCCAAGTGCGCCAACCGACAGCACGAATTTCGCCATGGCTTCATCATTGGGAAATTCTGAGATGCCCACGGCGTCATATTGACCCATGGTCAAGTACCAGGCATGAACCTTTCCGCCAACCTTTTCGGCAGCCTTTTTCGCAGCATCGAGTCTTGCTGGACTTTCTTTGATTTTCGAAATTCCTTGCTGTGTGTATCGGAAAAGCGTCACAAAGTGTGGCATGCGGGTTTCCTCCGGTATAAAGCGTGAACACATTACGCGCTTCCATTCTAGAGCGTGCTGACCATACGCGGCGGATTTCTGAACGGTAAACCGGCGCAAAGGGTCTCGGCTGACGACACAGCCTCTCGTGAGACATAGAAACCCGCTCTTCTCGCAAGCGGAAAAACTCGAGGCTCCTTCGCGCGAGACGCCAAATAACCAAGTTTTATTCAAGATGCATCGGTCGACGGTCAGCGACGTATCCAGAAACATGCGCCAGCCGCCGGCATCTTGCCCGCAAAGGCTGGCGTCCGTTCGCTCAAACACCGCTCGCGACCCTAACTGTAAGAAAAGCCGTGGTTAAAGCTGTGCAACTCCAACTCAGCCATGTGACCGCAAGAACACGCCGATTTACACCGATGTGGCCGCGGACGATGCCCGCGCGCGAGTGCGGGCAGCCATATAGACCCCCAACCGACGGCGGCAGGCGATGAAAAAAACGGAATTCAAGTGCGATAGGGTGGAACCGCACGGCAGTGTGGCGGTGAAATAGGGCATGTGATCCCACGAGGCTCGTGCGGGACTCACTTTCTCGCGAGCTCGATCACGGGAATTTCGGGAGGACAGTTGTATCGGACCGGGACAACCGAGCAACCCACCCCTGCGCTTGTATGCCCCAGCATGCGATCGTGTCGCCACTCGCCCTGAGCATAAGCTCTAGGACAATCGGCATTCTGAAAAACCTCGCCGATAACAGGCAATCGGATCTGTCCAGCGTGAGTGTGACCGCACAAATAAAGATGGATTCCACTTCTCGCAGCTTTCTCAAAAATCTCTGGTGTATGGGCGAGCAGAACCTTAAAGCCATCCTCCGGCACACCTTCTAACGCCCCCTCCAAGTCATCACAGCCATAGCGATGCGGGTCGTCGACACCGATCACATGAAGCGACTCGTCTCCCCGGGAGATTTCGGCTGCTTCGTTGATCAGCATGCGTACACCGAGGTTCTCAAGTTCTATCGCAATTTCGGATTCGTCGTGATTGCCAAGAATGCCGAGAACACTCTGCTCGGTACGGATGGTGGAAAGAATCGTCCGCAGGCCCGGATAGATTCCGTCACACTGGCCTTGAGCTTTGAAGCGGTAGTCTCCTGTCATGACGCACAAATCGACGTCCAGGGGCGCAACGAGGTCCGCCACGACCTCAGCCAGGCCATCTAGAGCGTCGATATGCAGGTCTGCAAGGTGCAGGATTCGGAAGCCGTCAAAGCTTGGCGGCAGGTCCTCAAATTCGAGTCGCACATAGCGCACGATTGGGCGGAGAGCGTTGCGGACACCTCGCGAGTAGAGCCTCGTGGCTTTCAGGAAAGTGTTCAAGACCGGCCCGGCAATGTGGTCCCGAAAGATGAACGAATCTCGATGAGCATCCTTCCATTTGTGTCTGTGGATTGCAGCTTCAATTGTTCTGCGCCTGGATAGACGACTTTCCAAGTCGCGTGTTACGTCGGACCCCACCGTAAGCTTGGTCATATCTGTCTAACAATTTCTCCTATCACTCGGGTTAACATGGCTCGCCAACATCAGCCGGCTCACAAGTTTCTTGACTGCAGGCTGCGTGCCACAAGGGCTTGCCGCCTTGAACCCCTTTTCCAACAGGCTGGTAACCCGCTCACTATCCGAGTATTAAACCCAATCATGCTGCAGGAGGCGGATTCGCAGGATGGCTTGCCAGGGAACACTACTCTAACCAAACGGTTAATCACACAATCCGTCTGCTTAGTTCGTCAGGCTGCACCTGTACGGTTCAAAACAGAGTTCCGGTTCTTCCACAGTTTCTGTTTCCTATCAACGTGCCCGGTGTTTGCCCGTCACGCGGGCAGAAGGGCCTGAGATAACAGTTGACTTCGCAAAACCGACTCGGGCTTTGGACTATAATTGCGCGCACAATGGCATTAGCCCCTGGAACTAAACTTGGACCATATGAAATTCAATCGCCGCTGGGCGCTGGTGCAATGGGTGAAGTATACCGGGCTCGCGACCCTCGCTTAGATCGAGATGTGGCGATCAAGGTTCTCTCCGGACATTTTGTTTCCAGTCCCAGCCTGAAGGAGCGCTTCGAACGTGAAGCGCGCACAATTTCCCAACTCTCTCATCCTAACATTTGCCATTTGTACGATGTCGGTTCCCAGGATGGTACTGACTACTTGGTGATGGAGTGTCTGGAGGGCGAAACTCTCAGCCAGCGTTTGGAGCGGGGACCGCTGACGCTTGAAGAAGTGCTGCGCTACGGAGGCCAAGTGGCCGACGCGCTCGACAAAGCCCACCAGCAGGGAGTAATCCATCGCGACCTGAAGCCCGGCAACATCATGCTGACGAAGGGCGGAGCCAAGGTGCTGGATTTCGGATTAGCCAAGCAGGCCCAAGCCAAAACCGGCGGCAGTTCCAGCGCCCTAACCGCGATGACCGCTGGCAAGGCGCTGACCGTCGAAGGCACTATCGTCGGTACCTTTCAGTACATGGCCCCGGAGCAGATTGAAGGCACGGAAGCCGACGTGCGCACTGACATCTTCGCGCTGGGCTGTGTGTTGTATGAAATGGCAACCGGGAAGCGGGCCTTTGCCGGAAAAACGCAGGCCAGCGTAATCGCCTCCATCCTGGCGACCGAACCGGCTCCGCTTTCGCAAGCGGCGCCGATGACCCCACCGGCGCTGGACCGGCTGGTGCGCTCTTGCATGGCCAAAGAGCGCGAAGAGCGCGTCCAGAGCGCGCACGATGTCAAATTGCAGTTGGAATGGATTGCTGAAACTGGCTCGCAGGCAGGAGTTCCCGCGCCGGTGGTGGCAAAGCGCCGCATGTCGCAAAGACTGGCTTGGGTGTTCGCGGCTATAGCTGGCGCCGTCGCCATCGCATTTGCGGTTGGCTTTGTACTTCGCGCGCCCGTACCTGCCCACCCCTTGCGAGTAAGCGTCCTGCCGCCGGAACAGCACTCTTTTGATCCGATGAGTCTCGCACTGTCGCCAGATGGCACCAAGTTGGCGTTTGTGACAACGCTCGCTGGGGCAGCACCGCAACTTTGGGTGCGTCCTCTGGATTCGACCGCAGCGCAGCCATTGGCGGGAACTGACAACGCAGTTTTTCCTTTCTGGTCACCGGATAGCCGCAGCCTGGGATTCTTTGCGCAGGGAAAGTTGCGGATCATCGATGCCAGCGGCGGAGCTGTGCAGAGCCTGGCTGATGCTCCTCAGCCTCGCGGAGGCGCTTGGGGAGCAGACGGGACGATTGTGTATACCCCTCTACCCACGTCCGCTATGCTCCGCATCCCGGCCGCTGGCGGAACACCTTCAGTCATAGTAGGCCAAACGGGCAAGGAAACCACATCCTCGCTCCTCGCCGCCCCACGCTGGCCAACATTCCTGCCCGACGGAAAGCACTTTATCTATTTCAAGTTCGCTCCCGAGACCCAGGGAGGAGTTCAGGGAAGTATTCATCTGAGGACACTCGATTCACAGCAGGACACAGTGTTGGTGGACTCGGATGATCGCGGGCAATACGCCAGCGGGCGTTTGCTATTTGTCCGTGGCGGGAACCTGATGACCCAGAGTTTCGATGAGAAGAAGCTGAAATTAACCGGCAACCCTGTTCCCATCGCTGAGCAGATTCGCAGCGACAGTCGGGGAGCGGCTGGTTTCTCCGTCTCAAATGACGGTAAGCTGATCTTCGCCGGCGGGCAGACGACCACTCTCGATCTGGCCTGGTATGACCGATCCGGCAAAAAGGGTGACGTCATTGACAGTGGAACCTTTCAAGATGCACACATTTCCCCCGACGGAAAGAAAGTCTCGGCGGCGCGAGCCGACGCAGGAGGGCACTTGGAGCTTTATATCTATGACCTGGTTCGCGGTACCAAGTCACAGTTCAGTTTTTCGCAATCCAGGGACGACGACCCCGTCTGGTCGCCCGATGGAAACACGATTGTCTTCGACTCGGCGCGCAACGGAAAGATTGACATTTACACCCGGCCGTCTAATGGCGCTCGGCAGGAAGAATTGTTGTATCACGACGATTTAGACAAATACCCTTCTAGTTGGTCCTCGGATGGAAAATACATCCTCTACGAGACGATTAACCAGGGCCACTTCGATATTTGGGTGATGCCGATGTTCGGGGACCACACGCCTCATCCCGTTCTGCAGGAAAAATACAATACTCGTTATCCTGAGTTTTCGCCCGATGCGAAATGGGTGACTTATACCTCGTACGAGGCCGGGCATCCCCAAGTCTATATCGTCACTTTCCCCAATCTCGGCGGAAGATTTCTTGTGGGAGATGGCGTAGGCGGAGTCTGGACCCGCAACGGCCAAGAAATTCTCTACCTGGACGACCACTTGCGCATCGCGTCTGTGGAAGTTACGGTACACGGCGACAGCGTGGAACTGGGCAAGCCGCAGGTTTTGTTTTCAGCTCAGCCCGGCCTGTTCGAGGCCAGCCCCGACGGCAATCGCTTGCTCATGATGCAAGCGCCGCTTCAGAACTCGCCCAACCTTACCCTGGTAGTCAACTGGCCGCAGGAACTCAACAAGTAGAGCTTCTCTTTCCGGCGGTGAGCTCCGGTCGTGCACCGAAAAGGCCAGTCGTTCCGGAGCCCCAATTTCGGCGCTGAGGCACATTAGCTCCGGCATAGTTCTGCTATCGCTCATCTTCGGGTTTGTCTGAGAAGTGAGCGACGGGTAAAGGGTGCCGGCCGCAAATATCCTCCTGTCATCTAGGGAGTGCTGAAAGCCAACCTGCCGCGACCGCGGGATTGCCCAACGGTTTGTGGCAAGCTGGTCAGCAACACCGGCCCGTAATATTGCTGGGATCCCGTAAAGTTTGGTCAGTGTTGCACTGTCTGTTGTGGTTTTCCCGCGCCATTAGAATGGCTTTTGGCATACTTCCACACCGATGAAACGGTTCCCGAGTCACAGCGGCGAGCGATTTAGAAGACGGGTGCCATGCGAAGCCGATCCCAAATGGTCGAAGTGAGAATCGCCGCTCCTCTGCACCTGACTCAACGAATCAGATGAAGCATTTGAGGTCCGTTGCTCACTGCGTCAGTAACCAGTCGTTGATCAAAAGTGGCTAGTTGACCCTCGTGCATGCGGGCCAGCGCCAAAAGATAACTATCCGTGACGTGAGCGGAGTCCAGAAGACGGGCTGCGTTTACATGTTCCCGGTCGAGCAAAGACACATCGTCGGGCCAAAACGCGTGGCCAGACAACTCCCGGAACCTGGCCAACAACTCAGCGACTGCCGCTGGAGAGCCCGGAGAGTTTGGGTATCTAGGATGGCCGACAATGCGCAGCACTCCATTTTCCGTAACCGGACAAGTGGCCCAAGC
>Ga0187783_10001798_pt1 | contig 15851 bp, 13 predicted proteins | sample 1015_SJ02_MP02_2_FD_132471 | JGI IMG/M metagenome (GOLD analysis project Ga0187783, IMG submission 132471) | Tropical peat soil microbial communities from peatlands in Department of Meta, Colombia - 1015_SJ02_MP02_20_MG | ecosystem: Environmental > Terrestrial > Soil > Wetlands > Peat | place... | reverse complement strand
TTAGTAGGGGCAACCTTCTCGATGGCGCGACACAGGCTGCGCATTGCATCGCTAGCCCCGATAATTCCTTCGAGGGCCATGGCACCGGTGCGCTCGCGCAGCTGCCAGTTCTCCTCCTCCAGCTCGCGGATGCGCAGCGCCCGGCGCACGACGATCGACAGCACCGGTGCGTCGAGTGGTTTGTGATAGAAATCCGCAGCGCCCAGTCCCACGGCCGCAACTGCAAGCTCGCGCGCGTCGTGTTCGGTCATGGCGATGATCTTGGTGTCAGGCGAGATGTTGAGAATCTGCCGCAGGAGTTCCAGGCTCTGGGCTGCCACCGATGGCTCACGAGACGGTCCGAGATCGAACAGCACCACATCTGGCTCGGTGCGCCGCACGGTGGCGAGCGTCTGGTCCGAGGTCTCGCAAGCGGTGACTTCAAGATCGGAAAACACCGCCTCGAGCTCGCGGCGCAGAGCGCGATCGCTCTCGAGGATCAGGAGTTTCCGGCGTTGCATCGCGGTGCCCATCAGCGCGCCCCCTTGCCGAGGAGCACCACCTCGGCAGTCTGGACCAGGATCGCAAGATCGAACAGCAGGTTATTGTTCTTGATGTAGTACAGGTCGTACTGCAGCTTCTCGAGCGCGTCCTGCTCGGACGAGCCGTACGGATAACAGAGCTGTGCCCAGCCGGTGATCCCGGGCTTAACGCAGTGACGCTGCACGTAGTAAGGAATCTTGTCCGAAAGCTCTGCTACGAATTCCGGCCGCTCAGGCCGCGGTCCGACGAAACTCATATGCCCGCGCAGCACGTTGAAGATCTGCGGCAACTCGTCGATGCGGAGCTTGCGTATCACCCCGCCCACGTGCGTGACGCGCGGGTCACCCCGCTGCGCCCACTGCGCGCCGTTGAGTTCGGCATCCTGCCGCATGCTGCGAAACTTGATGACGTTGAATGCGCGTCCCGCCAGACCGACCCGCTGCTGACTATAAAGCGTCGGTGCGCGCCAGCCGTCCTCGAGCTTGATCGCGATCACCGTCAGCAGCATGAAAGGCGCCGCGAAGGCCAAAACGAACACGCTGGCCAGCACATCGAGCATCCGTGAGGAAAACAGTCGCAGCGGGTCTCGCCGGAAGCCCTGGCCAAAGATCATCCAGCTGGGATTCAATACGTCGAGCCGCACGCGCCCGGTCTCACGCTCGAGGAATGTCAGCAGCTCTGTGACGTCGACGCCGGCAAGGCGGCATTCGAGCAGGTCGCGGATCGGAAAGCCGCGTCGGCGGTCGTCCATCGCCACCACGACCTCGGTTATGCCGAGCCGCTCGCAAAGTCCGCACAGGTCCCCTGCCGGATCCAGCAACCGCTCCGCCGGCACGGTCGCGTCTTCGTCGGGTGGCTGCACGTAGCCGACCAGCAGGAACGCCCTGCGGTCGCTCGAGCGTCTCAGGTTGGCGATGGCGCGCGCGGAAGTCCCCGAACCGTAGACCAACACACGGCGTTTGAAGATGTTCTGATCTACCACCCGCACGAATACGAGCCGCGATACGAGCACGCAGAGTCCGGTGAGGATCACCGCAAGCGCCGACATGCCGCGCCACAGGTGCAGGCTGGGGATGGTGTACTGGATGGCAGCCAGGACACCCCAGGCAACGATCAGTGCGGCGCCCACCCTCAGGAACACTCCCGTGAGTTGAGCCCGCTGCCGACCGCTGTACAGGCCGAAGGCCAGCAGACATACGATGACAATCGCGGCGAACACCAGTCCGCGAGGCCAGAGCGGACCGAGCTCGACCCCCAGCGTGCGCAGTCGTGCGATTGGGATCTCCACGCGGATGTAGACGGCTGCGTAAAGCGCCAGAAATGCGAGTGCTCCTTCCGTAAATGCGAGCACCGCGATCGACACGGGCACGTGTTGTCCGAGAACGCGGATGCGCATGAAATCCTTGGGCGGACAGGAACCAGGCAGCGCTGGCAGCGCGCACTTTACACCAGGGTGTAAAGAACCGTCCGGATCGCACTGTGAGCAAGTTCACACTTTGAAGGACATGATCTCGAAGTAATGCCCCCCATCAATCCTGGTCTGGAGCTGGACGGTCGCGGATTCTAATGGTGCTCCCGGGATCACTCCGGCACCCCTCGGACGCGCAGCGGCACATCGTCGGCGGACTCGAGTCACCCATTCGCTGCCGAACTGACCGCAATCGGTGAGCCGGCTCCGATACCCTCGAGTCGCCAGCGCTGCGGAAAGAACACGACGCCGTAGCGACTGTCGATCGGTCGGCTCGACCCATAGATCGGCGCTTCCTCGACCTCGAGGTGAACGGCATTCTCCAAGGCGTCGTACAGGTGGGGGCGCACGCAGGAGTTTATCCACAGTGAGGTCAAGTATCGCCCCGGCAGGAGATTCAGTGAGTCGATCTCCAGGTCGACATGCCCATCGCCCGGCGGGACGCGCGGGATATCGAGCCCGTGCAGCCAGGTGCTGGTGTCGGTGACGACCGTTCCGAGCTCGGTAGTGATTTTCAAACCAAAGCTCGGGCGCTCGATCGGCTCGTCCGCCCGGTAATGCAGGCGAATCACGATGCCCTTGCCGGCGCGTACGAAGGATTGCAGCTCCCCCTCGGTCGACAGGAACTCGATGCGGGCATATCGAATCTCGCCGCCGCCGCGCCGACCCTCGGCGGTGCCGAGATCGCTGGCCGTGCTGCCGGGCGATGAGAAGGTCCCCATGTAGGCCTCGATGACCTCGTGTGTCGCTCCGTCGAGGCGCACACCGCCGTTTGCGATCCAGATGCCGCGCGAACAGAGGTTTTCCACCGCTGCCATGTTGTGCGAAACGAACAGCACGGTGCGTCCTCCGCCGCGCAGATCCTGCATGGCGCTGATGCATTTCTTCTGAAACCCGGCATCGCCTACCGCGAGCACCTCGTCGACGATGAGCACGTCCGGCTCGAGATGGGCCGCGACCGCGAAGCCCAGACGCAGCCTCATGCCGCTCGAGTACCGCTTGATCGGCGTATCGATGAAGCGCTCGACGCCCGCGAAAGCGATGATCGCATCGAGCTTTGTGTCCACCTCGCGCTTCTTCATGCCGAGAATGGAGCCATTCAGGAAGACGTTCTCGCGTCCGGTGAGCTCCTCATGAAAACCGGTCCCGACCTCGAGGAGCGATGCCACGCGGCCGCGCGTCCGCACGCGACCCGAGGTCGGAAATGTGATTTTGGAGAGAATCTTCAGCAGCGTGCTCTTGCCTGCCCCGTTGCGGCCGATGATGCCGACCACCTCGCCTTCCTCAACGCTGAACGAGACGTTGCGCAAGGCCCAGATGATCTCTTTCGGCGCGTGCCGCCGGAATGGCGCGCGCAGGAAGTTCACGAGCTGATCGCGCAGCTGAGTCTCGCGCTGCAGTTCTCCGAGCTCGTAGCGCTTGGAGAGATCCTCAACGACGATGGCTGCGGTCACGACCGGCGCGCGTCTTGGGCGCTCATACGATGTCCGCGAACACGCGCTCGGTGCTGCGGAAGTGCAGACTGCCAACGAGCAGCAACGCCAGCGTCATGATCCAGGAGCAGGCCAATACCGTGCGGTCGACGTGGCCGCCGAACAGGCAGGCCCGAAAGCCATCGACAATGCCGGTCATGGGATTCAAGGCCAGCCAGCCCTGAAAGCGAGTCGGCAGAAAAGTTACCGGGTAAATGATGGGCGTGACGAACAACCCGATCTGCGTCAGGAACGGGATCGTGTACTTGACGTCGCGGTAGCGCACGTTCACGGCAGCCAGCAGCATGCCGACCCCGAGCACCAGCAGCACCGTCTGCAGGACGAAGATCGGGGTGAGCAGAAGTGTCCAGCGCGGGCTGATGCGGTAGTAGAGGAGCATCCCGACCAGAAACACGGAACTCACCGCAAGGTCGAGCAACCCCCCGAGTGCCGCTGCGCCCGGCAGCAGTACGCGCGGGAAGTAGATCTTCGTGATCAGACTGGAGTTACTGATCAGGCTATTGCCGACCTGGGAAAGCGTCACTGCGAAGTAGGTCCACAGCACCAATGCCGAGTACGAGAACAATGGGTACGGCACTCCCTCACTCGGGATACGCGCAAGTCTGCCGAAGAAGAACGTGAAGATGAGCATGGTAAAGAGTGGCTGCAGCACCGCCCACGCGAGACCGAGCACCGCCTGCTTGTAGCGCACCTTTACATCGCGCCATGCCAGGAAATAGAGAATCTCCCGCGCGCGCCAGACTTCGGATAGCCATTCGCTCATTGCGCCTGCCGTGACTGGGATGATAACAAAATCCCGATCCCCCCTTGGGGCTGCCCGCTGCAGTCTGCGTCCGGTTGTATCGGACCTAACTTAAGTCCGAGGCGGCCCCGACAAGTGAGCTCGAGCCCATCGATACACGAGCCTGGGGAAGCCTATGCACCAGGCAACCGCGCACATTGGATCGGAGCGGAGCAAGTACAGGATCTCCCTGGGAGCATCCCCGTGCCCGCGCCGCAGCAGGTGCAACGCGGACTCAAGTGCGGCAAGACGCCGAACTGCAATCGCCCGCCTCACGAAACGACGGTCGTCGTCGCTCACCGGGTAGGTGCGGATTACGTGTCGTCGCAGACGGATCTCATCCGCGAGACGAACGAGATTCGTTACCGAACCGAGAGTCGAATTACGCCACGTGCCGCATCCGCCCAGGCCAACCACAACGCTAGGTTCCATGGAGAACATGATGACCGAGGAGCGCACCAGGAGCTCCCAGAATGCCACCTGGTCCTCGCCCGCGCGGCGGAACGTCAAGGGAAAACGGAGCTCGGGCATGATCGCGCGCCGAAACACTACGGTGGGCGTCGCGAACGCGGAGCCTGCACCGAACAAGGCCGACAGGCTGTCAGACCATCGCATGATGCCGGGGGCTTCGGGTACGGACTGATAGTCGCCACGGCGCGGATGTAATTGAAAGTAATCCGCACTGTCCCCTTCGATCCTCGAATTCGAGAAGAAGAAATCCGCGCCGAGTGACAGAGCCGTCGACGCGTTACGCAGATGCGTTGGCTGCCAATAATCGTCGCTGTCGAGCAGAGCTACCGCCGTTACGTCCTCGGTAAGAGCGTCAAGCGCCGCGTTTCTGGCGGCAGCGATCCCCTGGTTCGTCTGCCGTATCAGTGTCAGGCCCGGCAGAGCGCTGCCCAGCTCGGCAGAAATCTCCTCCGCTGCCGGACGGGGCGAGCCGTCGTCCACTACGACGACTTGCACCGGGCTCGTCTCCTGGGTCACCACCGAGCTCAGTGCGCGATGCAGGAGCCCGGCGTCACGTTGAAAGTACGGAATGACCACCGCGATCCGCGCGGCAGGTTGCGGCTGAGAACTTGCGGGTGTCGTCTGAGGCCTCGCCCCGCCCTGGCACACCGCCGGAGCTCTCACCCGGTCCACTCGGTGGCGATTGGTGTGCCGCTGATCCAACGGTAGACGAGTTTCGGAAGGCTCACACACCATGATGCCGCACACAACGGATCGGACCGCAGCAGGTAGAGAATCTCGCGCATCGCATCAACTGGTACGCGCCGCAGCAGATGCACGGCGGAGTAAAGCGCCAGGTAGCGGCGGGCCGCAATCGCGCGGCGCATGACCTGTCTGTCATCGCTGCTGATCGGATAGCGCTTTAGGACGTGGCGCCGTAAGTGAATCTCGTCCGCGAGTCGAACGAGATGCGCGGACGATCCAAATGTCGACTTCTTCCACGCACCCAGCCCTCCGCTTCCATACACAAGGGTTGGCTCGGTGCAGTACATGATGGCGGTGCACCGGACCAGAAGCTCCCAAAACGCCACCTGATCCTCACCTGCGCGGCGGAAGTTGGTAGGGAACCTGATATCCGGCATGACCGCGCGGCGAAATACCACCGTAGCCGTGGCGAACGGGCACGCGGCGCCCATGAGCGCGTACACACCCTTTGTCCATTGATAGATGCCGGGCACCCCCTGGAGAGGCTGGCCATCCGCAAGGAGCCGCTGGCGCGAGGGTTGCCGAAAGTGATCCTGTGTATCCCCCTCGGATATGGAATTTGAGAAAAAAAAGTCGGCACCGTGTGACAAAGCGGTCGCCGCGTTGCGCAGGTGGGATCGTTCCCAGTAATCATCGCTGTCGAGCAGCGCAACCGCAGTCACCCGCCCCTCGAGTGCAGCCAGTGCCGCGTTTCGGGCAGCTGCTATTCCCCCATTGGCCTGACGAATCACCGTCAACCCGGGCAACGTGAGCCGCAGTTCGGGGGTGATCTCCTCAGCGGCTGCACGTGGCGAACCGTCGTCGACAACGATAACTTGGTCGGGGCTGTGCTCTTGCGCCGCCACTGAACTTAATGCCCTGCGCAGCAGCCCGGCCTCCCGCTGGAAATAGGGTATGACGACACCGATGCGCACGGCAGGACGCGAGTTGCGGCCTGCCTCCTGTCTCGTCAAGCGCTGCCCGTCCTGTATAGCCATCCTTACGGCGGCCCCTGTGCGGGCCGATTGTCGCCCACCGCGGCCGGATCGATAATCGTAAATTATACAAAAAGGCTGTCGCGCGACTTGGCGCACCGGCAAGATGCGACGGGAGGTGATGCGGATGAAAGCGTGGCTGGACCTGACTGAGGGTTTCCCCGTGCGTTTCGACGTAGAGAGAATGAAAGCGGACCTCGAACGCTTCCAGAACTCTGAAGCGTGGCTGTCTCACTACGATGACGCGCTGTCGCAAGGCTGGCGAGCCATACTGCTCAAGAGCAAGAGCGGCGAGGTCTCAGGACCCCAGTCCCAGCGCCCGTCCTGGGACTTCTCCGACTATCACCGCACAAAGTATGTCGAGCAGCTGCCCTACTTTCGCGAGCTGATGGACCAGCTCAAGTGTCCGCAGGGGCGCATGCGCATCATGCGCCTGGGCCCCGGCATGGTAATCAATACGCATTACGATGTCGGCCCGGAGGTCGGCTGTCTGGCGTTCAAGCAGGTGCGCCTGCACGTGCCGATCGTCACGAACGACCGCGTCACGTTCTTCGTCGGCGGCGAGCGAATCAAGATGCAGCCGGGACACCTGTACTATGTCAACTTCTCCAAATACCACTATGTGAGGAACGAAGGCAACGAAGCGCGCACTCACCTGGTCATGGATCTCAAAGTAAACGACTGGCTGGCTCAATACTTCCCGCAACCGAGCGGATGGGAGCAGGTTGAGTTCCTTGCCGCGCGTGCGCTGTGGCCGACGTTCTGGCGTCTGCGGCGATGGCGTAACATCACCACGCGCACATTCTGGAGAAACTATGAAGGGTCGCGCGCGCAGACGGTGGTTCACCGCCTGCGTGGAAAAACGCGCGCAGCGGCGTGACCGACAATCAGACCGACCGGGTTGGGTACAGGGGATGACAGCCGCCTTAGTACTTTCCCGATCCTTTCCCTACAACGCCCAGCGGATCCATGGCATCTACCAGCGGCTGGGCACTCAAGTGGAAGCCCTGGCTAAGGTTGTCGACCGTGTCGATTGTCTCTTTCTCGTGCCAGATGAACAGGATTCCACACCGAATGCAATCCGCGAGCACGAAGTCCGGCTGCGCAGACTGTGGTCGCCGGCAGTCTCGCTACGGCTGGCGCCCACGATATCGGACGATGTGCCCCAGACGCGCTGGCAACGCATCGGCCGAGGCGTGTTCAACTTTCACGCGCAGCCCTGGGCCCGTCCCACCAGCGCCCCTGAAGCCGTCCGTGCGGTAAGTGCCGCGCTCGACGCCCGACCGGATGTCGTGCTGGTGCATCGACTCGACGCGATGTGCCCGCTGCTGAAAATTGCCAAGCGGACGCCGGAAAAGCTCCACGGCTTGCCGATCTTCTTCGACATGGACGACATCGAGCACGTCACCTCCTTGCGCCGTCTATGGCACGACCCCGCGTGGCCGGCCCAGCGCCTGATGCTGCTGCAAGTCGCCGCACTGCTGCTCGCCGAGGTCCGTGCCGTGCGTCTGGCGACGGCAACCTTCGTATGTTCGGAGACGGATCGTCGCTATCTGGGACGCATGACCGCCAGTGCGCGGGTACAGACAGTCGCCAACAGCGTCACGTTCCCGTCGTTGGCGGACACCGATGTGTCAGAACCGCTGGTCCTGTTCGTCGGAACCATGGGCTATCGCCCCAATGCACAGGCTGCAGACTCACTGGTGCGAGAGATCTGGCCACTCGTGCGCGCGCGATCTCCAGCTGCGCGGCTCGCGATCGTTGGTCCCGGCCCTGAACGCACGGCTTGCTACGAGTCGGCCGACGAGAGCGTAACGTTTACTGGGTTCGTCGATGACCTCGAGGCATGGTATCGCCGTGCGCGCGTAGTGTGCTGTCCGATCTATCACGGCGGGGGTACGCGCGTGAAGATCATCGAGGCTGCCGCTCACGCCAAGGCGATTGTGTCGACACACCTCGGTGCTGAAGGGCTGGATCTTGAAGATGGACGTGAGATCCTCCTGCGCGACACTCCAGCCGAGCTGGCCGGAGAATGCCTGCGCCTGCTGGACGACCCCCATGCAGCTGCGCGACTCGGCCGGGCGGCGCTGCAGCGGGCGCGCGGCACATACGATCGGTCTGCCGTGATCGACCATCTCGCCAGCATTTTCCGCGAAGGTCTCAACGGCGGACTCCGCGGTGGCATTCCGGCCTGAGGCCGGCGAGCGCATCAGCGGGTACCCTAGCAACGCAATGAGGCAACCGCAGGCTCTGGCGAGCGCACCCCGTATATCGGTGCTGATGCCGGCACACAACGCAGGAACCTATGTTGCAGCTGCGGTGCGCTCGGCGCTCGAGGGCGGCGAGCCCAACGTCGAGGTCATCGTCGTCGATGACGGCTCGACTGACGGCACGGCTGCCGCAGCGCTGGCTATCAACGATCCACGCGTGATTGTCATCTCGATTGCTGCGAGCGGTGGACCGGCAAGGCCCAGAAACATTGCACTGGCACGCGCGCGTTCACCGTACATAGCAACGCTGGACGCCGATGATGTGTTAAAGCCCGGCAGGCTCGCCGCAAGCGCCGACCTGCTCGATCGCTTTCCTGTGGCAGGCTTCGCGTTCGGCGACTTCGAAAAAATGGATGCCGACGGCAACGTCTTCGAGACCTCTGCGGCCTACGCCTATCCTGCCTTTCTCGGACTGAGGTTCGAACCCGCCGGCGAGGACTGGAAGCTGATACCGCAGGGCGAGCTGGCGCGCGGACTCCTGCACGGCAACTTCATCGGTACCTCCGGGGTAGTGATGCGCAGGGAGCTCGTAGTGGCGCTTGGCGGCTTTGACGAATCGCTGCGGAATTCCGATGACGTGGATCTCTGGTACCGGCTGGCACATCGGGGTGCGGCACTGTATTCGCCCCGACTCGCATATTCTTATCGCGTTCTCGCCAACAGTGTCGCACGGGGGCCGCCGGTGCGCACCGCCCTGACTCGTATCAGGGTGCTGCGCCGCGAGCGGACGCGGTGGCGTGACCGGACAGCACGGCGGCAGCTTGATCGCCGCATTGCTGAGAACCTCGCCAGCATCGGTTACCAACAGCGTCTTAATCGTGAACGGTGGAAGGCGATTCATTCATACCTTCGCGCCTTCATGGCCTCGCCCGAAAGCCGTTGGCTCTCGTACCTGATTGCCACGTTGCTCCTGGCACCTGAAGGCGGGGGCTGAGCGCGTGGGTGACAAGCTGCGCGTGAGCGTCGTCATTGCCGTCGACGAGACTGGGACCCAACTCGAAGCGGCAGTCCGCTCTGCCTTGGCCGTGGATGTGCGGGAGCTCGAAGTCCTGGTGGTGGACAACAGCCCGGATGATCGCTCGACCGCCGCACTGCGCGACGTCGTGGACGAACGCGTCGTGCGGGTACGTTTGCGGCCCGGTCGGGGTCCTCTGCGGCCGCGAAACGTGGGTATCGCGCGCGCCAGGGCGCCGTATGTCGCACTCCTTGACCCGGATAGCCTGCTAAAGCCAAACAGGCTCTCCGACGCGCTGAGAGCGTTGGACAACCACACGGAGGCTGGCTTCGCCTTTTCGGACTTTGCGGTTGTCGAGGAGCGCGGGAACACTGTCCAGCCATCGGGCATTGGGACCTTTGTGGATTTCGGCACTGTCGCGAGTGAGCCGCTGGGGGACGGATGGCGCCTCATCAGGCAGCCAGATCTGGCGCGCAGTCTTCTGCACGGGAATCCTGTTGGAATGTCGGGCGTCGTGCTGCGCCGGCGACTATTTACCGAGATCGGCCCGTTCGACGAAAGCGCGGCCTGCTGGGCCGATCTCGATCTTTGGTTCCGACTCGGGCATTACTGTGCGGCCCTTTATTCCAGCGAGGTGAGCCACACCCGGCGCGACAAACCTCAGAGCGACGCCGTAAGGCCGCGAGCGGCGACCGAGGAGTGTATTGCTGTGCTGAGACGCGAAAAAAGTCGGTGGAGCGAGCGAGCCGCGCGTCGACAGCTCGACCGCCTGATCGCGGAGCATCTTGCCAGTGTTGCCAACGAAGAAGGCCGGCACCGACGTCGGCTGCGTTCGACGGCGATGTACGCATACGCATTCGCGACGTGTCCCGATAGGCGCTGGTTGAGCGGCATGGTGCATTCCTTGCTGAGTTAGGAATCACCGTCACGTGGATCCCGTCCCGACGAGCCGCTTGTGGATGAAACGAAGTGCACGCGCCTGGAATTGCACGATCGGCAGGACGGTACGGCAATAAAGACGCGTCAATGCCATCGCCGGCACCAGGAGCGCACTGGTGTAACGGCGCTGGTACCCCAATCTTCTCAGATTGGACCCCATGAACGCCTCGGACACGAACACCTCGCGAGCTGTCATTTCACTTTTCCATCGGGCCACACCCTCGACGCCTATTCTCTGCTTCAGCTTTGTATGCCGGACCTGCTCTCTTTCCGGCACCTGCTGATCTACCGTCCCCTCCCAAGCGAGCATCTGTGGCTCAAAGTTCTCTCCTATGAATTGGCATATCTGCCGCAACGTCTTCTCCATATCGAGCAGCAGGTCCTCGTAGCGAACCAGCAGGATGCGGTCCTCGAGCCCCGAGCGCGCCCATCGCCATTGGTAGTTGATCGCTTTAGTCCATTCTCGCGTGTTGTCGTGCAACCAGCGGCCCCCGGAATCCCAACCGGTCGCTTTGAATGACTTCGCTACGTCACGGCCATCCCGAACCAGGTGCACGAACCGAGATTCTGGAAACATTCTCGCCAGCTCGGGCAGAATCTCGATGTAGACCGGAGTCTTATCCGCCCAACGAACCTTCCCTTCGGCGTTCAAGTGCCAACGATAGACGATCTCAGCCAAATCGCGCACAGAAGTCGCGCTCAATCGTGCGACTTCGCGGCGGAATTCTTGCCCATCGATTTTCATGTCCGGCCACCGGTAGTGGTCGGTAATTATTGACACCGCGCGCTCCACTTCGTCCGCTGTGAGAGGGCGATCGATGCCGAATTCCTTCACCAGCGGAATGAGAAACCATGTCTCCGGTGGGATGGCAAGCCGCGAGTGAGACGCTAGCATCATCCGCAGCAGCGTCGATCCACACCGGCCTGAGCCGACGATGAAGAACGGTGCGGAGTATTCGTGCCGATCAGCCTGCATCTCGAATCTCGTTTGCGCGGTCATGCGAAGGTAAGCGCCGGCGCGCTCACGGCCCACCATGGCCTGGATTGGCTCCACGCATCCTATCGCGCCACCTGTAGAGCTCGGGCAGGCACCGACCCCTGAGAATCTGCAGGCAGCAGAGATTGCGCTGCACCTGCGCGAGGTTACGCTTGAAGTCGTAGGTTTGTCCCGGACCCGCCAGAAAATCGTAAAGGGTTACGCCGCGCTCTGCTGCCGCCTCCATGGCGTATCCGAAATGTGTCAGCCCAAGCGACAGCCGCGTGGTAAACGCCGGGTCGAACCCAATCTTCATGTTGTACTGTCGCCCACCCTTACGGATGTCATAGAGCACCGATACCACCGTCCCCGCTACGCGCAATCTTGTGAGCGCGAGCTCTCCGCGATCCGCAAGCCCTGCAGCGAAGCTCTTGTGGTAATCCAGCCGCTCGCCGGCGAACGCCGGCCTGTTCCAGCGCAACTGGTGCAGCCGGTTGAGGTCTCTGAAACCGCTGTCGATCTCCTCGGAGCTGACGTGTTCGCACCGCACTTCGCCGTACTCCTCGGCAAGACGCCGTCGCAAACCCCAGAGACTTCTCCGCGTCGACTGCCCGAGCCCCCTCAGGTATGCCTCGAAGCCCTGCGAGAGATCGGCGTGGTAGCTCACCGAGCGGTCCAGCTCGCGCGTGTAATGACTCTCAGGCGACGCCGCCTGCGAAAACGCGTCGCGCCACTCCGTCGCGGCCGCGGTGAACCCGACCACGAACTCCGTCCATGTCGGCTCAGACAGCAAGTTGCGCGCGCATAAGCGGCGTACTTCGACGAGATCCTGCGGCAACGCGATCACGTCGAGATATTCCGAGATCAACGGCCGCGAATCCCGCCAGGCAAACCCCATCGCCTGCACCGAACTGGTACGAACCAGACCGGCACGCATGACGACGCGCCGGTAAAGTGGTGCGAGTCCGACCAGGCTGTCTCCTCGGTAAAAGGCCTGAATGTCGGCCTCCAGCCCCATCGCGCAGCCATAATATCTCCACCAATGCGTGAGCCATTGCCAGGAGAGAAACAGGCTATCCGCGCCGGAATGAGATAGCAGGCCTTCCCACGCGGCCTCGCTCCGCAGCCATTCCTCCACGCTCCATCTACGCGCGGTGAGTGCGCTCACGGCGTGCCCTGCCCGGCTGACCTGTTGCACATCAGGTGTCCTTGTCGCCCTGCGTGACAATCCAGGAGAGCGTCCCAGCCATCCCGTCGCTCGAGTGCACCTGGAACACGGTATCGGGGCGGCGAGTGAAAAAACCCAATCCCCGCAGGCATGTTTTCCAGGGATGATCCTCGTTGAACACGATCCTCAGACTGGCGAGGCCTGGCGTGTTGAGGCTGCGCAGGACAAAGAGCGCGAGCATCGCACGCATGTCCGCCGGAGTGGTCGCGGCGGCGTCATAGATCGAGCAACTCTGTTCAACAGATGCGTCCTCGAAGACCAACCAGCCCCTAAGGCGACCGCCGCGACTGAATGTGGCAAAGCTAAAGTGTGTATGCGGATGCTGCGCATACCGCCACTTCAAAGTCTCCGGTCCCAGATCGCGCGTGGCGCCCCTCCCTGCCGGCAGGCTGCGCGCAAATGCCAGCAGCTGGTCATCCAGTGTCTTGGTCACGCGCAATGTGCCGTCGTGCGGAATGCGCAAGCGCGCGACGGCACGCCCGATCGAACGCAGCGGCAGCGCGATTCGCGAGGCGAGCCATTGGCTGCGCACGAGGGCACGCACGTAGGAGGTGCCGTCCAGAATGTAGACGTGAGGAACCAAGGATCCGCGCGTCACCCAACCGGCCTTGAGGAGTGTACGACGCGCCGATTCGGTGGGTATCACAAACGCCGGTTGGCTAGAGAAGTTGGCATCCAGCCAAGCCGTCATGAATCGCATCAGGCGCAGACCCAGTCCCCGGCCGCGCCACCGTGCATCGAGGGATATGTCGCCGAGCACCGCTATGTGCAGGCGAGTCCCCTCGATGCAGTACGGACGGAATACGACTGATCCCATGCCGATCCGCTCACCGTCCGGGGACGAAAGCCAGAACACGCGTGGGGGCGGGGCGCCGGTCGAGCTCTGATAACGCCAGTTGATGTAGGCGAGCGTCTCGGGATGATCCCGATTGGCGTTGCGCAGCCTGAGGATCTCCTGCTCGAATCCCTCGAATCCGGTCACTGCGCAGGAGAATCCGTCTTGCTCGTCCACGCGCCTTCCGCCGCGATACGCGTCAGCTCTGATCGCTGACCGATTCGTAGTCCCCCGGCCGGACCGGCCGACACAGCGAGACATAGAGCGCGGCGTGGTCCGCGCACATCCTTTCGAGGGAAAACCGTTCCACGACCCGCTGGCGTGAAGCGCGTCCCATCGCCGCGGCGCGCATCGAATCCCGGTGTAATGCCATCAGGGCTTCCGACAACGCTTGGGCGTCGAGTGGCACCACGAAGCCATTCTCGCCGTCGGCCACGGCTTCCGCGTTGCCGCCAACATTGGTCACGACCATCGGAAGCCCGACTGCCATCTGCTCGATAACCGCATTGGAAAAGCCCTCGTTTCTTCCTGGAGTCAAGCAGCCGACGTCCATACTCCACAGGCACGGTAGCACGTCGGCGATCTCTCCAGTAAACACGGTACGCGCCCCGAGCCCCGTAGCGGCAGCGCGTTCTCGGAATTCGCCAAGCAGCGGACCACCCCCGACGACGACCACCTTAAGCGAAGGAACCTCGGCAGCCGTTCTTGACAGAGCATCAAAAAAGACGTCGTGATTCTTCTCCGCGCGAAATGCGGCCACCATGCCCACCACGAAATCCTGACCGGCAAAACCCAAGCGCTTGCGGGCTTCTTCCTTCTGCGTGCTGGACGGCACGACGAAGCGAGCGACGTCCACTCCGTTGTAGATGGTCCTGACGCGCGACCTGGGCAGATGATCATTCGCCACGACGGCAACGCTCACCGCGTCCGCGACCATGATGAAGGCGTCGAACAGATACCTCAGGCGCCTGTTGAGGAACACATGCAGGGGCTTGCGCAAATCCCCGGTGTCACGCTTGCTCGATACGAGATGATTGGCGCCTGAGAGCCAAGCAATCAATGCTCCAAAAGTGTCGGCCTTTTGATGAAACGTCTGAACGATGTCGTAGCGGTTCCTGCGAACCAGTGACGCGAGACGCTGCGCTTGGAGCACGGCGTTAGGCACGTACTCACGCGCTAGCGGTAAGTGGATTACCTCGACGCCGTCCGCCCGCAGCGCGTCCAACAGTACGTTCTCACCGAGATCGAACGCCACGATCGAGCAGTGGAATCTATCCCGCGGAAGCCCGGCGATCAGCCGGGCGAGATGGGTTTCCGTACCACCGGTACCGCGAAAATAGTCGATGATGTACAGAACACTGAGCTTGTCGGGAGTCATGGCCGCTCGCTAACAGCATTCTTGCCGGATGCGAAGCGTCTGTCCATGCACGCCGCGCGAATTTGGGCCGGCCGAACGGTGGCAGGAGTTAGCGATGTGCCGCAATCAGCCTGCTCGCGACCCTTTCTTGTTTCGGCACTTGCGCTGTGGGAAGCTGACCCCATCGACGACCTCCGCGTGTGGCGCGCAAGCGCATCAGGTTGACAGAATCCATGAGCAGCGGCGACCCACTACTTGAGGCACGGCTGAAGCGTGAAGCGCAGTTTCACGACAAGAAATACGGCGGTGTCGATCTCTACCCCCGACACTACGCCGCCAGGCCGACGCAATACGTCTACCGGCAGATGCGCACGGCGCTGGGAGACCTTGGTGGCAAGCGCGTGCTCGAGTACGGCTGTGGCGAAGGCTGGATCACCCATGACCTCGCGCGTCTCGGCGGCAACGTGAGCGCTTTTGACATTTCACCGCAGGCGGCAGAGAACACTCGCCGCACTCTCAGTAACTCGAGACTCCTCGATCGCTGTTCAATCGACGTGATGCCTGCGGAGCAGCTGACCTACGCGGCGGACACCTTCGACGTGGCTGTGGGCTTTGCGATAATTCATCATCTGGAGCTTGCGCAAGCCCTCGCCGAGCTGCACAGGGTGTTGAAACCCGGTGGTGTTGCCTGGTTTGCCGAACCTCTCGCCACGAACCCACTGATACGGATTTATCGGAAGCTCACGCCTCAGTTCCGCACTCCGGATGAGCAACCGCTAAGGCTTGCGGAGCTACCCTCGCTGCTTTCCGGGTTCAGCTCGTTCGAGCATCGCGAGTT
>Ga0187783_10001797_pt1 | contig 15866 bp, 9 predicted proteins | sample 1015_SJ02_MP02_2_FD_132471 | JGI IMG/M metagenome (GOLD analysis project Ga0187783, IMG submission 132471) | Tropical peat soil microbial communities from peatlands in Department of Meta, Colombia - 1015_SJ02_MP02_20_MG | ecosystem: Environmental > Terrestrial > Soil > Wetlands > Peat | place... | reverse complement strand
TGTTCTTGGAGACCGCGTGCTCGATCAATTCCAAGGGTGAAATCATTGGGCTCGCATTCGACCCGAACACTGGTTACATACACGCTTATTTGGCAATTCCAACGCGGGAAGCCTAAGCCAGCAGCTTGAAGCGCCCAGAAGCCCGTCGTGTGCTCCGAAGATTCGCCCGAGTTGGACGAACGCGTTTTCTACAGCCCTGACAAACGCTATGCCCTGATTACGGGCAATCTCCTCCGTAATCTTGTGTCAGACTCTGATGCGTCGGGCAGAAATTCAAGATGCCGTCGGTGGCTGGCTGTTGCGGGAAACCGTGAATTTCCAACCGGCAACCCAATCCAGACGAGATGATATATTGCAGGGCTTTGACTGGAAGTTGTTGTAACCAATTCACACAGAGATGTCACGGCAGAGTTTCGAAAGGGACATGCTTATTTGCGGGCGGAGAAAATGAGGCCCATTCTTCGCCAAATCTCAGCTGAACCCTGACCGAGGACACCGGACTGAACTGAAAATTGCTAATTTCGGCCGGAAATAGGCAGTTTTCAGCCGGCACATGGACTTGGAGAGAAACCCCTTGACTGCGTGGCGGAGGACGCAGTCGGAAGCGAACCATTCTCCGCACGAGAACAGGGAAAAATACTGGGAAAATGCGCGCCTGAGCGCTAGTTCATTCGAAGAGAATCGCCGGATCCTTTTATGTGGGCTGCAGATATCAGCAACACTGCGAATTTACCTTAGTTTCGGAACAGGCAATTACAGGGAACTGATCAGGTTCAAACGGGCTCCAAGAGGCGAAATGGGTCGATTTCAAAGATTCAGCTTCCGGCGCAACCGGATGTCTAGGGTAAGGCGTCAATCGGTGAACGTGGCCGCATCATAGGGACCGGCAGTGATTGGAATCTTCGCGGCTTGCATCTTCGCAGCCGTCTTGAGTCCGATCTTGCCTTGCGAGCATCTCCCAGAGGGGTGCAGATAAATGATGGTATTTCTGATTCTCCCGATATTTGTGATTGTGGGTTGGTTGCGACGCTGTCGAGTTGGCCGCGCAGCAAGAAGTGGGGTTAATATCTACTGGGCTCGATCAGGCTAATCGACTAGGCGTAGAACTCCTTGGGGAAAACCCAGGGCGTCTTCATGAATAGATGAGTTTGCAATAGGAATTATAAAGCGATCCTGATAACGCTTCGGTTGGGCTATCCCAGGTAGAATCTAGCCCTATTCAACACAGTCGAGATCCTGCTGCGAAGCGCCTCTGATTCTCAAGACTATCGACGGTGGTGATTTCGCTTTCGACCATGAGAGAGGCGGCGAGGCTCTTCGCTTGCCATCCCCAGAATTTCGGCCTTGGACTGGATAATGTGTTCGTACATCAACCGGCGAGCTTGATCGGGGTTACGTTCGTGAATCGCTTTAAGTATCTGCTGGTGCTCGCGCCACGCTGAATCGCCATAATAGTGAACGTTTATGGCTGCATACATAATGCGTTCCATCTGAGTGCGCGCATCAACCACTGCCCTCAGCAACATTTGGTTGCGTGAGAGGCGTGCAATGTTTACGTGAAACGCGGTGTCGGCGCCAATGAAGCGTCCGTAACTTTCGGCATCGCCATCCGTGTAGGTAGCCTGCGCGTACTCGGCAAGTTGCTTCGCCGATTCAGGATCAACGCCATTCTTTGCGGCTCGATCGGCCGTCAAGCATTCAACCGCGGTGCGGAACTCGTAAATGTCGTTCACTTCCTGTAAGGTAAGCTGATTGACGAAATAGCCTCGATCCGGGACGATTTGTAACAATCGCTCCTGCTCCAGACGTACGATCGCTTCGCGCACCGGAGTTCGGCTACTCTTGTATTTCAGCGTGAGAACCTTTTCACTCAGAGCTTCCCCAGGATGATAGATACAACGAATGATATCGCGCTTCAATGCCCGGTAGACCTTTTCACTCAGAGTCGCGGCTTGCGTCTCGGTAGCTGCGCGACCGAACAACGGCAAGAAATTCGCGATCCCTTGAAAGGAGGGCGTCTGTGTACCTCTACTCTTTCGCACGGACCCTCCAGCTAAAGAGCATCAGAGCACGTGGCCGAAGCATCTGAAGAAAGATGCCCAAATATTGTACACAACGTGTGCAAGAAGCAGACATATGCATATTAACTCGAAGGGTCGGGCCTGAAACCTAGCCCCAAACAGACCTATTTCCGTCGCTAGAACGAATAGCGTCCGACAAACTGGATAATCCTTGGGCTGCCGACGGTCGTCGTAATAGCCCCGAAGTTGGGCCCGCTAACGTCCACAAAGGTTGGGCTGTTGAAGCTAGGGTGGTTCCACACATTGAAGAATTCCGTTCGGAACTCAAAGTTTTGACCTTCGGTGATCGGGAAGATTTTGCTCACAGACAAATCCCAATCTTGTTGATGGGGCCCCCTGAAATCGTTACGACCCAAATCGCCGTAGCCAGTGGAACCGTCGGGACCGACGACGGGAGCGGGCAAGAAAGCGGCGGGATTTAGATACTGGTTCAGCCGGGACTCAATCGATCCACTTGTGGCTGCGGTATCGACGTTGAATCCCGGAGCGATGCTCGCGGTAGATTGGTCGGGGCCGATGGGGGTGTATGTCGATCCACCCGCAGAATCGATCACACTAAACGGCCTTCCAGACTGTATCGTGACAATCCCGCTTACGGCCCAATCGCGAAGCAAAGCGGCCTTTAATCCGCTGGATTGCGAAAAGATCGGCAGATCATAGTAGTAGCTTGCCACGAATCGGTGAGGGCGATCGAAATCAGAAACGGCGCGATTGTCCCTCAAATTTGTCTGGTCATTCAGAATGGTATTGAAGGCCGTCGTATCGAGGGAGTTGTCGTCGATGGACTTCGAGTAGGTGTAGGCCGCCTGAAAGTACATTCGTCCGACTCGCCGAGAGACGCTGGTTTGAAGTGAGTGATAGATTGAGTCCGCGTCATTCCCGAAGAGCTGCATTCCCGCGGGGCCCAATCCGAGCACGCGCGATCGGGCCGTCGCATTGCTAATCGTATTCTGCGTAATTGTATACGTCTGGCCGTTTTGGGCCGTAAGGGTAACGGGATCCTGTGGGCTGACCAAATACGGCTGGATTGGAGTTCGCGTCTCCCGCAAGTGCGTGCCCTTTGATCCGACGTAGCCCGCCTCGAACACCCACTTACCAGGCAGCTCACGCTGAACCGTCAAATTCCACTGTTGCACATTTGGGGAAACAAAATGTTGTGGTACCTCCAAAGCGATGAGGTATTCGCTATTCCCGCTGAACACGGGTGTCTGAGTCGTATCGTTGGTCGGCGCTCCGGTCACGTTGTTTACGAAACCTTGAAATTGTCCGAGAACTGGGACAAAGGCGGGCGAAAGTACTCCGGCGGGTGGCAAGATCGAGAAGGACGGCAAATTGGCCAAGCTTCCCGGAGGTCCTGGCCCGAAGGATCCGGCTAAGAAGGGAGAGGCGAATCCGAGGTTATCCACCGCCCCGTTATCTTCGCGATCATAGTAAATGCCGTAGCCACCGCGGATCGATGTCGTTCCATGCCCGAACGGGTCATAAGCAAAGCTGAATCGCGGACCCCAATTGGACGCGTAGCCATTTCTCGTGGTTGTGTCTGATGCGGTGCCGATTAGTCCGGGCACGTCAAATTGATCGACTCCCTTTGGAAAAATCCATGGATTCTCTCCGAGAGTCGCCAGTTCCGGAATCAGGTTCGCGATATGATACAACTTGTCCGATACGGCCCCATCCAGTTCCCACCTCAGGCCCAGATTCAAAGTCAGATTCCGGCTGACCTTAAAATCGTCTTGATAGAAAAGGGCGAACGCGTTGATGCGGTATTCGTGGTTAGTGACGCCGCTGCCGCTGCCGGAGAAGGCCGGTGCGCCCATTAGAAAGTTCTGAAAGTCAGTCAGAGCTGGGACGGTCGCGGTGGCAGGAGTTGGTACGAAGCCTGCAAATCCATTGAAGAGTTGCGGGAAATCCTTATTCAGCTGGATTCGGTCTGCCTCACCACCGAAGCGCATCAAGTGCCGACCAGTGCTGTAGCTAACCGTATCAAGGAACGTAAAGTTGTTCTGCGCCTGGGTAGTGTTGTAATTCGTGTTCGGCCCAATCGAAAAGCTTGCCAACTCCAGACGATAGATATTCGTGTCGACGTTGCTGTTGGGCCTGCTAATTCCTAGATCACTCAAGCTTACGAGCGGGGAATTGTCGATGTCGTCACTGATATCTACAAATCCGAATCGAAATTCGTTCAAAATCCTGGTTGTAAATGTGTGGGTTTCGGACACACTAAAAAATCGGTCATGCACTGGAGTGAAGAGAGGGAAGTCGAGATCCGTGGGGCTGATTGCCGAGCCGAATTGAGAACCCAAGCTCCCGGCGCCAAACGGTTGGTACAACGAGAAATTGGAGAAAAAGAATCGCTCGCGCAGTGAATCGCGGCCGCCGCGGAAGCTTCGATCCCAGTCTGCTGTGAATTGGTTATCATCGAACCGGCCGGGACTGCTGAAACTTAGACGCGATTGTTGCATATCTAGAGGAAGAGACGGATCGATCGCAGGCAGCGATGGATAGAGCCAGCCACCGCCAGCGCCTCCGAATTGATTGCTCTTGAAGTTAAAAAACTTGACCGCTACCGGATCAAGATTGGCTGGGCTTTGCAGCCCGGGGGGCAATAGTTGAGCCAGAGATGCCGCAGAGCGATCCTGGGGAACGGTGGGGATAATTGTATTGACGAACGTCCCGGGCGAGAGGCCTCCATTCTGGCGAGTCCCCTGGTAGTTTACGAAGAAGTAGCCTAACTCTGCCTCATGCGCAACTGGGCCGCCTAGACTTCCACCAAAAATGTTCTGATTAAACGCAGGGCGCGGCTGGCCGTTGCTATTGAAAAAAAAATCGTTCGCGTTGAGCCCATCATTCCGGAAGTATTCGAAAGCCGAACCATGGAAGTTGTTGCCGCCACCGCGGAGCGTCGCGTTGATATTACCCCCACCATTGCGTCCCTGAGTTGCGTCGTATAGGCTCGTTTGCACCTTGAATTCTTCGACCGCGTCTGGACTAGGCAGCGGTGTGTAACTGAGTTCCCCGAGGTTATAGTCGCTAGCGCTAATACCTTCGATTAGATAATTATTGTTCCCTTCTCGTTGGCCGTTGACATTCATGCGGATATCGCCGCGACCCAGCTGGCCTGCGGCGGTCAGATCGCTCGAAGCGCCGGTCGAAAGGGTGAGCAACTGCTGAAAGTTGCGTGTAGGCAACGGCAGGGCTTCGATGGTATTTGTGCCCAACGATTCGCCGGTCGCGGCCGTCGTCGTCTCGACTTGTGTGACCTGCGCCGACACCTGCACTCCTTGCTTTACTTCGCCGACCTGAACGGTGATCGTAAGGCGTGTTGTCTCGCTCACTCTGACCACAATATTCGACAATTTACTCTCAGCAAAGCTTTGAGCTTGTACGACGATTGTGTAGGTAGACGCTGGAAGAAGCGGCGCTATGAATTCTCCATTCGAATTTGTCGTAACATTTCGAACCGTCGTCCCCGTGGGGCCGTCGAGGATTTGTACCTTTGCGTCAGGAATCACTCCGCCCGACGAGTCCAACACGATTCCTGAGACGGCGCCGGTGGGCCCACTCTGTCCGAACGCGGGTGCGACCAAAATGCAAATGATCACTGCGGCCAAGAAGAAGCGCTTTTTCATGGCTTGCCTCGTTGACTTGGATATACATGGGGAATTCACGAGGAATGAAGATGCAAGATAGGGTTGCCAAATGCTGCGAGACGAGTTAGATATAGGCCACTTCACGTTTTAGCCCGATGGGGCGGGAGCATATAACTCAGTAAGTGAATCTGTCAAGCGAGATTGGGTGCATTATGTATACATAATGCATATGAACCGAGATTGCTCGACCCAACGGGCCGGCGATTTGCTATGGTCGTGGAAATATCAAACTGTGTCTGATTTCATGGAATCCGCGACTCGTTTCGAAGTCCGATTCGTGTTTTCAGACATTAGCGGCTCTCATTGTTTCACAAGCATCAAGCCTTTCAATTTCTTTATCGCGTCGATGAGCGCCTCGATATCCCCGGGCGTGTTGTAGTAGTGAAACGCCACGCGTATATTGTTGTCTCGGCTGGTGGCGATGATATTTTGGCGTGCCAGCTCCCTGACCGCTTCCACGGGATCATGGGAACGAATGGCCACCTGCGGTCCGCGTTTGGCCGGATCGAGCGGCGTGGATAAGACGAATCCCTCTTCACACAATCGCGCCGTCAGTTGGGCAGTAAGAGAATCAATCCAATGCCCGATAGCTTCCAGTCCGATTGTCTCGACGAGCGTCAGCCCCGCGAGGCTATCGTAGACAGACGGAATGGCCGGTGTGCCGTTTTGGAAGCGCCTTGCGTCTTTCGCTTCCACGTGGCGTTCCACTTGAAAATCATTCGGATTCTCTTGGCCAAACCATCCCGTTATCGTGGGGTGAAGTTCTTCGAGCAACTCCTCGCGAACATACATCAGTGCAACTCCCGCCGAACCGAGAAGGAATTTGACCGTTCCGGTTATCAGAACATCGATGTCGGCTTCTTTGACGTTCAGGAGCCGGCTGCCACAAGATTGATAGTCGTCCACCACGAACAATGCGCCAACGTTGTGGCATCGGCGGGCCAGTTTGGGAAGATCCATTCGATGTCCGTTCTTGTAGCAGACGTGGGCTACAGAGAGAAACTGAAGGCGTTCGTCGAATACATGGTCAAACGCTTCAACGGGAATTTCATTTTTCCCATCCGCATGAACGCGCCGTATTTGCGCGCCCCGCATCGTCTGCGCATGCCAGAGGTATGTGACTGACGGGAAACTGAAATCGTCAAATGCCAGTGCAGAGCGTTTTTTATAATCGAAGCAGGACGCCACAGTTGCAAGTCCCAGTGTCGCTGAAGGGCAAACGGCGACTTCGTGGGTTTGGGCCCCGATCATTTTTGCGAATGCCGCGCGGAGGGCTTCCTGTTTGCTAACCCAGAGTCCCCATGGCGCGCCTTCGTGCATCCAACTGTCCAGATATTCCTTGTGGGCCGCGATCACGGCATGGCTAAGAGCTCCCTTGGAGTTATTGGCCAAATGAACTTGCTTCTCAAAAATCGGAAACTGCTTTCGAAAATCGAGCACGGCCTGCGGAACTTGCATCTGATTTGCCACAGCTGTGTTGTTTTTCATTTTCTCACCCATTGTTTACTTCTATCGAGAGCACGCCGGTTCGCAGAACAGTTAGCCGATCACCCGGAAATAGAAGCGTCGTCGAGCTGGACTCTTCGACGACAGCAGGGCCGCCGACAACCGCTCCAACGGGCAAAGATTCACGCTGCATAACAGGCGTGTCAACGAATCCAACTTTGCGAAAATATACCGGACGAAAATTGCGGCGATCTTCGAAACGATCCGAAGTTGTGCGTGGAGAAAGCGAGAGAGAAGTCGGTCCCACGGCGGTCATTCTGATGGTGACAATCTCGATGACTTCTCCGGCCAAATGGTACCCATAAAACTTGTCGTGCAGCTCTTCAAAGCTACGAAAAGCAGCGTCCAAGCCCGTTTCAGTTAGATGATCTCCAGGAATTTCGATTTCGTGCTCGTAATTCTGGCCCAGGTACCGCATCGCGAGCTTGGAAGTCAACTGCGGGACTCCAACGTATTTTTCGGCCGTCAACTCTGCGCAAGCTGCGGCTCCCAAGCGCTCCAAATGCAGATTGATGTCCGAGGCCGTCACGCGATCGGAGCGCAATGACGCCGTAACAATTTGGTCAGCTCTCAGATCGGCGATCAATGCTCCAAATGCCGAACAAAGTCCGGGGTGCGGAGGAATCAGCACTTTTCGGATGCCCAATTTCCCTGCGATTGACGAGGCATGTAATCCGCCGGCACCGCCGAAGGAAACCAGGCTGAAGCCTCGAGGATCAATCCCAATTTCCACTGTCGCCAATCGGACTGCATTCGCCATGTTCTCATTTGCGATCTCAAGGATTGAGATACACGTCTCTTCCAACGGCATCTCGAGGCCGGCAGCGGCGCCGCGAAGGGCAGCGCGAGCGCGTTTGACATCCAATTTAACTTCGCCAGCAAGTAGGCCGTTCGGGTCCAGACGTCCCAGCACTAGATTCGCATCTGTCACCGTGGCCTCAAGGCCGCCTCTCCCATAGCACGCCGGGCCAGGCTGTGCACCCGCGCTCTGCGGTCCTACGCGCAAGAAACCGCCGCGGTCAACACTCGCGATCGAGCCGCCGCCGGCACCAATGGTCATCACTTCTATTGTAGGAAATGTGAGCGATAGACCAAACTCAACGTCGAATTTCTCCGCGTAACGCTGTTGGCCGTCTCTGATTACGGCAATATCGCAACTGGTTCCTCCCATATCTAGCGTGATCATGTCGCGCGACGTAGAAATACCAAAGTGCCTGCCTCCGATCACGCCCCCTGCAAGCCCGGACAAAAGAAGCTGAATTGGCGTCTGAGCAGCATCGTGAGCTAGGCGCGTGCCGCCATTAGACTTCATCAGTGCCCAGCTTCCTCGGAAGCCGCGCTCGCGAAGGCCTGCATCCAAGTCTCGAATAAATCCGTTTAAGAGAGGCTTCAGATAGGCGTCCGCGATCGTCGTAAGGCCTCTCTCATATTCTCGCCAAACGGGCGCTACTTGATGAGAGAGTGACACCGAAAGCTTTGGAAAGTGATCGACCAACCACTTCGCAATCAGCTCCTCGTGGATAGAATTGCGATAGGAAAAGAGGAAGCTCACAGCCAGTGATTCAAGACCTTCGGAATCGATTAGGCTTTGAATCGTCCGCTCCAAACTGCAAAGTTTGGTCGTATCCAGCGGCTCGACCACCGTCCCGCGATAATCCACACGCTCGCGAATCCCAATACAATGGCGGCGCTCGAGAAAAGGTCGCGGCTTGATCCAGTGAAGATCGTAATGAAACTTCCTGTTTCCACGTTGAATGAAAGGAACGTCTTCAAACCCCTCGGTTGTGAGATACGCGAGCTTCGCTCCCCGGCGCTGGATGAGGGCATTCGTGCCCACTGTGGTGCCCAAGATTAGGAGTCCAATCTGCTCGATATTTATTCCCGCAGATGCAATTGCGTTTAGAACGCCACTCAGCGGACTGTCCGGCGTCGAAGAAACTTTTGACGTGAGCCACTCACCGCCGTCGGCATTCCACGCGACGAGGTCGGTAAACGTCCCTCCCGAGTCGATGCCAACCCGCAGCGTCATGGCTTCTGCGAACCATAACGAGGAATCCAATACTCATGGTGTAGCCGCTCGCACTCGGGGTTGCAGAAAATCGACTCGTGTCCTCCTTGAATTGTGACCCATGCGCGGCGGGGAATTGACTTGCCGCAGAAGGCGCAATATACATCTAGCTTGCTGAGATAGTCTGACGACTTACCGCGGTCTTGCCATTCACCCATGTTTTGTTGGCTCCGACTCATTCACCGTCAGGCCGTATAGGTCCTCTGCGCACGTCGAAGAAACGTAGCGATTTCGCACATCTTCACGCACTCTGCCGCGTTCTCGGAGCCGGGGATCTCCATAACCACCGCCGCCACTGCTGACGATTCGGATCTGATCTCCTTGCCGTACGATGATGTTCGAAAACTTGGACGGTGACACAGTATGGAAAACATCTGTGAACAAACGAAAATCTGATTCGCTGGCACGCCGAATCGCAATTCCCGCTAGGCCCCCGGGGCCTCCTCCCTCGAGGCCCCACGGTGGAATTTGCATACGATCGAACAACGCACTTATCGTCATTTCTGGAGCGCGAACTTCAAGAATGCGCTCCGTGCCAAGGCCGCCGCGGAATGTTCCGGCGCCACCGCTGTCGGTAACAAGCCGGAAGGATCGCGTCAGAAGAGGGTATCGGGATTCGAAGATTTCGACAGGGACGTTGCGGCTGATTGCGAGTGGAGCGCACTGAGCATCGTTGCCGTCGTGTCGCGAAGACGCCCCCCAGCCTACGTTTTCGAAGTGATAGTTGGCGTAGAACTCGCCAGTCTCAGGGTGCACTCCACCGAAAAGGAAATTGCAGCCCGTTGCCCCGTCCGCTGCAGCGGCCCGATTCGGGACGGCTTTCGCCAAGGCTCCCATTACGACGCCAATGATTCGACAATGAGTCTCTGAATTCCCTCCGACTTCGGCGCCCGGAAGTCGGACATTAACCAGAGACCCAGGCGGAGCAACAATGTGAATCGGTCGATGGCATCCGGCATTTCGCGGTATGTTTGGATCGGTTAGATGAAAGATGGAATTGTAGGTTGCCGCTGCAGTGACGGCGTAGGTTGCGTTGATGGGCCCGCGCGCTTGCGGAGCGGTCCCTGTGAAATCCGCGACAATCTCTCCGCCTTTTATCCACACTGCGACTTTAATTCGCAACGGCTCATTGGTGATACCGTCGTTTTCCATCCAATCTTCAAAGTCGTATACTCCATCGGGGATCGATTCGATTTCGCGGCGCATCCATCGTTCCGATCGATCCATTAGATCTTCGGTATCGCGCAGAATGCTTTCTGCATCACGCGACGCGAACAGTTCATCGAGCCTAAGCTGCGCCGCCCTAAGAGATCCAAGCATCGCGTGCAGATCACCCCAGGTGAGTTTCGGGGTGCGGTGGTTCGTCATGAGGATTTTCCAAATATCCATCACGTGCTCACCACGATCCATCAGCTTCACCGGCGGCAGCCGCAATCCTTCTTGATAAACCTCAGTCGCATCACCCGCTAATCCGCCGACGGCTTTGCCTCCAATTTCTGCCAAATGACCAATCGTAGCGGCGAATCCGAAAAGTCGGTCCCGTTCAAAAATGCCGCGAATCAGCATGTGTTCTGGGAGGTGACATCCGCCACGGTATGGGTCGTTGTGTACCCAAACATCGCCGCGTTGAAATGCTTGTGCTCCTACTTCTTCAAGCAACCAGTGGACGGTATGGTGCGCGGCCCCGAGCATCGAAGGGTTGTATTCTGCCTGCGCAATCATTCGCCCCTGTGAGTCGAACAGCGCGCATACAAAATCAAATCCCTCATTGAATACAGGCGAGTAGGACGAAGTCATCATCGCGATGCCCATCTCGCGGCAAATACTCGTCAGCCGATTATGCAGAAGTGTAAGATCTGTCAGACTCGAAGCCAAGCTTGATCTCCTCAGTTCGAATTGCGGCGCACCCGGTTGGTTCGCGGCCGCAAAACGATATTTCCCATTGCATCCTGGGTGCCGTGCCACCCGCTTTGCACGAAAGTGGTGGATGTCGGCTCTTCGACGATGAACGGACCTCTCAGAATCTCGCCTGCGGACAAAAGCTGTCGATCGTAAACTGGAATTTTGACCCAGCCGTTCGTGTTGTCAATGTACACACGGCGCATTGAATGCCGTGGGCGGCGCGGACTTTTCGACACTCCGACGGGCCGCGCGGGAGGTCTGGGCGCCACAGCAGCCAAAACCGAATCCACAAAAAGAGTTACGAATTCCGGCGTCCGATCCTCACGTGCGAATCCGTAGCGTTTGCGATGGGCATCATGAAAACTCCGCTCAATCTTTTTGAGCGTGTCAGAGTTGATTACTCCGCCCGGGATCGGAACACGGATTTCCCACTCTTGAAGCACATATCGCATGGCGGCAGTTCTGAGAAACCGAATCCTCTTTCCATTTTCCATCGATTTCGTAAGGATCTCCGCGCCGGTGCGTTCGAGGCTGCGGTATTTGTCCGCGAGTTCCTGGGCCGATACTTCCTCAAGCGACTTCAGGTACCCAATCTGGTCGTAATATCCGAGATCCGCGACGACCATGCCGACGCTGGAAAATACGCCCGGCTCTCGAGGAACAATCACCTCGGGGATTGAACACGCTTCAGCAACCAGTGTGGCGTGCAACGGGCCAGCTCCGCCAAACACAAGCAGCGAGAATTCGCGTGGATCCAGCCCGCGATCGATGGTCTGCAGCCGGATCGATTCCGCGATGTTGGCAATCGCGATCTGATTTATGGCATTAGCGGTCCTATCGATGCTCCAGCCGAATGTGCGAGCGATTTCTGACATGCTTCGTTGGGCATGGGAACGAAGTAAATGTATCTGCCCGCCGCAAAATTGTTGATCGCTCAACCGTCCCAACAACAGATTGGCGTCGGTGAGCGTCGGATGTTTGCCACCGGCTCCGTAGCACGCGGGGCCGGGCGACGCACCTGCACTTTCGGGTCCCACACGCAAAGCGCCACCGCTGTCGATATACGCAATGCTGCCTCCTCCCGCTCCGATACACTGAACATCTACGGTGGGAGTCTTTATCGGAAGGTAATTGACGTCCGTTTCATCGACGCTGGGGATTTCATGGTCCAGAATGAGGCTTGTGTCCGTGCTCGTCCCGCCTATATCGCATGAGATTAATCGATTCCGCTTAAGAGCACGGCCGAGTTGACTTGTCGCAACGACACCGGCGACTGGACCGCTCCGCAACGTCAAAATCGGCTTTTCCTTCAGTACGAACGGCAAGCCGATGCCACCATGCGACTGCATCAGGTAGAGGACGCCACGGAAGCCCAGGGCTTGGAGGTCCTGTTCTACGCTGGAAATGTAATTTCTCATCAGTGGCATGAGCGATGCATTTACGGCGGTCGTCACCATCCGTTCATACTCACGCACCACGGGCGCCACTTGCCACGACACGCAAGTGTTCAGCGAAGGATGTTCCTTCTCGATGATTTTCTTCACCTGCTGTTCGTGCTCGGAGAAAATCGTGGACCAAAGGAAACAAATGGCGACCGCCTCGACTCCAGCCGCGACAAGTTCTTCAACGATTTGTCGCGCCTCTTGTGGCTCGAGCTTCTGGATGACCGTCCCTGGATAAATCACTCTTTCGTGCACTTCCCGCCGCAAGTGGCGTGGAATGAATGCCGGTGGCTTTTTCTGGTGTAGGTCGTAGATTGAGGACCAGGACGTTTTACCCCATCGTCGGACCATGCGCTGAATATCGAATTCGTCTGAAAAACCCTTCGTGCCTATGAATCCCGTGCGAGCGCATTTGCCTTCGATTAGCGCGTTCGTGCAAATTGTGCTGCCGTGAACGATTCGGGCAACGTGGCTCAAGCTTATTCCTAGCGCGCGCACGCTGTTCTCAATACCTTCGACAAACCGTCCCGGCGTTGTGGGCGCCTTCGCGGCGCGAAAATCACCCGTGTCAGTATTGAGGGCGATGCTGTCCGTGAACGATCCGCCGATATCAATTCCGAGAATGTAGGGCGTTCGGGAATGAGACATCAGGAGTCATTCCGAGCGTTCGCGGGAATGGTCGTCTCGCGTTGAATAATGGGCTGGCCATTCTTCCGGCGGTGCGCTAGTTCCCCTAGCCGCTCGCGCAGGGCTTTAGTCTCGGCGTCCTTTACTGCAAAGGTCTCAGGATCAACGACGACTCCATAGTCACGGCGAGCCGACTCCAGCGTGATGATACGGTCGAGCAGATCCAACTTGACGAGCTCGGTCTCGCGCTCGAGAGGGTCGCCGTAACCGCCGCCGCTTGGGGCTTCGATGACAATAATCTCTCCCGCTCGGAGCAGAATGCGGTCTGCTTTCATCATATTTGGCGCGATCCGCGTTGCAGTGCCGTCATGATGATAGATCGTGCAACGACCGGTAGCACCCGGCTGCCCGCCGAAAATGCCGTATGGAGGTGTGACGGCGCGATCGCCGTTGATCGAGAAGGTCACATCATGGCCAATCGGAGTCAGGGCCAGATAATTACCTTTACCACCGCGGCGGCGGCCCGCCCCCGCCGGGTCATCTCTTAACTTGTAAGCCACGACTTGCCACGGGTAGCGATATTCGATTGTTTCGACGGGAATGTCCCAGCCGTTTGCCTCGATAAAGCAAACGTTGTGCCAACCGTCGCCATCAACTCGGCCTCCCCACCCGCCTTGCGAATTGATGGAGTACCACACGTAGGATTGTCCCGTCCTCGGATCGACTCCGCCGAAGAATGCGTTTGTGGTAGTTCCGCTGGTACCCCCGATTACCCGGTCCGGGATTGCTGGAGTCAACGCCTGCATCAATACCTCAACAATGCGGTTACACACATCGGGAAAACCTACAGCAGGGGCCGGAAACGTCGGATTGACCAGCGTACCGGCTGGCGCCCGCACGTGAATGGCACGATAGAAACCATGGTTCGGCATGATTGTCGGATCTGTGAGGCTCAACATTGCGGTGACAACCATCGACGCGGTTGTCGCGAAAACACTATTGATCGGACCTGGCGCTTGTTTGTCGGTTCCCGTGAAATCTACGAATACTTCGGTGCCGCGCACGGTGAGCGTGGCCCGGATTTTCTTTGGTCCTTCATTCGTACCGTCGCCATCCATCCAATCTTCTGCTGAGTAAACGCCTTCCGGCAATTTCAGACTCGCTCGAAATGAGCGCTCTGAATGCTCAAGAAAATCTTGAATGCAATTCAGTAGAGTGACGCGGCCGAATTTCTTGACTAACCGGATGAACGCTCTGACTCCAGCAATGTTCGCGGCAACCTGCGCCTCAAGGTCGCCTTCCACTTCGCGTGGACTGCGTACATTCGCGAGCAGTATTTTCAAAATACTCTTATCGCGCTTGCCGCGAGAAAGGAATCTGACGGGCGGGAACCGCGTCCCTTCCTCGAAAATCTCGCGAGAAAGAGGGAAGCTCCCGGGGCAGCTGCCCCCGACGTCACTGTGGTGAGCGCGATTCCCGGCAAACATCAACAGCTCACCACGATAGAAAATCGGAGCGATAAGCGTGATATCAGGCAGATGAGTTCCGCCTTGATAAGGGTCATTCAACAAGTACATATCGCCCTCGAAGATTCCTTCGTCTCCGAAGGCGTCAATACAGGAGAGCACAGCAAAGTGCATCGATCCGACGTGGGCTGGACAGTTACAAGCCTGGGCGACGAGTTGAGCGTCGGCCGTAAACAAGGCGCACGAAAAATCCTTTCCGATATTGATGATCGGCGAAAGTGAAGTGTTGCGCAGCGTCAGTTCCATCTCTCCGGCAAGAGAGAGCAACGCTCCGGCGATCACAGAAAAAGTGATCGGATCTACTTTCTTTCGCGGTACTTTGAGTGGGGGGATTCCGGGAGCTAAGTCGCCCAGGCAAACATATCCACGGTCAGATGCTTGGACCCAGTCTGTATTCACAAAGTGTACAATGCTCATACAACACGGTTCTTGATATCGTGCACAAAGAACCAACGTCTCCTGTTGTTACGTGACAGGCGTGCTTGAATTCCACATGTCGTACGTGATCCGCCAGCGTCCGTCCGAGCCGCGCTTGAGCACGTTGAGATACTTGCCTCGGTCTTTTATCACCGAACCACCGGGTACACGAATCGTAAGCTCGAATTCTCCCGTCTCGAAGCCGAGGTCGCCTGACGATGCGGACGCGAGCGAATGCGATTGAATTTCTGAAAGCCCCTGTGCCAACAGTCCTTTCCAGCAGGCTTCGATAGCGGCAAGGCCCCGGATCATTTCTCCGTTTGGTGGAAGAAGAACTGCATCCACCGTATACAGCGACGTCGCTCGTAAAGCATCTTTCGCATTCAATGACGCCGCAAATTCATCGCCCATCTGGGAGACATCACCCACACCGCCGGACGTCACGCGTCCTCCCCTTGAAGTCCCAAATACAGGCCTGGAGAAGGTGTCATGTAAAACAGCCGATAAAGCACTGCGGTTTTCATAGGTTCTTCTTTGGAGGACATTTCGACTGCAGTGTAGGGCGAAACGGATGACCCGTCAAGATGTCCACTCCGTAATAAAATGATGACCCCGCTGTACGCATATGGTATACATTCCCGCTATCG
>Ga0187783_10001796_pt1 | contig 15886 bp, 15 predicted proteins | sample 1015_SJ02_MP02_2_FD_132471 | JGI IMG/M metagenome (GOLD analysis project Ga0187783, IMG submission 132471) | Tropical peat soil microbial communities from peatlands in Department of Meta, Colombia - 1015_SJ02_MP02_20_MG | ecosystem: Environmental > Terrestrial > Soil > Wetlands > Peat | place... | reverse complement strand
CTTCTACTGGATGGCCACGCCCCTTTCAGGGGCTCGCCATGACGATGGGAGTGATTTATGCAACAAAGCCGATCAAGCCGCGGACGGCACGTGTGCGGTTTTTGGACAGTTATGCGCGTAGCGTGCGGGGGAGGGAGATTTAGACAAAAGTCAAGAAAAAGATGTGATCAATCATTAGGGTCGAGCCCGAGGATGACAATGGATCGGGACCGAGGATGACAATTAGGGCACTAACCGCCACTCGACGAGGCCATCTGGGCCTGGTTAAGAAAAATCTGACGATATTCGCGAGGCACGATAGCTGTACCCAGATAGGCTTCCAAGCTCAAGAGCTCGCTTTTTGCTTCAGCAAAATCAAACATTCTCGAAGAAAGCGCGCCGCCGTAAATGATACCGACGAAAGCGATTCTGTGTCTCTTAGCGAATTCTGCGCCTTTAATCACGTAATGGTGCTGGTCATCGGCTTGCGCAAGCAACTTCACTTCGATGCCGCAGCTTTGTATCTGTCTGACAAAATTAAACAACGCGCTGTCTTTTTTTGCGTTGCCATCAGCGTAAAGGACGCCGTCGATTAAATCTCCATCGGGATCTTGCCAAAGACTCTCGACGCAGGAAAACCGTGAAGACGAAAATGATAGCCCAACCTGGTCGAGTTGCGCCTTGGTTATTTGGGCCAGATCACGCGATCTCGACGTAATTCCAACTACGTAGCTTTCCTTTTGCCAATTACGAATCGCACTCAAGGTGGCCTGTTCCACCGGCACGACGGCCACCTGTTCCTGAACTACCCTGTTGATGGCGATAACAACCTCATAGGCCTCATGTCGTGCTGCACCGCTCAACTGCAAGAGATTGATCATATGGTAAAACCACGTTGGCGTTCCCAAAATCTGCGACGACATGAAAACCGTGTCATCCAAATCAAATATCATCAACCTGTTTTCATTTTTAACCTTATTGCGGTCAACCGTATCAATGAAATCCTTCATGTGGTCCGATACCAGAATTTCTGATTCGACCGTGGAGTTAAAAAAGTGGAACGCGACAAAACCAAACCCAAGTATCGACAGCACCAAGATTATGCGAATCACGCGCGCCATGTCACTTCTCTGACCTTTGTCGATGATCTCATCGTGCTCTGCTTTGCCAGCAATTTTTCGGTTGTTCAATCCCGACAAAAAGCTAGTAATTCAGCCAGTTGGTTTTTGGATAATGACATGTTCGATCGATGAAGTGGGTCGTGTAGGCGAGTCGTGTTTTCGCTGAGTGATTACGCTCGCTATAGTGAGGGAGAAGACCATGAAGAATAATGGCATCCCCTGCCCTGGCGGGCAGCGGTCGAAATAATTCCTTGGGCCAACTTACTCTCTCTGGAAAATCAAACACCAATTTATCGGGCCCGCGTAAAAAGCGGTTTTTCAGGTTGCCCCTGTGGCCACCTTCTAAGACCCATAAACAGCCATTGTTCTCGTCGGCATCTTCAAGAGCGAACCACAGCCCAATGACTGACACTGGCTCGGTATAGAGGAAGGAAGCGTCCTGATGTGGCGGTACTTCATCACCAAAATTGGCTTGCTTGAAAATAAACATGGACTGAATCAGCATAGGTTTTTTGTGCCCGAGCGTTCGCACTAGCTGGTAAAAGTCATCACGATGAGAGAATTTTTTGAAAACGGGACAGCGGCTATGAAGCGCATGACCCACTTTGTTAAGCGCATAGAAATTAGATTTTCTGCGCCTAATTGATCCGTGGCTATTTTTGTCAAAAAAGAAGGCAATTTTATTGGCCGATCGCAGAAAAAAATCGTCCTTACTGTGTTCATTCTCTCCCGCATGAAAAACCTGTGTCCTATCGTTTGGGCATGCTCGCTCGGTCAGTTCATGCATACGCAGAATAAGTTTTTGACATTCCCGCACGTCAATCACGGAGCGCAACTGTACAAACCCTTTTTCATAGAATTCCGCACATATATTCGACGTGATAGCCATTTTCTCTCCTGACTTTTTGTGCACTCTACCGTCTCAGGAGATTTTTTAAAACTTCCATCCCATACCAATGCTGAAATTAGCTAGATCGTAAGCCGCTCCAAAAGTGGGAGAAATTGCATTCAGCTCAAGAAGCCCATCTAACCATTGCAAATATTGGGTCTCAAAATAAAGATGTTCTCCAAGAGGAATACGAAAATCCAAAGATAAGGCCCAGAGATAGGTTAAACCAAGGGTCAGAACTGAATAATTATTAAAGACGTAGCCTATCCGCACATGGGTCAAGGGCTGTATCCAAGTAAGAGCCCTTCTTAGCGGTGTTATAGGCCTAGTGGGAAAATTTCGCGGATAAGCGATGATCCACTCAAGCCCCAAGGATGTGAACCAATGATCGGCGAACTGCCAACCATACTCATAGCCATAGAAAAAGGCGGCGTTGCCTATGAGTCGGATCTTATACCCTCTATACGCTTCAACTTTACTCGTAATATAGCCCAGCGAAGAACGTAATTGATGCCCAGTCCAAAACTGATTATTAAAAGATTTTTCATCACTATGAGCCGCATGTGCAATAAACACAGCGCACAGCACAACTAAAATATTTTTTCTAACCAGATTAATCATTTAATCATGATACTATATTTAATTGATAATGCTAATTATTAGACGATATTAAATAGAGCCTGGGATAAGCATAGGCTTGAAATGGACAAAAACAGTCTCCTGATTGTCAACCTTGTTTTCTTTGGGTAGATTCTAAGCGTAATTGTTAAATAGTACATATAGGTGAGGAGTGAGCAAGCATGTATTTTATCCATAAGCTCTTTCCACTAACATGGGTTTTAACCGTTAAGTATTTAGTGTAATTTTGGACGTGGCAGATGGGTGAAAAACAAAAAAATATACGTAATGTGGCAATTATTGCGCACGTAGACCATGGTAAAACCACCATGATCGACAATCTTTTTCAGCAAGCTGGTTTATTCAAATCGCATCAGCAGATGAGCGAACGCGTTATGGATTCAGGTGAACTAGAAAAAGAACGCGGCATCACCATCACAGCTAAAAACGCGAGCTTTTTCTGGAAGGGAGTTCAGATCAATATCATTGATACACCAGGTCACGCTGACTTTGGCGGAGAAGTGGAACGAGCTCTGTTCATGGCGGATGGAGCATTTTTGCTGGTGGACGCGGCGGAAGGTCCCTTGCCCCAAACGCGCTTTGTTTTGCGCAAGGCTTTTGAGCAAGGGCTTCACGTGGCGGTCGTGATCAACAAAGTCGATCGTCCTGATGCGCGCATTGATGAAGTTGAAGAACAAATTATGGAATTGTTCTTTGATTTGGCCGTTGATGAAAAACAAACCCAATACACCACAATTTACGCGAGCGCCAAGGAAGGCTGGGCCAGCAATGTCAAAGGCGTCAGGAAAGAAAACCTCCACGATTTACTTGATTTGATCGTCAATGAATTTCCACCTCCCCGCTTAAAAAAAGACGACGGCAAATTCCGCATGCTGGTCGCTAATCTCTCATATTCGTCCTTTGTGGGTCAGGTAGCGATTGGTAGAATTGAGTCGGGTAGCGTCAAACTCGGCCAACGTGTGGTGCTGATCGACGCAAACAATAAACGGACCCCATTTACCATATCGTCACTTGAGAGTTTTTCCGGACTGTCCACCAAAAAATGCGACGAATTGAGTGCGGGCGACATAGCGTTAATTGCGGGAATTAATAACCCCGAAATCGGCGACACCATCGCCCAAGAGGATATCGTTGAACCTCTACCAAGAATCAGCGTTGATCCACCATCGGTTGCGGTTAAGGTTTCTGTCAATACATCGCCTTTGGCCGGGCAGGAAGGTGAGTATCTGACCAGTCGCAAGCTGGAAGAGGTGCTGAAAAAGGCCTGCCTTACCAATGTCGCATTGGATCTTGAGCCCACACAAAATCCGGAAGTCTTCTTACTTAAGGGGCGGGGAGAACTGCAAATCGTTATCTTGCTCGAAGAATTGCGGCGGCGAGGATATGAGCTCATGGTAGGGCGACCCGAAGTTATCCCGCACCAAAAAGACGGCGCCATGTTTGAGGCGGAAGATCAAATGGTGATCGATGTCCCAGACAATTTTGTTGGTACGGTGACCGAGCTTTTATCGGAGCGTGGCGGCCGTATGGAAGCAATGACAGCCCTGGAGGGCTCGCAAAGAGTGCGCATGGAATTTGCCATTCCCGCGCGGGGTTTGATTGCGCTCCGTTCAACCTTGTTAACCAGAACCAAGGGAGAAGCCATTTACTCAAGCTCCTTTAAAAGATGGATTCCCTTTTTAGGCCAAAGACTTTCACGAGCTAATGGCGCGTTGGTATCCGATCGCAGCGGGGCAGCCACCGAATATGCACTGCATAATCTTCAAGACCGCGGAAAGCTCTTTGTCGGTGCAGGCGCTAAGGTCTACGAAGGAATGGTGTTTGGTGAAAATAATCGAGTCAACGATCTGACGGCCGATCCGACGCGGGAGAAGAAGCTCACTAATATTAGAGCTGCCGGTAAGGACGAGTCCACCAAGTTGTCCGGCATCTATCCCTTTGATCTGGATTCAGCCATCGAATGGATTGATGATGACGAATGGGTGGAAGTAACACCAAAAAATATCCGCGTACGAAAAGACGAGCTTCGCACCAATATGCGCAAAGTCGTCCGTAACATCTCTTAGAGGCGGTTGCCTAAACGCGGCGGCTTAGCTACTTGGCCTTTTGCTGAGACTTTCCCGTGTAAAGGTAACCATATGCCCGGTCGTATTAAAAAACGTCACATTGCTTTGTTGGGTCTCTTTGCAGCGCTCGCAGTTTTTACCGTCTTCTATTTGCAAAATGATCAGGATGAACAAAGCGTGTTCATTCGGCCCTATGAGGAAGAAAGGGATTTTCAGCCCTTAGTGCGGTTAATGAATGACAACAAATATTGGATATCAGAGAACCCCGAGTTTTCGCCGGAAAAGATGCTCATAACTAAGACCCCAAGCCATTCACCGGAGAAGAAGGGACAAGCAAAAATTGACGTGGTTGAAAGTCATGAAGCAACCGCCGGCTTCGTCGCCTACTACAAGAAAAGCCCGGAGCACGGCTTTATTTGGCTGCTTGGTGTAGACAAGGAATTTCGCGGGCGGGGTTTTGGCGAGATGCTAGTAAGCCATGCCTTAGCAAATCTTAAACGCCAAGGTTCGAGTTATGTCACACTTGCCGTTAGAGCGATCAATAAGCCTGCTATGTCCCTCTACAAGAAAATGGGCTTTGTCGAGCAATATCGCGAAGAAGATCGAGGCATGGTGACCCTAGTCCGACGCAACCTTTAAATCCGGTTTTAACAAGACGCTCAAACGTGAAGGATTAGGCGAATAGCGGTGGGCGGTTTGTTCTTGCTCCTCTTGTTGATGAAGCCTAATGATCTCTTCCATTTTATTTTCATAAAAATCGAGGATTATGGCTCGTAACTCCTGGTTTCTGCTTAATATCTCTACCTGAATATAGGCATAGATAAAAAAGCCCAAGGTCTTCAAACCCTGCCAAAAATTGCCAAACAATTCCGAGGGCAAGCCGTAGGCTTCTTGAAATGCCATGAGAGATCGATAGTAGCGAAATACGTTGAACCAATAGGACTGATCTAGATACATGGTGAGCATTTGGTGCCAGGTCTCAAGTTCCTTCTCGCTAACCGAGTAACTGCGCTCTTCATCATGAATGCGCCTAAAAGTCTTTTTGGCATCGAATTTATCTTTCAGCTTCTCAAACATTATGTGGTCTTCAATGATTTTGAGCATCTGGGTTTTTAGCGGACCGTTCTTGACGAAGCGATAGGCATCATGGTCGCGCATATATTTTTCTCGCTCGCGATCGACAAAGACGTGAAACCTACGGCCAGCTTCAAATGGCGTTTCAGCGTTGACGACTCCTTTGAGTCCCTCGCCATCCGTCCTGTGGGTAGTCGACCGGCGAACATCACTGATGTAACGAATATCGGGGAAATTAGTTCCCACCAAGAACGCATCACGGTCAACAATATTCACGGTACCGCTGTTTAACAGCGCTAGTGCGCAAACAATATGTCCAACCGGTGCAGCCACAAATTAACCTACTAAACGCGCAGTATAAAAGTTCTGTCACTCTATCGTCATGGCGAGCCCCTGTAAGGGGCGTGGCCATCCAGTAATAGCGCAATCGGCAATAACTGGATGGCCACGGAAGCTTCGCCTCCTCGCCATGACGAAAAAAGGTGGGTTTCGGTCGTCAAATGACGCGACATACAGCGTCGCAAATTTTGCAATGATATCCCACTCACACGTAAAATCCAACAATGTGCATAGGGTGCTGTAACGTTAGGGGAACCCATGGTTGCTATGTCTTCGGCTATCAGCCGCAACGAAAAAGAAGCGCTTATTATTATGTTTGGCCAGGTCTGGAAGAAAAAATTCTGGCCGCTCGATGGCCAAAAAGGCAGGCCCTGCCTTAACGATTGCATCGACTTTGCCCTTAAAAGACTCAAAGCAAAATCCAAAGAAGACCTGGTGGATTATGTGGAGAGCTACCTAAGAGACATGGCACGAAGATGCGAGGCCAGCGCACGCAGTGATCGCTCGATCTAGCTTGCACTTTTACTTCGGCGGTTTCTTTGCTCGATAACGTAATCTACCGACAGTCGCCCTCCGCCGTAAACAACGAAGACCAGCAGCAAAAAGAATACTAAAATAACGTATTCAAGATCTTGCGACTTGCTGAAAAGGCCCTGCTGAAAATGAACAAAAAATACCGCGCCAAAAAGTATGGGAATTTGTATTAGAGCGGCTATGCGGGTTATTAAGCCTATAGCCAGCAAAAAGCCGCCCGCAATATGCAGCACGGCCACAAGATGCATGGATAAAAATTCAAAAAACGGAAACCTCACCATATTGGCATATTCGACCGCTTGTTCAGGATTCATAACAAATTGGACACCTTTCACTAACAGCGCGATACCCAAATAAATCCGTAAGATTTCTATCGCCATCGCGCGGTTTCTTCTAAGCCACGCGCTCAATCTATTTTCTTGCTGCATCCGTGCCCCCACCATGAAACAATTGCATTTTACTGCGTCGGCCTAGACCGCCAGAAATTTTTTGCCGTCTAAAGAAACTTGGCGGTAAATATGGCCTTCCCGTCTTTGGTGAGAAGATATTTTTTTGTGCGTTTTTCTTGTCCGACTTGCCTGACCAATACCGGGTTGCCATAAACCACGCGAGAGATATTTATCGGATATAGGTCGATCTTACAGGCTCGATATAAAAGAGCACTCACATCATGCACAGAAACACCTTCAGTTACATCAGCAAGCTCCGCATGCCCTAAGGCCCAAACTAAATAGGCTAGACTCTTCTTACCATCTAGTGAATCCGACTTCGCAACGAGCTTAAACGACCCATTTTCTAATTTTCTCAAGATAACATCGGCTCGCTCCGAACCTATTTCTTTGGCAGGCCTGATGGAGCTCTTTCGTCCCTTTCTTGCGAATAATGTACTGCGTCTGTGCGCTCCTGATGAGGTTTCTAATGTTTCACTTTCCGTTGGCCACTGCCTCTCAATGCCGGCAATAACAGCGTTTTTTAGGCCACGCACATAGCTTTGAACTAGTTCACTATTGATGGTATCTTTTATTCGTTCTTTAGCTTCATACGCTCGGGAATACGCCTTCATGGCAAAACCAACCAACTGCTCTTTGAGCATGATCATCTCCGACAGTTTAGAAAGGGCCTCAAATTGCCAAAAGACCGCCAAGGTGCGAGGCCAAAAGCAATTAGTGCTTACTTTTTCGTTTGGCTTTTGGCAACTAAGGATTACCGATTTAGAGCCTGTTTTAAAACTGCCAAGTTTTGAATTTTTTCTAGGAACATTCACGCGCAGGGCCGCAGTGTATACGGACATACATGAGGACCCGAGCATGAATGCGACGACGAAAAAATCAAAAATTGGCAGTTTTAAAGCAGGCTCTTAACGACCCCGAGCTTCGCCGTATAAGACCCTGTGCAACTGTAGTTGAAATCGCACCGGCAGTTGGTCTTGCAATATCCATTCAACCAAAAGCTTCGGATCGAGAACAGCTACCACCGGCGAGAACAACACATGACTTCGATCAAAGAGGCCATACCGACCGCAGATTTCTGTCGCAAACAAATAATCTTCCTTGGACCCGATAACAAATTTAACCTCACAGCCCGGCCATAAAATCATTAGGTTATGCCAGAGATTTTTTTTAACTTCCAAGGACGATGGTGTTTTTACGTCGAGGATTACTTTGACTCTTTGATTGACCTTACCGATCGATATAGCACCCGATGTTTCTAGCAAAACCGTGTAGCCTAGCGCGACCAATTCATCGAGTAAGCAAAACGTGGCTGACTGCAAAAGCGGCTCTCCACCTGTTACTTCCACGAGCCCAATTTTGAACGAAGCAACATCTCGCACGATCTCTTTAATGCTCATCTCATTGCCAGCGAAAAAAGCATGCTCGGTGTCGCAATACGAACAGCGCAAGTGACAACCGGTCGTCCGAACAAACACGCAGGGCCTTCCCATATGCGAGCTTTCACCCTGAATCGACGAATAAATCTCATGAATCAAAAGATTTCGCTTATCGAGCCTGCTACGTAGAGCGGACATCCGCATTTTTATCGGCTGACTAAGGGTTTCACTACCAAGCATAATGTTCTCAAAATGCAATGAGCTTGAGCGCCGCGTCCTTGATTCCGCGCTCACTCAGCAAATAATCCTGTTCGAGGGATGGGGCGTATGGCACCGGTATATCCCGCGAGCCCAAAACAGTTACGGGCGCATCTAGAAAAGAAAAAAGTTCTTCACCAATATTACTGGCGACGGACTCTAATATACTTCCGGTTTTGCTATCCTCTGTCACAAGCAACACGCGGCCAGTTTTCTTTACGCTTTCATAAACACTGGCAAAATCAATTGGGATCAAGTATCGAAGATCCAGCACATCAACGCCGAGCCCGTGTTCCTCGTCAAGGCTTTCGGCGACTTGTCTCGCCACATGTACATAGGCGCCATAAGAGATAATCGACAAGCGATCGCCCTTATGGACCAAACTTGCTCCGTCGATATTGTGCTCCGAGGCGTCTTGGTAGCGCTGCTTGATTCGCGCATCGCGATAGAGAGCTATATGCTCGTAAAAAAGCACGGGATCGGGATCATTTACGGCTCTTTGCAGCATTAGCATGGCATCAAGCGGCGTACTCGGAGCCATGATTTTTAGTCCAGCCGTACGAAAAAACCACGGGGAGGTGTCTTGTGAATGAAAGGGCCCCGCTCTCCGTAAACCACCATAAGGAAGGCGCAACACCAAAGGCACCGATAAATTAAGCCGAAAAAAAGTCTTAGCTGCGTTATTAACCACCTGATCCATGGCGCAGGCCACGAAATCGTTGAACTGGATTTCCCCAATGGGCAGCATGGAAGAAAGCGCTAAGCCAACACAGGCGCCGACAATGGCATTTTCGCCAATCGGCGTGTTAACGAAACGATCAGTAAACTCATTCATAATGGGCTTAAACATCATGAAGGCATTGCCATAGGGTGGCGCAACGTCTTCACCTATCATCAAGCAATTTTTATGGGTGAGAAATGATTGGCGAACTCCTTCGCAAATCGCCTGCAAATATGTAACGCCATCTTTGGCAAACAGTGTGCGCGATACCTGCTGTTTTCTTGTGGCAAAAATAATCGGCTTCTTAAAAACCAAATCATTATCCTCGCCGATCAGCCGTGGCCATGGGCGCGCTTTTACCTGCAAGATGCCCTCTCTGACCCGTTCACTTGCTCGATTTTTGATATCCTGGGCTTTTTTCGGCGTTAAAAGACCTTCTTCGATGAGCTTAGTTTCGTAGCGTGTTATGGGGTCTAATGCTCGCCACTTTTCAAAGAGTTTTTGATCGACATAGCCATCTGGCTTTGCTTTCCCGATGGAAAAAGACGGCGTGGGTTCCGCTCCCAAATAGAGCATGTCATCGTGATGAGCATGACCGCACATGCGCATCGTTTCAAGCTCCAGCAAAACTGGGCCATTTAAAGAGCGTGCAAGGTTTGCGGCGAAGGCAAATGCGCTGGCCACTTCTAAAACATCGTTGCCATCAATGGTGAGTGCTCGAATGCCGTAACCTAAAGCCTTGTCAGCAAAAGATCGAGCGCGGGATTGGATGCTCCTGGGCGTTGACAGCGCCATCTGATTATTTTGCACGCAGAAAATCATGGGGAGCGAATGAACCGCGGCGAAATTGATCGCTTCATGCCATTCCCCGAGCGACGTACCACCATCACCGATAAAGCTCACGGCGACCCGTGGCTCTTGCCTCCTCTTAAACGCTAAGGCAAGGCCAAGAAGCGTAGAAGTAGCAATGGCCAGTGGAGCTGCGGCGATTAGAAGGCCTCGGCTAAAATCTCCCACATGAAAATCCCGCCCATCACATGGTGGACCCGATTTGCCAGCTTGGGCATTTAGAGCTGCCACCACATCGTCGTCACTCATGAACAAGAATATTCCTAAGTCGCGGATGAGGGGTGCTGCAAAATCACCAGTGTAGACGCCATTGTCTATAAAACCACTGCCTGTTCTAAGCCTAAGTGGAGCACCATAAATCGCCTCTTGCCCCAAAGATCGAAAGCCTTTTCCTTGAAAGGACCGAGAACCGTAGGTAATTTCACCGGATAAAAAAAGCTGCTTGAGCCCGTTATCCACCGCTCGTGTGAGCACCATGCCCTTATAAAGGCGTTCTTTCTCCTGCTCGGAAAAAGACGCCTTGAGCTTGGCCCTCTCCTTTAACCAACGACTAATCCAGGCTTCTTCGGAAATTGAATCACTGAACTCCTGCACCATTTTCGCCCCCCAACTATCAATTGTTAGTGTCACTTGCGAATCGGTGATTTAACTAATAAGTTTTTTAGAGCCTGTTTTAACTGAATTAAATTATGGGGCAAAGCGTTGGTCAGCCTAACATCCTGGGCAGAAAGCGATATCGGCCGCAAACGCGCCAATAATGAGGACTGCTACCTTTATGATCTGGACCTCGGGTTGTTCATGGTCGCCGACGGCATGGGCGGACATAAGGGAGGCGACCGAGCTTCGAGTATCGCCATAAAAGTCACGCGAGCGACCTACGAGAAAAAACTATCGGAAAACATAGACGCCGATCAGGCCTTAAAGGTCGCGTTTTTAGAAGCTGCCAAAGAAGTCTACCGTCAGAGTCTAAGACACGCCGATCTGCGCGGCATGGGCACTACGTTGAGCGCACTGGCGTTCTTCTCCAACCGGGCCAATATCGCCCACATCGGAGACAGCAGAATCTATTGCTTCCGTAACGACACCCTCCACCAGCTCACCAGCGATCACTCATTAGTTAATGAACAAATACAAGCCGGCATTATGACCATTGAAGAAGCGAACACCAGTTCATTAAAAAATATTATTACTCGAGCGATCGGTCACAAGGAAAAAGTGTCGGCCGATTATTTTTCAGTGCCCGTGGAAGTAAATGATATATTTCTGTTATGCACTGATGGTTTAAATAATATGGTGTTAGATTCTGGGATTCTTAAGTTATTGCGCCGATTTGAACCAAAAAGAGCAATACGGCAACTGATACTCGAAGCCAATCTTCGCGGCGGCGAAGACAACATCACCGTCATTTTGGTGCACGTGGGATCTTAACCGCACTAGCCAAAGCTTCGATGTCTTGCTAGGATCAAAAAAGGCAAACGTGAGAATATTTTGATACACAGGCTAATTGATGAACGTGCAAAAAATAGACCTTAGCTTTAGAGTTTTTACACCGCTCAAAATTTGCTTGGTCACCCTCACTTTTTTGAGCGGCATTATACTTTGGCAATACGGACTCTTGAGCAGAAAGAGCCAAATCATTGCGAGCCTATCAGCAGAAAATGCCGATTTAAAGAAGAATCTCGCCAACATCGATGATCAATTGGTTGAGCTTAGGGACTCGGCAAGCGATGTCCGAATGTTTCAAAGAGAAATCATTAAGGTGATGAAAGATATCGACCAAAACTATCCGGTAAGCCTCGCGGACGTCGCAAGAACAAGATCTCATCAAATAGCTGATGAGGGTTTTAAGGGGATGGAGAATGTTCTGACTGATGCAAATGAGAGTATTTTTAAATTATCTTCCTCACAGGAAAAATTGCGTTTAGAAAGTGCAAGCCTTTTAGGAAAAGCCATATCCATTAAAGATCTGCTAGACACTACGCCGAGCATGCTTCCTGTAGGTGCAGGGCAGATTTCCAGCGGGTTCGGCATGCGCAGCGATCCCTTTACCCACGAAAGAAAAAAGCATCATGGGCTTGATATTAGGGCTCCCATTGGCACTTCCGTTGTTGCTTCGGCTGATGGCGTCGTGGCCATTGCCGGTGAAGATGCTGAGCTAGGGAAACATATCAAACTACTGCATAAAGATGGCTACACCACGGTTTATGGGCATTTGAGCAGCATCTTGGTGCGTAAAAACGACAAAGTTAAGCGCGGAAAGGAAATTGGCCGTGTCGGCAATACGGGTCTGAGCACAGGCCCTCATCTACATTTCGAAATCGGCAAACACGGGCGAAGAATCAATCCCAGACCTTATTTAATCAGTGTGCCGACGACGATTTCTTAGAACTTTCAGAAAGAAGTTCCGTTTTCCTTTTTCGCTCCTTGTTCACCTGATGAGCACGGCCAATGGCCAAGGTGGCTTCTGGAACTTCGCGATCGATAGTTGAGCCCCCAGCGACAAATGCATGATCTCCGATGGCCAGAGGAGCAATGAGAGTAACATTTGATCCAATAAACGCTCCTTCGCCGATCACGGTTCGATGCTTGTTGCGCCCATCAAAATTACAGGTAATAGCACCAGCGCCGATATTAGAATTTGCTCCGAGTTCGGCATCGCCAATATAGGCCAAATGGTTGGCTTTGGCGCCCTCTTTGAGCCGGCTCCGTTTAATCTCAACGAAGTTTCCGACCCTTACATCATTTTCCAGCCGCGCCTCGGGTCGCAAACGAGCGAAGGGACCAATCTTACATCGCTCTCCGACGTAGGCCTGATCACAAAGTGTATAGGGGAAAATATGCGCATAGTTTTCGATTACTGTATCTTTAATAATGGCGCCATTTTCAATAATTACACCTTCGCCAACATGGGTCTCGCCAGAAAGATACGCGCCAGGATAAATCACCACATCCTTGGAAAGCTTAACGCGCTCTTCGATGTAAGTATTGTCGGGGTCGATAAACGTCGCCCCTTCTAACATCCACTTATCGAGCAAACGACGATTTAGCACCTTTTGTGCATAAGCAAGCTGTCTTCGGTCGTTTATCCCATGCATCTCTTCGCAGGAAATTTCTACATTACTGACAGGGCCATAGGACGCTCCGCTTCGATAATAAATTTCTATGAGGTCAGTGAGATAGAATTCGCTCTTTTGCCTACTGGGTGTAATTTTAAAAATATGGTCACGCAAAAAGTCTACATCATAGACATAAACTCCCGGATTAACTTCCTTGATCTCACGCTCTAACGGAGAGGTTTCACCCTCTTCCACCACGCCGGAAATTTGCTGCGACCTATTGCGGATAATCCGGCCATAACCCGAGGGATCGTCAGTAAATGCTGTCATCAAAGCAATGGGCACATGGCTATTTTGTTGAATCGTCACCAGTTGGGCTAGAGATTCAGTCTTTAAAAGTGGCGTATCACCACAAATAACCAAAACACTTTGGCAGGACTCATCTAAATGAGGTATGGCCGCTCTTACCGCCCCGGCTGTGCCATTGGGCACTTCCTGGTAAGCAAAAACCACGGCATCATGAAAATGCTTTCTCAACTCTTCTTCCACCGCTTGGGCTTGATGACTAATAACGACGATAGGCGGAAGATTGGTAACCGCCATTGCATTCTTGATGGACCAATATGCTAAGGGCCGTCCGCATAATTCGTGAAGAATTTTGTTCTTATTACTCTTAAAACGGCTACCAACACCCGCGCACAAAATAATGCTCGCAATTTTCACAATACGTTCCTTAAATTACACAATACCCATTTGAGCATACAACCGTGTATTTCCATGCATCCACTTATTTTCTGTTCGGAAGCTATCGCATATTGTTGCCTATGCAATGGGCAATTATCGTCATGGCGAACATATAAAAATTAAGGGTGTCCTATGGAGCTTTCGGTTACTGAAGTTAATTTTGACTGTCTGGTGGGCCCAACCCATAATTTTGCCGGGCTTTCCTTGGGCAATCTTGCCTCAAAAAAGAACCAACGGACCTTGTCCAATCCGAAAAAGGCGGCCTTGCAGGGCCTAAGAAAGATGCATTATTTGGCTAAGCGAGGCTTCGTTCAAGGCGTGTTACCGCCACATGAGCGCCCGCACCTAAAGAGCTTCTGGAATCTAGGTTTTAGCGGCAATGAGGAGACGATGTTTAGTAAGGCGCATGCATTGATGCCCGATGTTTTTCTAAGCCTTTGTTCATCCTCATTCATGTGGGCAGCCAATTGCGCGACCATAAGCCCAAGCGCGGATTCGGGCGACCATAGGGTGCACATCAGCCCGAGCAATTTAATCACCATGTTTCATCGCAGCATTGAACATGAATTTTCTGGCCGAGTGTTAAAGCACATATTCGCCCATGAGGAGCATTTTTTGGTGCATAATGCGCTGCTTCCTCATGTTGTGCTGAGCGATGAAGGCGCCGCTAATCACAATCGCCTGTGTAGGAGCCATGGCCAGAAGGGCTTGCAGATTTTTGTTTACGGTAAAGACGGCGCGCTTTCCTCACAAAAAACCACGGTTTTTCCCGCTCGACAATCTAGGCTGGCAAACCATGCTTTGGCAGTTAGGCATAAACTCGATGCTGATTACTTTATGAACATCGAGCAAAACCCCTTGGCGATTGATCGGGGCGCCTTCCATAACGATGTGGTCGCCGTGGTCAATGAAAACGTGCTTTTATGCCACGAGTGGGCCTTCTTACAACAAGCTTCGGCGCTGAACACCATCAACGAGCGTTTCAACCAGCTTTTCGGCGAAGATCCCTGCATCATCGAAATAAGCAATGCCGAATTGCCCATTGATCAAGCGATAACTTCATATCTATTTAATTCCCAGCTCTTAACCAAACCGGATGGAAAGATGCTGTTATTTGCACCCCACGAATGCCTCGCGATGGAAAAAGCCCAGGCCGCTATTGTTAGGCTTCTTCACGGTGATAACCCCATCAACGAAGTTCACTACATGGATGTTTCTGAGAGCATGGCCAACGGTGGAGGACCGGCCTGCCTGCGTCTACGCATATTGCTATCTGATCAAGAGCTTCCACATATAAAATCGAGCGTTTTGCTGACGGATAGTCTTTACCAAGAACTCGAGCAAATCATCCAACAATACTATCTGGAGGAACTAACCCTAGATCATTTTTTGGATAAAAAATTCTTGGATCAAAACAAACACGCTCTAGATAAAATCGCCCACGCTTTGGGGCTGGATGGGGTCTATCATTTCTGATCTAACGTAGCCGAGGAGTTCTACATGACAGCACGCGGATTAATGATCGCCGCTTTAGTTTTTGCGGCGGCATCTTGTTTTGCCATGAGCAAACACGAGTTCTATCAATTTGTTACAGAGCAGAAACCGGTCTTTCAGGTCGGCAAGGCCAAAATTAGACTCAAGGAAATTCGCAAAAGCGGCCCCCTGCGACATGACAAGATTGTACTAGATCACTACCCGTGGGCGCTACCCACGCTTTATATTGAAAAGTCGCTGCATGAGAACATCGTGTGTGACATCAAACAAGCGAAGGTGGGATGGTGTGTGTCAT
>Ga0187783_10001795_pt1 | contig 15889 bp, 12 predicted proteins | sample 1015_SJ02_MP02_2_FD_132471 | JGI IMG/M metagenome (GOLD analysis project Ga0187783, IMG submission 132471) | Tropical peat soil microbial communities from peatlands in Department of Meta, Colombia - 1015_SJ02_MP02_20_MG | ecosystem: Environmental > Terrestrial > Soil > Wetlands > Peat | place... | reverse complement strand
TTTTGCTTGACAAATGCGATCGAATAGGCTAGAGTATAGATGGAGCGTCTCATCCGCCCGCGCTGCCTGTGGGCCGGTCGGCCAGCGCGCCGAAGGAACTCTGCGCCTGATCCCGAGCCCCGCCGCCCGGCTCGGGGAGCAGGAAGGAACGGGTGATGGCTGATTAATCTAGCCGCACATTGCACACACCGCGCCGCGACTTTGTGTCCCACCACGGACATTCTTAACGAAGTTGAGAACTTCTTGAAAACAAAGGGCCGGGAGAGGCATTTTCCCTTGTGGCGAAGCTGGGAACATCCTGAAAACAAGCCGGTTACGACAAATCGTGGGGGACAAGAAGTCGCCCGATAAAATGACCGCAAATAGACACTCTCCCAGCGTGTGAAAAGGGTAAAACATGGCGTTTCCCTGGTAACGATTAATTGGCGAAACGATCCACCCAATAGTTACATTCTTAGATGGTCTGACGCGCCACCCTCGAGAATTAGCAGGGTTTCTTGACGGTGTAAACCCTATAACTGCTCGCGTTATTGTACAATGGCCATTGACGGTCTATAGGTGCTTGTCAAGCAAATCCATGGGATTTAGGAACAGAAGGACAGGAATTGTATGACAAAGACGGGTGCGCAGATTCTTTGGGAGTGCTTGGAACGTGAAGGGGTGAAGCATGTCTTCGGCTACCCTGGCGGGGCGATTTTGCCTGCCTACGACGCGCTGCAACACAGCTCCATCCATCATATTTTGGTACGGCACGAGCAGGGAGCCACGCACATGGCCGACGGCTATGCACGCGCCAGCGGACGGGTGGGCGTGGCCGTTGCCACCTCCGGCCCAGGCGCTACCAACATGGTTACGGGGATTGCCACGGCCATGATGGACTCCTCTCCCATTGTTTGCATCACTGGCCAGGTGGGCAGCAAACTGATTGGCTCCGACGCTTTTCAAGAGACCGACATTACTGGTGTTACGCTGCCGATCACCAAACACAATTACCTGGTGACGCACGCCGGCGAGTTAGCGCGCACCCTCCGCGAGGCATTTTACGTGGCCTCTTCCGGACGACCCGGCCCTGTCCTGGTGGATATTACCAAAGACGCCCAACAGTCCTCTTGTGAATTCGACTGGGAAGCCGCCAAGCCTCAGTTGCCCGGTTACCGGCCCGATTTGTCACCGACTTCTGGGGATTACGCCAAAGCCCTGCAACTTCTCCAGGAAGCCAAGCGCCCGGTGATTCTTGCCGGGCACGGAATCATTCTCTCCGGCGCCATGCAGGAAGTTCGCGAGCTGGCGGAGCGCACTGGCATACCGGTCACACTCACGCTGCTCGGCCTGGGAGCCTTCCCTGCTTCCCACCCTCTGAACCTCGGCATGATGGGCATGCATGGAGAAGCCTGGGTGAACCACATGATCCAGGATGCCGATTTGCTGATCGCACTCGGCATGCGCTTTGATGACCGGGTCACGGGCAGCCTGAAGACTTACGCGCCCAAGGCCAAGAAGCTCCAAGTGGAAATCGATCCCACGGAAATTAACAAAAACGTCAAAGTGGATGTGGCGCTCATCGGGGATCTTCGGGAGGTCTTACGTGAGCTTATCCCGCGCCTCCAATCAATCGATTGCAGTGAGTGGCGCAGTTACATTGACGGCCTCAAGGGCGATTCCGCGGTGCGCGACATTCAGAACCTCCCCGACAGCGGCCACCTTTATGCCGCGCATGTAATCAACGATTTATGGCAGGAGACGCACGGCCCCGATACGGTGGTGGTGACCGACGTGGGCCAGCACCAGATGTGGGAAGCGCAATACTTCAAACACGAGTTTCCCCGGACGCTGATCACTTCCGGCGGACTGGGCACCATGGGATTCGCATTGCCCGCCGCCGTAGGCGCTAAGGTGGCGCGCCCGGAGGCCGAGGTTTGGGTGGTGGTGGGCGACGGCGGATTCCAGATGACCATGGCGGAAATGGCGACCATCGTCCAGGAAAACTTGAAAGTTCATATCGCGATTATAAATAATGGTTACTTGGGTATGGTGCGCCAATGGCAGGAATTCTTCTATGACCGCAACTATGAGTCCACCCCGTTGTTGAGCCCCAACTTTGGCAAGCTGGCAGACGCCTACGGAATCCGCAGCATGACGGTGACCAAGCGCTCCGAAGTGATTCCGGCGGTGCAAGCCGCGCGCCAACACGCCGGGCCGGTGCTCATCGATTTTCAGGTTGAACAGGAGGATTCGGTCTATCCCATGGTTGCGGCGGGAGCGGCACTACACGAAATGATCCGGCGGCCCAATCCGCTTGTGGAAACCGCCGAGGACGAATAGCATCTTGAATCTTGAATTTTGAATTTTGAATCAGAGCCCCTATGCTAAACACTTTTGTTGTGCATGTAGAAAATAAGCCCGGCGTGCTGACGCGGGTTTCCTCGCTCTTTCGGCGGCGTGCTTTCAATATCGACTCGCTGACGGTTGGGCGCACGGAGAAACCGGAAGTCTCCCGCATGACGATCACGGTGGACGCCGACACGGACCAGGCAAAACGCATCGAGGCCAGCCTTTACAAGCTGGTGAATGTGCTGCTGGTGGAAAACATCACGGATGAACCGGCCATCACCCGAGATTTGGCCATGATTAAGATCGCGGCACAACACCACGATCGCGCCCACGTCCTGCAATTGGCGAATGTCTTCCGGGCACGAGTCGTGGATGTAGCAGCGGATTCGGTGACCCTCGAAATCACCGGGGGCGAAGACAAGATCAATGGGCTTCTGGAGGTACTCCGCCCCTTTGGAGTGTTGGAAATGGTACGCACGGGCATCGTGGCCATGCGTCGCGGGAGAAAGTCCTCAACCACCGGCGCCCCCTTGGAAGTGATGGATGAGGTTTCCACTGAAGCGGATGAAGATGCGGGGATGTCCGTTTGAAGCAGTAATCGGAGCCCGAAACAAAATTATCTGCGCAGAATTCATTCCCTTATTCTTTGACGTGGTACAGATAGTTGAATCGGCCGGGCGGGGCCGCATCGCCGTTCAGAGTGAATTCGTCGATGCTGTTCTCGTTCTGGATGTTGTCTGCCCATTTGAACTCAAACTCGATCGGGTCCTCCCCGAACCCCAAGGCCTTGCGCGGGATCGCGATCATCAACTCATTGCCGCGCACCCTGTACTGCACTTCGGCGGTGATCTCCCAGTTCCAGCCGGTGCGGGTGTGCTCCAGAAACGTTGTGTGCGTGTCTTTTACTCGCAGGTTCACAACATAGTCATAACCCTGCCATCCGGTCGAGTGATTCCGGTCCACGTCGATAAATAGCATCATCCAGTTGGGGTCCGCGTGCGAAGTAATGCGATCCGCAGTTCTTGCGTAGAAGTACACGTTCTGGGAGTCGCGCGCAACTTTCATCAGGACAAGGTCGTTGTGGCCGGTGGTATTCAGGAAGCGCGTCTCCGTGTTCCATCCCGGGTGGTCCCGGAAATAAATGTCGCCCACCCGGTCCCGGTATTCGGGGGTGACGTCCTTCCACTGGCTGAAATCCCCGGTCACATCGATTGCTTTTTCCGGACCGGCCACGGGCGGCGGGCGCGAACCCTTGTAGCGGCGGATGTAATCCACCATCTGGTAATAGTAGTTGTCGTCATGGCCGCCTTTCATGGGCTCAATGTCGCGGCTGTGTTCCTGGTCAAACTCGTCCACGAACATTACCGGAGCCGATACTCCGGCGAACCTATTGAACCGGCCGGCGATCCACTCGTTCCAGCCGGTGATGAACACAAATCGCGGGTCTTCTTTAATCGCGCGCTCCCACTGCTCGGCCACGTTGTAGCCATGCAGTTCGGCGCCCGGTGAGGTGTCCCAGTTGCCGTTGTGGTAGCTGCGGCCCAAGGAGCGCGGATTGCTGAGCACCGCCAGCTTGCCGTCCACCGCGTTCTGCGCCACTCCCACGGACATCTGCTCCTTCTCTCCCTGCTGGTTCTTGAAGACGTGCTGCGGGTAGACCTCCAGCCAACTCCACATGTTGGGGCCGGTCGGTCCTTTGAAGTAAGACGGCTCCGGCTTACGAAACGTGAAGAAAGAGCGAAGTTCCGGATCCACTTTTTCCGGATCCGCCAGGATCAAGGGCTTGCCTTCCCACTGGAACCAGAGATCTTTGTACAACCCCTTGCTATAAAGCTCATCCCAAAGCTTCATCACCGTGGATTTGGGATCCCCGAACGGCGTCAGAAACGCGGCATAAGGCGAATTGTTCCCGGCCTTGCGTTCCTCGGAGAAAGCCTTCATCAAGGCAAGGTACTGCTCGGGGTAGGTGGCTTTGTTGGTGGTATCGAAGATCACCGTATCAACGCCCGCGTCCGCCAGCGTCTCCGCGTGTCTTCGAAGTACCCACTCGTCATCCGACAGATAGTAGCCGAACAGCGGCTCGCCCCAATAATGCATGGTTCCTAACGGCCCCCATAGCGGGCTATCCGGCTTCTGCATGGCATCCGGGTCAATGGACAGGATCTTGGAGTTATCAAACGGCCCGCCGCGCGCCTCCGGACCCAGCCAGAGGAAATAGAACATGCCCACCGTGCGGTCGGGCCGAGGGTGCTGATGATACGAGACCTTGCGCCCCAACGAGTCGGTCGCAACCCAGGTATCACTGTAGTTGTCCCAGGCGGGCTGCTGGGCGGCTGCGGGAACTGCACAGAACAGAAGCGCCACGATAAAACCCAGACGTACTCTCGATTGCCTGTGCTCATCGGACACAAAGAAGCTGAAATGATTCCGTCCGGCAAGCGCGCCAACTGCTATGTCGAGCCAACTCCAGATGGGTCCGACGCAAATCTGTCGAAATGCTCTTACAACGCGAAACATAAGAGTGCCTCCCAAACATGCTATCGATAAATGCGCCCCGGATTAGAGCGCTCGCTGCTGCACTGATTCGTAGCGGGGAACGCCGGTTGATCCCCCCACCGCCTCGATGCCGAATGCCGCGCAGGCGCATCCGATCTGAGCGGCAGCCACAGGGTCTTTACCACGGGAGAGCGCAGCGATAAATCCCGCGTCCCAACAATCGCCGGCTCCGGTGGTATCCACCACGTTAGCAGGATAAGCAGGAACTTGCGTGCGGACTTGACCGCGTGCAACAAAACAACCTTTCGCGCCCATTTTGATCACCACCGCCCCGGCGCCTAATCCGATGAGCTGGTCGGCGAGTTCCGAAGCGGTGGAGTTGGGGTAAATGACTTGCAGGTCGTCAAAGCTCGGCACGACGTAATCACAGTGGGGGAGCATGGCCTCCAGGGACTCACGTTTGGGCCCGTAGCCGAAGCCTTCGTCAAGGAAGGTCACCACCCCGCGCTCCCGCGCCTTTGCCAGCAGGCTCGCGGCGGGCGCCCCATCGAGTCCCGGTAAAACCCACAAATCATGATAGAGGAGAAAGTCACACTCCAAGGCGTGTTCCAGATCGATGTCGGCGAGTTTGAACGTCACATTCGACCCGGGCGTATGAATGAAGGTGCGGTCGCCATCGTCGTGAATTCCCACAAATGTAAACGGGGTAGAATCCTTTGCGGAAACACAGACGCCGGCAGTGTCCACTCCTAATTGCTCCAGTTCGCGACGAATAAACGCGCCGTAGGGATCATCTCCCACCTTCGAGAATGCAGTAACTTGCAATCCCATGCGCGCCAAGGCTGAAGGGGTGTTGGCCGCTCCGCCTCCGGGCGCCATTCGAATCCATTCCGTGGTGATCTGCGGTTGAACCCGTGGAACGGGATATTGCTTGATGGGACCACTCAACAAGTCAACCACCAAGGCTCCGACACAATGAATTTTGGGCATGGTTTTTTGCTTTATGTCGATGCCGCAGCGCGTCCAGCCGTCGCCGGCCGCATTCCCAGCAGTTCCTGGGGCGTTTCATAGAGAATGGCTTGCGCCACTCGCACCGCCTCGTTCCGTGTATACTGGCCCATCGCGACCTTATCGGCAAGAACTGCGGCCAACTGACTCAGCACGATCTTCGACTTCCCATAAGTCCATTCCAGGCAATAGGCGTCGGAGAAGAAACCCACCTGCTTGTTCAACGGAAGCATGTCGAGCCTTTCCTCCATAACCTGACGCATGACCGAGGGGAAGAAATTCAGCCACCAGTAGCCGCTCAACGAAAAGTTGGGCAGTTCACGGCACAGCGTGCACAACGACTGGTTAGCATGACGGCTGGCCAGGAAGCTCTGGAAATGGATCTTCGGGTGGCGACTGATCATCTCGCCCAACTGCTTGATGGTCTGCTGCGAGAGGCGGCTGGCCGTTTCGAACGGCAAAGGCTCAGCACCCAGGCTGAACTGAAATACAATTTTGGCGCCGCGCGCTTCCAAGGCATTCAGGTAGGCCTCATTGATATAGGAAGCGTAAATATCGCGCTCTTGCGGACCTGCATGCGCCCGCCGCAGCAGGGCCGCGGACATCTCATCGTTGCTCACGACACGTAAGTCAATGTCGGTGGAGATGTGCGTGGCCGTGGACAGAATCTGGTCGTACGGTATGTTCTCAACGTAGTGGTTAACGGCAGCGTGAACGTCATCCAATCTACGGATCGTGCGTTCGGTAGAGGGCCGCTTCCCTCCCCCAATCGGGCTGGGACTCTCCGGCGTCTTTCCCCAACAACGCTCCAGTTCATAGAGCGCTGTGTCAAACTCTCCCCATTGGCATCGCGTGAAGAACGCCCACTCCAGCGCATATTGAAGGATATCTTTATCTTGCCACTTTCACGGCGCGCGTACTCCGTGCAGTAGCGCTGGATGTTGGTGCGGCGCACGATCTCCCGTTGCCACGCCCGATCATCGGCGCGCTCCCGAATCATGTCGTCCAAGCGTTGCCAGTTCTCCAATGTCAGCGGTTCCTTCCAGCCGTATAGATCCTCCAGGATCAGGCGAATTCCCCAGGAAATGCTCGTGCTGTGCACGTACTTGAGGTAGGGCAGGGCTTCCTTGATGCGCTGGTGAGCTTCTGTGACGCTGGGCCAGCCGGGGTATTCCGTAAGGCGCGCGCCCGACGGACACCCCGCGCCATAAAGATCGCTCACCGCCATGTGGTAGAGAAGAATGTCGTGCAATCCCCGGGCGCCCAGTTTGCCATCCACCAAGTGGGTGTGGGCGTCGAGGAGTGAAATAGAACCCAGATCCTCGCAGATTTCCAAATATAAACGATCATTCGTCATCATACGTCTCCGGCCTTGGATTTACGCGCAGGCGCCGAGATTTGTCAAGAGGCAGACGCCCGATTAGCCCGCGTGCGCGGGGTCGAGCTTGCATGTTTTGTACGGACTGGGCTTGCCCTGTCCTTGTCCGAGGTCGTCACCAACCAAAGGCGGAAGCTTGCCCTGCGTGATGGCAGCCTGGGGTGCTAAGGGCACGGCAAGCTCCTGCAAGAGCCTTCTCACTTCTTCACCTCTCCGCCCGCGGAAAACTCAATCGACTTCGAATACGCCACCCGTGCTACAAGTTTGCCATCTTTGAAGACTTCATAGTCCCACGGGCCGAGGCGAACGTCATAGGAATGCCCACGAAACCGGTAACCGGTCAATCTGGCTTGGCCCAACTCTTGGTGGTAGGAGGGAGACACCACCAGTGTTCCGTCCAGGTGAGGGCGCAGACCGAAGACACCAAATATGACGGCCTGAACGCCGCTGCCGGCCGCAATCTCTAGCGGCATCTCCACCTCAGGAGAGCGTGGGTTATCCGCAAAGATTTCCTGGGTGATGTAGGGAAAGTATGACGTCCATTTGGTGCAACGCTTCAGGATGTCCCAGGCTAATTCCTGGTTGCCCAAACGGTACAAGCTTTCGGCCAGCCGCAGCGGTTCCCCGGTGTATTGTCCACCGCCGCCCCAGTCCACATCCTCAAGATCCCAATGGACCCGATCCGCCTTGGAAATTGAATAGAGGCCCAGCGGCCCCAGGAATTCGCCCTCCTTCAGGTGACCTAGCATGGCGTCTCTTTGCCTATCGGAAAGAATCCCGGCATCCAGCATATCGAAAAGGTGATAGCTCAACACCAAATGCTTGCTTCCATCGGGATAGAGATTTACAAACCAACCCGTCTGGTTATCCCAAAGCTTCTGATTGAGGACGCTGTGAAGCGTCGTCGCCCAACTTTCAAATTGGGCGGCCTCGGGATCGTTCCGCTCGCGGCACCACGCGGCGACTTGCCGAAAATAGGCAACCGCCATGCCGTTGGTAGCCGCCACCACATGATCGTAGCCGTCGGTGCGAATCTCCAGCATCCTCTGCGAGCCCGCGCCAAAATCGAGCAAGCCATCGGGGCGGCCGTACTGTTTTACCAGCTCCCGGCCCATCCGCTTCATCCATTCGAAAATCGTTGCTCCTTCTTCGGAGTGGTTGAGAAAATCCGAGTCGCCCGTTTGATTGAGGTAATCCTGCAGGATGCGCATTTCCGCAAAGGGATTCTGCGCATACCAGTAGTTAGTGGTCGTGTTGCCGAAATGCGTATTGGCATTGCCATTCCAAGGCACCCAACTATTCGTGAGGAGGCCCGCGCGAACGTAAGTGAGAAAGGCCTCGCGAAGCCCTGCGGGATCGAGAATGCTGAGCATCTCCGAGGCGTAGGAGGTATCCCAGGGAATCGTAAAGATCCACGTGCCAACGGCGTAGAAGGGTTTGGCCGTAAAGTTTTCCCTCTCCCATCGTGACTCCAACACACTCAGAATGCAGCGCCGATAGAGGTCATCAAAGGCCGGGTCTGCGGTGCTGACTTGCGGTAGCGCATCACCCGCCCATTGCAGACGGCGGCGTAACGCCTGGTCAGCACGTTCCATCCGCTGGGCGAGGTCAGAGGCCGTCGCGCTGGGGGGCGGGTCCGAGGGCTGTTGAAGGACGATCGAGAAATAAGCCTTCCGTTTGGAGTGGCCCGGAATCTCCCACATCCATCCATCCTTCTCTTTCCCCGGAAGATCGCTTACCACGGTGATCCTGATTTGGTCGCTGGAGATTGTGAACGCGTCCGGGTGAGTTGCAGGTCCCGCAGGTTTGCCGGCTTGGTTGGGAAACGTGAGTGCTAAATCCGGGGACCGCTGGTCAGGGCTGGCAACAAACTCGAGCGGGTCGGCCTCGCGGTTTTCAATTTCCACCTCCATGTAGATTTCATCCTGATCGGCGGAAACATTGGTCCTTGTCGAAACGCCAAAGGAGATCCAACGATCGCCAAACAGTTTGTGGAAAGTGCCGGTGCGGAAATATGTGTTGGGCTCCCAATAGGCCTGCTGGAGCAGCATCACGAAGGGGGTGCCCGGAGTAAAATTCAGGCCCAAAGGGTGTGGGTTCTTCCAGTTTTCGATCTTGGCGTCATAGGCATCAGGAACGATATCCTGAATCAGGACATTCGCCTTGGTCTCGCGGAAGGCCAGGAAGAAACGGTAATCCTGAAGATCGATGGGAGGAAACTTCAGCGTTTGCAATCCCGTCAAGCTCTTGTCACGGATGCATACGCCCCCGCGCCCATTGAAGAGTCGGATCATGCGATCGCCCATGGCGATTTGCGACCGAGGCATGCCGAATATTTCGGGGGTCAATGACCCTGGGATGCGGTCCGACAAATTCTGCCCCGGGTCGCCACGAAGTGGAATTTGTGCTTGACCCGCTAATGCTATCCCCCATAGTCCACAAATGAGTGCGATTATGACGAAGGCCATGACCCTAACTCTTATGGTCATTTTGTTGCTTTCCGTTCATGATGAAATGCGCAATCCCGCGGATCGATCGAGAAACCGCGCCCCCTATTCAGCTAAAAAAAGGCTTAAGAGCGTTTCACACAGAGTTCACGGAGGGCAAATCACTGACCATAGAGAACAAGGAGAAGAGTCGGGGTTTTCTCCATGCTCCCTGTGACCCCCTCTCCGTGCGATCTGTGTGAACCTCTAATTCCTATGCCCGCCCCGCCGCGCCGGTCAAGCGCAGCCATTTTTCCAGAACCGGGATCATGGCTTCGATGGCCACGGCTTGGGCGATGGGCGCCCACAGGTTCTTCCCTCTTTCCCATTGGTCGAGAAGCGATTTGCGCATGGCAGTGATGAGTTCGGTCGCCACGTTGATCTTGGCGATTCCCAACGAAATGGCGCGCTGCAAATCCGCCGGCGGGGTGCCGGACCCTCCATGCAGAACCAGCGGTATGGAGACGGCCTTGTGAATCTTTGCCAGACGTTCAAAATCAAGGTGCGGAAGCGTTGTGTAGATGCCATGCGCGTTCCCGATGGATACCGCCAGGGTATCGATTCCCGTGGCCTCAACGAAGTGCGCCGCCACCTCGGGGTCGGTCAGGGTCGTGGTTTTTCCGCCTTCCACAGTCACATCGCCCACTTGGCCGAGAGTGCCCAGTTCCCCTTCCACGGTCACCCCTCGAGGGTGAGCCTTCGCGACGACCCGCTGCAAGGCCTCGACGTTCTCCTGGATGGGCCTTAGTGAGTAGTCCAGCATGACCGAGGTATACCCCGCGTCCAGGCAAGCATCGACCATTTCCAGCGAGTCCCCATGGTCCAGATGGAGGGCGGCCCGCACGTTGTATCGCCTGGCCAGGGTGTGGGCCACGGCCCCCATCGGAGCCGGGGCCAGCAGGCCGAACTCCCCCGGACCATTCATCAGAATCACCGGCGCCTTCATCGCCTCTGCGGTCCGCAACACCGCTTCGATGGTCTCCGCATTCCATACGCAGAACGCTGGAACGCCATAGCCTCCCACCAGGGCCTCTTGCTGCAACACGGACATGGGGATGAATTCCACGGTTTTCTGCTCCTGAGAAGTCTGGTCAATTCGCGCAATCTGGCACTACATTCATACCAATGATTTGCACGATTCGCTAAGCTTAGTGCCTCCGAGGGAGCGGGGCAAGCGTAAAATCCTAAAGATAAAGCCCCCGGTGCGGGCGGCATCCAGTAGCCGACGGCGAGCAAGCCGTGGGAGGCAGATCGCGCGACAGGCTTGTCAGCCCCGGTAGGGGGCGCCATCCGTGGATGCATCAGGCAAGAATATCGCGCTCGTGCTGTGGCAGTCACAACTTGATAGGTCTTTCAATAATCCCCATGATTGTACTATGATACGGGTGCAAGGGGGCGAATTCGGGGAAGGGGGTCTTCGCTGCCCGAGCCGATCCCCGCCAGTAGCTGGATATATTCTAATGCTTCTAGGCCCGATTCCGCGGCTTGGACTAAACAGGACTTTTCATGTTGAATAAACTCGATGGCCGAAGAACGGATGGTTTGGCGCGGCGGCAACGCATCTGCGAGTTGCTGCTGGAGCATGGCTATGTGGATGTTGGCGAGTTAGCTAAACAACTAAATGCTGATACCGCAACCATCCGGCGAGACCTGCAGAAGCTGGAGACGGGGGGGACGGCGCGGCGGGTGCATGGGGGAGCTTATCCCGAAGGAGGACGCGAGGGCGTGGAAGTGGATTTCAGTTTGCGTATGAACTTCCACATGGAAGCCAAGCGGAATATCGCGGCCCTGGCGGCATCCCTGGTGAAGAACGGAGACACCGTCTTCCTGGATGCGGGCACGACCGGCTACCTGGTAGCGCAGGAATTGGTGAACCACACTTCCCTGGTGGTGGCGACGAACTCCCTCGCCGCAGCCGAAGTCTTGCGGAGGGCGCGCGGCGTTACCTTGTTTGTGGTGGGCGGACGCTATTTACAACACACTCGGAGCTTGATCGGTCCTATGGGAGAAGATTCCGTCCGCTCGCTCCAGTTTCGCAAAATGATTCTCGCGACCGCCGGAATCGATTTTAAGCACCAAGCGTTAACCATGTCTGCGTTGGAAGAAGTGCCAATCAAACGTACCGCCGTCGAGCGGAGTGAACAGGTGATTCTGGTTGCAGACCGAACCAAATTTGGAAAGCCCTCTCTAATCAGCATGATCCCGCTGGACGTTGTCCACACGATCGTCACGGATCCTCCGGTCCCGGAAGACGCGCTCGAGGTCTTGCGCGCCCTGAAAATTGAAGTCCTCACCACAGATTCCCCCGAGCCTGCGGCTCGCCACAATGCATGAAAATGCGCCCAGTTCCTTCGGCGCAGTTGTTTTATAGCAGAACCCCCGCTTTTTGAATCGTCCGCATTAATCGCGCAATAGAGGTGCACGATTAGTTTTTTTCTATGCTCGAATCTATTGATATTCCGTTCCGAATTTTTTATAATATCCGTTAGTTGTTAAGAGAGGTGTCATCCCATCGCAGAATCAGACGCTCATGCCCATTCACGACCATGTCCTCTTTCTTGATATAGATCAACGCGAAGCCGCAATTCGCCACCGTGTTTATGATGAATCCCCTTTCTGGTCCGATGTTCCCGCGGACCCGGACGCTCTGGTCGCAACTTACTTCCTTCGTTCCCGCACCGTTCCACTGAGTCAGGCGGGTAAGCTGATCTCCTACCACATGACCACCGGAGCCAAGCACGCTATTCCGGGATCTCTTCTCCACCTGTGCACGGGTCGCGTCGAAGGAGTGCTCCCTTGGGGCGGTTCTGACAAGGTAGGCCTGGTTCGAGTCGCTTTTCCCGCCAAGCTGTTTGAACACCCGGATGGCAAGTATTACACCACCGACATCCTTCATCTTATGGCAGGCGAAGGCGTCTGCGGCCTTTGGGAGTTCGCAGAAGCCAAGCTCCTGGACGTCAAGATCCCCCCCCAAGTCTTGAAGACGTTTCCAGGACCCGCGCATGGATGCGCGGGCGTCAGGGAACTAACTCGCTGGCCCGACGGCGAGCCTGCCTTTGGGACCATCCTGAAGCCTACGGCGGGGATTACGGATGACGAAGTGGCGGCCCTGGTGGAAGGCGTGGCCGGGGAAAAGCTTTTCCTTTTCGTCAAAGAGGACGAGAACCTCTTCCCCGACCTCGCCTATTGCCCGGTGGTTTCACGGGCGCGGAAGTGCGCTGAGGTCACTAAACGGTTAAGCCCAACGCGGGGAGGCCTGGGTCTGATCTTCGCTCCCCACATCACCTCGCCTCCCCATCTGTTGCTTGACACCGTCAAGCGGGTGCTGGAAACCGGCATCAATGGACTGATGTTCAGTGAGCAATTCACGGGTGGAAGCGTGCGCGCGGTTCGCGACCTTACCGCGAAATATGCCGCCCCGCCGGTCCTGTACGGACACAACAGTGGAATTTCCACCCGCACTAACCATGTGTGGCGGGAAGTATTGGATTTTATGGCGCGCTTGGATGGAATTGACTTCCGCCAAACTGCCCCTCTGACTTCGAGCGAACCCTTGCTTCGGCCCCAAGGACTGGAGTGGCACAAGTGCGAGGAAGCCCTGACGAAACCGGCAGAGCATATCAAGCCCGTGATGATTGCAAGGGCGGGCGGTCTGGATCAGGGCAACATCATCCTGAATCTTGCGGACGTGGCGAAGAATCTTCCCCCCGGGCAGGCGCTGTATTTGGCGGGCTCCGCCATCAATTCCATCCTGGACGCCGACGGCCACCCTGACCCCAAGCTGGGTGCGCAAGCGATGCGGGAAGCGGTTGACTTGTGGCGATCAGGCGAGGCTTCCGCGCTCGGCGACGGCGGCGGTTTGCATGCTCAGGCGCTTTATGCTCTGGCGCAATCTCAGAAGCTTACGGCCTTGCAGATCGCGCTCAAACAACGGTACGATCTAAGTAGCGCGGGGATTTAGCCCAGCCTCTACCACCCGAGGCAAGACCTCTTGGGCTGCGGCAGCAGCGGCTACCGCCCTCCGCCCGCGGATCATAAGCGGACCGGACGAATGCCAGAAACAGAAAGGCGGTGGCTGTTGCTACCTCACCCCATCAAGGCGCTTCGCGCAAATTCATATGAAAACACGCGCGATGTATTCAATATTGGCCCTGATGGTCAATGTTACAGGTAAGCGGCTTCCCAATGGAACGCTAGTTCAACACAGGAGATTTGCTGATGGACTATCGCGCGAATCTGCAAACTTACGCCCACGGTGTGCAGAAAGTTCTGGACAATCTCCCTTGGGATGCGATTTCCCAGACCGTTGATGTCCTCTGGAAAAACGTTCAGGGCGGGGGGCGCATATTCACCATGGGGAATGGTGGTCATTGCAATACCGCCGCCCACATGATTAACGATCTGGCTAAACACACGGTGAGTTCCGATGACAAGAAAGCGGTGGTGGCTGATCATCTGCGCTTTCGGACAATGTGCCTGAACGACAGCGTGTCGTTTGTTACCGGCATCGGGAACGACATGGGGTTCGAGTACATTTTCAGTGAGCAAGTCGCCAACTGGGTAAAGCCCGGCGACGTTGTCATCGGCATCTCGGGAAGCGGTAACTCCAAAAACATCCTGTTGGCGTTTGAGGAAGCGAAAAAAATTGGGGCGACCACAATCTGCTACAGCGGATTTCAGGGCGGCAAGGCCCAGGCCATTGCCGACATCAGCATCATCGTCCCTTGCAACAAGATGGTCCAGGTGGAAGACGTTCACCTGATAATTAATCATATGGTTGCTGATGAATTGAAGCGCCTGGTTCAGAACCGGCAGGAACTCGTCGGGTAGGACTTATCTTGGAGTGCGGTAGCAGCAGCCACTGCCTTCCGCCTGAGGCTCATACGGGAATCGTACGAATGAAAGGCGGTGGCTGCTACCGCACTCCAAGGCGCTTCGCGCAAGTTCAAACCATCAGTGCAGAGGCTGATTTCTAAATGACGAACACCGATTCAAATCCAACTCCGGAAATACGCAAATCGCTTTATCGGCAGATGACCCGCATCCGCCTGTTCGAGGAAACGACGCACGAACTTTATAAATCCGGGAGATTGACCGGGATGTCACCGCATTTGTGCATTGGGGAAGAAGCGTCCGCCGCCGGGGTGATTTCCGCCTTGAATCCGGATGACTACATTCTTTCCACGCACCGGGGCCATGGGCATTGCCTGGCCAAGGGCGCGGAGATGGGCAAGATGTATGCGGAATTATTCGGCAAGGAAACCGGGTACTGCCACGGCCGCGGAGGCTCGATGCACATCGCCGACGTTTCGAAGGGGAACCTGGGCGCGAACGGCATTGTCGGCGCAGGCCTGCCGATTGCCGTGGGCGCGGCATTGTCCATCCGCAAGCGCGGAACCAAACAGGTAGTAGTCTGTTTCTTTGGCGACGCCGCCACCAACCAGGGTTCTTTTCATGAATCCATGAACATGTCGAAGGCGTTCCACCTGCCCATCGTCTGGGCATGCGAGAACAATCTTTATGGACTTTCTACTCCCATCGAAAAAGTCTCGGCCACGGCGACGCTGGCGGACCGGGCCAAGGGTTACGCGATGCCGGGCTTTTCCATCGACGGGATGGATGTGGAAGCCGTGCACACGGTTGCCGTGGATGCGGTGGCCCGGGCTCGCGCCGGCGAAGGCCCCACACTTCTCGAAATTCGAACCTATCGTTATTTTGGACATGGCGCCTCTGACCACCGTCCCTACCGCACCCGCGAGGAAGAGCAGGAGTGGTGGAAACGCGACCCGGTGGCCGGTTATCGGATGAAGCTGATTGCCGAGGGTGTGGCGTCGGAAGCGGAATTAGCGGCAGTGGATCAAGAGATTGCCAAGGAAGTAGCGGCGGGCGTCGCGTTTGCCGAGGCCAGCCCTGACCCCAAGCCATCGGAGTCAGACCTTTACGTTTACACCGAGGAGTAACGTGGCGGAGAAAACTTTTCGTGAAGCCATTACAGAAGCCATGGCGGAAGAAATGCGCCGGGATGAACATGTCATCCTGATTGGCGAAGATGTGGGCACATTAGGCGGCGCCATGGGCGCCAGCAAGGGCTTGCTCGGCGAATTTGGAGAAGGCCGGGTGATCGATACACCCATCAGCGAAGCGGCCATTATCGGCTCCGGCCTGGGCCTGGCGCTGACCGGACAACGTC
>Ga0187783_10001794_pt1 | contig 15893 bp, 11 predicted proteins | sample 1015_SJ02_MP02_2_FD_132471 | JGI IMG/M metagenome (GOLD analysis project Ga0187783, IMG submission 132471) | Tropical peat soil microbial communities from peatlands in Department of Meta, Colombia - 1015_SJ02_MP02_20_MG | ecosystem: Environmental > Terrestrial > Soil > Wetlands > Peat | place... | reverse complement strand
GTCTTGCCAAGATATTGCTGAACTATCAGCCCGACGCCCGCGCGGGGGCTAAATTGTCGCTGTCGCAGAGCGAATTGGCGGAAATGGCGGGTGGCACGCGGGAAAAGGTCAACCGCTGCCTTCGCGATTGGCAGCGGCAGGGCATTATCGAACTGAAAAATCGCTGGACCATCATTCGCAAACCGGAAGCGCTGCTGGCTCTGGTCGAATCGACGTAAATCGCCGACCCGGCTTGGACAACGGCGCCTTGCGGAAAAAGGCTGGAGGCGACATCGCTGCGTCCGCCGCCGTAAATGGCTCGCTTCCCGCTTTTCGGGCCGGCGTTTTGCTGTGACCCGAGGCACAGACAGTTTCCCAAAGATCGCGAAAAGTAAGTTCGAGCACTGGGGTCGCTCGCCGAAAGCCGCTACGGCGATCGGCGATCGCCGCCGATGAAGATGGAGGCAGCGATGACTTATTCGTCCTGGCACCGGGGGCGTCTGACGCTTGCCGATTGGATGGGTGAGCGGCTGGTGCGGAGTGTGAAGCGTCGGGATCGAATCGTTTCCGACCTCACCAATCCCGATCTGGTGGCGATTGTTACGGTTTGCGCGATCGGACTGCTGGTGACGTTCACGCTGTTCCTTTTGGTTCCAAGTTCTCGTGAAATACCGGCCTTAATCCAACAGATGCTCTAATGTCACGCAAGAAATCGAATAACTCGGGTGATGTCCGTCTCTGGAGCAGGACAATCATGGGTAATTTGTCGCGAAAGCGCAATCTCGCCGCCTACGTTAACGAACGAAACTTCCCGTTCGTTGTTCAAATCGCCGTGCCGGACGATGGCTTTGGATCGAGGCTTGACGCGATCAATGCGTGGCACCTCTACAGCAAGAACAAACAACGGCGCGGCCGGCCTCAATCCCTTGGCGAGAAGAAATTCTGGCGCTGGTGCTTCAAAGATTTCGAAACTGCCGGGAAGTTTAGAGAGCGATTTGGCGGCGAAGTCTTATCCGGACCCTTCAGGCGCGTTGACCGACGAAGTCTCGACCGCGCGCGGGTCGTCGAAAAAGTTTCTTGCGACACCAACAAACCCGAGGCCGAAGCCACCCCCTGTGGCTGAAAACGCCCGCGCGCTCGCACGCCTTCGCACAGGCCGCAACTCACTCGGAATCGGTCGATGGGGCGTTGTAACGCCAATGCTTGTGCCTGCCGGTGGTTTATTTCATAAAAATTGTCATGCTACAGTGATTTGAGAAAAAGTGCGCACGAACAGGCGGCTGTGTTTCCTTTTGTTGGACTGACCCATGGCAACAGGCGCCAACGACCCTCTGCCGGAAGCCATTGAACGACTAGCGGTTCCGGGAATTCTGATCGGCCATCGTTTCATCGTGGCGGGTGATGAACGTGCGCTTCTGCCCGAAGAGGTCATCGTTTCAAACCGCACGAAAAACCGCCGCGCCAGCGGCGCGGCGCGCATCGTGGCGCGCGAGCTTCTCACTCGCGCGGGATATGGGATGTGCGCGATACCAAAATTGCCGTCCGGAGCTCCAATTTGGCCGGCCGAAATGGTCGGGTCGCTTGCCCACGATTCGGACGTCGCGGTCGCGGCGATCGCCCCTCGACGCAGCTTTGCAAATATTGGCATTGACGTTGAACCGGCGGAAGCGCTGCCATTTGAGCTCCTGAACATCATCGCTACTCCTTTGGAGCAATCGACCCTCGCGTCTTATCGCTATGGCGGCCGGCTTCTGTTTGCGGCTAAGGAAGCCGTGTACAAGGCTGTCGCCGCTCTGGATCATGTTTTTCTCAATCATCACGATGTGGAAGTCGATTTCCTTCGGCGTAAGGCGCTGGTCCGAAACGGTCGAACCGTGGAATTGCGATTTTGCATTTCAACCCGTTTATTGGCCCTGGCGTTTGTTCGCGACGCTCCGCAAGGAGCGTGATGGTTTAAAGTTGCGTGGTCGTAATTTGCCTGAGACTTTGTGCCGACAACGATGAGAGTAAAGACTATGAGTCGCGTCTTTTCATGTCTCGGCGAGCTGCTTGAGTATTACGGCCGGACCACTCCCGACCGTGACGCCATCTTGGCGCCCGGCCGCGCGCCGATGACGTATGGAATGCTGCTCGCGCTTGCGAAAAAGACGGCGCACACACTGCGCGGCGTCGGTGTCGGGCGAAATGATCGGGTGACTGTGGTATTGCCGGATGGACCGGAGGCCGCGGCGACGATTATTTCGGTTGCGGCTTGTGCCGTTTGCGCACCGCTTAATCCAAGTTTCACGTTGGACGAAGCGCAACGTTATCTCGCCGAGCTGAGGGCGGCGGCGCTGTTGACGCGCGCCGACAAGGGCTCGGCGAGCCGGGCGGCCGCCTTGACGCTCGGCATACCGATCCTCGATCAGCCCGCCCGTGCCGCAAGCGATCCATTTGAAGTGACCGGATCGGCGAAAAGCCGCGTCGCGGATAACGCTTTCGCAACCGGTCGCGATGACGCGCTGATCCTGTTGACCTCCGGAACAACCTCGAGACCGAAGACGATACCGCTCACCCATGCGGGCGTCTGTCGATCGGCCCACAACGTCGGAGCGGCGATTGAGCTCAAGCCGCAAGATCGCTTGCTCAGCGTGCTGCCGCTCTTTCACGGACATGGGCTGATCTCAGGTGTCATCGGCGCGCTGGCGGCGGGTTCGAGCGTGGTTTGCACCTCCGGTTTCGATGCCGAAGCGTTTTTCGGCTGGCTGTCGGAGTTTCGGCCGACTTGGTACACGGCGGTTCCGGCCATTCATCGCGCGGTCTTGGCGGCGGCTGAGCGAAATGAATTGCGCGCGCGGCAATCGTCGCTTAGGCTGATCCGCTCGGCCTCTTCGACCCTTCCGGCGAAGATCGTGACAAGGCTGGAAGCGCTGTTCGGCATTCCGGTGATCGACACTTTCGGCATGACCGAAGCGGCAACCCAGATCGCAGCAAATCCCCTGGATCGGCGAAAGCTTGGTTCGGTCGGCCGCTCCGCCGGCGCGGAGATTGCGATCCTGGAGGCCGATGGCCGGCGGCTTCCACCCGGCGAGCATGGTGAAATCGCGCTTCGCGGCCCAACCATCACGCGGGGTTATGACAACGATGCCGCCGCGACGCGGGATGCTTTCCGCGGCGGCTGGTTTCGAACCGGCGACCTTGGCTACCTGGATGACGAAGGATACCTGTTCCTGGTCGGCCGCATCAAAGACGTTATCGACCGAGGCGGGCAGAAAGTTGCCCCCGGCGAAGTGGAAGACGCCCTGCTGAGTCACCCGGACGTGGTGGATGCGGCCGTGTTTGCCGTTCCCCATGTCCGCCTTGGCGCCGATGTCGCGGCTGCCGTCGTATTGGGCCCGAACGCCGCGGCCGGCGCGCCGGAAATCAAGGCTTTCCTGCGAACGCGGCTGGCCAGCTTCAAGGTGCCTGGCCTGATCCGCATGGTGCCGCAGATCCCGAAAGGCGCCGGCGGAAAGGTCAGGCGTAATGAACTCGCGGGCGCGTTCTCGCTGCTGCAGAAGCCGGAGGCGCGCGCGCGGCGCGGCAAGAAGATAGCGGCACCCCGGTCCGAGCTTGAAAATCAAATCGCGAAAATCTGGGCAGACCTGCTCGATGTCGATCGGATCGGCGTTGACCAGGATGTTTTTGCGCTGGGCGCGGACTCAATCGCACTTACGCAGATGATTTCACGTCTGCGCGAGCGGTTTGGCGTCGACCTGGCGCTGAAGGATGTTTTTGAAGCACCAACCATTGCCGCTCTTGCTATGCGCATTCAAGACTCGAAAAGGCTTTGTGAATCTTCGAGCTTCTGCGAGCCGCCAAAGCATCGTGAGCGCGCCGGGAAAGAGGGTCCGCGGCCAGTCGCCATCGTGCAGGAGCGGATGCTGCGAATCGAGCACGAGCTGCCGGGAATCCCCCAATTCAATCTACCCTTTGCTTATCGGCTGCAAGGACAGCTCAACGTCAAGGCGCTGAGACACAGCCTAGCTGAGGTCGTGCGGCGCCACGATTCGCTGCGCACAGGATTTGCCTGGCAGGCCGATCAAGCGGTCGCTTTCATTCGTCCTCCGGCCAAGGTCAGGTTTGCGCTCGTCGTGGAAAATCTTACTGTTGCCGTAGCTACCGGAAATCCCCGAGCGAAGACGCTTCTGCGCAACAAGGCCGCGCTCGTCGCCGAACGAGAGTCGTTGAAGCCCTTCGATATGGGCTGCGCGCCGTTGTTCCGTGCGAGGCTTCTGCGATTGGACGACAATGACCATGTTTTACTTTTGGTCGTCCATGACATTGTGATCGATGGTTGGTCGATGGGCGTGCTCATGGAGGAGGTGGCGCAGCTCTATGCAGAGGCCGTAACCCGAAAGCAGATGCGATTGCCCGGACCGGCGCTTCGGTTCTCCGACTTCGCGCGCTGGCAGCGGCGGTGGGCGACCGGCGACGCGGCAGACCGGCAGTTCGCCTACTGGCAGCGGCATCTGCAAAAAGCCAAGCCGATATTCGCCGGCAATATCGACAAGGCGCTTGGTGCACGGACGATCCAGGAACGTCTTCATGTTCGTAACGACGTGCTCGCGAAGCTCGGCGATCTCAGTCACGGTCGCGGTGTGACCCTGTTCGTGACGTTGCTGGCAGGGTTCAAGGCGTTACTCTCACTGCGAAACGCACGCGACGACATTTGTGTCGCCACCGCGATGTCAAACCGCGTGCAGCCCGGCACGCAAAACGTCATCGGTCCGTTCGCCAACACCGCGATTATTCGCACCCGGATTGACGCCGATCTCAGCTTTTACGAGGTGCTTGATCGGGTGCGTGAGGCCGTTTTGGGAGCCTACGCCAACCAGGAGCTGCCCTTCGATATTCTCGCGGATCGGCTATCGGATGAATGCGGGCTCGATCCGGAATCGCTCATTCAAGCCTATTTCGTTCTCCAAATCGCGTTTCGCCGGCTAACCAAGCTGTCCCGCGTCACGGTTAAACCGTTTGGTTATCGCGAGGGGCTGTCACTCATGCCGATCAACCGCACCTGGCTCACAATGACCCTCAATGAGACGCCAACCGGAATTGCAGGCGCATGTACCTATAAAAGAGACTTATTCACGGGCGCGCGTTGGGTCGACGACTACAACGCAATTCTATCAAAAGTGGCGGCAAACCCGCAAAAGCCGCTTGGCCAGTTCGCCGATAGTTTGAAAGCGCCACCCGTGTCAAATAATTTTAAAAAGAAGCCGCGAGGCGACGCGCGGTTCGATACGCGATCGTTACCCCCAATCTGATGACTCGCTAAGGCTTTCTTGCGGCTCGATATAAGGCTTGATTATTTTTTGAAGATGATTGAAACTTGTTCATTATGACGATTTAACGTTGAACCACTCACAGTGGGGGAAACGATGTGCCTATGGGCAGTGCGTCACATCCAGTTTGAGAGATTGAGCGGTACGCAAAAGACTGGCCTCAAACAACAATTGCAAGCGCGGAAGAAAGAGGTCCAATCGCGGCTTGCCGACATCAATAAAGCCCTCAAACACGTGGCGAAGCATTCAAAGCGCAAATCTCCGCGGCGCCGTGGCGGCTGATTGCTGATAAGCGACAGACGTTGCCTGAAGTCCGTGGCCGCGTGACACCGCGCATTGAGATGCGGCGGCGTCTATTGCGGGTTTTATTTTTAGCTACGTAACCCGAAAAATCGTCAGCATCACGCATATATAGGCCTGCGCTGGGGTGCGCCCGGCTTCGATAACAGAACTATTCAGGTAATCCCGCCTTGCGCAGGCCATCAACTAGGTGGTCGAGGTCCTCTTGGCGCTTAAGAATGGATACTTCTTTCTGTTTTCCAATCGTGTAGTTCGGGTTCAACCGGAGAACCTTGGCGGCTTCCACATGAGCGTCGGCCAATTGCCCAAGCTGCGCATAGGCGGCGGCTAAAAAAGCATGACCGTATTGATGGTCGGGCGCGCGGCGGGTCGCTTCGCGCAGCCAGCGCCGGGCGTCGCGATACTGCTTCATCAGGTAGCAAGCTTCGCCAGCGATCAGCGGCGCAAAATGCGGGTGCGACGGATCGCGCTGCACCTGCGCTTCCACGACCTCAACCGCCTTGGCCGGCTCGCCCACCGAGAACAGAACTTGCGCGACGCGGTAGTCGGCAAAATTTAAGGCCAATGCTTTTTGCGCGGCGGCGGCCGCCGTATCGAAGTTACGTTTGCGAACGATCGTATAGCCTAATTCGGCATAAGCTTCCGGCAGGTTTGGATCGAGCTCTATCGCGGTGTACGCCAAAGCGATGGCATGGTCGAGCGCCGATGGATTGAGATATTCGTCGTTTAGAGGATTAAGCCAAGCCACCCTGTGAGTGCTGGCGAGAAGTAAATGGGCGCGCGCATATTTTGGATCGTTTTTAAGAGATTCGGCGAGATGCTGCCGTGTCTCCAACAAATCCCCCAATTTCCACGACGATTGGAACGTGGCCCAAGCCGTGTTGGCGCGGAGGTAATGGTCATAAGCCTGCCAGGTTGCCGGGGGCTTGAGCGGTGCGCGTTCGGCGTCAGCCCTGTTCATATGCGCGGCGAGAACGCCGGCTGCCGCGCGCGCCACCCCGTCCCGAATTGTAAGGTCCTCTTTCATACCGTCATCGTTGAAAAGGAGCTTGGACAAGACCCGTTCAAGGGCGTCGCGCGACCGCAGCGTTGCACGCCACAAGCCTGTTGAGCCCCACCGCTTCATGGGAGTCAGCCCTATCGGCAAACACGCCGGACGCCCTTGAGGATGAATATACTCAGGCGCCAGAGATAGAGCTGTGACGCGCGGCACAGCCGTGCAGTGCCGTAATATTCCCGCATCGGCCGTTTGGCGCGGCCCTGCGCGAGCGACCGGATCAGGGCCGCCCAGTCGGCACGAACGCGAAGGACGTACCGCCGACAAGGATATCGTCGGCGAAGACCTGGATATGAATTTTCCTGCTGGGCGCGTCTTTGATCTGGCGCGCGGAAAGCTTTTTTCCGGCCTTGAGCCTCATGACGACATCGCGGCCGGCGCTTGGCGGGAGCGAGAAGGCGCCTCCGCCTTGACCGATGAATTTTAATTGCCACCCGCGTTCGGCGAGAAGAGACGGAAGCGTGGGCTTGATGACCATGTGAGCGCGCGTCCGATGAGGATTTTTGACGTGAAGCCGCAGTCCATCGAAGGCAGCGCGGCGCAGTCTCTCGGACCCGCTCCCCTTGGCCGAGAATACGCTGCGCAGGCCGATATTGTTGTCGTGCGGCACAAGCCGCCATTCCGGAATCGACTTGTCCCGGTCGAAATGGATGATGTTGCTCACATCACCCGGAGCCGTCACCACCATAATCATGCACCCGTCGCCGGTCTCGGACGGCACCCATTCGAAAGGACCCACAATGACTTCGGTCTTGGAATTTGGCGGAACATCAGGGGATGGAAGCTCCGCCGTGGTCATCGGCATCCAATCGTCGGGATAGACGCACCCTGCCGACGGCTTGCGTTGAAATGCCTTTACCGTCACTCCTATCGCGGTTGTCGTGCCGCGGTTTTTGATTTTGACATAGGCAAAATTGGTTGCGCCGGCGATCGGCTGTTGATGGCTCGTACCGCCGTCGGCGGCGCGGCGGTTCCAGATCGCGGGGCAATTCCAGTATTCGTCCTGATACTGATATTCGCCGCGTCGGCCGTCTTCGATATAGACGTCGACGAGCGGCGGCGCGCCTTCCTTTTTCACCGGCGTTTTTTGCGGCCGCGGCTGATAGAGCCCCTGTTTCTCAAACGCCCAGCGAATGACCTTGTTGTAGGCGCCCCCGGCTTGACCTTCGCTCGACCAGTCGCTGGCGTCGGCCATCATCAGCGCGGCGGCATAGTCCGCCGCGTGGTCGGGCGCGTGCGCGGGCGTGAAGCTGCCAACGGTCCGCAGGATGAGATAAGAGGCGAAGCGCGCCGCGAAATGGCGCATATTTTCTTGCTGTGAATCGCCGCCGATCGCGCGGTAGATGCGAAAATGCGTCGTGCTGAGAATCTGCTCCGATTGGTATCCCTTCGGATCCACCTCCCGTTGCTCGTTGACACCTAAATCCTTCTTTCCGCCCCAGGCCCATCCCTGGGCGATCTTTCGGTCATGACGGCGCTTGAGGAACGGAAGCCATGGGAAGGTGACGAACCTTGCTTGGTCCCTCACCGAGCTATCCGGATCGTTCAGGATAGCCGCCAGGCTGTCGCCGACGCTATGAGCGAAATGGAACAGGCCGTAATTGATATGGTTCCACGCCGTGCCGTGGCCGCCCAGTTCATGAAGCACTACGCGCCAGTCGCATGCAAGTCCGAGCGGATGCTTGGTGTTCTTGAGATCGGCAAGTGCAAATCGAACGTTCAGCAATCCGCCCTCGGCCGTCGTATTGCCATTGCAGCGCGCGTTGACCTCGATCCCATTTGGCTTGTCGATATGTCCGCGATGATCGACCGGCACCGGAAACTTCGTGGCTTTGAAATAGCTGGCCCGGGGAAAGCCGAGATCCTCAACCAGGCGGAAGAATCGATCACAATGGTAATACGCGTTGACTGCCGCAAAATCATTGGTTCGCGCGGGATAGTTGAAATTCCCGCGCACGGGCTCAATCGGCGGCGCGGCCGTCGGCGCTTCAAAATCGCGAATCTTGACGTTGTTTCCCGTCAACGAGTGCTTTGCGCCATGAGGAGGGCGCAGCCCCTGGAGAGCAACCGAGCTTCGAAGCGGGTTGAGCGCATTATTTTTGGCGCTCGCAGCCGGTCCGCCGGCAAGCGTCATGGGATCCGCCTTGAAGACAAGACCGCAGACGTGATCGACCAAAGCGCGAAGATAGAGGACCGAGAGCGTCTCGGCTTCGATCAGCACCACCCAATGAAGAGATTCGGACGACGATGAAACGGTCCGGAAGTCTATCGCGGCAACGACGTAATGGTGTCCGTCCGCAATCGAGCGGTTCACCGGCGGCAGTGGCAGCGTGGGATGACAGAGAGCCGATCCTCTTTGCGCTTTTGCGTTCCGGCGTTGCGGATGTACGACACGTTTGGATTTTTCGTAACGATAAATCATGAGTCGACGCCGCAAAATCCTCAGCGATTTGGCGTCGAACGCTGCCTTGCCGCGGTCCATGCCAAGGAGCTCCGCCAATTGCGCCACGTTAAGCTTTTTCAATCGTTCGATTGCTTTTGCCGAGGGCTTTTTGATTCGAATGTCGGGATGTCGGGTCGTTTGCGCGCCTATCACGCGAAACGGCTTGTGCTTCATATGGACGGCAAGGCCCGCTTCCCAAACCGGCAATCCAAAAACGGTCTGGTAGTACGCGACCGTGGTGGTGTCGAGTTGCGGTTTCTCCGCATGAAACCGGTATTCTACGCCGGCATCGGTCACGTCACGCTCGGGTCGGCGATCCAGGTTATTCAATTCCTCGGCCTTCGTTCCTATCAGATGACGGAATTTGCCGAGATAATCTTTAGCGGCGTGACGCGCGGTGCGGGCTTCGCTGACGAAGTGCCGTTCGTGAATGAGATCGCGGGGGACTTGCTGCGAATCGAGCCTGACCTTCGTGTACAAAGGTTGATAAAATTTTTCCAACATTTTGTTTTCCCTCCCTCATCGATCGTCGGGGGCGGCCGATGACTTCGACTCTAATGACCACGTGAGCTGCAAAATATTGGTTGCAGCTGGGGATAAGGGGTTGGCGCCATTACGATCGTTCAGGTCAGCCTCGAGATTTCCAGCGCTATACGTCGCCTAATCTGGAAGGCCCGCTTTTCTCAGGCCATCGACAACATGTTCGAAGTCTTCAAGGCGCTTGAAGTTCGATACTTGCCTCTGGGTTCCGCCGATCGTGTAGTTTGGATTAAGCCGCATGACTTCGGCGGCTTCCGAGCGTGCACCGTCTGGTTCTCCAAGCTGCGCATAGGTGGCGGCCAAGAAGGCGTGGCCGTATTGATGGTTAGGTGCGCGGCCACTCGCTTCGCGCAACCAGCGTTGCGCTTCTTCGTACTGCTTGAGCAGATAATGGGCTACACCGATCATGAGCGGCACAAAATGGGGATGGAAGGGATCGAGTCGCATTTGCGCTTTTGCGATATCGATGGCTCTCGCCGGCTCGCCCACGGAGTAGAGCACTTGCGCAAGGCGATAGTCGGCAAAATTCGGATTTAATGCGATTGCTCGCTCAACGGCGGCGGAAGCCGCATCGAAATTGCGCCTGCGAATGATCGTGTAACCCAATTCGGCATAGGCTTCAGGCAAATTCGGATCGAGTTCTATCGCCGTGCGCGCCAAGCTGATGGCTTGGTCGAGCGCTAACGGATTGAGATATTCGTCGTTCAGCGGATTGAGCCAGGCAACCCTATGCGTGCTGGCCATGAGGGAATGGGCGCGAGCATATTTGGGGTCGATCCGCAAAGATTCCCGCAGATGCTGGCGCGTCTCCAACAAATTTTCCAATTTCCACGAAGCCTGGAAGGAGGCCCAGTCCGCCGCCGCGCGCATGTAGTGATCATAGGCCTGCCAAGTGGAAGGCGGTTTGAGCAAGGTGCGCTCGGCCTCCGCCCTGTTCACATGCGCGGCGAGGATTGCAGCGATAGTTCGCGCCACCTCGTCTTGGATCGAGAACACGTCCATGAGCTCGCGGTCGTAACGTTCGGCCCAGCGATGCGTCCCTGTTCCGCTATCGATCAACTGCGCGCTAATGCGAATGCGATCGCCACCGCGCCGAATGCTTCCCTCCAAGACGTATCGCACTCCGAGCTCACGCCCCACTTGTCGCAAATCGATCGTTTGACTTCTATATTTAAAGCTTGAATTGCGCGCGATCACGAATAGATCGGAAAATCGCGATAGTTCGGTGATGATGTCTTCGGAGACGCCGTCGGCGAAATATTCCTGCTTGGGATCGCCGCTCAAATTCTCGAACGGAAGAACGGCAATCGACGGCTTATCGGGAATAGGCAGCGCCGGCGCATCGCCGAAACGGACGCCGTAGATTCTTACCGGCTGTAAAATGTTTTTAAGTTGTCGCTCGCCCATGTCGCTGACATCGATCGAGAGCTTGCCCTTTATTTGCTTGTAAGCCTCGTCAGACAGGCAGATGGCGCCGGGCCTAGCCAGCGACTCTATTCGCGCGGCGATGTTGACGCCGTCCCCGTAAATATCGCCCTTGTTGTCGACGATGATGTCGCCGACATTGATGCCGATCCGAAATTCGACGCGGTGATCTTCGGGGATGATCGAGTTGCGCTCGGCCATCTCTTTCTGAATTTCGACGGCGCACTGGGTTGCATCGACCGCGCTGGCGAATTCGATGAGGACGGAATCGCCCGGCGTATTGACGACGCGACCGCGATGTTCGGTGACTTTCGGATTGATAACGTCGCGATGCGATGCTTTGAGCGCCGCGAGAGTGCGCACCTCGTCGTTGCCCATGAGGCGGCTGTAGCCGGCAACATCGGCTGCAAGGATAGCAGCTAGCCGTCGTTGGACCCGCGCGTCGGCCATCAAAAATCGCCCCAAGCTCACGTGCTTACGACAAGTTTATGCATCGGGGCTGGGGTATGTCTATGAGTCTACGATGTCTCGCTTGTGTCATATCCGGTCATTTTTACGATGCCTGGATCGGGGTCGCCCGATGCGGGGCGAGAGTCTCCAGAACGAGGCACTCGGCCAGAACGCGGGGCCGCGCGGAAAGAACGCCCCGGTTGAAAGTAAGCGAGCTTGACCGGCTGACGAAAGTGACGGCCTTAGGCAAAGAACGCCGGCGCTTGAGGAGGAGGAGGCACCATGCGGATTCTCGTTTTTCAACACGTTCTGGTTGAACACCCTGGCGTGTTTCGCGACCTCTGGCGTGAAAAAGGAGACGAATGGCGCGCAGTCGAGCTCGATGCCGGCGAAGCAATTCCGGACCTTCATGACTTCGATTTGTTGGTCGTCATGGGAGGTCCGATGGATGTCTGGCAGGAGGATATCTATCCTTGGCTAACGCCTGAGAAGGCGTCCATTCGGCATTGGGTAAGGAATCTTGGCCGTCCCTTTCTTGGGATATGTCTTGGGCATCAGCTATTGGCGGCGTCGCTCGGCGGGAGCGTCGGGCTGATGGCGCGGCCGGAAATCGGTCTCGGCGATGTCGAATTGACAGAGGCGGGCCGGCACGACCCGCTCTTTACCGGCATTACCAAGCGTACCCAGACCTTTCAATGGCATGGGGCCGAGATTTCGAAACTCCCGGACGGAGCAGAAATTCTCGCTGCGAATTCGGCCTGTCCCGTTCAGGCCTTCCGCTGGGGCCGTCATGCTTACGGACTGCAATATCACGTCGAGATCACCATCTCGACGGTGGGCGAATGGAACGCCATTCCGGAATACGGGGCCGGACTCGAACGCGTGCTCGGCCCCCACGGGGCAGCCCGACTGGACGAAGCCGTAAGCCGAGAACTGCTGCATCTCCAAGCCGGCGCTCGCCGCCTAAACGATAACATGGCGAGGATCGTCGCCGCCGCGCAACGGATGCGCCTCGGCGCGGCCTGATAGGCCTCAACCCCGGAGCCGCCGAATCGAATGCGCGCAATGGTGCTGGAACGTCGAGGTGAGCCGCTCAAGCTTGTCGAGCGGCCGGATCCCCGGCCGGCCGACGGTGAGGTCAGGATTCGCGTCGGCGCCTGCGGCGTGTGCCGCACCGACCTTCACGTCATCGACGGCGAACTGCCGAGCCCGAAGCTTCCGCTTGTTCCGGGCCATGAAATCGTCGGCCGGATCGACATGATAGGTGGCCGCTTTGATACGCTCGGGATTGGCCGGCGCGTCGGGGTTCCGTGGCTTGCCCGAACCTGCGGACATTGCCGGTACTGCCTCGATGGACGGGAAAATCTCTGCGACCAGCCTCTATTCACGGGATACACCCGAGACGGCGGTTACGCCACGCACGTCATCGCGGATGCACGCTACGTCTTTCCGTTACCTGATGCCGGCGATGACGTCGCGATGGCGCCGCTTTTGTGCGCCGGCTTGATCGGATGGCGTTCGCTGCAAATAGCAGGGGAGGGTCGGAATATCGGATTCTATGGTTTCGGCGCTGCCGCCCATATCATCGCGCAAGTCGCGTGCTGGCAGGGCCGCGAAGTCTTTGCTTTCACCAGAGCCGGGGACGTTGCCGCACAAGCATTTGCAAGAAAGCTCGGCGCGCGTTGGGCGGGAAGTTCCGATGATGCGCCGCCAGTGGAGCTCGACTGCGCCATCATTTACGCGCCCGTCGGGGCGCTCGTTCCCGCGGCGCTGCGCGCAGTCCGCAAGGGCGGCCGCGTGGTCTGCGCCGGAATTCATATGAGCGATCTTCCGAGCTTTCCTTACGATATTCTCTGGCACGAGCGAGAAATAAAATCGGTGGCAAACCTCACGCGGCGAGATGGCAAGGAGTTTTTTGCCATCGTGCCGAAAGCCGCAATCAAGACGCAGACAACTCCCTATCCGCTTACGCGCGCCAATCAAGCGCTTGCCGACTTGCGGAGCGGCCGGCTGCAAGGCGCCGCCGTCCTGGTGCCGTGATGCGGCGCCGTGATGGGTGCTGTCATTCCAACGCGGCGAGCGCTTTTTCCAAGGTTTGCTCAGGCAATCCGGAGGCGTCGATGTGAATCCAGGTCACGGCCCCGATTGGAAGGGCTTGTTGCTTGCGCACGACGGCGTCATCGGCATCGGAAGCATCTCGCTCGCGCGCGCCGACCCGATCGAGGCGTGTTTTCAAGTCGGCGACGAGAAATAAGCCGTGGAAATCCACCCCGAGGGCCGTGGCGGCGGTCTCAAGGGTCGTACGCTCTTCGAACTTGGCGAAGACCGCATCGACAATCACCGAATATCCGGCTTTTGCGACCCGCGCCGCTTTGTCCGTGATCGTTCGGTAAATTCTCGCGGTGATTTCGGGGCGATAGGCCTCGCCCGGCAAACGCTCGGTTTCCGCGAGACCATAAAACGCCTTGCGTTCGACATCCGATCTAAAAATTAGCGCGCCCGGCGACGGCATCAGGGACGGCGCGAGACACTGCGCCAGGAGCGATTTGCCCGTTCCCGATAATCCGCCGACACCGACAATCGTCGGCTTTGCACGTTTCAGCAATTCAAGCGCCAGCTCGAAATAACGCTTTGCCAGCATCGCGACGTCACTTTTAGCAACGTCGAGGCGCGACGCCGTCGCCATCGCCCGTATTGCCGCGCGTAGCGACATGAAGAAGGGCAGCGCAGCGATGCCGTCGCAATCGGCGGGTCGCCGCGCCGCTACAAAGTAGCCGTTGAGAACCCGATTGGCGGCAGGCGCGTGTCCGGTTTCGACCAGATCCATCAGCAAGAAGGCGAGGTCGTAAAGCAGATCGCCCGACGCAATCACGGGATCGAATTCCAATGCATCGAACGCCACCGGCTCGTTATCGATGACCGCGATGTTCCTCAGGTGAAGGTCGCCGTGGCCGCGGCGGACCAGCCCTTGCCTGCCGCGCTGGACAAGCAATGGCCGCAGCCGCGCCAGCACGGAGATCGATTGGTGTTCGAGATCGGACACCGTTTGCGCCGGGAACAGCTCGGCATGTTTGCGAAAGACCGAGCTGTTGTTGCGGATGAATTGCTCGAGTGCTCCGATCCACGGGCCGCCGTCCACGGGTTCGGCGCGGTCGTGCATCGCCGCCACAGCGACGGCGAGTTTACCGAGAAGCGCGTCGTGGAGTTCGTCGCGCGCCGCCAGATGATCGAGGGTTCTATTCTCGTCAAAGCGGGCCATTTCCACAGCCCATTCGATCGGTTCGCCCACCCCGTTCAGGGCCAGCGAGCCGTCGGCTTCGTGCGTGATCGGCACGACCCCCCGATAGAGCTGCGGCGCAAATCTGCGGTTGACCTCGAGTTCGGCCTCGCAGGCCGCCTTACGCTTGCCGAGGGTGGAATAATCAAGGAAAGGATAGCGGACGGCGCGCTTGACCTTTAAGGCACGGTCGCCCGCAAGAAAGACCACGGCGGCATGGGTTTGATGACGCTGGATGTTGCGGTTCCCTAAATCCGGGCCGTACGTCGTCCGGCTGCCGAGAAGGTCGAAAACGGCCTTCTGCGTGTCGGCGGATAGCGGGTCAGCGGACGACGGGGGAACTGCCATTGCTTAACGAATAGCCGCCGCCAGCGGCATGCGGAAGCAGGTCATAAGGCTGAGCCGCCGCGTTCGGTAACCAAAGCATTTTTTTGACGCCAACCAGCAAATTGTTCCGGAACCAAAGCCACTTGGCCGCGTTCACGGTCGAGGCATGGCAGGTCGAGGCCCGCTCGTGAGGGGGATTCCACGTCGGCTTAACGGTTTATTGCCACCGGACCTCCCCTGTGGCCTGTGTCCGTTTGCGGGCGCGTGGCGGGCTCCATGCCAATCCGCCACGGGGCGAGGCTGTGGAGATTTCTATGCAGATTGCTGAAAAGGTCGGCTCAACCGACGCCGGCGTCGACCATCCCGCTTCGGCAGGTGAAGGCGACTACACCCAAGGCCACAGCACTCAAGGCCATAGCGACGCCAATGGCGGGGTCACTCCCGACGTTGACTCAAAGGGGCTCGCCGAGCTTCTGCATGCGCTTCAGGCCATGCGCGTCGGCGATTTCTCGGTACGCATGGCGGGCGACCGCATCGGCCTTATCGGTAAGATTGCCGACACCTTCAACGAAATCGCGGCCACCAATCAGCGGATGGCGCGGCAGCTCGAAAGCGTCGGGCAGGTGGTCGGCCGGGACGGCCGCACCCGCCAACGCGTGCGCTTCGGCCTTTCCGACGGCGCTTGGGGCGACATGGAAACGAGCGTCAACGCGCTTATCGACGATCTGCTGTGGCCAACGACCGAAGTGACCCGCGCCATCGCCGCCGTCGCCCAGGGCGATCTCCTGC
>Ga0187783_10001793_pt1 | contig 15894 bp, 21 predicted proteins | sample 1015_SJ02_MP02_2_FD_132471 | JGI IMG/M metagenome (GOLD analysis project Ga0187783, IMG submission 132471) | Tropical peat soil microbial communities from peatlands in Department of Meta, Colombia - 1015_SJ02_MP02_20_MG | ecosystem: Environmental > Terrestrial > Soil > Wetlands > Peat | place... | reverse complement strand
GTCTTGTGCGTACTCCTTAACGCGCTCCGACACGCAGATGCCGCCTGGGTCCGCAATTCCTTCCAGACGCACCGCCACGTTCACACCATTGCCGAAGATGTCCCCACTATCGGCGATGACGTCGCCTAAGTTTACCCCAATGCGAAATTCGATCCGTTTTTCCTCTGGTACGTTCGTGTTTCGCTCCGCCATGCCGCGCTGGATTTCGACGGCACAGCGGACCGCATCCACGACGCTGCCGAATTCCGCAAGCATTCCATCACCGGTGTTCTTGACGACCCGACCGCGATGTTCAGTGATTTTGGGATCGATGAGGACGCGCAGATGTTCCTTTAATCGGACGTGCGTGTCCTCCTCGGCCGCGCTGGTCAACCGACTGTAGCCAGCGACATCAGCCGCGAGAATGGCCGCTAAGCGTCGCTCCACGCGCTCGCTGGCCATCGTACACCTCCAGAGCAGGCTGAGCAGCCTACGCCTTCAAGCTTCAGGGGGAAAGGAACCCTTGGTTTGTCCTCCCTTTGGCTCGCCCGATGGCAATGGTGTGGGCCTCTCTTTTTGGCCAGCGATTTGACACACCCTAGCACCCTCGGGTTTACTCGCGCCCATGCCGCGGAAAGCTCCGAAAATCCGCCAAACCCGTAGCGACGAAGAGACGAAAGCGTGGGTGCTTGAGCTGGTGAGCCAGCCGCCCAAGGCCGTGGGCGTCACGGCGGGGCGTTTCAAGGGCGAGATATGGTCGCTTGGCGCGCTACGTGACTATGTGCGGAGCCATGGGGCGCCTTTGGGGTATTTTGCGGCCGAGAAGCGGCTGCGGCGATGGCTGGCGGCGCCGGAGCTGAAGGGGGTCAAGTATTGGCGCCCTGGGGATCCGCGACCTGGGGTGCCGGTTCCGAGGGAGGCGGCTCCGAAGGAACCGCAGGGGCTGCCGATTCTGTTGAAGGGGCAGCTTCGGGCTGGGAAATCGGCCAACGGCTTTGGACGCCGCGGCGAAGACGAAGCGGCGCCCAGGGTTTCCTTGCCCACAGTCTATTTCGTCAGGCGCCCTGAACTCCCAATCTCCGACCGCGAGCGCCAAGGGGCGGACTACAAGGCCCCTGCATCCCGCGAAGAAATCAAGCGCAATGAGAACGAAATCATCGCCGAGGGCGAGGCGGCGTTACGGCGGATCCGCGGGGCGCGGCCAATGACGGATTGGCTGGCGATTGGGCGGGCGCTTCTGGTTCTGCGCAAGCGCGCCATGGCTGAGACGGACGCCGGGATGCCGCGCGGCATTTTGTATGTGAGGCGCAACGGCGCCTTATTGCGTCAGCATGGATTCCTGACGATCTCGAAATCGGGGCGACAGACCGCAATGCTCGTGGTTGAAAACCTGGCGGCAATCGAGCAATGGCTGGCGAAGTTGCCCGATGAGCGAAGGCTATCGCTCAATCATCCGATGTGCGTTTGGCGCAGCTATTTGGCCGCCAAGAAACGCGATGAGCATAATAGTAGCAAAGGCGCGTGGCGTGAACGCAAGACGATGTCTGCCGAAATGTTTGCGGATTTGATGCAAGCCATCAGCGACAATATGTACACGCAAGACCCGATGCGCACGGCGATTGCGGCGTGCCGTGCGGTGGGCTACGCGGCGCCGCGGTCGGCGATACGCGCGCGGCCAAGGCGGCCGACATGGTCGATGCCGTGGTCGCCGTTTAGTTTGGAGCTGTGATGCAAATAATGCAAGCAATCGAAATTCGCTTTCTCGCCACCGACAGTGGCTTGATTAGCGAATATTTCGACCACGAACGCTGCGAGCAACAATACAAAACCCTAGTGGGTGCGTGGCAGAGCTTTTTGGCAAACGGCCGACCGCCAACGCACGAGTTGCTAGGCGATGTTGGCAACAACGCGACCACCATTATCCGCCTCGATCAGATATTGACGATCCATCGCATCGTTTATGATGAGGCGCATTGTGAAAACCTCGTGGCGCGTGCTGCTTGGCATGAGGACAAAACGAAGATCCACGACGAAAAACTCAAGCTGCGGCTCAATGAGCATGTCGGCTTTATAGGGCGTTGATTGATCGCCAAACGGCGGGGCTTCGGATATCGCCTAGCTCCACGGCACGCGCAAGAGCGCACGGTCGCCCAGATGCTTGCGGCCGAGCAAGTCTGCCGCGACGCAGAAGCGGCTCATGTTGAGGTTAAGAAAACAACCGATCCCCGCGAAGACGATATGCGGTCGCTCGCCGAAAAGATTGGCCTGGCCGCCGGGCTCGATATGGACGCTGAGCTGGCGCGGCGCAAAGAGCAAGACATCGCCGACCCACTTAGCCCGCAATCCATCGCCAGCGAACGCCGTGCCGCCGCCGTCGCCGAACGCTATGGGCTCGACCCCGACACCCGCCGGCTTTATGCGCTGTTTCTCCGCTCCTGCGACCTAAGCCTCGGCATTCGCCTCTCCTACCTCGGGCGCGACGAGGAGGCGCTGGCCGCATCGCAAGAGGCCGTCGACATCTATCGGCGTCTCGCCCAAACCCGCCCCGACGTCTTCCTGCCCGATCTCGCGACGAGCCTCTCCAACGTCGGCATTCGCCTCTCCTACCTCGGGCGCCAGAGGCGCTGGCCGCATCGCAAGAGGCCGTCGACATCTATCGGCGCCTCGCCCAAAATCGACCCGACGCCTTCCTGCCGGATCTCGCGCGTAGCGTCGACAACCTCGGCGTTCGCCTCCAGGCCCTCGGGCGCGACGAGGAGGCGCTGGCCGCATCGCAAGAGGCCGTCGACATCAGAAGGCGCCTCGCCCAAAGCCGACCCGACGCCTTCCTGCCGGATCTCGCGAGTAGCCTCAATAACACCGGCGCCATGCTCTCCAACCTCGGACGCCGCGAGGAGGCGCTGGCCGCGTCGCAAGAGGCCGTCGACATCAATCGGCGCCTCGCCCAAACCCGACCCGACGCCTTCCTGCCGGATCTCGCGCGTAGCCTCAACAACACCGGTGCCATGCTCTCCGACCTCGGGCGCGACGAGGAGGCGCTGGGCGCGTCGCAAGAGGCGGTCGCCATCAGAAGGCGCCTCGCGGAAACCCGCCCCGACACGTTCCTGCCCGGTCTCGCGACGAGCCTCGGCGCGCTAGGCCAAATACTGGCCTCAACAGGACGCCACCAGGACGCATTGGCCGTGAGATTTGAGGGATTGATGTCGATTGCGGGGCACGTCGAACGACACCCGCAGACGTTCGGCGATTTGGCGCGCGCGCTTAGCCGCGACTATTTGGAATCGTGCGAGAGGGCGGGCGCCCAGCCAGACTCCGCGCTGCTGGAGAGGATTGTGCGTGCGGTCGGCGCCAATCGGCCGACCCGAGAAGACAGAGCTCCCGAGGCGCTAAAGGCGAGGATCGGCGCCATTCTGGAGGCCGCCGAGAAGACGGGCGCTCTCGACGAAAAGGCGCTCGCAGAGTTGCCTGCGGGACTCGCGGAAAAGTTGCGTACCGCTTGGGCTGAAAGATCCGTTTAGGTTTTGGTCAAAAGCGGACCTTCGTAGTGCTCATCTTTGTTGGGCACTGCGGCATTCGGCCGACCTTCCCGCCGCGCGCCTCTTGGCGCATCGAGAGATATCGCGGGATGGGTCTATCCCCGTGATCGGCCGTAGCTCTCGCCACTACGACCATAGAGGCACGGGTCGAATCTTGTGCTGGCCAAATCTGGAGCCGATTACGCACCAGCGCGATCCGATCCTGACCATTCCGTGCGCCAGTTTGGCTGGACATCCAAGCACTCGCGAGGTTTGTGGCGCCGCGCCATTCACCCACGATACCCTTCGCGGATGGCGCCCGGCGCTCGCACTGCGGTCGCTCACGGCGCGGGCGCCGTTGTTTACCGGCCCGCGAAACTGGGGAGCGGAAAGAGGCGTCGGGAAATGGGGATCGCGGCGCGTTCCACTGGTTTCGCGAGATCATCACCTCCTCACCAACCTTGGAACAGGCTGCGCGACGCACGCGGGTCAGGAAAGTGCAGCACGATATTATTTCTGCTGGTTGCTGGCGCGCTGCTGGGGAGCGCAGTTAGCTTTATTGTCACTATTATCATCAGCCGGCCACAAACCTACCGAAATGCGTCATATCTCGGGGCATCGCGTTGGAAATCGAACAGGCTATTGAGCTTACCAGGCGTGGCAGGCCAAGGTACGGGCTCCGCTCGCCTACCCCCTAAATTTAGCCTGCAGGCGAAATTTCCGCGAAGCGAACGATTTTAGAAAGAGCCCATGGCCTAGAATGGTTCGCGTTAGGCGCGTGAAGGTGCTCGAATACCTTGGCGGCTGACCAAATTAATGCTAGCAAATATCCATGCCTGGACGCGGTCAAGAAAAAAAGATAGCAAAAAAGCGAGGCCGACCGGCGACAGGCAGCGGCACTACAATCGGCGTCCGATGTCACGGTCCCCTGCTTAAGGAAATTGATAGGTGGCGAACTACACGCGGGAAGCGCGTGTCTCGCCCTGAAGCGATCCGCCGGTTAGTAGAGTGGGCACTCACTAACGAACCTAAGGCTAAGCGTTAATCGCCAACATCGCCGCTGTGACAGAGTAGTCAGCATGACGGCAGAAAAGAGGAGGCGCTCCCATGTCATTGCAGGAATGGCAGGCGCCGCCATCGGAATCCGATGCAAGCTCATCCGATCGTTTTGGCCAAAACTCTATCCAATCCGGTCCCCGTTTCTCGCGCGACCTCAAAAGCTTAGTCGTGATAATTCTATTAATAGGGACAATGAGCGGTGTTATTTATGAATGGGTCATCCAAGGGCAACGTAACGATCAGCCTAGGGATGTCCCGAAAAGTGCGCCAAACGTTGCGCCCGCGGCCAAACTGAGCCCTTTGCGGCCCTTTTGTTCACCAGAACGAGATGAGTGCTGGCGATAGAGGCGATCTATGCCACAGACGGGCGTTTGGGGGTTTCTCACGCTGCTTATGCTGATCGCGGTCGCTTACATAGTAATTACAGACATGTTTGGCGTGCGCACTTCTCTCGTAAATTCCCTTGGATTACCAGGAACATCGAAACCAATAACTCTTCTTTGCACTGGCGGGGAGGGCGCAGCATGTTGTAACAAAGTCCAGCACGAGTACGCCTCTAACATGGCGATCACAATCGATCGTCTCAATGGCCGGGTCTATGTGTTTGTTGATGACCGCTCAGCGATTGGAACAATTCTTGAAGATCAGGAGGGTCACCTGTTATTCGGCAAAAAGCCAACTGAGAAATGTGAGGACGACGACGCATGCAGGATTGCGGACGGTGAGATCAATCGTTTGACCGGCATAGCCAACATTAAAGTAATCGATAAATATGGTAACTCGCAGGTCGAGTGGCACCACATTGAATGCCGCCGTCGGTGGCGAAAATATTAATGAGCCAAACTGAGGACCGCAGACCGAGGAATGAAGTCATCGCAGCCCCCGGCATTCGACGCCGGGGTGGCCCAATGGGGGATATGGTTTCAGTCGTTGTTGAATAAACTGCACAGCACGATGACAACCAGGAGGAATACGAATACGTTCAAAAGTATGTATATAAATTTGCGCAGTCGCAGCAGGATGATTGCCAGTGCCACGATCGTGACGACTACGACAAACGTCGTTCCTGGGTCTGAGTCGTCCATGGGTGCCTCTCTTGCCCTCCGACCTGAAGGGACGAAACGCAGGCCGACCGGCCAAGCCTAATCGAGATGCCTGGGCGTGGCCATGGCTCAGGCACAATCAGGGCGCCGTCCCCCGAAAGTCTTCATCACGCGACCTTCGACAGATCAGGGCATCGCGCGCCACATATGTCGTTCAGGTCCATCCGCGTGCTTGCGCGGGCAGTCGGCTGTGATCTCGTCGGAGCATTCAAACAGCTTGGCGTCCACGCCGCAACGCTCGATCAGGCGGTCGAGGTGGTACCGTCCTCGCCGACCACACTTCGGGCACTCGACATTGAGCACGTCCAGCTTGCCGACTAGGTCGCGGAAGATGATGGCGCCTTCACGAGGCATTATAGTGCTTCAAAATTCGCGCGTGATAATGGCGCGGCAGTAATGTCATTAGCGGGGCGGATCCTCTTGCCGCGTCCGCCGGCACTTCTCTGGTGCGTCCATCGCCGCATGTCACCCAAGCTTCTCGCCCCGCCCATCTCGGGCCGTAGCGATTGGATGGCCAAAGCGTCACAGGTCGGCAAGTCACGTTGCAGAGATGCTGAATAAGTTTGATCGAATAAAATTCGATGTCGTCGAGAGTACATTGACGGGTGTGCGGAGGCACCCATGGATCGCGCGATCTCGGGGCGGGGAACTCCAATATCATTGCAATCGATGTTTGCGGTTCCATTCGCACATTTTGACTCACCAACGTTCCCTGACGGCGGTGCCATGGTGCCAATCCACATCACCTCGATGACGACTTCAAATAGCAACCATCAGCGCTTAAAACCACGTTCAATTTGGATTTTTGTGGATCTCGGATACGAGAACATCGAGGCCGTCTTTTACTTCGATCAGCGAATGTCTTAGATCCGTTGTGGCAGAGATTGCGCGCGCCAATGATTGAATTTGCGCGGCGATGACTTCGTCGAGAGTGGGTTGGGCGTGCCAGTCTAGCAGGATGTCGTCAATTCCTTTACTCATTTCGAGAATGAGATCAACGCGCATCTGATCTATCATGACGCACCTTTGCTGGTCGATGGCGACCTCGACATCGTTCCAGATTTTTGCTGATCAGTCTATTTGGCAGTTCTTAGCGGGAGCTACCTCTTCTGGTAGGGCGTCGAGCAAACTTGAGAAAAAGAGCCCTCTAATGGGCTGCTTGGACAAGCCCGTCGCGGCCCACAGGGGCAATCGGGTCAATTAGGTAACGGACGGAAAGAATAGCGCGCGACGCCGCGAGCCCTTTGCGGCTGTAACGTCTCGGGGGACCGATTCGAACGCTTCGCTGGGTTGCGACCGGGATTTGTGGTATGTTTTGTTGTTCTCCTCCACGGCGCGTCCGACGCGATGCCTGATGAGCAGCTCACTAACATCTTGGCGGTTGCGGCGGCCGCGGTCGTCGGCGAGCTCTTCGGCTATAATATTAGCTCGCTCACATGGCCGCGCTGGATCTCTATCGCCTTCGCTCTTGGGTGCGTGGTGTTGGTCGCCGACCAACTCCCGTACGGTGAGGCCTCCTCTCGGCAAAACCGCTGACTGTCGTCGGCACATTCGTTGTCGGCGGCCTAACGGGCTCCTTGTTGCGGAGGTGGTTCGAGGCGACCGCGATAGCGCCGGGCCAAAGAGATTAGCGAGAGGGTGCGTCTGCTCGCGGTAATAGGACCCAAATGGCTCGATGTGCGCAATGAGAACGGAGACCGCCGCCTAGATAACCCGGACGATTTCGTGCGCATCGAGATTACGACGGCAGGGGCCGGAATGTGCCAACTTCCGACACTTGCGGGGAGTCGCACTCGTCGCCACCGGATGGCTGCCAATCGGGTCGTGGGGGCGCACGATCTAAGCTATGGGGACGGGTCAGTCGCGCTGCCTTGCGATGTCGGGCGGCATACAAAACCGCCTTGGACGCGCCTCCGAATGTGGTATTTTAGTATGAGTTTTGTTGTCTCCACGAGACAATTCTGACGCGGTCGCCTTGAATGCGGCGCTGGTTCCTGAGCTACCATTCGCAAGACTTCCAACTTGCGCAGGCACTTGAGGCTGAGCTCAAGCGCAAGGACACGGACGCCACCATTTTCTTTGCTCCCAAGAGCTTGCGTCCAGGCGCCTATTGGATGCCGGCGCTTGCGAACGAGATCGCGGAGGCTACGGCCTTCGTGCTGCTGATCGGACAGAATGGGCTCGGCCCATGGCAGGTTATTGAGTATTACGAAGCCTACGCCCGCCGTGCTAAGGAGGATGATTTCCCGATCATCCTGGTGTTGCTCGATGGCCAGCCCGCGCCGGGGCTGCCATTCCTGCGGCAGTTGCACTGGATTGTCACCGCAAACCCTGCATCCGAGAAGAGCGTGGCCCAGGTTCTGGAGGCGGTCTGCGGCGACGGTGCTGCGCTGGGCGAGTTGTGGCGGCACACCCAGCCATATCGCGGCCTTTCCGCCATGACCGAGTCGGATGCGGAATTCTTTTTTGGGAGGGATCGTGAAACCGTCGAGGTGATCAGCGCGCTTGCGACCACGCCCGATAAGCTTCCGGTCCTTCTCGGCAACTCGGGGGTCGGTAAGTCGTCGCTGGCGCAGGCGGGCGTGCTAGCCGCCTTGATGCGGCAGGCATGGCCGGAGACCGCCAAGACTGCGGGCGATTGGCCGCAAGTCTTCAACCACAGTCGGCGCTGGTGCTTCCTCAGGCTCAAACCAGGGACCGAACCGGTCCGGGCGCTAGTCGAGCCGTTTCTTTGGACATGGCAGTTCGATGCGGTAAATCCCGCGCGGGCGGAACTGCAGTCGAGCTGGGCGAACAAACTCCTGGACGGCGCGGTTTCCTTGAGCGATCTGCTTGACGCAACAGAGGCACGCTACCGGGCTCATCGGACGTGCTTCATGCCCTGCTCGAACATCGCGAGACACCCTTCCGCCTGCTGGTTGGGCACAGTAAGGGGGCGCTGCAGATCAACAATGCGATCCAATCCCTTCCTGTCAAACGGACGCAGGGGCTGCGCGTGGTGACGCTGGGCTGTCCGATCGGCGAAAATGTCGCGGGCGTTGACTATCACCAATATCTGGGCCTGTTCGATGCTCTCGGCCAGCTCAATGCCTGGGGTCATTGGCCCGAATATTGGCCGCCGACCTGGCACAGCACCAATCCCGTGTTGCCGCCGGCCATGGCGGTCGGCGAGATAACTTCCGAGTCAATGCGCGTTTGAAGCGGGGCGAGGCCGCCGCGGCAGGGCAATCACAGTCACAGGTAATCGCTGTGTCCTGATGGACAATCGGTGTCCTTCCTTATATGGGAGGCTGTTTGTCAAGTGGCTTGAGCGGTTGCAGCGAACATTCTTTTTAGGGCCTCTCGGCACACGCTTACCTGAGATTTCGCGAAGGCAGGTGCCGCCATTCATGGCATGGCAGCCTCCTGCTTGGGCCGCGCTAAGCGGTCAAGCCCCAAAGCCCGCAGGGTCGCGTCGCTCTTGGCGGCGCGAGGGCTTGACGGCGACAGCGGTGCCAAGCGACAATATGTGTTGCCATGAGCTGGTCTTCGCGAAAATCCGTTTCTCCCAGTGATGGGAGACATAGAGCAGTCCTGTGCACCAAAATTGGGGAAGACCCAATTGACGTCTGCTGCAGTGCAAAAACGTGCGGATTGTCATCTTTAACGACATCCTGACACTTCGAGCCGTCAGCTTGCTTCGTGGGCTAACTGTTGGCGGAGTACGTTCCCCACCGGGCCGTGCCGCCGCTCCGACGGCGCGCGCTTCGGCCACAATCCGCGGGAAAGGCAGAGGGGTCAGATCGCTTCCTTGAGATCCTTGGCAGCGCGGAACGCGACCTTCTTGCTGGCCTTGATCTTGATGGCCTCCCCGGTCGCCGGGTTGCGTCCCGTGCGGGCGGCGCGATGCCCGACTTGTCCAATCGGCGCGACTTTGCAAGATCGCCGCACAGGAGACGAGCAGCTCTCGGTGCAGTCACCTTGGGCACTCAGTCCTGAAGGGGAATGCTGACTCGGCATTTACTCCAAGACTTACGCGCATTCGCTTGCGTTGATCGGCTACTGCACCTCATAGTTTCGTCTTGGCAATCGATAAAAACATTCTTTCAAAGCGCCCGGATAGCCGCGAAGTTTGGTCCACAAAGACGAGTCTGCCAGACAATATTCTCTCTTTTTTGCCATCGCATTGACCTTTTTCAGTATATAGTCTATAAAACTGATAGACAACATTGATGGTGGATCATTGCCGGTGACCATTTGGATCATGGCGGCAAATGACCGTGTTGCAAGTTCTTACCTGGTCTCGGTCTGCGCCGAGCGGGGATGTTAGGGGATGATTTTCTTCTGGGCAGAGACACCGGACGGCTGGGGGATTCCTGGCATTCATGGACCGTTTGCTGAAGACGAGCTGGACGGCTACGTCCAAAGTGGCGTCTATCTGATAAGGGGACAGGGCGAGAATCTGCTGATCGACAGCGGAAATTGGACTCTTCCGGAATACGACAGCGGGATGGGCGACTTCCTCGTGGAGAAGCTGGATCGCGAAAAGAATGACCTGAAATACATCTTCCTCAGCCATTTCCATTACGATCACGTCGGCAACGCGCTCATGCTCAAAGAGCGCTACGGTGCCATTGTGGTTTGTCATCCACTTGATCGACCCATTATCGAGGATCCGATGCTGGTGACGCGTCGAGAGAACGTCACCCGATTCGGGATCACGCCGGAAGCCATGCTTGAGGACTTCAATCTTCAGCCTGGCGAAAGCTTTGGCCTATCCGATCCGGCGATTGTGAACAGGTACTGGAACCGCCGCGTCGAGGTCGATCACACCGTCGAAGACGGCGACATTCTCGACGTCGGCGGTTTGAAACTGGAGGTCGTCCACCTGCCGGGCCATTGTCCCGGTCACATCGGGCTCTGGAATCCGAATACCAGGACGTTGTATCCAGGCGATGTAATGCATTACCCCACGCCGCTCGGTCCATATCCGATCGGCAACGCCAAGGCGCATTCGCAATCGATTCAACGTTGTCTGGACTTTGGGCCGGAGGTTCTGCTCGAGGGGCATGGCCTATCGGCTTATTCGCGTGCCAGCTCCCGGCGGCGGCTGCTGCACATGCAGGCGCAACAGCGCGACACCCATGCCCGCGTTATGTCGTGCCTGTTGCGCGCGCGGCGGCCGACAACCATCAGCGATCTGCTACCAGAAGTCATGCCCATCAAAACCGACCTCGATTACGCGGTCTCAACCGGCGTCGGCGAGCGGCGCTGCTATGCGGAGGCCTGCATTCAGACCCACCTTTTGTGGCTGGCTGAGGAGGGCAAGGTCGAGCGGGTGACGGAGGCAAACAAGATCTGCTTTGTCGCCACGCAAAGTCAAGGCGAATTCTCACAACTGAGGCAAGGGAAATGACAAGGCGACTGAACCCTCGCTGGTTCCCGGACTATTCGGAAAGATCGGTTGTCGACAAATACATGGGTGAACTTGATTGTCGCGGGATTTCCCGGCGGCAGTTTTTGGCGCTGGCATCGTGCAGCGCGGTCGCCTCGGCGACCGCCGCGTCGCTGGGCATTCCGGGTGTGGCGGTTGCCGACGAAAGCGGCAAGATCGCTCACCTGATCATGACACAGCGGCTGGAATATTGCGTCAACGCCGACGCGGGCGCTCACGAGGCCGCACGGGCACTTGGAATAAGCATCGCCTCGGTGGACGGGCAGCTCGACTCCGAGCGACAACTCGACGAATTCCAGCAGCAGACCGCTGCAGGTGTGAAGGGCGTGCTGCTGCATGCTCCCGGCGGCGGTTCGATCAAACGTATCGCTCAGCTTGCCAACGAGAACAGGGTTTATCTCGACAACACCTGGGGCACTTTGCCTTGGTTCACTCCTTTTGAGGCGGGCGACTACTACACGTTGTACGCAGTGCCCGAGGAATTTTCCGCCCATCGGGCCGTCACTGAAGAAGTTTGCAAGGCCGTGGTCGAAAGATTCGGCGGCGGCGACCTCGTCGGCGTTACCGGCGTGGAGGGAAACTCTACCGACTTAATCCGATCGCGGGGCCGCGATGACGCCATCAAGAACGCGCCGGGGGCCAGGCTGGTCGGTCAACTGCCAGGCAAATGGAACCGCGAGGATTCCCAGAAGGCGATGGAGGCGTTAATCGCCCGCTATCCGAAGACAGTCGGCGTGATAGCGCAAAATGATGACGTGGCTGATGGTTGTATCGCGGCCTTGCGGGCGGCCGGAATACGATCCGGGAGCGATGTCTTCGTTTCTGGCGCCGATGGAACGACGCATGGAGCCGAGGCAATCAAACAAGGCACGCTCCTGGCAACCAGCGCCAACGTGCCGGCGTATATGGGCGGACTGCTGACGACGCGCCTCTACGACGTGTTGCACGGCTGGAAGCCGCGAGCCGCGGAACGACTGATGAGCTGGCGTTCGGTAACAATGACCAAGTCGAACGTCGATTCCTACATCGCACGTTATGTGAAGAACGCCGATGTTGCGCCCTTCGATTACCCGAAGTTGTCTAAAATCTTGCACCCGAACGATTGGGATCCGCAGGCGGAGCTGTTCCCGATGGATATAGACCTCGAATGGGGAGGAATTCCAAAGCCGGCAGGTTGGACCTACCCGGCCGCATACGTGAAGTCACGGGAAAGCGGCGAAGCGAAAGCGGTCCAGGAAGAATATGCGAGTCACTACAAAATTAAGTTCTTCGATCCGTCTCCGCTGAAACGCACCTGATGGCGACAAATCCGGGTTCCGCAATCGCCACGGCCGTCGTCAGCGACGTGGCTCGCGGAGGGAACCGAGACGATCTGCATGGGAGCCGACATTCTTCGACTGGAACGACTGTCCAAGAAGTTTGGCGATACAGTGGTTCTTGACAACGTCGGCTTCTCGGTCGCGCGCAACAGTGTGGTGGGCGTTGTCGGCGAAAACGGCGCGGGGAAATCGACGCTGTTCAACATCATCTCCGGTATCGCGCAACCCGATCGCGGACGGATCGAATACCAGGGCGACGAGATCCATCCGGCGAATTACCGGGAAGCGAATCTCCTCGGAATTTCCCGGGTTTTCCAAGAGCAAGCGCTCATTTCCAATATTGCCGTATACGAAAACATCCTCTTGTCGCACGAAGGCAAATTTACCTGGTTCGGGCAGCTTCTTAACCGACGACGAATGATCGAGGTGGCACAACGGATCGTTGACTCCATGAAGCTTGATATCGACGTGCGACGGCGCACGGGCGATTACGATTTTTCCAAGCGGCAGTCCATTGAGATTGCCCGCGCCTGTCTGGTTCCTCGCGAGGTCTTGTCGGTATCCGCCCCGCTTGTCCTGCTGGATGAGCCAACCTCCGCGCTGGAAAAATCCGAGGAGGAAGCGCTATTTCGACTCATTCTGACCGTCAAAGAATATGGATCCGTTCTCTTCGTGTCGCATCGGCTCGGCGAGGTTTTGAACGTATGCGATTTGATTCATGTATTGAGGGACGGGCGTCTCGTCGCAACCGTTGATCCCGCCACGACCGACGAACGTACCCTTCACGGGCTGATGGTCGGGCGCGAACGCGATGCCGACTACTATCACGAGGACGACCAAGCATCCGTCGAGGGCCGTCCGGTCATGCTTGCGGTGAGCGGACTTTCGTCCCCCGATCACTATCAGGATGTATCGCTTGAAGTGCGGGAAGGAGAGGTCTTCGGGATCGGCGGATTGCTGGATTCCGGGAAATCGCACCTCGGCAGGGGAATCGCTGGACTGGCGCCGCCGGCGAAGGGGACGGTGAGACTAGCCGCCGAGCGTCTCGCTCCGCCGAAGTTTCGCAGTCTCATTGCTCAAGGATTTGCTTACCTACCGAGCGAGCGGCTGGCGGAAGGAATTATTCCATCGTTCCCGGTCGCCTGGAATACGTCGCTGGCAGGAGCACATGACATATTCTCCAACAGCTTAGGCTTTTGGCGCGCCGCCGTCGAAGACAACATCACTCGCCGCTATATCAAAGAACTGCAGGTTAAGCCGGCCAATCCGAGGTCGACGTGCGCAACGCTCTCGGGCGGCAATCAGCAAAAGGTGGCGCTGGCAAAATGGCTTTGCAGATCGCCTCGGGCAATCATTCTAGACAACCCGACACGTGGGATCGATGCTGGGGCAAAGGAAGAGGTGTACAAGTTGATCAGACGAATTACGGCGTCCGGCGCCTGCATAATTCTCATCACCGACGAGTTGCTCGAGTTGATCGGGCTTTCGCACCGCATCGCGGTGATGCGGGGCGGACGCGTAACCGCAGTCTTGGATGCTCCGCCCGGGACCAAACCAAGCGAACACGAACTTGTGGCTCTGATGCTTGGGACCTGATGGCGCTTGCTGGGACACGATGGCGCCGCCGGAAAGCTTTGGAGGACGCCGTGGCAGTACAGGATATGCGCGCGCCAGCGCGACGACGGACGGCGAACGTGGGAACAGCCGTCGGCGGCGTGCTGCCCTTCACGGTAGTATCGGTCCTGGTCGTTGCATTCTCGGTATCCACCGACGCGTTTCTATCGTTTCGCAATCTCACCGCCGTCGCGAGCCAGGCTAGCATTCTGCTGCTTGCTTCAACCGGCGCGACATTCGTGATTCTCATGGGCAGCATCGATCTTTCGGTGGGCGCCATTGTGCTTCTCGTCGGCGCGGTAGTAGTTACCGCGATCAACAGTCTTGACCTGGGCTTTTCAGCAACTGTTATCGGCGTCTTGCTTGGAATGTTCCTAGGGTTGACTAATGGAATTGTCTTCGCGCTTGGTATGATACCTTCGTTTGTGGTGACCTTGGGTAGTCTGTCAGTGTTCACTGGAGTAGCGTTGGAACTCCTGGAAGGTCGTGCGCTTCAATATAATTCACCGGCGTTCGACGAACTCGCAATCGGACAGTTGGTGCCGCATTTCCCGAACGTTGCACTGATCGCGATCATACTGTGGGCGGTCATGGTGTTGGTGTGCTTCAAAACGCGCTTCGGCCGGTACATGTACGTCATCGGCGGAGGTGAGGCAGTGGCGAGAACCTCTGGTGTTCCGGTGGTCCGGTACAAGATCTACGCGTTTATGCTTTCCGGAGCGCTGGCCGGCGTCGCTGGCACGCTCGCGGTAGCCAGAGTCGGAGCTGCGGGCCCGACCCTCGGGACTGATCTTCTTTTGAATAGTCTGGCTGCTGTGGTCGTCGGCGGCACGTCGCTGTCCGGTGGAGTGGGTGGCGTGCATCGTTCGTTGCTTGGCGTACTGATCATAACCATATTGGACGATGGGCTGAATCTCCTGGGGGTCAATCAATACCTGCAAATGATAATCAAGGGCGCAGTCGTGATCGCCGCCGTGCTTGCGAGCCAGGACCGCAGCAAAATGGTTATCGTGAAGTAGATGTGCTGATTTTCATGGCGAACGCTCGCAATGCGGCTATCCGAAGCGAGGGCGCATTGACATGGAACTGCGATCAAAGAGTCACTGCACGCGTTGTGAAGGAACGGTTCGCCGAGGGGGAGTGAACGCGCCAATATCTGAAAAGGGCGGCAACGAAAGCACCTAAAGATACTGCCGCGATCGAGAATACAGTGCGACAAATGTTGGCAGATATCGCAGAGAGCGGCGACGAAGCAATCCGGCGGTACGCAGAAAGACTTGACGGCTGGACGAACGCTGAGTTCCGTGTGCCGGCAGACGAAATGCGGCGCGTGGCGTCACGTTTGCCCGTGACGTTCAAGGAAGATTTCAGGTACGCTTATGACAAAGTAACCAGCTTCCCCAGTCGCCAGCGCGACAGCATGCGGGCTTTCGAGGTGGAGATCGACCCCGGAATCTGGCTCGGCCAAAAATTAATCCCTGTGGCAGGCCAGTGGGCGATGATTTGCATCAAGCTGGCCAACGCTACAGGGTGACGGCATGCGCCCCGCGCCCATCCCATCAACAATCTGTCTCAACCCGCGCACCGCAGATATTTCGGAGTCAGGCTCCTAGTTCCGTGCGAAGCCAAATTCCCACGCCGCTTCCGCGAAGCCCCTGGACGGTCATTCTGCGCCCCAGACGGGCCGATGCTCATGATCGCGGCAGAGACAAGAGGATATTTCCCGCCTGGGATGTAGCAGCCGACCACGCCTCGTGGGTCGCGAGGAGGAAATGGCGATGCTGATGCGGCGCTGGGAGCGGGCACAGCAGGGCGACGGGCAACTCGTGCTGATCGTCGGCGAGCCGGGCATTGGCAAGTCTCGTCTGATT